>Ga0207707_10005617_pt1 | contig 10969 bp, 13 predicted proteins | sample KBSC83BmetaG_FD_184336 | JGI IMG/M metagenome (GOLD analysis project Ga0207707, IMG submission 184336) | Corn rhizosphere microbial communities from Kellogg Biological Station, Michigan, USA - KBS C8-3B metaG (SPAdes) (version 2) | ecosystem: Host-associated > Plants > Roots > Rhizosphere ... | reverse complement strand
GCCGGGTCAAGGCGCTGGCCGATGCTGCGCGCGAAGCTGGACTGAAATTCTAGACCGCGTTTCCGGTTGTTGAGTGCGGAATCGCGAGCGCATTGCTTGATGATCGACGACTTGTCTCAACCGGTTCGCGGGACGTAACACACAACAACAAGCGGCCAAGCCGCAAGCAAAAGTCCCGGGTTGTCCGGGCATATGGATAAAGCACATGGCTTCTACCGATCGCGAAAATTCCGACGGCATGCTGGAAAAGTTGATTGCCGTCAACCGTGTGGCCAAGACCGTCAAGGGTGGCCGCCAGATGAGTTTCACTGCGCTGACTGTGGTTGGTGACGGGGCGGGCAAAGTGGGCTTCGGTTATGGCAAGGCGCGTGAAGTGCCGGTGGCCATCTCCAAGGCCATGGAGCGCGCGCGCCGCCAGATGGTGGACATCGAACTGAACAATGGCACGTTGTGGTACGCCATCAAGGCCAACCACGGTGCTGCCCGCGTCTATATGCAGCCCGCTTCGGAAGGTACCGGGGTGATCGCCGGCGGCGCCATGCGCGCCGTGCTGGAAGTGGTTGGGGTCAAGAACGTGCTCGCCAAAGCCGTTGGTTCACGCAACCCGATCAATCTCGTGCGCGCCACCATCAAGGGGTTGCAGGCAGTTGCCTCACCCAAGAAAATCGCTGCCAAGCGCGGCAAGACGCTGGAAGAGGTGATGGGCAATGGCTAAGTCAGCAGCTAAGGCAACGATCCGCGTGCGGCTCGTCAAGAGTCTGGGTGGCGTGCAGGCACGTCATCGCCTGAGCGTCAAGGCGCTTGGTCTGGGCAAGATCAATGATGTGCGGGAATTGCAGGACAGCCCGCAGGTCCGTGGCTTGATCAATACCGTTTATTACCTGGTCCAGGTTGAGGAGTAAGCATCATGCGCTTGAATAATCTTCAGCCCAATGACGGTGCGAACAAGGAGCGCTTGCGCGTTGGTCGCGGTGTCGGTTCGGGTTTGGGCAAGACTGCGGGGCGGGGCCACAAAGGTCAGCATGCACGTGCCGGTGGCACCCACAAGTACGGCTTTGAAGGCGGCCAGATGCCGTTGAACCGCCGGATGCCAAAGGTCGGTTTCCGCTCCAAGGTCAAGGCGCAGAGCCAGGAAGTGTTCCTGTATCAGCTTGCCAACCTGAAAGATGACGTCATCGACGTGGTGGTGCTGCACAAGGCCGGCCTGATCGATGCCCGTGCGCGCAAGGTCAAGGTGGTGTTGAAGGGTGAAATCGGTCGCGCGGTCAAGTTGTCCGGGCTGCTGGCTACGGCCGGCGCGAAGGCGGCAATCGAGGCGGCCGGCGGCAGTGTGGAGTAACTGACCGTGGCCGCAGCCAAAGGCAACGCTCTGGGCAAGCTGGGCAAGCTTACCGAACTGCGTCAACGCATCCTCTTCGTGGTGGGTGCGTTGGTCGTGTTTCGGTTGGGTTCGTTCATCCCCGTGCCGGGTGTCAATCCGGATGCGATGAGCAATCTGGTCAACGGCAACGGTTTGATGGACATGTTCAACATGTTCTCCGGCGGTGCCCTGGAGCGCTTCTCGGTCTTTGCGCTGGGCGTTATTCCGTACATCTCCGCGTCCATCGTGTTCCAGATGATGGGCTCGGTCGTTCCCAGCCTGATGGCGCTGCGCAAGGAAGGCGAGGCCGGCAAGCGCAAGATGACGATGTATACCCGCTACGCCACGGTTGGCCTGGCGCTGGTGCAGTCGTTTGGTATTGCCGCCGCGTTGCAGGGTCAGGTCGCCGCTGGTGGCGCTCCGGTGGTGTACACGCCTGGCCCCGGGTTCATTCTGTCTTCGGTTATCGGCCTGACGGCTGGCACCATGCTGCTCACCTGGATTGGCGAGCAGATGACCGAACGTGGTGTTGGCAACGGCATCTCGTTGTTGATCTTCGCCGGCATCATCGCCGGTTTGCCTGGTGCGGTGGTGCAGACGCTGGGCATGGCGAACAATGGTGAGTTGTCACTGCTCAAGCTGTTGCTGGTGTTTGCGGTTGCCCTGGGCGTGACTGCGTTTGTGGTGTTTGTCGAGCGTGCGCAGCGGCGCATCACGGTGAACTACGCGCGGCGCTCCGGGGGGCAGAAGGCCTACATGAATCAGACCTCGAGCCTGCCGCTGAAAATCAACATGTCGGGCGTGATCCCGCCCATTTTCGCGTCGAGCCTGTTGATGTTTCCGGCCACCGCGATTACTTGGTTCAGTACCGGTAGTCCGTCGCGCTGGGTGCAGGAGTTGACGCAGCAGCTGACCCCTGGTCAACCGTTTTACGAAATGGTGTCTGCCGCGCTGGTGTTCGGTTTCGCGTTCTTCTACACGGCGATCGTGTTCAACGCGGATGAGACCGCCGACAATCTCAAACGGTCGGGCGCGCTGATTCCGGGTATTCGTCCGGGCAAGGCGACAGCCTCGTATGTCGACGCGGTGATGACCCGGTTGACCCTGGTCGGGGCGATTTATCTGGTAGCGGTATGCCTGGTGCCATCGTTCATGCAGGCGTACTGGCATGTGCCATTCTATTTTGGTGGTACGTCGTTGCTGATTGTGGTGGTGGTGGTGATGGATTTCACGGCGCAGATTCAAGCGCATCTGGTCAGCCACCAGTACGAAAGTTTGCTGAAGAAAGCCAACCTTCGCCGCAGTTAGTCTGGCGCTGAAGGGTCGAAGTCGGGAGCGGGGCGGCACCTCAGGCGCCGCAGGTCTTTTCTGACACAGTGATTCAGGTTAAGATTGCGTGTTTACCGCGCAAGAAACGCATCGGAGAGATAGAACATGGCGCGCATCGCGGGTGTCAATTTGCCGGTCCAGAAGCATGTCTGGGTTGGTTTGCAGAGCATTTACGGCATTGGCCGCAGCCGGGCGAAGCGGGTTTGTGCGGAGTCGGGCGTGGCGCCCACCACACAAATCAAGGCGCTCAGCGAGGGCGAAGTCGAGAAGCTTCGCCACGAGGTCGGCAAGTACACCGTCGAGGGCGATCTGCGCCGCGAGGTGGGCATGGCGATCAAGCGGCTGATGGATCTGGGTTGCTACCGCGGCCTGCGCCATCGCCGTGGCTTGCCGGTGCGTGGTCAGCGTACGCGTACCAATGCACGTACCCGCAAGGGTCCGCGCCGTGCAATCAAGAAGTGATAGCGGCAATGCGGTCGTCCACGATCGCGAAAATCAGCAAGTGGCCATCTGCGGCCGCACCGATTAACAAGAGCTTCCAAAATTATGGCTAAGCCGGTCAAGACCAAGAAGAAGATCAAGCGCGTTGTCACGGATGCCGTGGCCCACGTGCAGGCCTCCTTCAACAACACCATCGTCACCATCACTGATCGGCAGGGCAACGCCTTGTCGTGGGCCACTGCCGGTGGCGCGGGTTTCCGCGGCTCGCGCAAGTCCACGCCGTTTGCCGCCCAGGTCGCTGCCGAGAAGGCGGGTCGGGCTGCTGGCGATTACGGTATCAAGACCGTTGAAGTACGCATCAAGGGCCCCGGCCCGGGCCGCGAGTCGGCAGTGCGTTCGTTGAATGCATTGGGTTTCAAGGTACTCAATATCATCGATGTCACGCCGATTCCGCACAACGGCTGCCGTCCCCCCAAGAAGCGTCGAGTCTGAAGATTTGTTTTTGCGATCATCCTTGATCGCGGAAATCAAAACCGGCCGTCCATGGTCGGACTATCTGGAAAAGAATATGGCACGTTATCGTGGAGCTACCTGCAAACTCGCCCGTCGTGAGGGTGCGGATCTCAGCCTGAAGAGCCCGGCGCGTGCGCTGGATTCCAAGTGCAAGCTGGAAAACAAGCCCGGCCAGCACGGCGCGAACAAGCGCATGCGCATGTCCGACTATGCCGTGCAGCTGCGTGAGAAGCAGAAGGTCAAGCGCATCTATGGTGTGCTTGAGCGTCAGTTCAGCAACTACTACACCAAGGCCACCACGCTCAAGGGCAATACCGGTGAAAACCTGTTGCGCCTGCTTGAGAGCCGGCTGGACAACGTTGTGTATCGCATGGGCTTTGCGGTGACCCGTGCCCAGGCGCGCCAGCTGGTGGCCCACAAGGCAGTGCTGGTGAACGGCAAGAAGGTGAACATTCCCTCCTTCCAGATCCGCCCTGGCGATGCAGTGGCGTTGACCGAGCGTGGTCGCGCGCAATTGCGGGTGCAGGAAGCGGCGACCATTTTCGACACCATGGACCTGCGTCCGATGTGGGTCGAGGTCGACGCCAAGAAATTTGAGGGTACGTTCAAGTCGGTGCCAGATCGCAGTGACTTGCCGTCCGACATCAATGAAGCGTTGATCGTCGAGCTTTACTCGAAGTAATTACCGGAGCTCTGCATGGCAGTTTCGTCAACTAGTGTGCTGCGGCCGAAGGGCCTCAGCGTCGAACAGCTTGGAGCCAACCGCGCCAAAGTCGTGGTCGAGCCGCTCGAGCGTGGCTTTGGCCACACTCTGGGCAATGCGCTGCGTCGCGTGCTGCTCTCTTCAATCCCCGGTAGTGCGATCGTCGAAGTCGAAATCGACGGCGTATTGCACGAATACACCACCCTGGAGGGGCTGCAGGAGGACGTCATCGACGTGCTGCTCAACCTCAAGGGCGTGGCGATTCGTCAGCATACCGGTGAAGAGGTCACGCTTACGCTTTCGCGCAAGGGCAAGGGTGTGGTGACGGCCGGGGACATCGTGCTGGACCATTCGGTCGAAATCATCAACCCCGAGCACGTCATCTGTCATCTGACCAAGGATGTCACGCTCAACATGCGGCTGAAGGTGCGCCGTGGCATCGGTTACCAGCCGGCCAGCACGCGTGTGCACCCGGATGATGAAGCACGCCCGATAGGTCGACTGCAGCTCGATGCATCGTTCGCCCCCGTGTTGCGCGTGGCTTATGAGGTAGATGCCGCGCGTGTCGAGCAGCGCACCAACCTCGACAAGCTGGTACTCGATATCGAGACCAATGGCACCATCGGCGCGGAAGACGCAGTACGCAAGGCCGCCGAGATCATTAATGACCAGCTGTCCGTGTTTGGTGATTTCTCGCACCGCGAGACCGATGCCAGCGAGGCGGAACAGAGTGGGTTTGATCCGCTGTTGCTGCGCCCGATCGATGACCTGGAACTCACCGTACGTTCGGCCAATTGTCTGAAAGCCGAAAGCATCTACTACATCGGTGACCTGGTGCAGAAAACCGAGGTGGAATTGTTGAAGACGCCAAACCTCGGCAAGAAGTCGCTTACCGAAATCAAGGACGTGCTGGGTGGACGTGGCCTCGCACTTGGCATGAAGCTCGAGAACTGGCCACCGCCGGGCGTTGCGCACGGCATGCAACTGGGCTGATGATTGGTAGGTAACTGTGCGATCAATCCTTGATCGCCGTACACAAAACTCCGGTCTGAGCGCACCTTGCGCCCAGCCGGCAAGCAAAGGCGGCCATCCGTGGTCGCACTCTGAGAGCCTGGTTCATCGGGCTTCAATAGCGGGTAACCGCGGAAAGCCGGGCCTCGTTGCCGGCCTTCCATAACAACAGACATAGAGAGCTGCACCATGCGCCACCAAAAATCCGGACGCAAATTCAATCGCACCAGCTCGCATCGTGAGGCGATGTTCCGCAACATGGCATCCTCGCTGATGAAGCACGAGCTGATCCGCACCACCTTGCCCAAGGCCAAGGAATTGCGTCGTGTGGCGGAGCCACTGATTACGCTGGCCAAGACCGACGGTGTGGCCAATCGGCGGCTCGCGTTCTCGCGCATGCGCGACAAGGAGGCCGTCGGCAAGTTGTTCGTCGAGCTGGGGCCGCGTTACCGCGAGCGCGCGGGTGGGTATCTGCGCATCCTGAAGTGTGGCTTCCGGGTAGGCGACAATGCGCCGATGGCTTACGTCGAACTGGTGGGTCGACCGCAGAGTGACGCGACCGTCACCGACTGATCGCCGGGCAAGCTTTGCCGTCACACCGTTTTCCGTACGCGGTTTGGTTGGTGAGTAGCGGATAGCCACGGCGAGTACGCGCAAATACCCCGGCTGGGCAACCGCCGGGGTTTTGCTTTGTCGGGCCCGCAAACGCCCGTCGCATGTTGCGCAGGGTGAAGCTGACAGCCTGCTGCAGAAAGGTTAAGGTTTGCTTTCCCGTGTTGGCGCCGACTCTCATGAATCCATTGTCGTGGTCGTTTAGAACCAGCTTTCTGCTCGGCTTCGTCGTGTGTTTCGGCCTGCTCGGTTTTGCGTTGTACGCCGAGTATTACCTGGGCATGACCCCGTGTCCGCTGTGTGTGCTCCAGCGGATCGCGTTCCTGTTCATGGCGTTGTTTTTCCTGCTCGGCGGCCTGCACGCGCCACGCGGCACGAGCCGGTGGGCGTATGTTGGCCTGGTACTGGCTGGCGCAATTGGCGGCATCGTCATCGCTGGTCGGCATCTGTGGCTGCAATCGCTGCCGCCCGATCAGGTGCCATCGTGCGGACCGGGCATTGGTTACCTGTTTGATGCATTCCCGCTGGCGACCATGTTGCGCAAGGTATTCAGTGGCTCCGGGGAGTGCGCCGCAGTGCAGCCGATCCTGGGGTTGCCGATGCCGGCGTGGAGCCTGATCTGGTTTGTCGTGTTGGGCGTGCTCGCCATCGTCGCTGCGCGGCGCAGGCACCCGTAGCAATCATTATCTGCCGAGACGGTACGGATGAACTATCCATTGTCGGTTGCACCGGTTCCCGAGCATTGGGCGCCTGATTCCTGGGCGCAGCGCGTGGCGCTGCAACAGCCGCATTACGACGATCCGGATGAGCTGGCGAGCGCCTGCAATCGGCTTGCCCAACTGCCGCCGCTGGTGACGTCGTGGGAAATCCTTGCGCTCAAACAAGCTCTGGCCGAGGCGCAGGAAGGCCGACGCTTTCTGTTGCAGGGTGGCGAATGCGCCGAGAGCTTTGCTGACTGCACGAGCCCCATTATTTCCAACCGGCTCAAGGTGCTGCTGCAGATGAGCCTGGTATTGGTGCATGGCCTGCAGAAGCCGGTACTGCGCGTGGGACGATTTGCCGGCCAATACGCCAAGCCCCGCTCCTCGGACACGGAAACGCGGAATGGCACCAGCCTGCCGAGCTTTCGCGGCGACTTGATCAACGGCCAGCAGTTCACGGCAGCGGCGCGCCGCGCTGACCCGCAGCGCATGCTGCGTGCGCATGCGCATTCGGCGCTCACCATGAACTTTGTACGGGCTCTGGTCGATGGCGGCTTTGCCGACCTGCGGCATCCGGAGTATTGGGACTTGTCGTGGGTCGAGCGTTCGCCGTTTGCTGCCGAGTACCGACACATGGTGCAGGCCATCGGCGACTCCTTGCGCTTCATGGAGACCTTGGCCGGGCCGATCGCGGGCTTTTCCAAGGTGGATTTCTTCACTTCGCATGAGGCCTTGCTGCTGCATTACGAGCAAGCGCTGACGCGACGTGTTCCGCGCAACGCAGGCTGGTTCAACCTGGCCACGCATTTCCCGTGGATTGGCATGCGCACAGCAGCGCTGGATGGGGCACATGTCGAGTATTTCCGTGGTATTCGCAACCCGATTGCAGTCAAGATCGGTCCTGCAGTCTCGCCAGCGCAGTTGCTGGCGTTGATTGACGCGTTGAACCCGCATGACGAACCTGGCCGCTTGACGCTGATTCACCGCATGGGCAATGCGCGCATTGCGACGGCGCTGCCGCCGCTGCTGGAGGCGGTGAAGCGTGAGGGACGGCGCGTGTTGTGGGTGGCGGACCCGATGCATGGCAACACCGAGAACACTTCCAACGGGCACAAGACCCGGCGCTTCGAGAACATCCATGGCGAGCTGGATCAGGCGTTTGACATCCATGCCGCGGCCGGCACGCGGCTCGGCGGGGTGCATCTGGAACTGACCGGCGAGGACGTGACCGAATGCATGGGCGGCGCGCGGGATTTGTCGGAGACGGATCTGGACCGTGCCTACAAGTCGATGGTCGATCCGCGCCTCAACTACGAGCAGTCGCTGGAGCTGGCGATGTTGATCGTGCACAAATCGGGCGCCGGCAAGCACACCGGGTGATCCATCGGCCAGCTCGTGGTCGCGACCAGCGCGACTGACCCAAGGGTTGGCCACGGGTTACTTTCGCGGCACTCCGTTGCTGGCCGGGAAACACCCGGTCAGGGTTGGGTGACAACCGGTTTGCCGCCCACCGTGTCGAGAAACCGTGGCGGCTGCCAGGCATGCGTGCGTTGCTCGAAGCCGTAGGCGATCGCGATCAACGTGGGCTCGCTCCACTTGCCGGCGAAAAACAGCATGCCGACGGGCAAGTCATGGACGAAACCGGCGGGTACGGTGATTGCTGGATAGCCGGCAACTGCCGCGGCGCTGTAGGCGGACTTTCCTTCGCGGTCGCCGTTGACCAGGTCGATTGACCATGCCGGGCCTTGTGTCGGCGCGAGCAGTGCGTCCAGGTGGTTGGCTGCCAGCGCGGCATCGATGCCTTGCGGTCCGGACAGGCGTTTGGACTTCGCCAATGCCGCGAGGTACGCGTCGTCCGTCAGTGGGCCCTTGGCTTGGGCCTGCTCGAACAGTTCTTGCGCGAACCACGGCATTTCCGTGGCGGCGTGGGTACGGTTCCAGACGATCAGGTCGGCCAGCGAGTGCACGGGCAAGCCGGTGCGGGTCTGCAGGTACGCATTCACGTCGTGCTTGAACTCATACAGCAGCACGGTGGTTTCGGCGGCGCCGTAGTCCTTGAGATGTGGCAGAACCACGGGGTCGACTACCACGGCGCCAGCCGCACGCAAGGTAGCGATGCCGTGCGCAAGCAGCTGATCGACATCCGGGCGATAACCGGCCAATGCGCGCACCACGCCAATGCGCTTGCCGCGCAGGGCATCGGCAGCCAGATAGTGCGTGTAGTCGGTGGCGTGCGCGTCCGCGTCGGCGGTAGCCGGGTCGCGTGGGTCGCTGCCGGCGATGACCGTGAGCAGTGCGGCGGCGTCGGCCACGCTGCGCGCCATCGGGCCGGCAGTGTCCTGGCTGTGGCTGATCGGTACGATGCCGCTGCGGCTGACCAGGCCGAGCGTGGGTTTGATGCCGACGATGCCGTTCATCGCTGCCGGGCAGATGACCGAGCCGTCAGTTTCGGTGCCGATGGCCGCGACCGCCATGCCCGCGGCCACGGCCGCGCCGGAGCCGGAACTCGATCCGCACGGGCTGCGATCAAGTACGTACGGATTGCGGGTCTGCCCGCCACGGGCGCTCCAGCCGCTGCTGGCGCGCGTGGAGCGGAAGTTGGCCCACTCGCTGAGGTTGGTCTTGCCCAGAATCAGGGCACCGGCTGTACGCAGCCGGCTGACCAGGCCGGCATCACTGGGTGCGGCTGCGGCCACCAGCGCGAGCGAGCCGGCGCTGGTGCGCATGCGATCGGCGGTGTCGATATTGTCCTTCAGCAACAGGGGCATGCCGTACAACGCCGAGCGCGCTGGTGCCTGGGCGCGTGCTGCATCCAGTGTTGCGGCCAGCGTTACCGCGTCCGGATTGATTTCGAGCACGGCGCGCAGCATCGGCCCGGAGCGATCCAGCTGCTGGATACGCGCGGTGAACAGCCGTGTCAATTGCACGCTGTCGAGCGTGCCGGCATCCAGCTGTTGTTGCAGTTGGGCAATCGATGCGTACGGCGACGGTCCAAGTGCGGGCTGCGTCGCCGCTGCCGACGTGGCCAACATCAGTGCAGTGAAGAACGTGAGGCAGCCATTGATCGCGTAACGCATGATCGTCCCCCGGGATGTCTTGCCACATCCCGCGCACCTTGCGTGAGACGGGTGTGCATCCTTGCCACGGTGATGGTCGCGGCAAGTGAGCCTATAATTTATGCATGAATGATTTCACGATTTCGCTGCGTGGGCCGCTGCGGCAGGTGGCCGGTTGGGCAGCTGCGGCGATGGTGGGCTGGTGCGCCACAGTACAGGCGGCCGATAACTCCAATGTACCCGATACCTTGCAGCAGCGGATTGCCGCGTGTACCACCTGCCACGGGGTACATGGCGAAGGTACGCCGGGGAGCAAGTTTTTCCCGCGGCTGGCCGGCAAACCGGCGGTCTATCTGTTGCGGCAGATGCAAGATTTCCAGAACGGTCTGCGCAACTACGCGCCGATGGAATACGCCGTGCGGCACTTGCGCACGGACTACATGCGCGAGATTGCCGAATATTTTTCCGCGCAGCAGGTGGCGTACGTGCGGTCCCCGATACCAGTGGTGAGTGACGCGGTCTTGCAACGTGGCGCGCAGCTGGTGAACAAGGGCGATCCGCAGTTGAAGGTTCCAGCTTGCGCCAGCTGCCACGGTACCGAGCTAACTGGCGTCGAGCCGTCGACCCCGGGCCTGGTGGGACTGCCGTATGACTACATCAGCTCGCAGTTGGGGTCGTGGCGCACGCACACGCGCGCCACGGTCAAGCCCGATTGCATGGCGGTCGTTGCCAGGCGCTTGCGTGAGGCGGACATCACTGCGGTCGCGGCGTGGCTGGCCAGTCGCGCCATGCCGGCCCAGACGCGTGCCCAACCCGCCGGTTCGGTCGAGCCGCCACTGCCGTGTGGTGTGCTCGGCGCAACGGGAGCGGGCGCATGAGGTGGTTGCTGCGGGCGTGGTTATTGGTGTTGCTGGCAGGTCTGGCAGGCTTGGGGTGGGTATTGTTTGGTCAACCCGGGCAGCGCGCGGAGGTGGTGCTGACCGGCCCCGTCGACGCGACGATGCTGGCCGACCCGGAGCGGATCGCCAACGGCGCGTATCTGGCGCGGGTCGGCGATTGCGCGACCTGTCATACCGCACGTGGCGGTGCACTCTATGCGGGCGGTCGCTCGATCGCCACGCCGTTTGGCAGCGTACCCGCACCAAACCTCACCCCGGATCGCGAAACCGGCTTGGGGCTTTGGACGTTTGCCGATTTCTGGCGCGCCATGCATCTTGGCCAAGGGCTTCACGGAAAGTGGCTG
>Ga0207707_10005614_pt1 | contig 10974 bp, 8 predicted proteins | sample KBSC83BmetaG_FD_184336 | JGI IMG/M metagenome (GOLD analysis project Ga0207707, IMG submission 184336) | Corn rhizosphere microbial communities from Kellogg Biological Station, Michigan, USA - KBS C8-3B metaG (SPAdes) (version 2) | ecosystem: Host-associated > Plants > Roots > Rhizosphere ... | reverse complement strand
AACGAGCTGGGGCGCATCCCGATCCTCGAGATTCACCTGCTGGGTGACAGCGACAGCCGCTGGCACGTCGAGCGCAATCATTTTCGGCGCGATCTCGAGCGGCTCTACGCGAGCGGCTACCGGCCGATCACGGTGTCGGAGCTGATCGACCACAAGATCGATCTTCCCGCCGGGCAATCGCCGGTGGTGTTCACGTTCGACGATGCGGGGCCGTCGCAGTTCAGCTACGTCGAACGGAACGGCGCGGTGGAGATCGACTCGAACAGTGCCGTCGGGATCTGGTTGGCGTTCCATCGCGCGCATCCGGATTGGCGGAACAAGGCGACGTTCTGCATGCTGCCGGCTGGCGCCGCGGGCCACGCCTTCTTCGGCGACAAGGGGATCGAGGGGCAGAAGACGGAGTGGCGCTTCCGGAAGGTGCGCTTTCTCGCCGAGCAGGGGTTCGAGCTGTGCGGCCACACGCTGTGGCACGCGAACCTGGGCAAGTATGGCGACGGCGTGGTGCAGGAGCAGATCGCTCGGGGAGTGATGGCCATCGACTCGGCGGTCCCCGGCTATCGCGTGCGGACGTTCGCGCTGCCGCTCGGCATCTGGCCCAGGAATCGCGCGCTGGCGATCGCGGGTGAGTGGCACGTGCCGGGGAGCGCGCGGGTGGTGCGCTACGATTTCGACGCGGTGCTCGAGGTGTCGGGTGGGCCGTCGCGGAGCCCGTACGATCCGGCCTTCGACCCCCGCAAGCTCACGCGGATCGAGGTGTTCGGGAACGCGCTGGAGCGGGCGCTCGACCAGCTGGAGCAGAGCGGCACCCGGTACGTGAGCGACGGGAATCCGGCGACGATCGCGCGGCCCACCGGGTTGGCCAAGGTTTCGCTGGGCCGGGCGGCCCGCTGACCGGTTGGCGGCGACCGCGCCGCTATATCCTATAAGAGGGCGGCGCAGCCAAAATGTGAGGGGCTGACTGGTCGGATCACTGTCGATTTTTCATACAGTGGCTAACAATTGCTGCCGCCAGGAGCTGGAAGCAAAAGATTGTCCGAAAATGTCATCTGAAAGTCCTAAAATTGTGCTTGTTGCATCCGATACTGACCTGCAAGTTGAGCGCTCGCCCTGGGCGAAAAGACCGAGAGGGGAGGAGTAAATGAGCAGTCACGTGCAACCGTTGGCCCACATGCCGTACTTCGAACAGCTCGCGGAGCTCGCGGGCGACAGCGCCGAGTGGCGGAGCACGAGTGCCGCGCTGGTGGTGCTGCGGCTGTTCGATACGTGGATGGCGGATGGGGCTCCGGTGGTGGCGCGTGATGCGCTCGGGCTGCTCGCGGTGCGCGATCAGATCTCGGCGGTCGATCCGCGGGACGCGGCACGCCGGATCCTGTCGAGCATCGTCGAGGCGATGGTGCATGCGGAGCGGCCGCGGATCGTGACGGTGGCGCCGCGCCTGCTGGCGTACGGCCGGTCGCTGCAGCAGGAGGCGAAGTGGAAGCTGGCGGCGGATGTGTATCGTACGGTACTGTCGCATGCGACGCCGATCGAGAATTCCGATACGGTGATCGCGGCGAACATGCAGCTGGGGCGGTGTCTGCGGGTGATGGCGGAGTGGGAGGAAGCGCTGGCGTGCTTCGCGGCGGCGTCGCAGATCGCGACGATGAACGACGACGTGATGAACATCCTGCGCGCGCGAATTCAGGAAGCGAACATCGCGATCGACCGCGGCAATCTGCCGTACGCCGAGAAGCTGCTCGACGACACGATCGTGCAGGCGTCCGAGTCGGGTCTCGCCGAAATCGGCGCGACGGCGATCCACGATCGCGCGCACCTCGCCAGCAGGCGTGGGCAGCACGAGACCGCGGTGACGCTGCAGTTCCAGGCATTCAAGGGCGTTCGCAACCAGATGGCTCGCGATCGCGTGCTGAACGACTTGGGATCGAGCTTTGCGCAGCTGGGCGTGTACAGCGCCGCACGCGATGCGTTTCTCGTGGTCGCAGCGACGGCGCAGGAGCAGTACATGCGCTGGACGGCGACGATCAACTTGCTCGACGTTGCCGCGCACGAGCGCCGGCAGCCGCTGTTCGAGCAGTATCGCCGCGATCTCGAGGACGCCGCGTTGCCGCCCGCGCTGGCGACGTACTACTACATCTACGTTGCGCAGGGCTACCGCACGTTCGATCAGCTCGCGCAGGCGACCGTGGCAATCTCGCGGGCGATCGAGCTCGCAACGGCGAATCAGTTGGGACAGGCCCGGTTCGAAGCGGAAGAGATCTTCGATGGAATACAGCGCGATCAGAGCAAGTCGGAGCGCGAGGCGCGCACGATGGAAGCCGCGACCACCTGGTCGCCCGAGGTACAGGGGATCGCGAACGCACTACACGAGCTTCGTACGATGGCAGGTGTAGAGGGATAGAAACGACAAGGGGTTCCGGGTTGCAGCCCGGAACCCCCTGTCGGAACAACGATTGGCTTACTGCCCGTGACAGCCGCTGCCGACGGTGATCGTGCAGTCCTGGCTCGGAGCGGTCGGGGAGGTGCAGGCGGCAAGAGCAAAGGAGGCGAACACAACGGCGATTAGGGCAATGCGGCGGCGAATCATGGGCGACCTCGAAGGGATCAAGTTGTAATTGGCCTTACACTTGAACCCGAAGGTATGGTGGCGCAAATAGTCGTAAACGCACATTTTCGGACATCGATGTGCTGTTTTAGGACAAATGTGCGTCACCCTACGTGGAAGTCCTCGCCCGCCTCTCTGCCCCACTCGCCGCCCAGCTCAATCTGGCTCTCGCGGGGGACCACTCCCTCACGGTAGTCGACGACTGGAGTGCGCTGTTGATCGCCATACGGGAGCGCCCCGTGGATCTGATCGTCCTGGATCCCCGGACTTCCGGTGGAATCGAATTGGGGCAGGCCCGTGAGTTGCTCGCACTTCATCCAACGCTCCCGGTGGTCGTCTATACCACCCTGGCGCCGGATTCGATGCAGGCAACCGTCATGCTCGCGAAGCTCGGAGTGCAGAACGTCGTGCTCCGCGGCTTCGATGACGAGCCCCGCCGGTTTCGCCAGATGCTCGCTCAGCTCCCCGCGGCGCGACTCAGCCACGCGGTGCTGCAGCACGTCTTGCCACATCTCGATGACGCGCCCGTCCTCTTCGTCCGCGCCATCACGAGATTGTTCGAGGCGCCGCAGGAGTTCGAAGGTGTGGAGGAGCTCGCAGAGGCCTCCGGGATGACGAGGCGCAGTCTGGACCGATGGTTCGAGCGCAGCGGCCTCACCTCCGCTCGCACGATGATTCTCGTCGCCCGCCTCACGCGGGCGAAGCACTATATGGGCGACCCAGGGTTCCTGCTCGAGGACATCGCGAAGAAGCTCGGCTACAGCTCCATTCGCCGGTTCGCCCGGCAGGTACGCGCGGCAACCGGCATGACCCCGTCCACCATGCGGACGGCGTTCACGCCGGAGGAATTCACGAGGCGGATGGCTGAAATCGTATGCAGGCCGGAGAACGGTGCGATACATGACTGACGGGGCACGCTGAATGGGCGAGAGCACGCAGGCGACGCGGATCCTGGTGGTCGACGACGAGCATTCCATCTGCCGTGCGTTGACCATCAGCTTCACGCGTGCCGGCTACGACGTGCGCGCCGTCGAGTCCGCGGAGGATGCCGTCCAGCTCCTGCACCGCGAGCACTTCGACTGTCTCGTCGTCGACCTGCGCATGCCCGAGATGAGCGGCGACGAGCTGTTCGAGATCGCCGCGTCCGTTCAGCCGCACCTGCGCCATCGCACGATCATCACCACCGGCGACGGCAGCGAGCGCGCCCAGGAGCTCATCGCCGCCTGCGGCTGCGCTTCGCTCGGCAAGCCGTTCGATCTCGCCGACCTGCTCGATCTCACGAGACAGCTCACCCAGCGCGTTCGAAACGCACGCGCCTGAGTCGATCGCCTCGCTACAGCGTCCAGCCGCGCAACGTCGCGAGCGCGCGCTCCACGGCCGCCAGCTGCTCCGGCTCGGTCGCCTTCCGCTTCAGGTGCTCGTAGCTTCGAATGGCGATCTGCAGCGCCTCGCGATCGCGCTCCGCGGAGGCGAGACTCGTGGCGTTGTCGGCGAGGCTCGCGCGCGCGAGGTCGTCGTCGGGGAATCGCTCGGTGATCTGTCGCCAGCGCTGCATGCGCGCGCGCGGCACGGGCTCCGTGAGCGCCCACAGGTGCCACGCGCCGCGATTCGATGGATCGAGCGTCAGGGCGCGCATCGCGAGCTCGCCCGTGGCCTCGGCGCCGCGCCCCGTGAGCCAGTACGCGTTCGCGAGTATCACGAGGGCGCGCGCATCGGAGGGACGCGCGTCGACGATGCGCTCGTACAGCGGCCCCGCCACCTCGGGGATGCCGAGGTACGGCTCCGCGGCCGCGGCGAGCGCCTCGGGCGCAGTGGCCTCCGCCACCGCGAGCAGGCGTTCGAGCAGCAACGCGTAATTGTTGGTGTCGTGGTATGTTGCAACGGCGGCCGAGAGCTCCGCGACGGGATCGATCGGCGAGGGAGTCATGACCGCCGGAATTTACCGTCTCCGCTGGAGGGACGTGAGCCGTGACTGAAAGATCGAACGATTCGTCTTTTCCTCAGAGCGCGCAGCACCGCGAAGACCTGACGCGGCTCACCGCGCTCGTGCAGCACACGCTCAACAATCCGCTGGCCGCGCTTCTCGCGGAGGCACAGCTGCTGTCGATGGAGACCACGCTCGACCCCGAGCATCGGGCAGCGGTGGATCGAATGACCGAGCTCGTGCGCCGGCTCATCGCACTCGTCCGCGGCCTGGAAGGCGCGGTGAACGACAAAATGTTCCCGAGATGACGTGGGGTGGATGGCGGGGCGACGTAGGGTCTACCCTTCGTGGTGCTACGCCGTTTTGCCTGAAGCCCTCACGCCCGGGGCGCCCAGCGGGCGCTCGAATGCGGGAGAGGGTTGCGCATTCGCGCCCATCAGGTGATACTCGTTGGAGCCGTCGGCACGCCGACGGCGGCCACAAAAATACTTGGCAATGCCCGCGCACCACGAATGCGGAGCGATCTGTCTGACGCGCGTTCGTCACCGGCTCGCTGAGACCTGTCGGTCGTGGTGTGTGTGTCGAACAGCGGCTCGCGTGATGTATCCGCGGCCGGATCGAAGGTGCGCCGCTCGCGTGGCGCTCGCATCGATCCACGCAGCAGGTTCCCGGCTTGCCGATCTCGATCAGCGCCTTTGAACGCAACGGGATGACATCGTGCGCCGCACAGTGCGGCGCCAACTCCAGATTCTTGTTTCACCAAGCGCACAGGACGCCCGACAGCCGGGCACCGTGACGCGTGCAGGTCTTCACCTCATGACACCCTTCGCAGCATGAACGAACGTCGACGTCCGACCCGGCGCGGTCGCGGACACCGTCCGCCCAACCGCCCGCCGCTCGACTCGAACATCGAGTCCAGCCCCTACCGCGATGACTCCTCACTGCCCCAGCCCCCGAACGAGTCGGGGCAGCCGGATGCCGGAGTCGCCCCCTCGCCAGGCGAGGGGAACGCAGGACTGCCGACCGTCGCGCCGCAGCAGCCGCCCTACAATCCGCCGCAGCAGCACGACCGCGGTCGCGAGGGGCGATTCAACAACAACAGCAACAACAACAGCAACAACAACGGCAATCGCGACAACGGAAATCCCAACGGCCGTCGCGGCCGTCGCGGACGGCAGCGCAACGGGCCGCGCCCCGAGCAGCACTCGAACGCGCCCGTGTCGGTGCTCGTGGCCGATGGAACGACCCGAGGGTGGTTCGATGCCGCGCGCGACGGCGGTTTCGTGCGCCGCGCCGAGGAGAGCTATCTGCCGGTGCCGGGCGATGCGTTCGTGCCGCCGCAGCTCGTGCGGCAGTTCGCGCTGCGGCGCGGCGACCTGATCGAGGCCACGACGGGGCGCGATCAGCGCGGCCGGCTCGCGGTGGCGGAAATCCAGAGCGTGAACGGCGGCGATCCGGCGAGCGGCCTGCGGCGCCCCGATTTCAGCTCGCTCATCGCGTCGTATCCCGAGCGCAAGCTCACGCTCGAGACCGGACAGTCGGCGAAGATCGGACCCGAGCTCACGCGGCGCGCGATCGACCTCATCGCGCCCATCGGCTACGGCCAGCGCGCGCTCATCGTCGCGCCGGCGCGGGCCGGCAAGACGATGCTCCTGCAGGCGATCACCGAGGGGATCGCGATCAACCACCCCGAGGCGACGTTGCTCGTGCTGCTCGTGGACGAGCGGCCGGAAGAGGTCAGCGAGATGATCGAATGGGGGCGCGGCGAAGTCGTCGCGTCGAGCTTCGACCAGCCGGCCGAGCGGCACGTGGACGTCGCGGACATGACGCTCGAGCGGGCGCGCCGCCTCGTCGAGGGCGGAAAGGATGTCGTGATCGTGCTCGATTCCATCACCCGCCTGGCCCGCGCGCACAACACCGCCGAGCGCGGAACGGGACGCACGCTGAGCGGCGGTCTCGATGCGACGGCGATGGCCAAGCCCAAGGCGTTCTTCGGATCGGCGCGCTCGGTGTCACCGCAGAACGGCGGCGGCTCGCTCACGATCATCGCGACCGCGCTGGTGGAGACGGGATCGCGGATGGACGACGTGATCTTCGAGGAGTTCAAGGGCACGGGCAACAGCGAGATCAAGCTCGATCGCGGGCTCGCGGAGAAGCGCATCTATCCCGCCATCGACGTCGCCACGAGCGGCACGCGCCGCGAGGACAAGCTGTTCCGTCCCGATCAGATCGACGCGATCTTCACGCTCCGCCGCGGGCTGCAGCAGATGCCGCCGCAGGCGGGGATGGAGTGGCTGATCAAGCGGATCCAGAACACCGCCAACAACGATACGTTGCTGGCCGGATTGTAGTCGTCCGGGCGCCCGGCGCCCGGCCTGCCGCTTGCACTAGGGGGCCCCATGGGCCGTCCCGCTGTCGCCTGGCGCGCGCACGCTGGTCTCGCGTTCGCCATCCCCGTGCTGTTGTGTGCGCGGGGACTTTCGGCGCAATCCACCCCGCCGAACGAGCGCACGCACCCGGTGGTCGAGCACGTCGACTTTGCCGGCGTCACGAAGGCGGTGGACAAGGCCGACCTGGCACTCGGACTCGCGACGCAGGCGTCCGGCTGCCGCAGCCTGCTGCTCGAGCCGATCTGCCTGATCACCAAGTCGCATTTGGTGTACGACACGCGCACGCTCGACCACGTCGAGCTCGCGCGCGACGTCGTGCGCATCAAGGTCTATTACTACAAGCACGGCTATCGCGAGACGGAGGTGGACACCACCGTCTCGCGCGCGCATCCGCACAGCAACCGCGTGCGCGTGACCTTTCGCGTGACGGAGGGAAAGCCCACGATCGTCCAGTCGATCGTGGTGCTGCAGCCGGGCAAGGTGCTCACGCGCGGCGCGCTCCGGCGGGCGGTGCTGGTTCGCGCGGGGCAGCCGCTCAACCTCATCGACCTCGATTCCTCCCACGTGCGGCTGCGCGACGCGCTGTGGGACAAGGGACACGCCGACGCGCTGGTGGCCGACACGATCACGGTACACGACAGCCTCCGCACCGCGGACGTGACGATCAAGATCGATCCGCGCTGGGTGGCGAAGGTCGAATCGGTCACCGTGCACGGCGACTCGGTGCTCTCCCCCGACATCGCGAAGAAGATGATCACGCTGCAACCGGGGAACATCTACAAGCGCGCGAACGTCATCGAGAGCCAGCAGGCGCTCTACTCGTCGAATCTCTACCGCCGCGCGACGATCGTGCTGCCGCCGCGCGGCGACAGCGCGAAGCTCATCGACATCAACGTCAACGAGGCCAGGCTGCACGCGGTGAAGCTGAGCGCGGGCTTCAGCACGATCGACTTCATCCAGACCGAAGGGAAATTCACCGACTACGACTGGCTGGGCGACGCGCGCCGGCTCGACCTCCACCTCGTGGTGTCGAACCTGCTCGCGCCGACGCTCAACGGCACCGGAATCTTTCGCGACGTGCTCGCGGACAACGGGCTCCCGGGCGATTCGTCGGGGATCTATCTCAAGCCGACGTACCAGGCGAGCGTCGACGTCACCCAGCGGTGGTTCGGCGACCCGCGCAACACCGTGAGCCTGGGGCTGTTCGCGCACCGGAGCAGCACACCGGGGATCTTCGTGGACAAGGGATACGGCACCACGGCGTCGTTCACGCGCAACGTGGCGCCGCGCACTCCCCTCAGCCTCGTCTATCGCTACGAGCTCACGCAGGTGGACGCCGGCGACGTCTATTTCTGCGTCAACTACGCGGTGTGCGAGCAGAACACCATCGGGCTGCTCCGCAACCGCAACGCGCTCTCGCCTGTCTCGCTCGACTTCTACGCCGATCGCAGGAACGACGAGTTCAATCCGTCCGAGGGCTACTCCGCGCGCGCGGATTTCGAGCACGCCTCGAAATACACGTTCTCCGACTTCCGGTACAATCGCGTGTCGGGCGAGGCGACGCTCTTCCGTCGCCTGGGGAAGGCGGTGCTCGCCGGACACGTGCGCGGCGGCTGGGTGAAGTCGATGGCGTCGTCGGCGGATCTCGGCGGCGATGGGTCGAGCGGCGACATCCTGCATCCGCGCAAACGGTTCTACGCCGGCGGCGCGAACTCCGTGCGCGGCTACGGCGAGAACCAGCTCGGCCCGCTCATCCTCACCGTGGATCCGGCGAAGTTGATCGCGGCGGGGTGCTCGCAGGCGGGGATCGCGGACGGCACCTGCAGCCCGAACCGCGATAGCCTGGAGGCGAAGGACTTCACCGCGCTCCCCACCGGTGGCACCTCGCTGCTCGAGGGGAGCGTGGAATACCGCTTCCCGTTCCTGATGAAGAATCTGCAGGGCGCGGTGTTCGTGGACGCTGGCTACGTGGGGGTGGGCGGCGGAATCACGAACGGCAGGGGCGCGATCACGCCCGGCTTCGGGGTGCGGTATCTTTCGCCCGTGGGCCCGATTCGCGTCGACCTCGGCATTCGTCCGTCGCTCAGCGATTCGCTCACGGTGATCACCGAGGTCGTGCAGGCGGACGGCACGCACAAGCTCGTGCGGCTGTCGACACCGCGCGACTACAATCCGGTGGAAGGCGGCAGCGGGATCTCGAAGGTGCTCAACCGGCTGGCGCTGCACCTTTCGATCGGGCAGGCGTTCTGATGTGGAAGCTCGTGAAGATCGTGGCGTTCACGATCGCGCTGATCGTGCTGCTCGCGGTGGCGTCGGTGCTGGTGCTCACCAACACCGACTTCGGGCGCGAGCGCGTGCGCCGCATCGCCGTGAGCGCGATGGGGTCGAGCATCCACGGCATCACGCGCATCGGGCGCGTGGATGGCAACCTGCTGCGCGGGATCACGCTGCGCGACGTGTCGATCACCGACAGCGCGGGCGCACCGTTCTTCGCGGCGCCGCTGGTGCAGGCGCGCTACTCGCTCGGCACCTTCCTCTCCAGGCGCATCGTGATCGAGGCGCTCGGCATCGACGCGCCGCGCGTGGTGCTCGACCGGAAGCCGGGGCGCGACTGGAACTTCGCCACGCTCTTCGCCACCGCCGACACCACGAAGCGCGACACCGCGCGTGGCTTCGGATCGTGGATCACGCTGCGCAACGTGCGCCTGGACAAGGGGCACGTGCTGGTACGCATGCCGTTCGCGCCCGACAGCACGCAGCCGCGCGCCGCGCGCGACAGCGTGGTGCGCGAGGCGCTCGCCGGCAGATCGCGCCAGCGCGTGGTGGAGGCGCCCGGCGGCTACCAGAGCGTGATGGAGTTCGGCGACGTCGAGGCGTCGCTCCCGCGCATCCGCCTCGCGGATCCGGACAGCACCACGCGCATCTTCCAGGTGGGCTCGCTCGCCATGACGGCGGCGCTCTTCAACCCGCCGGACGCCGAGCTGCGCGAGCTCTCGGGCACGATCTACATGGCCGCAGACTCGCTCTGGTTCCGCGGGCTGTCGGCGGCGCTCCCCGGTACGCAGCTGCACGGCGACGGCACGTACATGCTGACCTCGGGCGATCTCCGCGCGAGCTTTCGCGCGGCGCCGCTGTCGCTCGCCGATCTCCGATTCGCGTACCCGCGCATGCCGGCGCACGGCACCGGCTCGATGGACTTCACGGCCGACATGCGGCACGAGGGCGAGAGCGACTACGCCATGCGCAACGTCGATCTCGCTGTGGATGGCGGCACGCTGCGCGGCGAGCTCGCGGTGGCGATGGGACAGCGCGCGGGCGAGCTGCGGCTGCACGACACGAAGCTGGCGTTCGCCTCCATCGACACGCGCACGATCGAGCAGCTCGTGCCCGGCGTGAAGGTTCCGCGCCGAGGCACGCTCACGGGGCGCGCGACGCTCGCGGGGACCATGGCCGCGATGCAGGTGGACGCGGACGTGGCGTTCACGGAGCCACGCTCGGGCACGAGCCGGGTGCTCGTTGCCGGCGTTGCGGGGTCGAACCGGAGCGGCTTCACAGCTCGCCGGCTTCGCCTCACGATCACGCCGCTCCAGATGCGTCTCGCGCGCGCGTTCGATCCCACGTTGCCGGTGGGCGGCGAGGTCACCGGCACGGTGGAGCTGGACGGGTCGATGGGCGGCCGCCTGACGGCGCGGGCGGACCTCGCGCATCGCGAGCGAGGCGAGGTGACGCGCATGGTCGCGAGTGGTGAGGCGGTTCGCGGAGGCAAGGATGGCGTGTCCGCCGACATGCGCTTCGACCCGATCTCGCTCATCACCGCCGGCAAGTTCGCGCCCGCGCTCGGCCTTCGGGGCATCGCGACGGGGACGGTGCACGTGGGCGGCTCGTTGCGCGCGATGGTGCTCGCCGCGAATCTCACGCTCCCCGACGGCGGACAGCTGCGCACGGACGGCACGCTCGACCTCGCGAGCGCGGAGAAGGGGTACGATCTCGAGACGCATCTGCGCCTCTTCAACCTGCGGAGTGTGGTGTCGCGCGGGCCGGTGACGTCGCTCACCGCG
>Ga0207707_10005603_pt1 | contig 10986 bp, 9 predicted proteins | sample KBSC83BmetaG_FD_184336 | JGI IMG/M metagenome (GOLD analysis project Ga0207707, IMG submission 184336) | Corn rhizosphere microbial communities from Kellogg Biological Station, Michigan, USA - KBS C8-3B metaG (SPAdes) (version 2) | ecosystem: Host-associated > Plants > Roots > Rhizosphere ... | reverse complement strand
TTGATCCCGTCGCTGTACGCCTCCACCGTGCGCCACGCCTCGCTCGCGGTGTCCACGCCCAAGAGCTGCCGCTCCACGGCGCGCGGGAGTCCCAACGCGCGGGTTTCCTGGTCCACGCCTAACGCAGCCGGACCCACGAGCTCCGTGAGCGTGCCCGCAGCGGCGCGCGTCTGCAGGTCCAGTTGGAACAACCGGTCGCGCGCGGTCACGTAGCCCAACGCCCGGTACGCATCCAGCTCGCTTGCGGCAAACACGTGCGGGACGCCGCGCAGATCGTAGAACACGCGCGCCTGCGCCGTTAGGCCAGGGACCGTGCCGGCCGCCGTCTGCGGCAGCACCGCATTCCGCGCCACCGCCCACACGCCACGCACGGGATCCAAGAACGGTGCGAGCGGCGGCACCGGCTTGGGCGCCGCGATCGACAAATACCCGATGACGCCCAGGACGACGAGCGCGAGGATGAACCGCGGCTTGGATGGGATCATGGCGCACCATGAATAACGCGCGATCGCCAAGTATCGCGACGTGAAATACCGCGCTGGCCCGACGGCTACAAACCGTTCCTGCCCAACGTGCCGCAGACCGTCTACCACTTCACGAAGCGCGGCAACGGCATCGTCTCTTTGACAAAGGCTTGAAAGGATAACAAAAGTGAAACAAGGGATAACGAAAGTGATCGTTCTACACCGAGGGGAGTGCGCTGCCTAACGGCCAAAACAAGTGTGGTGTTGTTCAAAACAACACAATCCTTTGCTCACCCACGGGCGACCGCACTCCCCTCCGCGCAGAACGATCACTTTTGTTATCCGCTCAAGCTGTTGCAGGTATTACGGACGACTCAGCCCGAGGCTTGCGTTAGGCGTCCAACGGCGTGACGGTCACGGCGGCGCGGCCGTCGGGCCCGTAGGTCACGTGCACCTGCCACGGCTGACAGCACACCTCGCAGTCTTCCTCGTAGCGCTGGTCCGTGCCGCCCGCCGGATCGAGGGCGATGTCGACCGGTTCGCCGCAATAGGGACACACGACCATCGCCTCGGTGTCCACCGTCTCGTCGCCTAACGGCAACTCGTCGTCGAGATCGTCCTCGCGATCCTCGTCGTCTTCGTCCGGCGTCAGTCGCATGTCACGGCCGCGGGCACTTGGAGGCGTCGAACGTGTTGTTCACGTCGCCGATCTGCGACGAGAGCTTGCGGAACCGCGCGTCGCGCGTGGCGTCGATGGTGGCGCGCACGCTGCCGTACGTCCGGGCGAGCGCGATGTACGCGTCGTCCGCGGTCTGGTAGCCCACGCCGAGTCCGCGGCACGTGAGGCGCTTCATCGTGAAGTCGGCGTTGCGATCCTGGAAGTTCCGGAGGGCCTGCTCCAGCGAGTCGGCCAGCGCGTCGAACCGCTGCATCCTGGCGTCCGGCGCCGGCGCGGCGTTGGGCGCCGACGGCACGGTCGCCGTTACGTTAGGCGCGGTCTGCGCGGGCGGCGATGTCGGCGGCGCGGTCGGCGCCGCCGACATCGAGCCGCCCGGTGGTGTCCGCCCCATCGCGGGATTCGACACCGCCGTGCTGTTAGGCAAAACGGGAGCCGGCGGCGCGGCCGCCATCGATCCGCCGCCCAGGCCGGACGTATCCCGCGGCGGCGCGTACACCGTCGTGTCGCGCAACCGGTCGGTGGCCGCCGGCGCCGACCGCGAGGAGAACACGCCCGACAACGCCGATGGCGGCTCGATGGTGCCGCGGTGATTCCACCACCAGAGCCCGGCCGCCGAGGCGCCCACGCCTAACAGAACCGTCGCGATCGCGCCGAACCGCAGCCGCCGCGTCGCGGGCATGGGTGGGAGCGGGAGCTCGTCGTCGAACAGCGACGCCTCGGGCAGCATCACCGGCAGCGTCGGCTGGCTGGTCATGCCGGCCAACGCTGGATCCGGCGGCTCCGGTGTAGCGCGCCGCGGCGGTGGTATGTGCGGCCGGCGTTCCGAGCGGTCGCTCTCGACCGGCTGCTCGGTGCGGTAGTTCGCCCAGTCGATGAGCGCGCGCTTGCGGCCGCCGGGCAGCAGCGCATCGTCGTCGACGATTTCGTCGAAGGGGATGAGCATCCCGTTCAGCGATCCGTCCTGCGCCAACCGAAAGAAGCCGCCCGTCGGTTCGGGGCCGGTGGTCGCGATGACGAGCCCCGACTGCCACGGCTCGCGAAAGCGATCGCGATGCGTCTCGATGTCGATTCGAGCCGGGGAGCTGCCGACGAAGGGCGCGCTGTGGTACCAACCCATGAGCCCGGCACGCCGGCGGCGCAGCTCGAGCTGCATCCCCAACCATTCTTCTTCGGGGATCTGAACCGGTTCGACCTCTCCGATGACGTGACCCGTCCGCATCGCGCTCGTAATGACTACGTAACGCGACCCGGTATCCGGACACTCGAAGAGGTTGCCGAGTAGGAAGCCCATGAGCTCCTGCTCGGGATCGGACCGGAGATGGCGCATTGCTTCGCGCAGCGCACCTTGGGTGATGAACAGCGGCACATCCGCACCCGAGACGGCGGCTGCGCTGTCCGATCCTGCTGGGACCCAGTGGATCGAGCGCGCGACCGGCATCGGTTTGCGCAACATCATGAAGCCGCTTTGGATCGGTGAGCTCAAGGCACCGGCACCCCTAGAAATCCAGCCTGGTAATCATACAACCGCGCTCCGAACTGGAAAGAGCCGAATCATTCGACGGCGACCCCTTCCAATGGCGAGCTCCTCTGTAGGTGTTCAAGCTCCTCTGTAGATGTTCAAAAGGATAACGAAAAGGATTCAAGGGATGGGGATGATCGATTTGGTACGCATTCGAGATCAATCGGCCACGCGCGTGGAGACTGCCAGGTGCGTTTGTGATGAACCATCGGTCGAAACAGAAGCGATCGTCCCCATCCCTTGAATCCTTTTCGTTATCCTTTTGAACATCTACAGAGGAGCTTGAACAACCACACAGGAGCTTGAACACCTACAGAGGAGCCCGCCATCTCGAGGTGCCGGTACCATGTACCCTCGCCCTCGCGATTTGGTGCCTACGTGCACGTAATGTGATCTGGCCACATCCTTTTGTGATCGAAGTGCACTTTAGGGACATGCAAACTCTCGAGTCCCCGCGAAACCGGCGCCCTGTATATTCGATCCGATGAAACTCCTGCACGTCGTGGGCGCCCGCCCAAATTTCCCGAAGCTCGCGCCCGTCCATCGCGCCGCCGCCCAGGCCGGTCTGGTGCAAACAGTCGTCCACACCGGCCAGCACTACGATGATGCCATGTCCGGCGCGTTCTTCCGCGACCTGGGCATTCCGCAGCCCGACGTGGACCTGGGAGTCGGATCCGCATCGCACGCGGTGCAAACCGCGCGAATCGTCGAACGCATCGAGCCCGTGCTCGAGCGCGAGCGCCCGGACTGGGTCGTGGTCTACGGCGACGTCAATTCCACCATGGCCGCCGCGATCGTCGCCGTCAAACTCGGTCTCCGCGTGGCGCACGTCGAAGCGGGACTCCGCAGCCGCGACTGGTCCATGCCCGAGGAAATAAACCGCATCGTGACCGACCGCCTCGCGTCGCTGCTCCTCACGCCGTCCCGCGATGCGGACGAGACGCTGCGCGCCGAGGGCGAGCCCGAGAGCGAGATCGTGTTCGTCGGCAACGTGATGATCGACTCGCTGCTCCACGCGCTGCCGACGGCGCGCGCGTCGGGCTTCCGCGCCAAGTTAGGCGTGGACGGCAAGGCCGTCGTGGTCACGCTCCACCGCCCGTCCAACGTCGACGAGCCCCGCCGCCTCGCCGGCATTGCGGACGCGCTGCGCGATCTGTCGCGCGACTACGCGGTGGTGTTCCCCGCGCACCCGCGCACGCAGCAGCGGCTCCGCGATGCGGGCATCGACCTGGGCGCCGTGAAACTGATGGAGCCCGTGGGGTACGCCGAGATGCTCGACCTGGTGCAGGGCGCGCACGTCGTCGTCACCGACTCGGGCGGGCTCCAGGAAGAAACCACCGCACTCGGCGTCCCCTGCCTAACGGTGCGCGAGAACACCGAGCGGCCCAGCACGATTACCGAGGGGACCAACCGGTTGGTGCCGGACCCGGCCGCGCTCGCCGCCGCTGTGCGCTCCGTTAGGCGCACCGGGGCGACCCGCCGGCCGGAAGGCTGGGACGGGAAGGCGGGAGAACGCATCGCCGCCGCGCTCTCCGGCCGCTGAGCGGCGCGATGCCGGCGTCCACGCGACCGTGACCGCGCAGGCCCTGGAAACCCGGCTCGCGCGCGGCGTTGCCGGGTCGTCCAGCGAGCCGCGCGTCCCGGCGCTCGACGGCGTCCGCGGCCTCGCCATCACCGTCGTCCTCATCAACAACATCTATCCGCCCACCCATGCCTCGCTCCCCGGCGCCGGCGGATTCCTGTGGCACCTCTCGAACCTCGGCTGGATCGGCGTCGATTTGTTTTTCGTGCTGTCGGGTTTTCTCATCACCGGCATTTTGAGCGACACGAAAAACGGCGCGCACTATCTGCGCAATTTCTACGGCCGCCGGATCCTGCGCATCTTCCCGCTGTTCTACGGCTCGTTGTTCGTCGTGTACTTCATCATCCCGCACCTGCTGAGCCATCCCGCCGACTCCGTCGCCCAGCTCGACCGCCTGCGATGGTTCGAATGGCTGTACGCCGGCAACTTCGGCTACTACCTGCGCGGATACCCGCCCTTTCCGACCGTGCACTTCTGGTCGCTCGCCGTCGAAGAGCAGTTCTATTTCATCTGGCCCTTCGTGGTGCTGCTCGTGGACCGCGAACGGCTGGTGAAGCTGTGCGCGGTGCTCATCGCCTGCAGCGTTGGGCTGTGCGGGCTCTGGATCCTAACGGGCCAGGACCCGAAGGCCCTTTACTTGCTCACCCCGTTCCGCGCGCAGGGCCTCCTGCTCGGCGCCATGATGGCGCTCACGCTCCGCGGTCCGGGCGGCGCCGCCGCGCTCGCCCGATGGCTCAAGCCGGCCGCGCTCGTGTGCGCCGGCCCCGCGCTCGCGCTCATGCTCTGGACCGAGCTCTCGCGCTCCGACCTCGCCTCGGCGGTCGTCGGCGGCGTTGGGTTCCCACTCATCGTGTTTGCGTTAGGAGGACTGCTGCTGGTCGCGCTCGACGCGCCGCCGGGATCGCGCACCCACCGGTTCTTCACCAGCAGGACCATGCGGTTCATGGGGCGCTACAGCTACGCGATGTACATCCTGCACGAGTTCGTCTTGTGGGGTGCCAACACCGTCGCGCCATGGACCCTCGCGCCACCCGAGGTGATGGGCTCGCGCGTCCCGCTGGCACTCGTGGTCCTGGCGGGCGTTACTGGCGTGACCATTGCGCTGTCGTTGCTCAGTTGGCACCTGTACGAAAAACAGTTCTTGAAGCTCAAGCGGTATTTCCCGTACGCGCGAGAGGTCCGGCAGGACACAGGGATGGCGCCGGACGTCGCGACCGCCGCGATCCGGTAACGCGCGGCCACGAGCGTCTGGCTTTCTTTATCGGACTTCCCGTTGACTGTCTCTCTCGATCGCGATCAGGTCTTCCGCACCGATGATCTGCGCCAGGGCGTCGCCGGCCGCGCGATTCGCGGCGGCGCGTTCACGGTCGGGTCGCAGGCCTCGCAGTTTCTCATCGGCTTGCTCGCGACGATGGTCATGGCGCGGCTCCTCACGCCGCGCGACTACGGCCTCATCGGCATGGTCACCGTCGTTACCGGATTCCTCACGATCTTCAAGGACATCGGGCTGTCGCGCGCCACGATTCAGCGCGCCGTCCTCACGCACGACGAGGCCAGCAGCCTGTTCTGGATCAACGGCGCCGCGGGCGTGTGCATCGCGCTCCTCGCGGCCGCCATCGCGCCGGTCATCGCGCGATTCTACGGCGAGCCCCGCCTAACGAACATCACGATCGCCCTCGCCAGCGGATTTCTGGTGAGCGGGTTCAGCGTGCAACATCAGGCGCTGCTCAGGCGGCGCATGCGCTTCGGCATCCTCGCCGCCAACGACGTGTTCTCGATCACGCTCGCCAGCGTCGTCGGCATCACGATGGCGTACGAGAAGATGTCGTACTGGGCCATCGTCGGAAATCAGCTCACGTACACGATCAGCGGTGCCGTGCTCGCGTGGATCGTGCTCCGCTGGCGCCCGAGTCTGCCCAAGCGCGGCACGCGCGTGCGCGAGATGCTCGCCTTCGGCGGCAACATCACCGGCTTCACGGTGCTGAATTATTTCTCGCGCAACACCGATAACCTGCTCATCGGCCGCTTCTGGGGCTCGCAGCAACTCGGTCTCTACGCCAAGGCGTACCAGCTGCTGCTCTTCCCGCTGAACCAGATCAATCTGCCCATCGGCGGCGTGGCCGTTCCCACGTTGAGCCGGCTCGTGGACGAGCCGGAGCGGTATCGCGCGGCGTTCGCTCGCACGCTCGACAAGATCGTGCTGATCACGATGCCGCTCGTCGTGTTCCTCATGGTCACGTCCGATTGGCTCATCGCCGTCGTGCTCGGCCCCCAGTGGATGGAGGCGGCGAAGATCTTCACGTGGCTCGCCATCGCCGGCTTCGTCCAGCCGGTCGGCTATACCACCGGATGGCTCTTCACCAGCCAGAATCGAACGGGCGAGCTGCTCCGGTGGGGCATCATGAGCTCGTTCCTCGCCGTCGGGTCCATTGCCGCCGGCGTCCATTGGGGAGCCGAGGGCGTGGCCAAGTCGTACGGCCTCACGAGCGCGCTGATTACCACGCCGCTCAATCTCTGGTGGGTGGGCCGGCGCGGACCCGTGCGCACATGGGACTTCTATCGGACGAGCGCGCCCTTCGCTATTTCAGCTATAATTGCCGGCGGCGCCGTCTACCTGTTTCACCATTTCGCGCACCCGGTCCACGAGCTTGGCGGGCTCCTGGCCGGCTTCGGCATCACCGTGGTTGTATTCCTGGGCGTGTTGTCGGCGGGGGCGGCTGGGCGCGCCGCTCTCCGAGACGTGCTCGCATCGCTCGAGCACCTCCGGGGGCGGAATAACAAGGATTCTTCTCCGGGTCGCCTGTAACAGGCCTTTTCTGGCGGCTCGCGTTCTGCATAATGGTGAGGCATGCGGACTGCCGTCGTCACCACGTATTTCCCGTCGGTGTCGCAGACCTTCGTGCTGGACCAGATCACCGGTCTCCTGGCGCGCGGGCATGACGTCGACATCTACGCGCTCGGCCCCGAACCGAACAGCGCCGGCGTCGTTCCGCGCGCCGAGCGCGATCCGCTGGCCGACCGCACGCACTATCAGCCGCGCACGCCGCGGCACCCCGTCGGCCGTGCGTTAGGCATTCCAAGTCTGTTGCGCGGCGCCTGGCGCGGGAGAACCGGAGCCGCGCTGCGCACCGTGCGCCGCACGCCGGCCGAACCGTTCGGCGCGCTGTACGAGGGGGCGCCGTTCCTGGGACGCGGTCCGTACGACGCGATCCTGTGTCACTTCGGATCCAACGGCGAGCGCGCACTCCGCGTGCGGGATGCCGGAATGGTGGACGGTCCGATCGTGACCGCATTCCACGGAGCGGACATGAGCCGCTACGTGCGCATGCACGGCGCCGCCGTCTACCGCGATCTTTTCGCGCGCGGCGATCTCTTCCTGCCGGTGAGCGCATTCTGGGCCAGGCGTCTCGAGGAGCTCGGCTGCCCGCCGGACAAGATCGCCGTGCACCACATGGGCATCGACCTGAGCCGGTTTCGCTTCACCGTGCCGCGCACACCGACGGTAGACCAGCCGGTGCGCGTCGTGTCCGTGGCGAGACTCGTGGAGAAGAAGGGGCTCACGTATGCCATCCGCGCCGTGGCCGCTCTTCGGCGCGACGGCGTCGACATCGCGCTCGACATCGTGGGTGACGGCCCGCTGCGCCCATCGCTCGAGTCGCTCATAGCAGAGCTCGGCATGGGCAACGCGGTGCGCATCATCGGAGCGCGGTCGCGTGACGAGGTAGCGCGCGCGATGGGAGCCGCCCACCTGTTCGCGGCGCCGAGTGTGACCGCGAGGGACGGGGACATGGAGGGCATCCCGGTCGCGCTCATGGAGGCGATGGCCAGCGGCGTCCCGGTGGTGGCGACCCGGCACAGCGGAATTCCCGAGCTGGTGGAAGACAAGGTGACCGGACTGCTCGTGCCCGAGCGCGACACGGACTCGCTCGCCGCCGCATTTCGGTGGCTCGTGGATCATCCCGAGCGGTGGATGGGGATTGCGCTCGCCGCGCACGACGCGGTGGAGCGGAACTTCAACGGCGAGCGGCTCAACGATGAGCTCGTCACGTTGCTCGAGCACGTTGGCGGTCGCGAGCCGAGGGAAGTCGGCGTCACGACGCGGCCCCGCATCGTTCCGTCCACCCCACGTGGCGAGGAAGGTCGGCGTGCACCGCATTCAGGTGCACCAACCGCTTGACCCACAGGCCTTTGTCTCGTCATAGTTGAGAGCCGATCGATGACGATTTTTTACACACCGCCGGTTTGCGCACCCTGTGCAAATCTCGCGGTAGCTGTGTCCGCTACCGGTGGTGGCGCGCCGACGCTGTACGCGAGAGAACGCGATGTCGAGCAGTGGGGAAATGTGTTGGCAGTTGTTGTACACGAAGTCCCGCGCCGAAGAGTGGGTGGAGGTGAATCTGCGGAGGCAGGGCTACTCGACGTTGTTGCCGCGCGTGCGGGCGCGATCGGGATATCGGCCTTTGTTTCCGCGATACATTTTTGCCGGCTTCGAGGCGACACGTTCCGTGCGCGAGCTACGGAGCACGCGTGGCGTCTCGTATGTGGTGCGGTGCGGGGAGGAACCGGCTCGCGTACCCGACTCGGTGATCACGGAGATTCGCGAGCGGATGGATCCATGGGGCGTGGTGGCGGTGGATGCGGCGGCGAAGCCGGGGTCGTTGTACGGGACGGCGGAGCGGGAGCGGGTGCGGGCGTTAGTCAGGTTTGCGGAGGCGGGGTGGCGGGTAAGGGTGGCGTGAGGCGAGTGGCCGCCTAGAAAAGAGCCGCACTTCGTTAGGCAAGTAACTCGAATAGACCGGCGCGCTTCTCCGCGACTCAGGGCCGCGGCTCGACAGTAAACGCCAACATTACTTGCCCATCTTCGTCTGGGTCAGTAGGCGAGTGGTGCCCGAACTGACTGAGTTCTCCAAGCGCTGAGACATTGAGACCGACGGCGCGGCCCCGTGCCGTGTAGTCATCGAGCGTACGCCAGATGACCGGGAAATGTCTCCACGAACTCGGCGCGTGCTCGCCGACGCCGACATTCGCGTAGAACGTTCCGTGGTTGGCCAGATGCCGCGCCACGAAGCGCAAGCACGCATCGAGTTTATCGTTGGTCATGTGAAAGAATACAGAGAACGACCAGGCGTAATCGAAACGCCGATCGAGGTCGAGAGACTCGATGTCTTTCGGCAGGACCAACGTTGGCGCCTTATCCGTTAGGCGTTCGCGACGTACTAGCATTCGCGCGGCTCGAATGGCGTCTGGTCCGATATCCAGCCCGACATAGTTGCCGGCATCGAGATACTTGATCAGCGGAATGCCGCCGCGCAGAACGCCGCAACCGTAGTCGAGCAGCGAGTGGCGCGGCTGCAGACCTTGGCCTTGTAAGAACGACATCTGAAACTGCTGCTTAAAGGCATATGCCTCGGGTCGCCCAACGAGTGCCGGAACTCGTTCAGACCGTTTGCGCCTAACGGAGCGAGCGCGCGTTCGGAGCGACGCTAGGACCCTGTGGATCAAGCGCATCATGTTCCGTAGAGCGCTCGATGCGCGGTTACCTTGGCCTTCAGCACGACGCCACGCCACACTCGCGTTGCGCGATCTCGTCCCCAGGTCGCGTAGGCGTTGAACGTTCGCGCTCCAGTCAGAGTGTATCCGAGATCGCGCAGGAGCGGCGCAGCCGCGAGTTCGAATAGAGCCTGATCGGTAAGGGTCATTTTTTCACGCCAGCGCTCGATGCCGTCACTTGTCGGCGCGGACTTTGTGCGAACGTGCCAGTGCTGCTCGTCGATCAGATATCGATGCGCGGAGCCATGATAATCGAGCATTGCCGGTTCGTATGCTTCTCCGATCGCATCGCACACATCGCGAAGCACCCGCTCTGGCTCGGTCACGAGTTCTTCGTAGCGTACTTCCCGGTACGAGTCGCGAAAAGCTTGCGGACCATCGCGGCGACCGCGCTCGACGTCCGCGCGCCAGTAATCCGCGCCTTCGAGAATTGCGTTCGGTCCAAAGGACTGCCGAAGAAACGACAGCGCGACATCGCGGCCATCCCTGATCATGTGCAATATCTTCGCGTCGGGGAACAGCTCCTTGATGGTTGGTAGGCATCGAACGTAGCCGGGAGTCTTGTCTCCCCACCTCGCTTTGCGCTCCCCTTTCGCAAACGCCAGGTTAGCGGCGGCAACCACGGACGGCCATTGATCGCGAGTCAACGACTCGAGTTGGTTGCGCAGAGACTCGATTTTGATCCCGAGCTGCGGAAAAACAGTCGATGCGGCAATACGTTGAGTTAGGCGCTCCCGCCATTCGAGCTCAGACCAGCCCATGATCATCGCCAGGTCGGCATGCAGCTCAGGGAAGTACCACGTCTCCCCAGGTATGCCGATGCGTGTATGGCTATTCAGCATGAGCCGAAGCAACGTGGTGCCCGAGCGGCCGCAGCCGACGATGAAAACGGGAGCCGTGAAGTCGCTCATTCTCGCGCCGATGGCATCATGATCGTAGGCGGACTGTAGTTGCACAGCCAGGTCTGCGCAAGCGACAAGCTCAACGCAATAATCACCGCTAACGATGTGCCGGCATTGAATCCATTCAACTCATTATTCTGGATGCAAAAGCTCGCATCATGCCGCGCGATTGCCCGCGGTGCAGGCCGGGCGCTTCGCAACCCTCGCGAACTCGCCCGCCTAACGACGGTGCGCCCGGAGGAACTCGAGCGGCGGTACGAACGCGAAGTGGGCGACCTGTTCGGTACACT
>Ga0207707_10005600_pt1 | contig 10988 bp, 9 predicted proteins | sample KBSC83BmetaG_FD_184336 | JGI IMG/M metagenome (GOLD analysis project Ga0207707, IMG submission 184336) | Corn rhizosphere microbial communities from Kellogg Biological Station, Michigan, USA - KBS C8-3B metaG (SPAdes) (version 2) | ecosystem: Host-associated > Plants > Roots > Rhizosphere ... | reverse complement strand
CGACCGCCACCCAGACATGATGCTCACGGATCGCGCCGCTCACGATGGAAAATTCGCTCACGAATAGCCCAAAGGGCGGGGAGCCGGTGACCGCAAAAAGGCCGACGAGCATCAGCGCGGCGGAAACGGGACGCACGCGAAGCAGGCCGCGCATGTCCGCGGCGGCCGACGATCCGGTCGCGAGCACCATGTTGCCCGTGACCAGAAACAGCATCCCCTTGGCGATCCCATTGTTGAGGACGTGGAGGACGGAGCCGAACGCACCCACGCCTCCCACGCCGAGCCCGAGCACCAACAATCCCATGTGCTCCACGCTCGAGTAGGCGAGCAGTCGCTTGACGTCTGATTGACCGATCACGAACGCCGTGGCGACGACGAGCGATACGATGCCGAAGGCAATGAGCAGCGGCCGCGCGAACTCGTCCAGGCCGGCGGCGAAAACGACCGCCGTGAACCGCGCCAGCCCGACGAATGCGCAACTGGTCAGCGCCCCGGCCATGAGCGCCGAGACCAGACTGGGCGCCTCGCCGTACGTGTCGGGCTTCCACGAGTGGAGCGGCGCCAATCCCATCTTGGTGCCGAAACCGGTGAGCGCAAAGACATACGCCGCACGGAGCCAGGCGCGGTCGAGCGTGCGGGCGTGACTGAGAAGATCGCCGAAGATGAGCGGACGCGATCCGCTCACCGCCGGCTGGGCCGTGGCGAGCAGGAAGACGCCGAGCAACGCGAACGCGATCCCCACCGACGACAGCACGAGGTACTTCCACACCGCCTCGAGCGAGCGGCGATCGTGATGATGGAAGATGAGCGGCGCGATGGCCAGCGTCGTCGTCTCCATCCCCACCCACAAGAGCGCGAGATGCTGGCTCGCGCAGACCAGCGACGTCGCCGCGAGAAAGCCAAGCAGACACCCCGCGAACCACCGCCCTCCGCGAGGACTCTCCTCTCGCAAGAATCCAATCGCGTACGCGACGACCGCCGCGAACAGCAGACTGACGAGCGTCAGGACGAGGAGGCCGAGCGAATCCACAGCGAGCCATCCACTCAACGCCGAGGCACGAGGTCCAACCCAGAGTGCCCCGACGATGCCGAGGTGCGCGAGGCTCACCACGCTGAGCACGACGAGTCGCGCGCTCGGCCGCGTGATCGCGAAGGCAAGCGCCGACCCGATCGCCGGCAGCAGCACCACGAGCAGCACTAGCATGCGGGCGTCGGGCTCACGATTCTCTCAACTCCACGAGATTCTCCGCCGAGATCGAATCGAACTCGCGGTTGATGTGGAACACGACGATTCCCATGATGAACACGGCGACGAACACGTCGAGCAGCACACCGACTTCGACGAGGAACGAGATCCGCTCCACCAGCGTGAGACCAAACAGGTATACGCCATTCTCGAGCATCAGGTAGCCGACCACCTGCGTGACCGCCTTGCTGCGCGTGATCAACACGAGCAGTCCGCAGAGGAGCGTCACGAGCGCCACCGGAACGAGCAGCCCCACTGGCGCGTCCTGACCCGAGCCGACCGCGGGAAGGCGGTTGGCGACGCCGAAGGAGAGACCCGCTGCAACCGCCCCGAGCAGCAGCGACCCCATGTACCCGATCACCGGCTCGACCTCGCGCCGCACCGATGTCTCGCGCATCGCCCACCGCAGAAACCACGGAAGCACCAGCGCTTTCACGATCACCGTGCCAGTGCCAAGTGCAACGGAGTGCACCGACAGCGGACGCTCGACGGCAATCGACAACACGCCGAGCAACGCGCCCTGCACGGCCAGCATTCTCACGCAGGCCGTGACGCGCGAGATGCCGAGCACCGCGAAGTTGGTGAGCACGACGGCAAGCAGGATCGGCTCGATCAAGGCGCGCATGGTCGTCTACCGCAGCAGGAGGACGAGACCGAGTCCCGACAGGGCGGCACCGCCGGCGATGTACAGCGGCACCTTTGGCAACTTGAGACGCGCCATTGACGCTTCGACGACCCCGACGAGAACGCCGACGAGCACGAGTGAGGCGGCGAGCGTGCCGAGTCGCGCTGCAGGCTCGAGATGCGCCACCGGCCAGGCAACGCGCGCGAGCAATGCCGAGAGCACGCTCAGTTTCACGGCGCTCGCGTAGAGTATGACGCCGAGATCCGGACCACTGTGATCGAGGATCATCACCTCGTGGATCATCGTCAGCTCGAGGTGCGTGGTCGGGTCGTCTACCGGCGATCGCGAACACTCGGCGAGAAGAAGCACGAAAAGCCCAGCAGCCACCATCGCGAGCGCCGGAGCTGCGGTCATCCATCGGTCGGCGAGCGGTTCGCCGGCCACGCCGGAAAGTGACAGCTGCCGCGTCGCCACACTCAGCGCGGCGAGACCCAGAAAGAGCGCGAATTCGACCAGCGTCGCAAACGTGACTTCGCGGCTCGCCCCCATTCCCTCGAAGCTCGAGCCTGTGTCCAGCGCGCCGAGCACGAGCACGAATCGGGCAAGCGCCAGCGTGTAGGCGAACGCGACGACGTCGCCGGCGAACGCGAACACCGATGTTCGACCGTCGAGTGGCACGAGCAACGCGGCGACGACGGCGGCAGCGAGCGCGACGATCGGCACCAGGCGAAATGGCGTCGTCGTCACCCGCGCGTAGACGATGCCGCGCCGAGAGAGCTTCCAGAGGTCGGAGTAGAGCTGCCAGACGGGCGAGCCGCGCCGTCCGGTGAGGAAGGCCCGCGTGCGCGTCGCAACGCCCGGCACGAGCGGGGCAAGCACGAGCGTGAGGAGCAGTGCCACGAGGGGAGACGCCTGCTCGAACGTCATCGTGTCCCTCCGCGCACGACGAGATAGGCGAGCAGCATCGTGAGCGTAACGACGACGTACACGAGATACGTGCGCAGTCGTCCCTGCTGCAGGCCGCGGAGGCGGACGGCAACGCGCTGAACCATAGCCCACGCCGGCGCCACGGCGCGATCGAGCACGAGGTCGAAGGGTTCGGAGTGGAAGACCGTCGCCCCGCGGTGCGTCCGAATGCCGCTCGCCGCTCCGAACACATCGAGCAACGGCGCAGCGAACGACGACGCCGTGTACTGCATTCGTGGAGTCACGGCCGTGTAGGCACAGGCCCAGGTGTCGAGCTCGCGCCGTACAACGCGAGCGCGAAGCCAGCGCATGACGAGCGCGGCGACCCCGGTCGCGAAGAGGAGCACCAGCGCGAAGCGCGCGACCTGCCACGCCGAGTGTGTGACACCGGCCGCGGCATCGACATCGAGCGCGACCGACTCGACATAGCCGGCAGTGCGCAGCGCGATCGGGATGACGAGCGGCGGCGCAACGCCGATCACCGCGCAGGCAACGGCAATGACGATCGCCGGCCCGCGCAGCCATGCGTTCGGCTCACGGGCTTCCACGGCGGGCGACGAGCGAGCGGTGCCGAGGAAGACGACGCCCGCGACTTTGGCGAAGCACGCCAGCGCGAGCCCGCCGACGAGCGCCAGCGCGGGCACGCCGAGCACGGCGAGTCGCATCGCTTCGGCCGATTGCCCCGCCTCGAGCAGCCCGCGATAGAGGAGCCACTCGCTGACAAAGCCGTTCAGCGGTGGCAGCCCGACGATCGCCGCGGCGCCAACCGCGAACAGCAGCCATACGACCGGCATGCGTCGCGCCAACCCGCCGAGTCGCTCGAGATCGCGCGTTCCCGTCTCGCGGTATACGGCGCCGGCGCAGAGGAACAACAAGCTCTTGAAGAGCGCGTGGTTCAACGTGTGAAGCAGCGCCGCGCCGTATCCGATCGCGGCGAGTACCGGTCGTCCGTGGGCACTCGCAACCCCAGCCAGCCCGATGCCCATAAGAATGATGCCGATGTTCTCGACGCTGTGATAGGCGAGCAGACGCTTGATGTCGTGCTGCGCGAGGGCCCACAGCACGCCGAGGATCGCCGACAGCGCGCCAATCGTAAGCACGGTCCAGCCCCACCAGAACGGTGGCGTGCCGATGAGCCACAGGACACGCAGCAATCCGTAGATCCCGATCTTGATCACGACGCCGGACATCAGCGCGGACACATGCGACGGCGCGGCAGCGTGCGCGGGCGGCAGCCAGAAGTGCAATGGAACGAGTCCCGCTTTCACGCCGAATCCGACCAGCGCCAACACCAACACGGCGACGAGCGCACCGCCCGACAGTTCCGCTCCTCGCGCCAGAGCGTCGAACGTCCAGTCACCGCTTCCGCGCGCCAGCGTCGCAAACAGCGCGAACAACGCGAGCGTTCCCACGTGGGTGGCCACGATGTAGATGAAACCAGCCCGCCTCGCCTCGGCGTGGCGGTACTCCGTGAGAATGAGGAGGAGCGATCCGATTGCCATCAGCTCCCACGCGCCCATGAATGGAACGACGGAACGCGCGCAGACGACCAGTGCCAGCGCCGCCACCTCGAGGGCGAAGAACGCATGGCTCGGCCAAGCGACGGTCTCGTCGTCGTAGCGCATGTAGCCGATGCCGTACACGGCGGAGAGCGATCCAACGCCGAGGATGACGACGAGAAACACGGCGCTGAGCGAATCGACGCCGATGACCCAGTCGCCGCCCGGAAGCGCGCTGGGGATCGTCGTGGACAGGGTGACGCCCGCGCGCAGCACACCGGCGGCCGTGGCAATACCCAGCGCCGAGCCGGCGAGAACGAGGATGCTGAAAACGGAATCGGCGGCGCGGCGGCCGCGCAGAGCGACTTGCGCCGCCGCGGCGAGCACGAACAAGCCGAGGCCGATCCAGAGCGGCGTCACGGGGTCGGCTTGCGCTCCTGCACCCGGAACGATCCGGTGGTGCGCGTCGTCTCGATCATCTCCAGCCGGCCGAGGATGTCATCCGCCGAGGCGCGCGTACGCAACATCTCACGGAGCGTGTCGTCGCGAAGAACGAATCCCAGCTGCGCGAGGATTCTCAGATGCGTCGGAACGATCGGGCTGACGACCATGAACAACGCGTGCACCGGCTTGCCGTCCATGGCCGCGAAGTCGATCGGATGCGTCAACAGGCCGAGGGTGACGAATGGCCGCGCGATGTGGAGCACGATCGGGTTTCGCACGTGCGGAATAGCGATGCCGTCGCCGATCCCGGTCGAGCCGAGCGCCTCACGTGCTTCGAGCACGTCGAGGAGAAAGGCCCGGTCCTGTTCCGGTGGAAGCGGCAGCCGCTCGACGAATTGCGCCAGGACGCGGTGCTTGTCCGTCGCGTCGATGTCGTGGAAGATGCCGCCTTCGCGAAGCAGCACCGAGAGCGGCGGCACTTCGTCGGGGGCGCGATGCGCGACGTCGAGCAGCGCGCGCGACGCCGGCACGCCCGTCTCGACCGCCCATTCCCAGAGCTCGACCGGATTGAGATAGAGGCGTTCGCTCACCGAGTGCGCCGGCAGCGCGCGCTGGTCGATCCAGCGACGAATCGTGCCTTCGTTGACGCCGAGATAGCTCGCGGCTTGGCGGAGCGTGAGCTGCACGGGGGGGGGACCAGAGCCTCGCGTTGGTGCGCTTTCTCAAGCGCAGTATATTGAACCACCGTTCAACGTCAAGCGGGGATTTCAGAGTTGCTCGTTCCAAAGCTCTTCACGACGCTCAAGGGGTACACGCGGGAACAGCTCACCGCCGACCTCATCGCCGGCGTCATTGTCGGAATCGTCGCCCTGCCCCTGGCGATCGCCTTCGCCATCGCCAGCGGGGTGAGCCCGGACCGGGGGCTCTACACGGCGATCGTCGCCGGCTTCATCATCTCCGCGCTTGGCGGATCGCGCGTGCAGATCGGCGGACCGACCGGCGCATTTGTCGTCATCGTCTACGGCATCGTTCAGAAGTACGGCTACGATGGCCTCGCCGTCGCGACCGTGCTCGCCGGAATCTTTCTCGTCGTCATCGGCGCCGTGCGGCTCGGCGCGGTCATCAAGTTCATTCCGCACCCCGTCGTCGTCGGATTCACGAGCGGCATCGCGGTCATCATCTTCTCCAACGAAGTCAAGGACTTCCTCGGCCTGAAGATGGGCGCCGTGCCCGCCGACTTCATCGAGAAGTGGCGCGCCTTTGTCGAGCACATCACGGATATCAATCCGTACGCGATCGCCGTGAGCGGCATCGCGCTCGCCATCATCCTCGTTTGGCCGCGCATCAACCGGCGCATTCCCGGACCATTCATCGCGCTCCTCGTGTCGACCGCGGTCGCGCAGTTGCTCCACTGGCCGGTCGAGACGATTGGGACGCGATTCGGCGGCATCAGCGCGGCGCTGCCGCATCCCGTCCTGCCGCACATCACGTTGGCGCAGGCGCAAGCGCTCGTCGGGCCGGCCTTCACCATCGCTATGCTCGCGGCGGTCGAGTCGCTGCTGTCCGCGATGGTCGCCGACGGCATGATTGGCGGACGCCACCGCTCGAACATGGAGCTCGTCGCGCAGGGTGTCGCCAACATCGTCTCGCCGATGTTCGGCGGCATTCCGGCCACGGGCGCCATCGCGCGCACGGCGACGAATGTGAAGAACGGCGGGCGCACGCCGGTCGCCGGAATGACGCACGCCGTGACCCTGCTCATCATCACCCTCTTCGCGGGCAAGTGGGCGGCGCTGATCCCGATGGCGACCCTCGGCGCCATTCTCGTCGTCGTCGCGTACCATATGAGCGAGTGGCGGTCGTTCGTCGCCGAGCTCACGGCGCCGAAGAGCGACGTCGTCGTACTCCTCGCCACGTTCCTGCTCACTGTGCTCGTCGATCTCACGGTCGCGATCGAGGTCGGCATGGTCGCCGCGGCATTCCTCTTCATGCGACGTATGGCGGAGGTGGCGAACGTCAGCTCCGTGACCATCGAGCTGGAGGACGGCGGCGATCAGTACTCCACGGATCCGAACGCCGTCAGCCGTCGCAGCGTGCCGCCAGGAGTCGAGGTGTTCGAGGTGAACGGTCCGTTCTTCTTCGGCGTGGCCGAAACGTTCAAGGACACCGTGGGCCGGGTTGCGACGAAGCCGCGCGTGCTGATCATCCGCCTTCGCAACGTGCCGTCGATCGACTCGAGCGGCATGCACGCGCTCAAGGACGTTGTGCACCGCAGCCGGAAGGACGGCACGCTCGTGCTGCTGTCCGACGTTCACACGCAGCCGCTCGTCGCGATCGGCCGGTCTGCCGTGCTCGAGGAGATCGGCGAGGAGAACATATTCGGCAACCTCGATGATGCGCTCGATCGGGCAGGCGACTATCTCGGACTGCCGCACCCCGCGCGGCCGCCCGGGACGACACCCACCGTGGCAAGAGAGACGCCGGGCGGGACCCCAGCACTTCGCTGATTCACTCGGCGTGCAGACCCAACAACGCCATCCTCGCGCAATAGATTCGATTTGTGCAGAACCCGCTCGACGTTTTCATCGCCGGCGGTACCGGCTATATCGGCTCGCGTCTCGTCCCCGCGCTACGCGCGCGCGGACATCGCGTGTACACGCTGGTGCGCCCAGGCTCGGAGGCGAAGGCGCCGAACGGCGCGATCAGCGTCGTCGGCAACGTGCTGGCGCGCGATTCGATCGCGGCGGCGATTCCGCGTGGCGCGGTCGTCGTCCACCTCGTCGGCACGCCGCGGCCGTCACCGGCCAAGGCGGCCCAATTCGAAGCGCTCGATTTCCCCGCGGCCCGCGAGTGCATCGCCGCGGCCGAGACGGCGGCCGCGCGACGTTTCGTGTACGTGAGCGTCGCGCATCCGGCTCCGATCATGCACGCCTACATCGACGTGCGTGTCCGCGTGGAGCAACTGCTTCGCGAAAGCCCATTGCCGTGCACGATTCTGCGTCCATGGTACGTGCTCGGCCCCGGACACCGGTGGCCGTATTTGGTGATGCCGATCTACTGGCTGCTCAGGGTTTTCCCCAAGACACGCGACGGCGCACGACGTCTCGGTTTGGTAACGATCGGCCAAATGATCCACGCGCTCGTCGCTGCAGTGGAGACGGCAGATGATGAAAGCAGAGCGCTCGGAGTCGACGAGATCAGAAAGTACTAATCGCCGAGTCGCCCAGAAAAGCAAACGGCCTGAAGCCGAAGCTCCAGACCGTTGCCTGCAGAGAGGGGGAACGCGCCCACCCGCGCGCCCACACATCCTCTCGCGACTACACTTTCATTACGCGCGAGGTCGCGAATCCGCTGAAGCGCGACCACCCCTTTTGAATTCTTTGTTCGCGCGCTGTGCGACACGCTGCTCGAGCTGCTTGACGTTCGCGTCGAACTGCGCGCGATGCTCGGCCGCCAACGCTCCGCGGAGATCGTTGCGCTCGGCCTCGAGCAGCTTCTTCGTCTGCTCGCGCTGCGCCGACGTCTGCGCCCACAGGTTCTTCAACGCGGCCGTGTCGCCACGCTGACGGGCCTGTCGAGCCGCCTTCATCTGCGGCTTGAACTGCTCGCGAAGCGCCTTCATCTGCGCCTCGTACTTCGTGTGCACGTTCTTGATATTGGTTTTCTCAGCGTCGCTGAGCGTGATGCCCTTGAAGAGCTGCTTCTGCATGGCACCCGGGCCGAAGCCACGACCGCCGAAATGCTTCCGAGTGCTGTCCTGCATCCCCCGCTGATGCGCCCGGGGCGACGGCGTCTGAGCCGGCTGTTGAGCCGCCGCAACAACGGCGCCGCCGACAACGAGGGCGATCGCCGCGATCGCCGAACGAATATCCTTCACGGTGAGCCTCCACCTATTGAGATGTACAGGCGCTCAAAGCGCCTTCAACGAGGTAGACGGCTGTTCCCGGGCTTCGTTAAGGCGGGGTGGGCCGTTATTTCGCCACGGGCGCGTAGGCGACGGCGCTCACCTCCACTAAGATTCCGCGAAGATCGGCTCCGACAGCGGTCCGGGTGGGAAACGGCGACGGCATGATCTCTTTGTAGAGGGTGTTGAACGTCCCCCAGTCGTCGACGTTCGCGAGGTAGACGACCACGGACACCACATCGCTCAGCGACGCGCCCGCTGTAGCCAAGGCCCGCTCGACGTTTTTCATGACCTGCTTGGTTTGCGAAGTAAAGTCGTCTCCAACCAGCTGGCCCGATGCCGGGTCGCGCGGCACCTGGCCCGACACGAAGACGAGATCACCGGCCCGCGCCGCTGGCGAATACGCGCCGACTGGCGGCGGCACGTCGCCGCCGAGCTGAAACGGTTGCCACTTACGTTCGGACTGTTTCATTTACCGTTCTCCACGAAGAGATTCGCGCAACCATGTCACTGACAATCCACGACCTCGAGACGCCGATCCCGCTGGTCGACATGGACCGGCTCGTCCGAAATCTCGACCGTGCGGCCGCATATGCAACGGAGCACGACCTCGCGCTTCGGCCGCACATCAAAACGCACAAGTCACCGCGCATCGCCGGCGAGCAGCTGCGGCGGGGCGCCGTCGGGTTGACGTGCGCCACTCCGTTCGAGGCGGAGGTCATGAGCGGCGTATGCGACGATCTGCTCGTCGCCTACCCGCCCGTCGGTCAACCGCGCGCTGGGCGCCTCGCCGGCCTTCCGGAAACCGTGAAGCTCACCGTGGCCCTTGACTCGCCGCGCGCCGTAGACGACATCGCCGCGGCCGCACGCGAGGCCGATCGCCCGATCGGCGTGTATGTGGAGCTCGACCTTGGCATGCACCGCGTCGGCATACCGCGGGTGGACGACGCGCTTGCGCTTGCACGCGCGGTTCGCGACCACGCGCCGCTCGAGTTCGAGGGCCTCGCGTTCTACCCGGGCCACGTACGCGAGCCCGTCGATCGGCAGGACGAAAGCCTGGCGTCGCTCGGCCGGGCGATCGCGCACGCCATCGAGACGTTCGACCGCGCCGGCTATCGTCCGCCCATCGTGAGCGGCGGCTCGACGCCTACGCTCTGGCGGACGCACGAGCTGCCCGGCGTCACCGAATTCCGCCCGGGCACCTACGTCTACAACGATCGGACGACGGCGGCGATCGGCGCGTGCGCATGGGACGATTGCGCATTCACCGTTCTCGCCACGGTCGTCAGCACCGCCGTACCCGGGCAAGCCGTGGTCGACGCGGGCAGCAAAGCACTCGGCCGCGAACCGATGCGCGGCACCGACGCCGCGGACGGCTTCGGCGCACTGCTCGATCGACCGGATGTCGTGGTCAAGAGCATGTCGGAGGAACACGGCATTCTCGATCTGTCCAAGACAGATTGGAAGCCGGTCGTTGGGGACCGCGTACGAATCGTTCCGAACCACGTCTGCATCGTCGTCCATTTGAACGACGTGATCGTGGGTATCAGGGGGGATGCAGTGGAGACGAGTTGGCCCGTGGTGGCGCGAGGACGGGGGTATGAACTGTCATCCTCCGGGCGCGAAGCGCTCGGAGGATCTACTGTCCCGAGTTAATTACCGGAAGCGTAAAGTAGATCCTCTGCTCGCTGCGCTCGCGAGGATGACAGCCTAGTGCGCGAGCCCAGCCGACCCGCGATTCTTTCCTGTCTTGAACAAGAACAGCAACGGCAACGTCGACACCAGGATGATGCCGCTGAGGATGTAAATCCTCGAGAACGCGAGCACGCTCGCCTGCGCCTGGACCTGTTTGTCGAGCAGCATTAGCGCCTGCTGCTTCGCCATCACCGGGTTCATGCCGCGCGCGAGAAGGCCGCGCGTGATCTGATCGAGCCGGCCAAGCGACGTGGGATCCATCGTCGTGAGATGCTCCGTGAGGAGCGCCTTCTTCTCCGACGTGAATCTCGTGAGCAGCGTCGCCATGACGGCGATGCCCAGCGAGCCGCCGAGCTGGCGCGTCAGGTTGAACATGCCGGTGCCTTGGGCCAGCTCGTTCACTCTGAGCTCGGCCATCGTCGCGCCGGTGAGCGGCACGAAGATGAGACCGAGGCCCACGCCGCGAAGGATCAGCGGCCAGAACGTCTCTTCCGGACCGCTGGCCAGCGTCATGCGCGACATCAGCCACATCGAGGCGAGGAACATGAACGCGCCGACGGTCACGGTGGCGCGCGCATCGAGTCTGTTCGCGTTCTTTCCAACGACCGC
>Ga0207707_10005598_pt1 | contig 10991 bp, 10 predicted proteins | sample KBSC83BmetaG_FD_184336 | JGI IMG/M metagenome (GOLD analysis project Ga0207707, IMG submission 184336) | Corn rhizosphere microbial communities from Kellogg Biological Station, Michigan, USA - KBS C8-3B metaG (SPAdes) (version 2) | ecosystem: Host-associated > Plants > Roots > Rhizosphere ... | reverse complement strand
ATCCGATGGAAACAGGAAGTCGACGGGTTTTCCGACTTCGGCCTCGACTTCGGCAATCCTGACTTCGTCGCCTATGCGAAGTCATACGGCGCCAAGGGCTCCCGCGTCGGCAAGGCCTCGGAACTCTCGACGATGCTGGAAGCTGCTTTCGGGGGAGGCGGTGTGCATCTCGTTGTGGCGCCCATCGACTACAGCGAGAACATGCGCGTGCTCGTCAACGAACTTCACTCGGAAGTTCAGGCTGTGTGAAAACTCCTGATTGAGCGAGGCTCAACTCTCATTTCATCCTTTTGAACCGCACGCTCTTGCCATCGGCGAGCCGGGTCGCGATGTAGCCGCCGGCGAGGCAGGCTTCGCGCTGCGGCATCTTCTCCTGCGGGCTGCGCAACGTCTCCCACCACGACGCCCGATGCGCCGCGCGCGGTAGCGCCGCGTCGATGATCTCCTCGATCTGCTCGAAGCTGAGCACGAATTCCGGCAGCTTCTGTTTTTTCAGATAATCGCGCAGCGCTTCGTAGTCGTTCACGGGCGTCCTCGATGACAGAGTAACTCGAAAGCGCGGCATTATCTCGGTTCCGGCAACCAACCGTTAGCTTATTGGCGCATCGCTGTCGTCACTTAAGCCGATAGCAACGATTCCCGGCGCATCCAGAACGATCGGGAGCCAACGATGCTATTTGGACGGCGCGAGAACACGGCCAACCGGCCCTGGCGGCTGTCAGCAAAGTTGCTGATCGCTTCCTCCGTGGTGACCGTGATCGGCTTTTCCGCGATCTGCACCAGCGTCATGCTCGATATGCGCCACGGCGAGGAAGAACTGGCGCGCCAGACGCTGGACAACCTTGCATCCGGTATCGACGCCGACATCAGCCGCAATGTCGAGCTTTACGACCTGTCGCTGCGCGCCGTCGTCAGCACCATGCTGATGCCGGAGATCAAGGACATCAGCAAGCCGATCCGGCACCTGATCCTGTTCGATCATGCCGCGACCGCGAAGTATTTCGGCGCGATCCAGGTATTCGACGCCGAAGGGCGACTGACCATCGACGCCTCGACGCTGGATCCGGTCGAGGAGAATCGCAGCGACGAGGAGTTTTTCCAGGTTCATCGCGACCACCCCGATGCAGGCCTGTTCATTAGCCGTCCGATGCTGCATCGCGGCGCTTATTCCATTGTCCTCAGCCGGCGCGTTACTGGCGCTGACGGCGGCTTTCTCGGCGTGGTCGCAGGCTCGATCCGCTTCAGTTATTTTCACGACCTGTTCGGCCGGCTGCATCTCGGCCCGCAGGACACCATCACCGTGCTGCGCCACGACGCCACCGTGATCATGCGCACCCCGTTCGACCTCGACGTGATCGGCCGGAGTCTAAGTCACGTGCCCGGCGTGATGCGTGCGCTTTCGGAACCGAGCGGATCATATTCAGGGTCGGGCGCGCTGGATGGCGTGCCGCGGCTGCTGGTCTGGCGCGACGGTACCCGGCCGCTTGTCGTCCTGGTCGGAAAACCCTGGAGCAGCATTTTCAGTCTCTGGCGCACGGAGGCGACCCGGATCGGCGCGATCTTGATGGGTCTGATCTCGTTCGTGCTCGGCGTGACGCTGTTCCTGGCGCGCGAAATCGGCCGCCGCGCGCTCGCCGAGGACAAGCTCGAGGAGCTTGCGACAACCGACGCGCTCACCGGGCTGAAGAACCGGCGCAAATTCGATGCCGCGATCGATGCCGAATGGCGCCGGGCAATGCGCCAGAAAACTCCGGTCGCGCTGCTGATGATCGATGCCGACCATTTCAAAGCCTACAACGACACATTCGGACATCAGGCCGGCGATCAGATGCTGGTCGGTATAGCCATCTGCATCACGGATTCGGTACGGCGGGTCGGCGATTGCGCCGCGCGTTACGGCGGCGAGGAGTTTGCTGTGCTGTTGCCGGGGCTTTCGGCTGTGGAAGCGCTGCGGGTGGCAGAAGCGATCCGGCTGAAGGTTCAGCAATGGTCCGACGACACCACCGTCAGCATCGGCATCGCGAGCGTGACGCCTGCCCCGGCCCTGGAATGGTCCATGCTCGTGAAAGCCGCCGATAACGCGCTTTACGCGGCCAAGGCTGACGGCCGCAACCGCTCCGTGCTGGCCAGCATGCCGAAGCTTTCGCTGGTTGCGTAGACCTGCCGTCCTCACTTCTCCAGATACTTCTTCATCTCCTCGCGCAGACCGTCGCGCAAATCGGCGCGCGCCATGGCGAAGGCGATGTTGGCGCGCAGGAAACCCGCCTTCGAGCCGCAATCATGCCGCTCGCCCTCGAACTCGACGCCGTAAAAGCCTTGCGTTTTCGAAAGCCCGATCATCGCATCGGTGAGCTGGATCTCGCCGCCGGCGCCGCGCTCCTGCGTTTGCAGGACTTTGAAGATCTCCGGCTGCAGGATGTAGCGCCCGGTGATCGAAAGATTCGACGGCGCGGTGCCTTTGGCCGGCTTTTCCACCATGCCGTCAACCTCGAACATGTTGCCGTGAGGGTGGCGCTTGCCGACGCCGCAGATGCCATAGTGATGGGTGAGATGCGCGGGGACTTCTTCCACCGCGATCAGGTTGGATTTGTCGCCGAGCTTGCCCGCGGCCTCGATCATCTGCGCAAGGCAGCCCGGCGTATTCAGCACCAGTTCGTCCGGCAGCAAAACCGCGAACGGCTCGTTGCCGACGATGTCGCGGGCGCACCACACCGCATGGCCGAGGCCGAGCGGCGCCTGCTGCCGCGTGAAACTCATGGCGCCGGCTTCGGGCTGGTCGCGCGCCAGAATCTCCATCTCGGCCTTCTTGCCGCGCGCGGCGAGCGTCGCGTCGAGTTCGAACATTCTGTCGAAATGGTCCTCGATCACGCCCTTGTTGCGGCCGGTGACGAAGATGAAATGCTCGATGCCGGCCTCTTTGGCCTCGTCGACCACGTACTGGATCAGCGGCTTGTCGACGATGGTCAGCATTTCCTTCGGCATCGCCTTGGTGGCGGGCAGGACGCGGGTGCCGAGGCCGGCGACCGGGAAAACGGCTTTGCGGATTTTCATGGAGCTGTCGGGGTGCCTTTAGTGCGGAAAGTGCGGTTGACCTCACGTTGGTAGCCGGTTTGCAGCCGGGAACAAAGGCGGATGTGTGATGCGTTCCACTCTGCCCTGGAGCGGCCTGGAGCGGCAGGGTAACATTCCCGACAACAAAATCTCGCCTTTGTTAATCTGTTGGAAACCGCGACGAGGCCTCCTGAAGCCGGGATATCCCAGGGCGAGTGCGAGTAGGGCATGATGCGGTGGAAGATACGATTGGCGAAGTGGGGAACCGGCGCAGTCATCGTTGCGGCGGCGCTGCTGGCGTGCGCGGACGCGCGCGCGCAGTCCTCCAGCAGCGGCGGACCCCTGACTTTCCTCGACAACCTCTTCACCGGCTCGCTTTCGAAGGGCAGCCAGACCGCGCCGTCGGCACCGCGGCCCGGCGCCTCGGCGCAGGCGCAGGACACGCCCGCCGCGAGCGGCGCGCCACTGCCATGGAGCGGCGAGGACGGCGCCTCCGGCCATCCGCTGATGAGCGCGAGCGCGATCCGCGAGGCGGCGGCGAATTTCGATACTTGTGTCGCCTCGATGTGGCCCGACGCCGCCCGCCGCAACATCTCGCAGCAAAGCTTCCAGCGCTTCACCGCCGGACTTGCCCCCGACCTGCGCATCATGGACTTGATGGATTCGCAGCCGGAGTTCACCAAGTCGGTCTGGGATTATCTCGACATTCTGGTGAACGATGTCAGGCTCGCCAGGGGCCGCGAGATCCTGGCCAAATACCAACCGCAGTTCGATGCGGTGGAAAAAGCCTACGGTGTCGACCGCTACATCATCGCGGCGATCTGGGGCATCGAATCGAATTACTCCACCCAGATCGGCGATCGCAGCGTGCTGCAATCCACCGCGACGCTCGCCTGCATCGGCCGCCGCCAGAAATATTTCAGGGACGAGTTCCTCTCGGCGCTGGAAATCCTGCACCGCGGCGATTTGCGCCCTGAACAAATGCGCGGCTCCTGGGCCGGCGCGTTCGGGCCCACGCAATTCATGCCGACCGCGTTCAAGCGCTACGCGGTGGACGCCGATGGCGACGGTCGCCGCGACGTGGTCGATAACGCCGCCGACCTGATTGCGTCGACCGCCAACAACCTGAAAAAGGACGGCTGGCGGACCGGCCAGACCTGGGGCTATGAGGTCGTGGTGCCGCCGGGGTTCAATTACATGCTGGCGGACCGGGCGAAAGCGATGACGGTGGCGCAATGGGAGCAACTCGGCCTCAAGCGTGCCGGCGGTCAGCCCTTCCCGCATTCCGACGAGAAGGCCTATCTGCTGGCGCCCGCCGGGGCGGAAGGACCCGGTTTCCTGATGCTGCAGAATTTCCGGGTGATCATGAAATACAATCCAGCGGAGGCTTACGCGCTCGCAATCGGCCATTTCGCCGACCGCCTGCGCGGCGGCGCGCCGTTCGTGCAGCCCTGGCCACGGCAGGAACGGGAGTTGTCACGCGCCGAACGGCTGGAACTGCAGCAGCTTCTGGCCCAGCGCGGCTTCTATCGCGGCACCCCCGACGGCCAGTTCGGCGGACAGACCCGGGAGGCCCTGCGCGGCTTCCAGGCCTCGATCGGGGCCCCCGCGGACGGATTTGCCTCCTCCGACGTGCTGGAGCGGCTCAGGGGGCGGTAATCCGAGCCAGTAATCGCCGGCCGGCAACCCTGTAGACCGCATTTTCACGGCACCCTTGACGGCGGCGGCCGAGGCCCGGTTTATGGCTGGAAATCTGCCCGCTTGCGGCCTGATTCCGCTAGTATAGTGATCGCTTAAACGATCCATCGCGACCGAGCGCATGCCAAAGCCAGGATCCTTTTTCCGCCTGTTCACCGAAAGCGGCCCGCTGATCGCGTTGGCCGTTGCGGTCGCGCTATTGGTCGGGATCGCCGGACCGGCTTCCGCGCAATTTTTTAATTTCGGCGGATGGTCACGGCCGCAGCCTCAGCAGCCGCCGCCGCAGCAGCAGCCGCGCAGCGGCGGTGGTGGATTCGGCGGCGGCTGGTTCGGCGGCGATCTGTTCGCGCCATTCCAGCAGCAGCAACAGGCGCCGAAGCGGGTCGAGAATTATTCCAAGGCGCCGCCGCCCGAGAAGCGCGAGACCGTGCCGGAGCGCAACGTACTGGTGCTCGGCGATGCCATGGCGGACTGGCTCGCCTACGGTCTCGAGGACGCCTATGCCGAACGGCCGGACATGGGCGTGATCCGCAGGCACAAGACCGTCTCCGGCCTGATCAAATATCAGCCCAAGGGCGATCCGGCCGACTGGGCCGCCGCGGCCAAGGGCATCCTCGCCACCGAGAAGCCGGACGCCATCGTCATCATGCTCGGGCTCAACGACCGCGTCGCGATGCGCGAGCCGGCGGTCGATAAATCCGACGGCAAGTCGTCGGACAAAAAGAGCGACAAGAAGGACGCCAAGGCCAAGCCGGATGCCAAGCCCGCAGATGCGAAATCCGGAGCGAAGCCGGACGGCGCAACCGATGCCGCCGCAAAGCCCGAGGACAAAGCGGTCGATACCGAATTGCCCCCGAACGACGCCGCCGACAATGGCGATGCGCCGCCGGTCACCGCGCCGGAAAAAAGCGCGCGCACGCCGAACGGCCTCTATGAGTTCCGCGAGGAACGTTGGGTCGAACTGTACAGCAAGAAAATCGAAGAGATGATCGGCGTCATGAAATCCAAGGGCGTGCCGGTGCTGTGGGTCGGCCTTCCCGCGGTGCGCGGCGCCAGGGCGACGGCGGACATGCTGTTCCTGGATTCACTGTATCGCGATGCCGCCGGCAAGGCCGGCATCACCTATGTCGACGTCTGGGACGGATTTGTCGACGAAGCCGGCCGCTTCCTGCAGCAGGGTCCGGACTTCGAAGGCCAGATCCGGCGCTTGCGTTCCTACGACGGCGTGTACTTCACCAGGCCCGGCGCGCGCAAGCTCGCCCATTATGTCGAACGCGAAATCACGCGGCTGTTGGCTGCGCGTTCGGCGCCGATTGCACTGCCGACCGAGCCGGCAACGCCCGACGCCAACGCGCTGCCCGGTCAGCCGGCGCCGCGTCCGCTGGCCGGACCAATCCTGCCGCTGGTGGCATCCTCTGTCGGCACCGATCAATTGCTCGGCGGTCCCGGCTCGCGCCCCGCCGCGGTCGATGCGCTCGCGGCGCGAACGCTGGTTAAGGGCGAGCCGCTGGCGCCGCCCGCCGGCCGTGCCGATGATTTTGTCTGGCCGCGCCGCGAAGTCGGGCGCGAGCAGGCCAAGGGCGAAGCACCGGTGGCATCCGTTTCCCCTGATGGAACAGCTGCGGCACCGCCCACGCCGCCGAAGCCGAAAAAGGTTCGTCCGATTCAATCCGGCACGCCCTCTGTGCGCGACTTTTTCGGATTTGGAAATGCGCCGCGTCAGCCGCCGCGTGCGCCCACCGCGCCGCGCCCGCCGGGCAATGTCGGACGATCGGCGTCGGTACCGGGCTTCTTCGGGCGCTAAATCCTGATGGTGAGGAGCGCATTTTCGCGCGTCTCGATCCATGAGTTCCCGGCATTTCTCATCCTTCGCGGCCGGGTGGCCGCTCCTCAGAATGAGGAGCAGTGTTTGTTCAGCCGTAATACCGCCACCGCGGCGGTGGCCGGCGCGGCGGACGCGTCATCAGCAGCGCCAGCGCAAAGCCGATGCCGCCCGCGATCAGCAGCGCGCCGAGCGGATTATCCCGCACGGTTTTCGCCACGGCTTGCGAACCATCACGGACGGTCTCGCCGCTGTTCTCGTAGGCGTCCTTGGCGTAGCCGACGGCAGCATCCGTGGCGTCGCGCGCGGCGTCCTTGGCCTGGCCGTACAGGTTCTGCACCGTGCCTGCGGCCTCGCGGGCGCGGCCGGCGGCCTGGGTTTGAGCATTGCCTGCGGCATCGCCGACAGCGCCTTCGACCTTACCGGCGAAATCATTTGCCGAACCGGCAATTCGATCCTTGTCCATCGCGATCACTCCTTTTATTTACGCGCGTATCGTGTTCGCAAAACCGGTTTCACTTTTGCGGAATACGTACGCCGAGATGACTGTCGGTGAGCTAACCGATGAGGCGCCTTACAGTTCCGGCGCTTACAGTATCAACCCGCCGTCCACCACCAGGGTTTGGCCGACGATGTAGGATGCCAGCGGCGAGGCCAGAAACAGCGCGGCGCCGGCCATATCGGCCGGCGTTCCCAGCCGTTTCAGCGGGATCCGTTCGATCGCGCCTTCCAGCCGCTTCGGATTAGCCGTCGTCACCTTGGTCATCTTGGTGTCGACGAGGCCGGGCGCGATGCCGTTGACGCGGATGCCATCGCCGGCCCAGGCCTCGCCAAGCGTTCGGGTCAAGCCGACGGCGCCGGTCTTCGAGGCGTTGTAGGCCGGATTGCCCTTGGTCGAATGATAGGCGGCGGTCGAACTGACGATGATCAGCGAACCCCTGGCTGCACGCAGCAAGCTGTGAAATCGGGTGGCGCAGGCCATCAGGCTGATCAGATTGACTTCGAGCACCTTTCGAAATCCGGCCATTTCGAATTCGCCGCGCCGGTAAATCACCGCACCCTGCGCCAGCACCAGCACGTCGAGCCGGTCGAACAGCGGCTGGAATTTCTCGATCGCGCGTGCATCGCTGACGTCGAGCTGCGCGTAATCAAGCCCCTCGAGCTGCGATCCCTCGCCCGGCGAATAATCGGCAGCGGAAGCGCGGGTGCCGCAGACATGGACGCGCGCGCCCTTGGCCCGGAACGCCTGCGCGACGCCGTTGCCGATGCCGCTGGAGCCGCCCACCACCAGAACCTGCTTGCCGCTGAAATCCAGTTCGTTCATCGCCCGCAATCCTCCTTCACGTGGTTTGACCTCTCTGGGGATCGGTGCCAGCCTTGTCAATCTCACCGCATCACCTTCAGCGAGCATTCGATGGCCGATTTCAAACAGCTTAGCCGATCGGTTGCCGGGCTGACCGTTCTCGTCACCGGCGCAGCCAGCGGCATGGGCCGCGCTACCGCGCAGGTGTTCGCGACTGAGGGCGCCAAGGTCGCAGTCACAGACACTGCCGCCGAGGGGGCACAGGCCGTTGCCGGCGAGATCGCGGCAAAAGGCGGAACCGCAAAGGCCTGGACGCTGGATGTTGCAAACCGCGAGGACATCGGTGCTGTCGTCAACGCTATCGCCGCGCATTTCGGCGGCCTCGATATCGTCATCAACAATGCCGGTATTTCGGTCGCGACCCCGATCGACGGCGACGGCTACGAGACGGCCTGGGACAAGAGCCTGGCGGTTCTCCTCACCGCCCATCAGCGCATGATCCGCGCCGCACTGCCGCACTTGCGCAAATCGAAATGTCCGCGGATCGTCAATATCGCTTCCACCGAAGCGCTTGGCGCCACCGCGTTGCACAGTCCGTATTCGGCAGCGAAGGCGGGGGTGGTGGGATTGACGCGCTCGCTCGCGGTGGAACTCGGCCGCGACGGCATCACCGTGAACTGCATCTGTCCGGGACCGATCACAACGGGCATGACGGCGCGGATCAAGGACGAGCACAAGGCTGTTTATGCAAAACGCAGGACCGCGCTCGGCCGCTACGGCGATCCCGAGGAGGTCGCACATATGACGCTGAGCCTGTGCCTGCCCGCGGCCTCGTTCCTGACCGGCGCGATCATCCCGGTCGACGGCGGCCTGATGGCGCGGAATGCCTGAAGACAGGCATGCACCGCGAAGCGTTGACATCGCACGATCAGGGAGTAGTTTTTTCACACAAATGGAGCGGAGCAACCGCTCGCCACGACCAGGAGAAACGCCATGACTGTCTCGATCCGGCAGCTTCACCCGCATTTTTTCGGCGAAGTCTCCGGCGTCGATCTGCGAAAGCCGCTAACGCCGCAAGAGGCCGCCGATATCGAAGCCGGCATGGATAAATACGCGGTGCTGCTGTTCCGAAATCAGGATATCACCGACGACCAGCAGATGGCGTTCGCGCTGAATTTTGGCGAACGGGAAAATCCGCGCGGCGGCAATATCGTCAAGCCGCAGGACTCGCGGCTCTCGACCGGCCTCAACGACGTCTCCAACCTCGGCAAGGACGGCAAGCCGCTAGCACGCGACAGCCGCGTTCATCTGTTCAACCTCGGCAACTGCCTGTGGCATTCCGACAGCTCGTTCCGCCCCATTCCGGCGAAGTTCTCGCTGCTGTCGGCGCGCGTGGTGAACCCCAAGGGCGGCAACACCGAATTCGCCGACATGCGCGCGGCCTACGACGCGCTCGACGACGAGACCAGGGCCGAGATCGAGGACATGATCTGCGAGCACTCGCTGATGTATTCGCGTGGCTCGCTCGGCTTTCTCGATTATACCGAGGAAGAAAAGCAGCTCTTCAAACCGGTGCTGCAGCGGCTGGTGCGCACCCATCCGGTGCATGGCCGCAAGTCGCTGTATCTATCGTCACATGCCGGCGGCATCGTCGGCATGACGGTGCCGGAGGCGCGGGTATTGCTGCGCGATCTCAACGAACACGCCACGCAGCGGGAATTCGTCTACGTCCACAAATGGACGCTGCACGACCTCGTGATGTGGGACAACCGCCAGACCATGCACCGCGTCCGCCGCTACGACCAGTCGCAGCCGCGCGACATGCGCCGCGCCACGGTGGCCGGCACTCAGCCTACGGTCGCGCAGCAGGCGGCGGAGTAGAAGAACGACGCATACGTACAAACACATCGTCGTCCCTGCGAACGCAGGGGCCCATACGCCGTGCCATCTCTTGTAAAATCGGGACGCCCGATAAGGGCGATGGAGCAACCATCGCCATCACGACTGGCTTTTGGAATTATGGGTCCCTGCGTTCGCAGGGACGACACCGTAGTTGTATCAGGCGTGTCCGGCTTCGTTCGACAGCATGCCCGGATCGATCCCGATCTTGCGCAGCGCGCGGAGGTATTTTTCCTCGATGTCGCCGCCAAAAATCAGATCCGGATCGGCGTCGCAATGCAGCCAGCCATTATCCTGGATTTCGGTTTCCAGCTGTCCCGGCGCCCAGCCGGCATAACCGAGCGCGAGAATGGCGTGCTTCGGCCCGGCGCCGTTCGCGATCGCCTTGAGGATATCGACGGTTGCGGTCAGGCAAATTCCATCGTCGATCTTAAGCGTCGCATCCTTGATAAAGAAATCGCTGGAATGCAGCACGAACCCGCGGCCGGTTTCGACCGGGCCGCCCTTCAGCACTTTCATGGTCTCGGCGTTTTCCGGCAGCTTGATCTGGTCGGCCTTCTTGATGATGTCGAGCTGCACCAGCAATTCGGGAAAGTCGATACTGCCCGCCGGGCGATTGACGATGATGCCCATGGCGCCTTCCGACGAATGCGCGCAGAGATAAATCACCGAACGCTCGAAGCGCGGATCGCCCATGACCGGCATCGCGATCAGCAACTGACCGTCGAGATAACCGCGATTGGACGAATTGTCGTCGACGCCGGCGGCCTTGCGGCGAACAATCCTCGGTTTTTTGCCTTCAGGGTCCATCCGCAAAGGACTCTCATGTTGGTACACATCCTGATATCGGGTGGCGCTTCTGTCAATCAAGCTTCTTCCCGCCTCAAGATCAGATCACAAGCAATTCAATGGTTTGCAGTCTCGCTTGGCTATAAAGACGTCCCATGATCGTCACAATTCCCATGCGTGCCGTGCTCGGCTTTGCCGCAACTATATTTGCCTCATCCATGGCAATGGAGGCCTGCGCCCAGGATGCCTCGCCGTGGCAGCGGGACGGACACTCCGCAGTCCGGCTGCTGGCGGGATCGCGCAGCGGCGCGGTGCTGTTGGGCGGCATCGCCTTTCAGCTTGAGCCGGGATGGAAAACCTACTGGCGGAACCCCGGGGATTCCGGCGTGCCGCCGCGCTTCGATTTCTCCAAATCGGAAAATATCGAAG
>Ga0207707_10005597_pt1 | contig 10993 bp, 10 predicted proteins | sample KBSC83BmetaG_FD_184336 | JGI IMG/M metagenome (GOLD analysis project Ga0207707, IMG submission 184336) | Corn rhizosphere microbial communities from Kellogg Biological Station, Michigan, USA - KBS C8-3B metaG (SPAdes) (version 2) | ecosystem: Host-associated > Plants > Roots > Rhizosphere ... | reverse complement strand
CGGATCGTCCGTCGCATAAACGGTCTTGGCCTTGCCGCGATAGCGCTCGTCACGTTTTTCCATCGTTCTCCTCCTTGACCCGCTACATATGGCGCCATCCGAATCCGTCGTGCTGATCGGCGATGCCGATCCAGCCGGGCTCGCAGTTCAACGCATTCGACAGCGCCGCGCGCGCCTTGTCCGGCGTGTTGTTCTGCTGCGACAGATGCGCGGCGATGATGTGCTTGAGGCGCGACGTGTCGAGCGCGGCGAGCAGCGCCGCCGCGGCTTCGTTGTGCAGGTGACCGAGACGGCTCGCGATCCGCTGCTTGAGCGGCCACGGATAGTCGCCGTCCTCGAGCATGCCGAGGTCGTGGTTGCATTCGAGCACGAGCGCGTCGCACCCCGACAGGCTGGCCTCGACATAGCGAGTCGTCGTGCCGATGTCGGTCAGCACGCCGAGCCGGTGGACGCCGTCGCCGACGACGAACTGCACCGGCTCGCGCGCGTCGTGCGGCACCGGAAACGGCCGCACCTCGACCATGCCGATCGCGAAGGCGTCATGGCTGTCGAATCCGCAGACCTTCGGCAGCCGCGCGAAACGCTCGCCGGCCATCTCGAGCGTGCCGAACGTGAGCCACACGGGAACGCGATAGCGCCTCGCAAACGCAGCGACGCCGCCGATGTGGTCCTGATGCTCGTGCGTGACGAGAACGGCGGCGATCGAATCGGGCGCGAGCCCAAGGCGCAGAAGACGCGCGACGGTCTCGCGCAGGCGAAAACCGCAGTCGATCAGGACGCGCGTATCGCCGACTTCGACGACGAGACCGTTGCCTTCGCTGCCGCTGCCCAGGGAGGCGAAGCGCATGGCCGGCGGCGTGACTTACTTGAGCTGGTCGCGCAGCAGCGTAAGGATCCGCTCGGAGGCCGGCGAATGGTCGGGCTTGCCCGTCGTGTCCTGGACGGTCACCGCGCTTTGCGGCGACGTCTCGGCCACCTTGATCCGGTACTGCTCCGGCTTGTCCTTCTCGTCGTCCTTCCGGAACAGGTTCGTGATCTTCGACAGGAACCCGTGCTCGCGATCCTTCTTCGCCATCTCGGTGTCCGGATCGGCGAAGCGCACGTAGTACGTGCCGCTCGAACGGTCGCGGTCGACGACGGTGAAGCCGGTGCGGTCGAGCGCGAGGCCGACGCGGCGCCATGCGCGGTCGAACGGGTCGTCGACGATCAGCGTCGAGATGCCGTCGGCCTTCTCGAGCCGCGCGTGCACCGGTGCCGTTGCCGCGGCGGCCGGCGACGTCGCGGCCTCGGCGCTTGTTTCCGGCACGCCGAAGCGCATCATCAACCGCGACAGCATTTCCGCTTCGAGCCCGGGATTGGGCGGCATCAGCGCCCAGGCGAAGCCCGCGCCCTGCACGTTGTCGATCTTCACCGTGGGTACCTGTTCCATGCCGCGATGCGACACGTAGATCTCGACGGTGCCGGGCTCCGCGCCGCGCTCGATCCGCGTGCGGAACTTGTCGCGCTTGTAGGTCGTGTAGAAAACGTCGATGTACTTGCCGATGTACTTGCGCAGGATGTCCTGCGGAATCTCGGCGCGGTTCTCGGCCCAGTCGGTCTCCATGATGCCGAGCGTGGGCTCGTCGGTGGCGATGACGAAGCCGGTATCGGTCCAGAACTTCTTCACCGTGGCCCATGCCTGGTCGGGCGTCGCCTTCACGACGAGCCAGCGCTGCGTGCCGCCGCGAACGATGTGCGCGTCGGGATTGCCGGGCAGCAAGTCGTCCTTCGGGCGCGTCGCGTTTTGTGCGGCGAGTCCCGAGGCGGTCGAGATTTGATAGCGGTCGTCGTATTGCGGCGTCGACAGGTTCGGCGGCAACTCGAGCGACGGCGCGCTCGAACTCGACGACTTGTAGTCGATGCGCTTGCCGAGCGAGGGCATCGACTCGCAGCCCGCGAGCGACAGGAGGACGATCGCAACGAGCGCGCAACTGCGCGCAAAGGAAACCGGAAAGACGTTCATCAGGAGTAAACCTTGAGGGCAGGCCGGTCGAGGCATTGCGCGTCGCGGAGCGCGGCGCGCAGCGCCTCGTGGTGCTGCGGCGACAGGGGCGTGAGCGGCAGCCGCAGCTCGTTGTGGATCAGGCCCATCTCGGCAAGCGCCCACTTGACCGGGATCGGGTTTGCTTCGACGAAGAGACGCGCGTTCAGCTCCGCGAGCCTCGCATTGCGCTCGCGGGCGACGGCGACATTCCCTGCAAGCGCCGCCTCGCACATCTTCGCCACCAGCTTCGGCGCGACGTTCGCCGCGACGGAGATCACGCCGTGACCGCCGAGCAGCATGAACGCGAGCGCCGTGTCGTCGTTGCCGGAATAGAGCGCGAACTCTCCTCCGGCCGGCAACCGTTTCAGCAAATGCACGAGCCGCACGAGATCGGACGTCGCATCCTTGATGCCGACGATGCCGGGAACCTGCGCCAGTCGGACGACGGTATCCGTCGACATGTCGGCCACGGTGCGGCTCGGCACGTTGTACAAAAGCAGCGGCAGGTCGACCGTTTCGGCGATCGTGCGGAAGTGCCGGTACATCCCTTCCTGCGTCGGCTTGTTGTAATACGGCACGACGGACAGGCACGCGTATGCGCCCGCGTCCTTCGCGAAACGCGTGAGCGCGATCGCTTCCGACGTCGAGTTGCCGCCGGTGCCGGCGATGACGGGAATGCGGCCAGCGGAGAAGTCGATCGCGGCCTTGATGAGGCGGCAATGCTCGTCGACGTCGACGGTCGGCGATTCTCCCGTCGTGCCGACGACGACGATGCCCGCGGTGCCGTTCGCGACGTGAAAGTCGATCAGCCGGCGGAGCGCCTCGAGGTCGAGACCGCCGCCGGGCTGCATCGGCGTCACGATCGCGACGAGACTGCCTTTCAGCATGAAACGATTCCTGCGAAAACGCGAATTCTACCCGATTTGCCCTCGGCGAAAGGGGCGCCGCCCGTCTCGTGCGTGGCATTCAGCCGACCGCCGGCAGCGGCGGCGGCCAGCCTTGGGCGCGCCCGATCGCCGCGATCCGCTGCACGACCGCGCGCCGCCCGTCCTCGACGATTACGCCCTGCTCGAAGGCGACGACGACGAGACGCTCGCGGAACGCATCGAAGAGCTCGTTTTCGCGCAGCAGGAACGCCGGGCGCGACGGCCGCCCGAACGCCTCGTTGCCGGCGGCGAACGTTTCGTAGAGGAGCACGCCATCCGCGGCGAGCGTCGCGAGCAGATGGGAAAGCCGCGGCCGATGCAGGTAATTGGTCGCGACGATCGCGTCGAACGACGCGTCGGCGAACGGCCACGCGTCGCCCTCGAGATCCGCGACGCGGGTCGCGACGCCGGGAACGTCGGCGAGCGTCGCGAGCGCATCGGCGTCGATGTCGACGGCGACGACCCGCGCGCCGCGCGCCGCGAAAAAGCGCGCGTGACGACCGCTGCCGGCCGCGACGTCGAGCAAGCGAGCGCCCGCCGGAACGAGCGCGGCGAAGCGCGTGATCCATGCGGACGGGGCGACGGCGTGATGCTGCGTGCGTTGCTCGCTCACGGTGCGCGTTTCCCTTTTCGGACTGGATTCAGCGGCAAGTTCGCGCGCAAGCTAATCGCGTCGCTGCGCTTCCATCTTCGCTTCGTCGCGAAGCCAGCGCATGAACGACGCGACGTCGTCGCGCTCGCTCGCAAGCGGTGACACGAGCGCGAAATAGCTTCGCGCCGATTCGTATTTCTTCGGAAACGGCGCGACGAGACGACCGTCACGCAGGTGCTCGGCGATCATCGGCAGCCGGCCGAGCGCGACGCCCTGCCCGCCCACGGCGGCCTGCACGACCTGGTCGTAGATGCGGAAGCGAAGCGTGCCCGCGGGCTTCAATCCCGGCTGGCCGTTCGACGTGAGCCAGCTTCGCCAATCGAGCCACGGCGTGCGGCCCTCGGGATCGTCGAGATGCAGCAGCACGTGCTTCCGAAGATCCGCCGGCGCGCGAAGCGGCGACGCGCCGGCGATGATCTTCGGGCTCGCGACCGGCGTCATTCGCTCGCCGAAGAGCCGCAGGGCATTGGACGGCGCGGCCGAATCGGGCAGGTAACGGACCGCGATGTCGACGTCGCCGCGCGCGAGATCGACGACGCGGTCGTCGGCCGACACGTAAACCTCCACGTCCGGTTCGCGTGCGCGGAACGTCGCAAGGCGCGGAATCACCCACAGCGATGCGAACGATACGGTCGTCGACAAGGTCAGCCCCGGCGCGTGCGTCGATTCGTGCAGCCGCGACGCCGCCTGCGCGAGCGATGCGAGCGCGTCCGTCACGTCGCGATGGAACGCGGCGCCCGCCGTCGTCAGCGCGAGCGCGCGATGCCGCCGCTCGAAGAGCGCAATGCCGAGCGCCTCCTCGAGGGCCTTGATCTGGCGCGACAGCGCCGACTGCGTCAGGAACAGTTCTTCGGCGGCGAGCGTGAACGACAGCCGCCGCCCGGCCGCCTCGAAACCGCGCAGGAAGTCGAGCGACGGCAGTGCGCGCAGCGTCCTATGCATGCGTTCCATGCATGCAGCCCATGAAGATTGATCGTTTGAGCACGTGCCGCCCGGCCGTCACAATGAGCCTCGTGGAGCCTCGACTGCGCCACCGGCGCCCAGGGTCTCCTCGAATGACCGGGATGCATTCTACTGGAGGTTGCCATGGCCTGCTTCGAAACGGGAACCGTCATCAGCCTGCCGGCGCGCGAGGCGCTCACGCTGCCGCACATCGGGGGCGCCACGCTGCGCGTGACGCAGGGCGTTCTCTGGCTTACCGAAGAGAAGGACCGCCACGACGTCGTCCTGCGTTCAGGCGACAACTGGGTTGTCGAGTCGAACGGCGACACGGTCGTCGAAGCGCAGAACGACGCGGTGTTCTGCGTCGTGGGCCGCAGGGCCGCGCACCTCGAACTGCCAGCACGCGTCACGCGCCGCGCCGGCACGTTCGCTGCGTTCGCGGCGTCGCTGCTGGCGCCTCAGCGGCGCGTGCCGTACTTCTGATTCGTTTGCCACGAGGAGAATCGCCATGCCGCTCGTCACCGTCACGCTTTCCAGGCAACGCGCCGGCGAGTTCGCGCCGGCGATTCTCGACGGCGTTCACGGCGCGCTCGTCGCGAACGGCGTTCCCGAGAACGATCGCTTCCAGCGCGTGCTCGCGCTCGACGACGCGTCGTTCCGCTACGACGCACGCTACCCCGACGTCGCCACGGCACGCACGAGCGACTTCGTGCTGATCGAGATCCTGTGGTCGGTTGGCCGCAGCGTGAAGATCAAGCGCAAGGTCGCGGCCGACATCGTGGTCGCGCTCGCGCGCAAACCGGGGCTCGACGCGGAGCAGGTGATGATCGTGTTCGCCGAGACCGCATGGGAGAACTGGGCGTTCGCGGGCGGCCGGCTGTTGCACGCAAGCTGAGCACATTGACCGCGAGAGCGAACGCAAGGCGAGCGCCTTCGCTGCGAGAGCGGCCTTGTAAAATGCGTCGTGGATCGACCGCGACGACTTCGAGGAGCACGCGCCCCGGGCGCGAATCACCCCGAAGTGCGAAGCGCGGAAGCTGCGTCGGGCGCGCCCGCGACGAAGGGCGACTTCGCGCTCGACCAGCGGCTTCTTGGCGTCGCCGCGCTCGCGGCGCTGATCGGCGGCATCGCCACGGTCGGCGCCGTCGTGCTGCTCGCGCTCATCCGCTTCTTCACCAACGTCTTCTTCTTCCACAAGCTGTCGATCGCGAGCACGTCGCCGGCCGACAATGCGCTCGGCGCGTGGGTGATCGTCGTGCCGGTGATCGGCGGCTTGATCGTCGGCCTGATGGCGCGCTTCGGCTCCGACAAGATTCGCGGTCACGGCATACCCGAAGCGATCGAGGCGATCCTGTTCGGCAAGAGCCGGATGTCGGCGAAGGTGGCGTTGCTGAAGCCGCTGTCGTCCGGCATCGTGATCGGCAGCGGAGGACCGTTCGGCGCCGAAGGCCCGATCATCATGACCGGCGGCGCGATCGGCTCTTTGATCGCGCAGTTCATTCATCTGACCGCGGCCGAGCGCAAGTCGCTGCTCGTCGCCGGCGCCACCGCCGGCATGACGGCCGTGTTCGGAACGCCCGTTGCCGCCGTCCTGCTCGCCGTCGAGCTGTTGCTTTTCGAACTGCGGCCGCGAAGCCTGCTGCCGGTCGCCGTCGCATGCGCAGTCGCCGGCTTCGTGCGGCCGCTGCTGATGGCGCAAGGGCCGCTGTTCCCGCTCGAGACCGCGGCGCCGCAGGTGCTCGCGCTGCCGTCGTGCATCGTCGCCGGGCTGCTCTGCGGCGTGCTGTCGGCGGCGCTGTCGGCATCGCTCTACAAGGTCGAGGACTGGTTCGCGGCGCTGCCGCTGCACTGGAGCTGGTGGCCGGCGCTCGGCGGCCTCGCGGTGGGCATCGGCGGCTATTTCGAGCCGCGCGCGCTCGGCGTCGGTTACGACGTGATCGGCGACCTGTTGCACGGCAACCTCGTGCTCCAGGTGGCGCTGGTTCTTCTGATCGTCAAGGCGGCGATCTGGGTGATCGCGCTCGGCTCGGGGACGTCGGGCGGCGTGCTGGCGCCGCTTCTGATGATGGGCGCAGGACTCGGCGTCATGCTGGCGCCGGTCTTACCCGGCGACGATCGGCTGTTGTGGCCGCTCGTCTGCATGGCGGCGACGCTCGCCGGCGTGATGCGCGCTCCATTGACCGCAACGGTGTTCGCGTTCGAATTGACGCGCGACGCGAACGCGCTGTTGCCGCTGATCGCGACATCGGCGATCTCGTACGGCTTCACCGTGCTGACGATGCGGCGCTCGATCCTCACCGAGAAGATCGCGCGCCGCGGCTATCACATCTACCGCGAGTACGGCGTCGATCCGCTCGAGCGCGTGTTCGTCGAGGACGTCATGACGCGCGACGTGCGAACGATCGACGCCGGCTTGCCGGCGCATGTCGCGCTCGCGCGTTACTTCGGAGCCGACCAGGCGCATCGCGCATTCCCGGTCGTGCGTGAAGGCGCCGTCGTCGGTGTCGTCGATCGCGCGGCACTCGCGGAATCCGCCGACGACGCGGGCAGTCGCACGGTCGGCGAGACCTGCGCGCACGCGCCGCTCGCGGTCGCACTGCCCGACGAAACGTGCCGGATGACCGCATCGCGCCTTGCGCTGCTGCGTCTCGAGCGAATGCCCGTCGTCGCCGACGAGCAGTCGATGCGTCTCGTCGGCCTCGTCGCGCGCAGCGACCTCGTGAAGCCGCGCCTCGGACACGTCGAGGAGGAGCAGACGCGCGAGCGGCTGCGGCGCATGCCGTGGCACTCGGCGGATTCGGACGCATAAGCAACGAGCCTCAGGGCCGGGCAAGGCCTACCGCATCGCCGCATGAGGCCGTCCGCACCGCGCTGACAGGTTTGCCGCATCCGCCATGGCGCCAGCGCATTTATTGCCGAGTTGCGCGCGTCGTTTCCGGTAACCCCTTGGCAGCGCTGGCGGGGCTGAGGGTCCGGATCGTGCGTCTTCCACAGGATCGAAACGATTGGGAGACGGTGATGGCAACGACTTTTGTTCCGCCGGCGAACAGCCGTACGATCGATTGGAGTTATGCGATTGTTGCCGGGATCGTCGCGATGATCGTGTTCGCGATCGTCGAAATGGCATTTTCGTGGGCGAGCCGCGGCGCGTCGCCGCTGGCGCCGCTCGTCGCGTTCGGCACCGCGACGCTCAACGCGCTGATGCCGTCGGCGCATCCCGGTGGCGGCATCAAGACCGTCATCGTCGGCGTCGCGTGCCTGCTCGCGCTCGGCGCAGTGTCCGGCATCATCCTCGGCTATCTCGTCGATCGCCTCGGCACGGCCGGTGCGGCGCTCGTCGGGCTCGTGTTCGGTCTCGCGATGTTCGCGCTCGACATGTACGCGATCGCGCGCTTTCTCCCCGTGCTCGGCGAACTGCGCGACTGGATGAGCGCGCTCGCGTATGCGATCCAGGGCGTGCTCGCCGCGGCGCTCTACAAGGTGATGACACGCGACGATACGACGGCGCTGCCGGACGAGAGCGCGCACGACTTGCGCGATCTGCGCAACGTGCGGCTGGTGTAGAAGCAATGCAGGGTCGGAGACGACTTTCGCTGGCGCGAAGCCCGTCTCTGACCCTATGCCGGCACCGCCTCGACGCTCGTGTCGAACACGATGTGCCCGCCCTTCTCGCGCACGTGAACCGTCTCGCCCGGCGCGAACGCGCCTGACAGGATCTCCTTCGCGAGCGGGTTCTCGATCTCCTGCTGGATCGCGCGCTTGAGCGGGCGCGCGCCGTAGACCGGGTCGAAGCCCGCCTGCGCGACGTGCTCGAGCGCCGGTTGCGTGACGTCGAGCCGGATGTCGAGCTTCGCGAGCCGCGCTTCGAGCGCGCGCAACTGGATCCGCGCGATGTTCGCGATCTGATCCTGCGCGAGCGGATGGAACACGACGATCTCGTCGATCCGGTTCACGAACTCGGGCCGGAACGTCGTTTTCACTTCGGCCATCACCGCGAGCTTGATCGCACCCGGATCGCGACCCTCGTTCGTCATCTCCTGGATCCGGTGCGACGCGAGGTTCGACGTCATCACGATCACCGTGTTGCGGAAGTCGACGGTACGTCCCTGGCCATCGGTGAGGCGGCCATCGTCGAGCACCTGCAGCAGCACGTTGAAGACGTCGGGGTGCGCCTTTTCGATCTCGTCGAACAGGATCACCGAATACGGCTTGCGGCGCACCGCTTCGGTGAGATATCCGCCTTCCTCGTAACCGACGTAGCCGGGTGGCGCCCCGATCAGACGCGCCACCGAATGCTTCTCCATGAACTCGGACATGTCGATGCGCACCATCGCCTGGTCGCTGTCGAACAGGAATTCGGCGAGCGCCTTCGTGAGCTCCGTCTTGCCGACGCCGGTGGGCCCGAGGAACAGGAACGAGCCGTACGGCCGATTGGGATCGGCGAGACCCGAGCGCGAGCGGCGGATCGCATCGGACACGAGGCGCACGGCCTCGTTCTGGCCGATCACGCGCTGATGCAGCCGCTCCTCCATGTGGATCAGCTTCTCGCGCTCGCCCTGCATCATCTTCGATACGGGAATGCCGGTTGCGCGCGAGACGACCTCGGCGATCTCCTCGGCGCCGACCTGCGTGCGCAGGAGCTGCGGCTTCTTCTGCTGCTCGGCTTCGAGCTTGCTGTCGACCTTGCGAAGCTGCGCTTCGAGCGCGGGCAGGCTGCCGTACTGAAGCTCGGACATCTTCTGCCAGTCGCCCTTGCGCTTCGCCTCCTCCATCTGGAGCTTGACCTTGTCGATCTCCTCCTTGATGTGCTGGCTGCCGGCCACCTGCGACTTCTCGGCTTTCCACACTTCGTCGAGATCCGCGTATTCGCGCTCGAGGCGGCCGATCTCTTCCTCGATCGCGGCAAGCCGCTTTTTCGAAGCCTCGTCCTTTTCCTTCTTCACCGCCTCGCGCTCGATCTTGAGCTGGATCATCCGGCGGTCGAGCCGGTCCATCGCCTCGGGCTTCGAATCGATCTCCATCTTGATCCGCGCAGCGGCCTCGTCGATCAGGTCGATCGCCTTGTCGGGCAGGAAGCGGTCGGTGATGTAGCGATGCGAAAGCTCGGCCGCGGCGACGATCGCCGGGTCGGTGATGTCGACGCCGTGGTGGATCTCGTAGCGCTCCTGAAGCCCGCGCAGGATCGCGATCGTCGACTCGACCGACGGCTCGTCGACCAGCACCTTCTGGAAGCGCCGCTCGAGCGCGGCGTCCTTCTCGATGTACTTGCGATACTCGTCGAGCGTCGTCGCGCCGACGCAATGCAGCTCGCCGCGCGCGAGCGCAGGCTTCAGCATGTTGCCCGCGTCGATCGCACCTTCGGCCTTGCCCGCGCCGACCATCGTGTGCAGCTCGTCGATGAACACGATCGTGCGGCCCGCGTCGGCGGCGATGTCCTTCAGCACGGCCTTCAGCCGCTCCTCGAACTCGCCGCGGTACTTGGCACCGGCGAGCAGCGCCGCCATGTCGAGCGACAGCACGCGCTTGTTCTTGAGCGTCTCGGGAACCTCGCCGTTGACGATTCGCTGCGCGAGCCCCTCGACGATCGCCGTCTTGCCGACGCCCGGCTCGCCGATCAGGACCGGGTTGTTCTTCGTGCGCCGCTGCAGGATCTGGATCGTGCGCCGGATCTCGTCGTCACGGCCGATCACCGGGTCGAGCTTGCCTTCGCGCGCGCGCTCGGTCAGGTCGAGCGTGTACTTGGCGAGCGCCTCGCGCTGCCCCTCGGCTTCCTGCGAGTCGACGTTCGCGCCGCCGCGCACGGTGTCGATCGCCGCCTCGAGCGAGGCGCGGGTGAGCCCGTTGTCCTTCAGGAGCCGGCCACTCGCGCCGCCCTTGTCGTCGGCCAGCGCGAGCAGGAAAAGCTCGCTCGCGATGAACTGGTCGCCGCGCTTCGTCGCTTCCTTGTCGGTCAGATTGAGCAGGTTGTTGAGGTCGCGCGAGATCGTGATCTCGCCGCCGGTGCCCGAGACCTTCGGCAGATGGTTGATCTCGGTGCGAAGCCCCGCCTGCACGCGCGGCACGTTGACGCCGGCACGGGCGAGCAGCGAGGCGGTGCCGCCATCCTGCTGCGCGAGCAGCGCGGCGAGCAGGTGTTGCGGCTCGATGAAGCCGTTGTCGTGGCCGAGCGCGAGGCTCTGGGCGTCGGCCAGCGCCTGCTGGAACTTGGTGGTGAGCTTGTCGAAGCGCATGCTGGGCGACTCGGACGGTTTTGGACGAATGGTTAAAAAATGAGGCGATGTACGTGCCGTTTCAAGCGCTTGGCGGCCCTTTTCCAGCGCAAAATTTGCATGGATCGGGCTACGCCGACGCGACCCGCGTGCCGGTGCTACCATCGGCGCAACGGCCTGATGCTGCGACATCCGCGATGACCGAACCCACCCGCGGAACGTCTCCCGCCGATCGCGACGA
>Ga0207707_10005595_pt1 | contig 10995 bp, 10 predicted proteins | sample KBSC83BmetaG_FD_184336 | JGI IMG/M metagenome (GOLD analysis project Ga0207707, IMG submission 184336) | Corn rhizosphere microbial communities from Kellogg Biological Station, Michigan, USA - KBS C8-3B metaG (SPAdes) (version 2) | ecosystem: Host-associated > Plants > Roots > Rhizosphere ... | reverse complement strand
CATCCATGGCTGGCGCGACCGACTCCGGCGCGGACGGCGCTTCGTCCGAGCAGACGTGATCGGTTTCGGAGAGAATCGAAACATCCGATGGGCGAGGTTCGGCCGGGATCGCTACCGGCGGCGCAAATCGATGAACCTGATCGCGCAGCATCTCGCCGCGCGGCAGCGTCGCGCGGCTGCGGCCGAGCCAGGAAATGTCGACGGCGGAATTGTCGCGCGAGGCTTCGCGCATCAACAAACCGCGCCAGGTTTCCACCGCGGTCCTGGCCTCCTGGATATTCTCGAGAAAGACGACTTCGCTGTGAAAGCGGCGCCAGCGGCCGGTCTCGAACAGCTCGGTAAGGTACTCCAGCCGCTGTTCGGCAAGAACGCACCAGCGCGCGACGATGTCGCGGCCGCGTGCCACGTCTGCTCGATGTGTCATGAACCCAGCCCGTAAGGAGAAAGACGGACGCAGACGCAACGGGGGACGAATCAATTGGACGCGACAGGGATATTCTGTGGAAAACTTTTGCGTTGTCCAGATGCAACCCTTACTAGACGCCGGTACCGACAGGAATCCGTAGAAATCCGGCGTTTTCCTCTCTATCCACAGTCAAGCGGCGTCCCGGCATGGCCGGGTTGCGGAGCTGCGGACGGCCGCAAGATCGCGGGCCGCGACTGATTTCGCCGAACGCACTGCCGGAAATGCAGGCAAAAACGAAAGACCCGTCCGGGGGGACAACCGGACGGGTCAAGCTATATGGGCGCTTGGGTCGATGGGCGCTCGCGCCGAATACAGCCTCGACGGGGAGGGATAACCGCTCCCACAGATATTGGTCGCGGAAGGGTCGCCGCACGTTCAAACGACCCTGCGATTTTTTTAACTTTTTGGCAGGAATTTTTCGTCGGAAAATTACTGCGCGGGCCGATGGGCTTCGCCAGCGGCCGACTTGTCCGACGCCACGGCGGCAGCGGGTTGATTCAGCGCCCTGGTCCCGGGAACCTCCTGCCGGCCCGAAACATTTTCAGCCGCCGGCCGGTCCGAAGCTGTGGCGACCGGCATAGCGGGCGCGACGGCCGAGACCGCCGCAAACGCATCCGCCTCTCCTCCGCCGAACAGATCGTCGCGGCCGGGGGCGCCGAGATCGCGGGCCGTTTTCATCAGGATCGCGCGCACCTCGCCCGGCTTCAACGCCGGATTACGCTCAAGCATCAGGGCTGCGAGGCCGCTGACGTAGGCGGCGGAAAATGAGGTGCCGGACGTCATCTGATATTTTTCGTCCGGTGCGGGCAGGAAGATATCGACGCCAGGAGCGGATATCGCGATATGGCTGCCACGGTTCGATGCCGCAAACAGCCTGTCCTGGGCGTCGGTGGCGGTGACCGCGATCACATTTGCATTGGCGGCGGGATATAGCGGCGGCGATTTCGGTCCGGCATTGCCGGCGGCGGCGACCATCACGATGCCCTTGGCGACCGTGGCGGCGATAGCGCGTTCGATCAGCGCATCCTTCGGACCGGCGAAGCTCATATTGACGACCTGCGCGCCGTGCGCGGCTGCGTAGTCCAATCCCTTCAGGATTACATACGAGGTGCTTTCGGCACCATTCGGCGCGGCGCCGAAAGCGCGGATCGCCAAAATCCTCGCCTCCGGCGCGCTTCCCATCAGCCGCGCGTGCGACACGATCGCGCCGGCAATGCCGGTGCCGTGGACGTGCGGGCCTTCCTTGCTGCCGAGCGCATCGAAGTTATCTGCAATCGCGTTCACGAGTTCCGGATGTTTGACGTCAATTCCGGAATCGATCACAGCAATGGTGACGTTGGCGCCGTGGGCCAGCGTATGCGCCTGGGGCAATCGAAGTTTGGCGTTGGCGTATTGCGCGGGATCGCCCTCGGTCAACGCCGCCTTCTGCTCCTGCAGCACATACCGGAAATTCGGCTGCACCGAGTGAACGCTGGCCTCGGTGGCGAATTCGCGGCTCGCGACCTCTATGGTGCGGCGGTCGGTGATACGAAACAGACCGATGGTGCCGCCGATGAGCGGAAAATTCTGCGACCGCAGACGCGCGAGGCGGTGACGGCGCGCCAGCTCGTCGGCCTGCACGTCGGACAGCGAACCGTCGATCTCGGCCACGATTTGACCGGCGACCGTGCGCAGGTTGAGCGCCGTCTGCGCGATGTTGCGACGTGGGCCGCTGTTCTTGTTTTTGGCCGCCGAACCGCCAGTGCCGCCGGCGCCATCGGCCGACGAGACCGGCTTATCCCCGCATTCGCCGTCGCTGCCGCGGTAGGCGTAGCTGCAGGCCGGAGACGTTCTGAGGTTAGGTGTCGTCCTGCCGATTCCGGTAATCGCGGTGCCGGCGATGTTCGGGTCGATCCGCGGCGTTATCGTCGGATTAAGGGTCGGGATGCGCGACTGGATGTTGAGATTGGGCGAGCGCATGATGCTTTGCGCGTGAACCGCCGATCCATCGAAATACGCGAACGGCAAGGCCGCAACCGCCAACGCCAACGCCACCGCCGCACGCCGCGTCTTCATCCGCCAACTGGCACAATCATGGACCATGAGACCTCGGGTTCATGCGGTATCGAGCAAGCGCCGCGCAGGCTCTACGGCGTAGCCACCGCGAGACTGACGATCTTCTCGTTTTGCAGCTTGCGCATTAGGCCGGCGATTTCATCTTTCGACATCGCCTTGTTGCCGAATTGCAGTCGAAACATGCCGCCTTTGCCGCCGTCGACGATCGAGGCCTGATAGCTCTCGAGCAGTGTCGTGATGTCGGCGACGCGCGCGTCCGGCGCGAACCGCACCAGCGCGCGCGGTGGCGTTGCCGCTGCCAAATCGCGAGTGGCCGGCTCATTGGTACTCAGCGACGCCGTCTGGTACGAGGCGGCCTGGTTCTTCACCAGTACTGCGCCGATCACGCCGGCCTGCAACAGCAGCGCCAGCGCGGCGAGGCTCGCCGACCAGGCCAGCGTCCGCGGCGAGAGATTTGCGAAAAACTCGGCGATCCGGGCAGATATCCTGAGCGACGCCGGCGGATTGCGCACCGGCTCAGCGTCGATCGCCGCGAACAGCTTCTGCATGGCACGCACCGACGGCGCACCAAGGCTTTCATTGAGATCGATGGTCTCGGCGTATTCTTCCCGGATCACGGCGTATTGCTTGGCAAGCTCGGGATCGCGGGCGAGCGCTTCGTCGACGCGGCGGGCATCGCGCGCACTCAACGTGCCGGCCGCATGCCAGGGCAGCAGCATTTCGATTTCACTGGGCTCTTGCTCCAGTATTTTCTTGCTCATCGCCATCATGGCCAGCCTCGCTCAATGCCGGCTGCCTTCAACAGTTCGGCCAATTTCTTGCGCGCATAAAACAGGCGCGTCTTCACGGTGTTTTCCGGGATCCCGACGATTTCAGCCACCTCTTCCACGGATTTCTCGTGGTAGTAGACGAGATCGACGACCTCCCGGTGTTCCAGCGAAAGTGCGCTCAGGCACCTGCGCAACGCTTCACTGGTATCCTTCTTCTGCACCGCCACTTCTGGATCGTCGGACGCATCCTCGATCGCATTGGCGGCCTCATCGTCCAGTTCAACGTCCTTCCTGCGGCGCAACGCAGACAAGGCCTTGAATCGCGTAATTGCCAACAGCCAGGTGGAAACGGCGGATCGGCCTTCGAACTTGCCAGCCTGGCGCCACACATCGAGAAAAACCTCGCTGATGAGGTCTTCCGCGACCTGTTCATCCCGCACGAGCCGGAGCCCGAAGCGAAACACCCTGACATGGTGCCTTCCGTACAGCACCTGCATGGCAAGGCGGTCGCCTTGAGCGATCCGAGCGATCAGGACGTCGTCCGCGGCCGCCTGTGTCGCACTCAATGGCCGTCTCGCAAGGTTGGTCGGATTGGGGAGGCTTGTGGTTCGATGGCAAAGGCAAGATTCCTCAAATTATCACAATAATTCGCCTGCATCTGTGACGTAGCGCACAGAAGGGGGTTGTTTTGCCGCCAGTGAGCGCAGACGGACGACCGAAGCCGAAAAACTGGTACCATCATACAGACGTGCTTTCCTCACATTCGGCGATCCGCCGCCGACCTTGGCAATGCCCAGGTCGCAAAACAGCATTTGCCTAGCCTGGCCGCGTTTGCCGTATTCGGCGCTACCCGGATCCGGCTAATTTCCATTGCGAAACAAGGGCAATCGCTACGTTGGATCGACCAGATTCGGCGGCTAAAGATACCAAACCTAAAGGCTTTACTCTCTAAAGTTCCACTAAATAGATTTCCACCGACGGCGGGACATGAGCAGCGCAGCTTCGTCGCTTCAAGGCCAGGGCTCCGACGGCGCGCTCTCGCTCGCCGGTGGGCTGCCATCGGACGTCTTGAAGCGCCGTGCCGGCCAGCGTCGTCAGATGCTCGCCGTGCAGGCGGTAAGCTGCTCGCTCATCACACTGGTGCTGCTGGTTTATTGTTACGCCGGCACGATCACGATCGTGATTCCCGCGGCTTATTTCCTGTGCGGCATTGCGTTGATCGGATTTTTTGTCGTGCTGTCGGAAACCCATGTCAATGACAGGTTCGAGGATCACTATCTCACGATCTTTCAGATCGGCGGCCACGTCGCGCTCCAGCTTGGCTTTCTGCTGGCGGCGCCCGAAATCGGCTATGCTTTTCTCAGCGTCGTGTTCCTGATCTTCGGATTCGGCGCGCTGCGGATGACCTCGCGGCAGGCAACCGCTGCCTGGTCCCTCACCACGATGGGTTTGGCGCCGATTTTTCTGCTCACCAGCGCGCCGATCGGCCTGCCCATCGCGACGCATACCGAACGCCTTGCCGCCATGCTTTGCTTCGTCCTCACGATCGGACAATGCGCGTTCGTGGGACTCTACGGCAGTTCGATGCGTCAGTCGCTGTACAAGCGCGGCTTCGAGCTCAAGGAAGCCTACAAGCGCATCGAAGAGCTCGCCGAACTCGACGAGCTGACCGGCTCGTTCAACCGCCGCTACATCATGCGGATGCTGGATGACGAGATCGCCCGCGCCCATCGCAGCCCGGCGCCCTGCTCGATCGCGCTGATCGATCTCGACTGGTTCAAGCGCGTCAATGATGCCTACGGCCATCCCACCGGCGACGAAGTGCTCAGGACATTCGCCATCACCGTGTTCGCGAACATCCGCACCACCGACAGGTTTGGCCGTTACGGCGGCGAGGAATTCCTGCTGGTGCTTCCCGACACGCCAAATGACGTGGCCGTGCGCATCCTCGACCGGCTGCGCGCGATTATCGCCGATCTCGACTGGAGCGCGTTCTCGCTGGGCATGCGGGTGACGATCTCCGCGGGCGTCGCGACGCTAAGACCGGTTGAGACCGCGGACACATTTCTCGCTCGCGCCGACAACGCGCTCTACGCAGCCAAGGCACGAGGACGCAACCGCATCGCCAGCGCCTGAATCCGATCCGGGACGGAGAACCGTCGCCGCTCTGTAAACGCTCCAGGATAGAGTCATGAGTTCGAAATCCACTGCCACTTCCGAAAATCTGCTCGACGAATTGCAGACCACGCTCGCGCACGGAACCGTCGCGCGCCGGGTCGAAACCCTGCGCCGGGTGACCGATCTTTTCCTCAGCGGCGCGGTGGATTATTCCGACGAACAGATTGCGCTGTTCGACGACGTCTTCCAGTGCCTGATGCATCACATCGAGACCTCCGCCAAGGCGCTGCTCGCCAACCGCCTCGCCCCGATCGATACCGCGCCGCCGCTCACCATTCGCGCGCTGGCGTTCGACGATCTGATCGAGGTCGCAGCTCCCGTGCTGTCCCGGTCGGAGCGGCTCGATGACGAAGTGCTGATCGAAACCGCGCGCAACAAGAGCCAGGCCCATTTGATGGCGATTTCGACGCGAAGGGTGCTGAGCGACGCGGTGACCGACGTGCTGGTGCTGCGCGGCAATGACGAGGTGATCCAGAGCACCGTCAACAATCCCGGTGCTGAATTTTCCGAGCGCGGCTTCACCCGGCTGGTCAATCGCGCGGAGGGGGACGACGAGCTTGCAACCTGCATCGGCCTGCGTCCGACGATTCCGCGGCACCTCTATCTGAAGCTGCTCGCGAAGGCCTCGGTGACGGTGCGGGCGCGGCTCGAGGCGGCCAACCCGCAGCAGGCGGCAGACGTGCCGATTGCGGTGCGGGAGGCGACGCAGCGGGCGCGCACGGCACCCTCGGCCATCACCCGGGAAACAGCGATCGCCCATGCGCTCGTCAAATCATTATACGAGGACGGCAGGCTCGACGAGCATCAGGTGGCGGCGTTTGCCGAAGCCGGCAAATTCGACGAAGCCAATGCGGCGATCGCGGCGCTCGCCAATGTCACGATATCGATCGCAGAGAATATGATGATGGAGACCCGCGCCGAGGGCGTCATGATCCTGGCCAAGGTTTCGGGGATGTCGTGGTCGACCGTCAAGGCGATCATCCACCTGCGTGACGATCTCTCAGGCATGGAACCGACCGATCTTGCGTCATGCAAGGCGACCTATGAACGGTTGCGGCCCTCGACGGCGCAGCAGGTGCTGCGCTTCCACCGCATGCAGCAGGCCGCGGCGACGGCGCCAGCGGCGTGAGGGGCTGCCTCTCCCGTTAAAACCTGAGCACCCTCGATCCAGCCAGCGCGCCGGTCGCGGTAACCAGCGCGGTCGCAATGGTGTACCATGTCGCCACGAACAGCGGTGAATCGTCCGTGCAGTGCGAGGCATATAGCGTCGCCGCCAGCCCCGCCGACAACAGGCCGGCAATCGCGCCCGCGACCGCGGGTCGTGTCGGCGCGCCGTGGCGCAAGCCGAATAGCGCCGCCGCCAGCAGCGGCAGCGACATCAGCGGAATCGCGGTTAAGCAGATGCGCGAGTTGCTGCCGACCAGGCGCGTCATCATCGGCAGCGGCTGCGGCATCATCATCTCGCCTGATATCCCGGCGACGAGAAGTCCGGCAGGAATCAGCAGCAACCACGCCCAGCCGTGCAGCGAGGCTTCCGGCCGCGACAAATGCAGGCTGATGGCGATGGCCGGGATCGCCAGCGCCAGCGTCACCGCAAACTTCAGATCGAACAACGGATTATGCATCGCGGTCATGACGTCCGGACGGACGCCCAGCCCGGCGAAGAACATCGCCACCGAAACCGGCGCTGCGGCGAGTAACGCCAGCGTCAGCACGAAGCCGACCGGCTGTGCGCGGTGCGCGTTGTCGGCGGCGAGGGTTCGAATGAGCTGATCGGTTTCCATTCTCATTGTTCCCGTAGTTTGGCGGTGAGAGTGGTAAGCCCGCGATGCAGCGCCACGCGCACCGCGCCCTCACTCATCGCGAATTTCGCGGCCGTATCCTTGATCGATGCGCTGTCGACGGCGATCGACTGCAGTACGTCGCGCTGACGCGCCGGCAGGGACCGGAGCTGGGCCGCGACCTCGCTCGCAGGTGCCGTCTCGGCAGTGGGCTCGCTCGGGATCGTCTCGGCGAAATCGTCGATGTTGACGAAAATCCGCCGGCCGCGGCGGCGCAGCGAATCGATCAGCTTGTTGCGGGCGATCGCAAACAGCCATGGCGCGAACGGCGCGTTGGCGTCCCAGGTATGCCGCTTCAGATGCACCGCCAGCAAAATGTCCTGCACGATATCCTCGGATTGATCGACCGGTTGTCCTGCCCGCGCCAGACCACGGCGCGCCGCAGCCCTCAATACCGGCGTGACGGCCTTGAGCAGACGGTGATACGCCGCGCTGTCGCCTGAAATGGCCGACCGCATCAAGCCGGTCCATTCGTCTTCACGTTCGCGCACGCGCGCTCCTACCCTGCAATTCGTTCGATCTTTCAATTTGTTACGTCAGCGGCTTCAAATCACGAAGTCGTGATCAACGCCTTCGGACCTTCGCGCTCCTCCCGGGAATCGCGATAGCGAATTCGGCACCGCAGGGCTCATAACATTGATCGCTCCGGCTGGCATCCGCCGCATTGATCCCAAAAAATTTAAGCGAACGAAGCGGTTAGAACAGTGCGATTGCCCTGCTTTCGCCCGGACTCGCCCGAAGATTCCCTTTTTTTGCCCCGCTGCGGTCACGCGGTAAGGTCTCATTCCGCTTTGGGGGCTGGCGAATGGGGAGATTGCCAATGACAGTCAAAACAAGCGGGCGCGTGGCATTGATACTAGCAACGGGGCTCTTTGTGTGTTTCGCAGGGCCATCGCAAGCGGAGCCGGGTGAAGACAACGCCGCTGTAAGTTCAAAACCGGAAAGTGCCTCGGGGGCACCGATTGCGCTGAACAAATACGCCAAACGCGGCGCGCGCCACGCGAAAAGCTACGTGCATCATAAATCCAGCAAGGTGGCGCTGAAGGCCTCTACCGCTGAGCAAGCCGACGTACCCGATGTCGCCGATAACGACGGCGACGGGTCGACCGCGGTCCCGCCGTCGGTGGCCAATGCCAATGCACAATTGCCGGCCGCCGACACGCCAACCGGCAACGCCAACGCGATGTCCGCGCGAGCCAACGAAATTCTGCAGACCGCGCCGGACAAGGCGGCCGATGCGCAACCGGCCGCTGACGCCCAGGTCGTCTCCGCCGATCAGCTCAACGATGTCGATCGGGCGCTGCAGGAGAGCGCGCGACCCGGACCGACCCTAGCGATGGCCTCGGCCGAGGCACCGGCTGCGCCTGCGGCACCCGTCACGGCAGCCAGCAGCAACGAAAGCTCGACCTGGGACCAAACCTCCCTGATCGGGAAAATCTTCATCGGCTTCGGCGCGCTGCTGACGATGGCCTCCGCCGCGCGCATGTTCATGGCGTGAGGAGACTCGTGCCCCGGACGCTGCGCAGCGCACAAGCGGTGCGCAGCCGAGCCGGGGCCCAGGCTGACAATGGAAGTGTGGGTCCTGGCCCTGCGGAGCAGCGCAATAGCGCTGCACCGCGTCCGGGACGCGGCACCCCCACTTGAAGCCCACCCCGCCAGCGGGCACATTGCCCGCGGCATCAGGCGCGGGGTGGACCATGACCACGTTCGAACACATCATTGTCGAAAGCAAAGGCGCGGTCGGCATCGTCACGCTTAACCGCCCGAAGATGCTCAATGCACTGTCGTTCGGCGTATTCAGGGAAATCGCCGCCGCCATCGACGATCTCGAAGCCGACGACGGGATCGGATGCATCCTGCTCGCCGGCGGCGAAAAGGCTTTCGCGGCGGGCGCCGACATCAAGGAAATGCAGCCGAAAACCTTCATCGACATGTTCTCCAGCGATTTTGCCGCCGTTGGAGCCGACCGCGTCGCCAACTGCCGCAAGCCGACCATCGCGGCCGTCAGCGGCTATGCGCTCGGCGGCGGCTGCGAACTGGCGATGATGTGCGACATCATCATCGCCGCCGACACCGCGAAATTCGGCCAGCCCGAGATTACGCTCGGCACCATTCCTGGCATCGGCGGCACCCAGCGGCTGACGCGCGCCGTCGGCAAGTCCAAGGCGATGGATCTGTGTCTTACCGGACGGATGATGGATGCCGCTGAGGCGGAACGCTCGGGACTGGTCAGCCGGGTCGTGCCATCAAACAAATTGATGGACGAAGCGCTGGCAATAGCGGAAAAAATCGCCTCGATGTCGCGGCCTGCGGCCGCGATGGCGAAGAGCGCCATCAACCGCGCGTTCGAGACGCCGCTGTCCGAGGGACTCAACGTCGAACGCGACCTGTTTCATTCGACCTTCGCGCTGGAAGATCGCGCCGAAGGCATGGCGGCGTTCATCGAAAAGCGAAAGCCGGCGAACAAGAACAGGTAGGGTAAATCGCTCCTGATGTCGTCCCCGCGAACGCGGGGACCCATAACCACCGGCGCTTATTGTTATTCAGCACATTGAATCCATTTTCCACTTGAAACTCCTCGGCGTATGGGTCCCCGCGTTCGCGGGGACGACGCCAAGGTTATCCAACCCTGCTCCTCGCCAGCGCCGCGCTGACCAGAAAGCGGTAGGCGCGTTCGGATAATGTCACCGGCCGGTCGAGGCCAAGCCGTGCCAGGCATTCATCGTCAGCAGTGTCCGGCTGGCGCAAAAATCCCTGCCACAACAATCCCGGCAATTGCAGCGGCGTCCGCTGCGCGTCTTGCAATAATTGCAGAGCCGGGATCAGCCGCTGCTCAACCTCGGTAAAATCGCTGCCGAACGGAAACGATGGCAGCAAGCCGGTCTCGCGCGCGGGCTTTAGCGCGTCCGAAATACGCTCCGGAACATTCTCGCGATGCGAAGGGGGAATTTCAAAGTGCTTCGGCAGCTTGCCGGCGTCCTTGGCCAAGCGGGCGAGTTCGTCCTGAAAGCGCGAATCCGCGACCTGCAGCATCGCCGCAATCACGTCGGCGTCGGATTTTCCCCGAAGATCGGCGATGCCGTATTCGGTGACGATGACGTCGCGCAGATGCCGCGGAATGGTCTCGTGGCCATAGCTCCAGCGGACGTTCGATTGCGTCTTGGAACCGGCCTGCCGCGTCGCTTCGACCGTGAGGACAGAGCGCGCGCCGGCAAGCGCGAAGGCCTGGGCCACGAAATTATATTGGCCGCCGACGCCGCTTACCACCTGTCCGTCTTCAAGACCGTCGGAAATCACTGATCCCATCAAGGTCGCCATCATCGCATTGTTGACGAAACGGGCATCGACGCGGGCGCGCCGCTTTAAGTCCTCCTCGCCATAGAGTTCGTTGGTGAAGGACACCGGCATCATCCGGATCCGCGCGATTTGGCCAGCCGTCATCTCGCGCAGCGCGCGGTAAAATGATTTCGGCCCGAGAAAAAACGCGCCGTGCAGCACCACGCCGTCGACCTCGCGCTTGAGAATGCCGGCGTCGATCAGGCCCAAAAACGCCTCGAACAGCATCTCGCTGACGCCGTAGAGACCCTTTTCGAACGGGCCGGTTTCCAGCGCCGAGAGCTGTTCCGCGTCCGGCGCCAGCCGCTTCATGATCTCGTGAAACTGCGCATTGTCGCGATGGCGAACG
>Ga0207707_10005592_pt1 | contig 10996 bp, 7 predicted proteins | sample KBSC83BmetaG_FD_184336 | JGI IMG/M metagenome (GOLD analysis project Ga0207707, IMG submission 184336) | Corn rhizosphere microbial communities from Kellogg Biological Station, Michigan, USA - KBS C8-3B metaG (SPAdes) (version 2) | ecosystem: Host-associated > Plants > Roots > Rhizosphere ... | reverse complement strand
GGTGCGCGACTCGACGGGCGTGGTCGCGGCCAAACTGATGGCCGAGAAGGACAATCCCCACGCCGACATCATCTGGGGGCTCGCCGCGTCCAACGTCGGCCTCATGGCCTCGCTCGGCATGCTCGAGCCCTATACGCCGGCCGGCGCCGCGGCGCTGAAGCCGCTGTTCCGCAGCGGCAAGACGCCCGACACCTGGGTCGGCATGGACGCCTATTTGTCGGTCGTCTGCTTCAACACCGCCGAGGCCGCCAAGGGCAAGAAGCCTCGGCCCGAGAGCTGGGCCGATCTCACCAAGCCCGACTACAAGGACTCGATCGTGATGCCGAACCCGGCCTCGTCGGGCACCGGCTATCTCACCGTGGCGGCGTGGCTGCACGTGATGGGCGAGGAGGCGGGCTGGAAGTTCATGGACGCGCTGCACCAGAACATCGCGCAGTACATCCATTCGGGCTCGGCGCCCTGCGTGCAGGCCGCCAAGGGCGAGCGCCTGATCGGCATCGGCCTCGACACGCGCGGCGCGTCGGAGAAGACCAAGGGCGCGCCACTCGACCTGATCGTGCCGAAGGAAGGCCTGGGCTGGGAGCTCGAGGCGACGGCGATCGTGAAGGGCACCAAGAACCTCGCGGCGGCCAAGAAGCTCGCCGACTGGGCGACCACGAGGAAGGCCAACGAGCTCTATGCCAAGACCTACCCGATCGTGGCGCTGGCCGGGGTCGCCAACACGCCGCCGAACTATCCGCCCGACATCGAGAAGTCGATGGTCAAGATCGACGTCGAGTGGATGGCCAGGAACCGCGACCGCATCCTGGCCGAATGGACCAAGCGCTACGACGGAAAGTCGGCACCGAAGAAGTGACCGGCACGGCAGGCCGCTTTCTCGAGGTCCGCAACCTCACCAAGCGGTTCGGCGACTTCACCGCGCTCCGCGACGTCTCGCTCGACGTCGCGGAGAACGAGTTCGTCTGCTTCCTGGGTCCGTCGGGCTGCGGCAAGACCACCCTGTTGCGCACCATCGCCGGGCTCGAGCCGCAGAGTTCAGGCACGATCCGCCAGCAGGGAAGGGACGTCTCGTCGCTGCCGCCGGCGCGGCGCGACTTCGGCATCGTCTTCCAGTCCTATGCGCTGTTTCCCAACTTGAGCGTCGCCGACAACGTGGGCTACGGGCTGGCGAGCCGCCGCCACAAGCGCGCCGAGAGGGCTGCGCGCGTGACCGAGCTGCTGGCGTTGGTCGGCATGCCCGACGCGGGGCCGAAATATCCGGCCCAGCTCTCGGGCGGCCAGCAGCAGAGGGTGGCGCTGGCGCGAGCGCTGGCGACCTCGCCCGGCCTGCTGCTGCTCGACGAGCCGCTGTCGGCGCTCGACGCGCGCGTACGGCTGCGGCTGCGCCACGAGATCAAGGCGCTGCAGCGCCGGCTCGGCGTCACCACCATCATGGTGACGCACGACCAGGAGGAGGCGCTCACCATGGCCGACCGCATCGTGGTGATGAACCACGGCGTCATCGAGCAGGTCGGCACGCCGCAGGAGATCTACCGCACGCCGGCCACCGCCTTCGTGGCCGACTTCGTGGGCTCGATGAATTTCCTGGCCGGCACGCTCGAGGCGCCCGACCGTGTGCGACTCGGTGCAGTCACGCTCGCCTGTCCGCCGCAGGAGGGGCTCGCGGCCGGAGTGGCCGTGCGCGCCTGCGTGCGGCCCGAGGACGTGCGGGTGCGTGACCTGCCGGCGGACATCGCCAACCGGCTGACGGTCGAAGTCACCGACCTCGACTTCGTCGGCGCCTTCTGCCGCGCCACGCTCAAGGCCGGCGACATCGGCCTGGTGGCCGACTTCTCCAGCAACCTGATCCGCGACCTGGGCGTCGTGGCCGGCGGCCGACTCGATGTGGCGCTGCCGCCGGATCGCCTGCGGATCTTCGCCGCGTGAGTCTCGCCGTCGCCGCGACGCCCGTTCGCGCGACAGGGGTGCGCCCCTCGCGCGAGGACGTGGCGATGCGGCTGGGCGTCGTCGCGGTGGCGGCGATCCTGCTCCTGATGGTCGGCCTGCCGCTGTGGGCGCTGCTGGCCAAGGGCTTCGAGGATCGCGACGGCCACTTCATCGGGCTGGCCAACTACGCCACCTACTTCTCGACGCCGGCACTGCTCAACTCGGCGCTCAACAGCTTCGAAGTGGCGGCCGTCAGCACCGTGACCGTGGTGCCGCTGGCTTTCCTCTATGCCTATGCGCTGACACGCGCGGTGCTGCCGGCGCGCTGGCTGTTCCAGGGCATCTCCCTGATCCCGATCTTCGCGCCGTCGCTGCTGCCCGGCATCGCGCTGATCTACCTGTTCGGCACGCAGGGCTTCCTCAAGGCGCTGGTCGGCGGCCAGATCTACGGCATGAAGGGCATCATCATCGCCCAGGTCTTCTATTGCTTCCCACACGCGGTGCTGATCCTGACGACGGCGCTGCGCACGTCCGACGCGCGGCTCTACGAGGCGGCGGATGCCTTGGGCGCCTCCAAGCTGCGCGTGTTCCTGACGGTCACCCTGCCGGGTGCCAAGTACGGCGTGGTCAGCGCCGCCATGGTCGTGTTCACCCTGGTCATCACCGACTTCGGCGTTGCCAAGGTGATCGGCGGCAATTTCAACGTGCTGGCGACCGATGTCTACAAGCAGGTGATCGGCCAGCAGAACTTCTCGATGGGCGCGGTGGTCGGCATGGTGCTGCTGTTGCCGGCGGCGCTGGCCTTCGCCGTCGACCGGCTGGTCCAGCGCCGGCAGGTGGCGCTGCTGACGGCACGCGCCGTCCCCCTGGTGCCCAAGCCCAGGCTGGCGCGCGACGCCTTCTTCACCGTCTTCTGCCTTCTCATTTCGGTCGGCATCCTCGCCATCCTCGGCATGGCGGCGTGGGGATCGCTGATCAAGTACTGGCCCTACAACCTCGGCCTCACCTGGGCGAACTACCGCTTCGAGGCCTTCGACGCCAACGGCTGGGATTCGTACTTCAACTCGGTGCGCATGGCGGCGGGTGCTGCGATCGCGGGCACGGTCCTCACCTTCGTCGGCGCCTGGCTCACCGAGAAGACGCGCGGCTTCGGCGCCATGCGCGGGCTGGTCCAGCTGCTGGCGTTCCTGCCGATGGCGGTGCCGGGGCTGGTGCTGGGCCTGGGCTACATCTTCTTCTTCAACGCGCCGGTCAACCCGCTCAACTTCCTCTACGCCACCATGGCGATCCTGGTGATCAACACCGTGGGCCATTTCTACACGGTGGGGCACCTCACGGCGACGACGGCGCTGAAGCAGATCGATCCTGAGTTCGAGGCGGTGTCGGCTTCGCTCAAGGTGCCGGTGTGGCGCACCTTCCTGCGCGTCACCGTGCCGATCTGCCTGCCGGTGATCCTCGACATCGCCATCTATCTCTTCGTCAACGCCATGACGACGGTGTCGTCGGTGATCTTCCTTTATGCACCCGATACCAAGCTCGCGTCGGTGGCGGCGCTGAACATCGAGGAGGCGGGGACCACCGCCGCCGCCGCCGCCCTCTGCATCGTGATCGTGCTGACCTCGGCCGCGGTCAAGGGCCTGCACCTCTTGGCAGACCGCTTCCTGTTCGACCGCCTGCAGCACTGGCGGAGGCGCTGAGTTACTCCGCCGCGATCGGCACCGTGCGCGGCTGCCGGGCGCCGGTCACCAGGAGCGCGATCACGCCCAGGGTCGCCACCACGGCGATCGGCGTCATCGCCAGCGGGAAGCTGCCGGTCTCGTCCTTGATCCAGCCGATCATGTAGTTGAAGAAGAAACCCGAGAGGTTGCCCAGCGCGTTGATCTGCGCCAGCGCCGCCGCGGCCACCGCCGTGCCGACCCACTCCGACGACAGCGCCCAGAACGGGCCCTTGCTGGCATAGGTGCCGGCCGCGATCAGGGTGAGCAGCGCGATCGTCACCCACAGATTGCCGGTGGCGAAGAACGTGCCGAGCAGCGCCAGCACCATCCACGCCAGCGGCAAGGCGTTGTGCCAGACCCGCTCGCCGGTCCTGTCGGAGTTGCGGCCCCACAGGATCATCCAGACCGCCGCGATGCCGAACGGCACGGCGTTTACCAGGCCGGTCTGGAAGTTGGTGAGGCCGAACGACTTCACCATTTGCGGCATCCACAGCGCCAGCGACGTCGAGGCGCCCGCGGCGCCGGCATAGACCAGCGCCATGATCAGCACGTACTTGTTGGCCATTACCTTCCAGACCGACGCCGGCTTGACGCGCGAGGCGCGCCGGCGCTCGCCCTCGAGCTTGGCGTTGAGCCAGTTCTTCTGCTCCGCCGTCAGCCATGCCGCGTCGTTCGGCCGGTCGGAGAGATAGACGAAAGCCATGACGCCCAGCGCGATGGTGGGAATGGCCTCGAGGATGAAGATCCACTGCCAGCCGCCCAGCCCCAGCACGCCGCTCATGCCCAGGATCGCGCCCGAGATCGGCGAGCCGACGAGGCCGGCCGCCGGGATTGCCACCATGAAGATGCCGATGATCTTGGCGCGGTACTCGGCGGGATACCAGAAGGTGATGTAGAGGATGACGCCAGGGAAGAAGCCGGCTTCGGCGGCGCCCAGCAGGAAGCGCAGGATCAGGAACGACCATGGCCCCGCGATCAGGGCGAAGGCCGCGGAGATCACGCCCCAGCTCAGCATGATGCGGGCGATCCACTTGCGCGCGCCGAACTTCTCGAGGGCAAGGTTGCTCGGTACTTCGAGGATGAAGTAGCCGAGGAAGAAGATGCCGGCGCCGAGGCCGTAGATCTTGGGGTCGATGCCGACCGCCTTGTTCATCTGCAGGGAGGCGAAGCCCACGTTCACGCGGTCGATGTAGCAAAGCAGGTAGGACACGACGAGGAAGGGCATCAAACGCCACGACACACGCCGCATCGTCGAGGCTTCCAGGGCTTTGTCCTGGTCCATCGCTTGGGACATCGTCTTCCTCCGGTTCACGCCTTTTTGTAGGACTTGAAACGAAGGCTACCTGCTAGGCTTCGCGCCGATCAAGAATGGGAGGGGAGGGCGATGGCTCGTTTGCACGCAATGCTGGTGGTCGTTTTTGCGCTGGCTGCCACGCCGGTCGCTGCCGCGGACTATCCCAAGCCGGTCGAAGGCGACTGGATCGCGAAGGATTTCAGGTTCCACACCGGCGAGACCATGCCGGAGCTGCGCCTGCACTACACGACGGTGGGTGCGCCCTCCGGTCAGCCGGTGCTGGTGCTGCATGGCACCACGGGCTCGGCCCGCAGCATGTTGACGGCAGGCTATGCCGGTGAGCTGTTCGGGCCCGGCCAACCGCTCGACGCCGCGAAATACTTCCTGATCATTCCCGACGGCATCGGCCACGGGAAATCCGCCAAGCCGTCGGACGGGCTGCGTACCAAGTTCCCGAAGTACGACTACGCCGACATGGTCGATGCGCAGCATCGGCTGCTGACGGAGGGGCTGGGCCTGAAGCACGTGCGCCTGATCACCGGCAACTCGATGGGCGGCATGCACACCTGGCTGTGGGGCGAGAAGTATCCCGGCTTCATGGACGCGCTGGTGCCGATGGCGGCCCAGCCGACGGCGATGGCGAGCCGCAACTGGATGATGCGCCGCCTGATCATCGACACGATCAAGAACGATCCCGGCTGGAGCGGCGGCAACTATACGACCCAGCCCAAGTCGGTACAGAGGGCGGCGGTGTTCTTCGGTATCGCCACGTCGGGCGGGACCTTGGCCTACCAGAAGATGGCGCCGACGCGCGAGGCCGCCGACAGACTGCTCGACGCGCGGCTGGCCGCGCCATTCACCGCCGACGCCAACGACTATCTCTACCAATGGGACTCCTCGGGCGACTACGACGCCGCGCCCGGCCTGTCGAAGATCACCGCGCGCCTGCTGGCCATCAACGCCGCCGACGACGAGCGCAACCCGCCCGAAACCGGCGTGATGGACAATGCGCTGAAGCAGGTGAAGAACGGCCGAGTCTACCTGATTCCGGCCAGCGAAGACACGCGCGGCCACGGCACGACCGGCAACGCGAAGTTCTTCGCCAGTCAGCTCGCGGCGTTCCTGCAGGAAGTGCCGACCGCCGTACAGTAGGCAGGAATAGCCGTCGACAACCTCCGGAACGGAACAGGAAGATGGACGACAATATTCGGCACGTCATCCTCCTGGCGCTCGAGAACCGGTCGTTTGACCAGATGCTCGGAGGATTGAACGCGGATATTCCCGACATCGAAGGGGTTTCGGCCGCCCATTCCAATATCGGGAGTGCGAAGACCTACCCGCAGGCGCCGACCACGGTCCGCCAGCTAAAGATCGACCCGCGTCACGAACAGGCCCATGTCGAGAGGCAACTGGCCGGCAACAACGGCGGCTTCGTCGAGGACCTTATCGCCTCGTACCCCGACTGCACCGAAAGCGATCGCGAGGCGATCATGGGGTACTATCCGTCGGGCTTTCTTCCCGCCCTTCATCGGTTGGCGCGCGACTTCACGGTTTGCGACCACTGGTTTTCATCCGTGCCCGGCCCGACCTGGACCAATCGCTTCTTTCTTTTGAGCGGCACGTCGAGGGGCTGCGTCGCGATGCCCGGCGATGACAGCAAGGCATCCGGCAGGCCGGCGTTCAGCAGGCTGACGGGCTGGTTTGCCCAACGGCAGGATACGCTCTTCGACCGGCTGACCGAAAAGGGCATCCATTGGAAGTCGTACTTCCACGATGTTCCCCAAAGCAGCATGCTTGTGCACCAATGGTGGCCGCACAACGCCGCCCGATATTTCTATGTCGACGAGTTCTTTCGCGACGCGGCTGCCGCCGAGGCGGACTTCCCTCAGTTCTCGTTCATCGAACCGGACTACATGGGGATCGATCAAAACGACGATCATCCGCCCCTCGATGTGATGAAGGGCGAGCGGTTGATCGCGAATGTCTACAACGCCATTCGCGCCAATCCCGATCTCTGGAATTCGACCCTGCTCGTCGTGCTGTGCGACGAGCACGGTGGTTTCTACGATCACGTGTCGCCGCCCAAGGCAGTGCCGCCCGACGAGCACACCGAGGAATACGCCTTCGACCGTCTCGGCGTGCGGGTGCCTGCGCTGCTGATTTCGCCATGGGTCGACCGGCACGTCGAGAAGACCCAGTTCGACCATACCAGCCTGCTCAAATACCTCATCGAGAAGTGGGAGCTGGACCCGCTTGGAGAGCGTGCGGCGGCCGCCAATAGCATCGCCATCGCCCTGCGGCAGACGACGCCCCGATCGGACGATATCGGCGTAAGCCGCATCGAGCTGACGCCCGACGAGCTCGCACCGCCGGATCCGGAGCTGGCAGAAGCGGATGCGTCGTCCTTCGCGGGCCAGAAGGCAGCGCTGCGCGACATGGCGAAGTTCCTGAGGACCAAGGGCTCGTCGGTGGCGACGACGGACGGCCCGCGGCTGCTTTCGGCGGTTGCGCGCGGCCTGGAATTCATCAGGGGCCTGCTCGCCTATCCACTCGTCTGGTTGAGCGGCGGCGCAAGCGAATTGAGGGTCTCGCTCACCCGGCCCGACAAGATCGCGCGCAGGACCGTGACTGCCCGCGAGGATTTTGCGCGCCACTTGATGAGGACGAAGCAGCAGGCCCCGGCGGCCTTGGCCAAGCGCTTGAGCCGCACCGATCTGTCGCCGTCGGAACATGAGCACGACATTCGCACCCTGGCACTCATCACGCGCCGGCGCTTCCATCGCGAGGAGAACCGGCACGATGCCGTGGACAAATGGCTTCGCAAGCATCGGTACAGGCGCTAGAGAGAGTCAGGAGTCCACGTGTAGCGCCGTGCCAGCCAGCGAAAAGAGAGCCATCAGATCGGCCGTCGTCATTGTCGGTGGCGGTGTCATGGGGTCATCCGTCGCCTGGAATCTGACGCGCGATCCGAACTTTGCCGGCACCGTCACGGTGATCGAGCGTGATCCGACCTACGCGCGGGCGTCGTCGGCCTTGTCGGCGAGTTCGATCCGGCAGCAGTTCTCGACGCCGCTCAACATCCATCTGTCGCGCTACGGCATCGGCTTCCTGCGGCGCGCGGCCGGGGTGCTGGGCGTCGATCTCGGATTGAAGGAGCGGGGCTATCTCTTCCTCGCCTCTGCGGCGGGCGAGGCGGTGCTGCGGGCCAACAATGCCGTCCAGCGCGCAGAGAAGTGCGCGGTCGAGCTGCTCGATCCGGCGGCGCTGCGGGCGCGCTTTCCCTCGCTGTCGGCCGCCGGCGTGGCGCTCGCCTCGCACGGCACGGCGAACGAGGGCTGGTTCGACGGGCCGGCATTGATGCAGGGCTTCCGTCGCAAGGCGCGCGAGCTGGGCGTGGCGTATATCGCCGACGAGGTCGTGGGACTGGAGCCCAATGCCGTCACCCTTCGCTCGGGCACGCGCATGGAAGCCGACACGATCGTCATCGCGGCCGGCCCGTGGTCGGGTGAGGTCGCGGCGCTGGCGGGCATTGCCCTCCCGGTGGAGCCGCGCCGCCGCTCGGTCTTCGTGTTCGACTGTCGCGAGGCCTTGCCGATGCTGCCGCTCACCATCGATCCGTCGGGCGTCTGGTTCCGCCCCGAGGGCCGCTTCTATCTTGGCGGAACGACGCCTGCCGAGGGCAATGATCCGGCGGGCGCGCCGCTCGAGGTCCAGCACCAGGAGTGGGATGACATGGTGTGGCCGGTACTGGCCCAGCGCGTGCCGGCGTTCGAGGCCGCCAAGGTCGTGAACGCGTGGGCGGGTTACTACGAGTACAATACATTCGACCAGAACGGCGTGGTCGGCCGCCATCCCGATCTCGAGAGCATCGTTTTCGCCACGGGATTTTCCGGCCATGGCATCCAGCAGTCGCCGGCCGTCGGCCGCGCGGTGGCCGAGCTGATCGTGCACGGCAGCTACCGGACCATAGATCTATTGCCGTTCGCCTATGAGCGGATATCCGCAGGACGGCCTGTGCGCGAGCTCAACGTCGTGTGATAGGCTCTGCCTGTTTCCCAGGAGAGTACCGTGCCCGATCAGCCCTTGGTCAACTCGGACCTGCAGTCCGCGCTCGCCGACGCCCGCCAGGCCTATGTCGACCGCAATCCCAAGAGCCTCGCGCGCCAACAGGAGGCGCTGCAGGCGATGCCGGGCGGCAACACGCGCACGACCTTGCACAATGCGCCGTTCCCGCTCACCGTCGTGCGCGGCGAGGGCTGCCGGCTGTGGGACGTCGACGGGCACGAGTACATCGACGTGCTGGGCGAATACACCGCCGGCATCTACGGTCACTCGCATCCCGTCATTCGCGCCGCCATCGACAAGGCGCTCGACCACGGCTGGAACTACGCCGGCCGCAACAGCCACGAGGGCAAACTCGCCCAGCTGATCGTCGACCGCATGCCGTCGATCGATCTGGTGCGCTTCACCAACTCCGGCACCGAAGGCAACGTGATGGCGCTGGCGGGCGCGCGCGTCTTCGCCCAGCGCAACGGCCGGCCCAAAGCCACCAAGGTCATGGTGTTCCACGGCGGCTATCACGGCGGCGTGCTCTACTTCGTGAGCGGCGGCAGCCCGGTGAACATCCCCTACGACTTCGTCGTGGCGCCGTACAACGACATCGAAGGCACCAGGGCGCTGTTCGCCAAGCACGGCGACGAGGTCTTCGCCACCCTGGTCGAGCCGATGCAGGGCAGCCACGGCTGCCTGCCGGGCGATCCGGCGTTCCTGAAGATGGTGCGCGAGGAGACAAAGGCCCGCGGCATCACGCTCATCTTCGACGAGGTGATGACCTCGCGCCTGTCGCCCGGAGGCCTGCAGGGCAAGCTGGGTGTGATCCCCGACATGACCACGCTCGGCAAGTACATCGGCGGCGGCATGTCGTTCGGCGCCTTCGGTGGCCGGCGCGACATCATGGAGCTGTTCGATCCGACCAAGCCCGACGCGCTGCCGCACGCCGGCACGTTCAACAACAACGTGCTCACCATGGCGGCGGGCGTCGCGGGCTACGGCGAGGTCTACACGCCGGCGGCCGCCGATGCGCTGAACGCCCGCGGCGAGAAGATCCGCACGCGGCTGAACGCGATCTGCCAGAAGGCGGGCGTCGCCTTCCAGTTCTCCGGCATCGGCTCGATGATGACGGCGCACGCCACGACGCGGCCGATCCGCACGGCCGCCGACATCGCAGCAAGCAACCAGGATGCCAAGGAGCTGTTCTACTTCGACATGGCCGCGGCCGGCATCTGGATCGCGCGGCGCGGCTTCGTGGCCCTCAACATCATGATCGGCGACGCCGAGGGCGACCGCTTCGTGGCCGCTGTCGAAGAGTTCGTGGCGGCACGCAAGGCGCTGTTGAAAGGCTGATCGGAAGAGCGCGCCACCGTGGCGGAGTTTACTCCGCCTAGAGTGGCGCTCACGAGGCAGGGCATGATGCGCCACTGGAGTGGCGCGCTCCGGTGAGGATCGTGCGATGACCGACGTTCCCTCGAATTTCCCCCAGCCCGTCTCCGGCACCGTGACGCCGCGCTTCGGTGACATCGCGACCTTCATGCGCCTGCCGCTGTTCCGCGAGCCGGGCGACGTCGAGATCGGCATGGTGGGCGTGCCGTGGGACGGCGGGACGACCAACCGGCCGGGCGCGCGTCACGGCCCGCGCCAGATGCGCGACCTGTCGACCATGATGCGGCGCATCCATCACGTGACTGGCGTGGCGCCCTACGAACTGGCCAAGTGCGGCGACCTCGGCGACGCCTCGGTCAATCCCGCCAGCCTCGAGGATTCGCTGGAGCGCATCGAGAAGTTCTACGCCCGGCTGCGCGCGGCGGGCACTGTGCCGCTGTCGGCCGGCGGCGACCACCTGATCACGCTCCCCATCATGCGCGGCATAACCAAAGGCGGCGCACCGCTCGGCATGGTCCACTTCGATGCCCACAGCGACACCTGGGACACCTACTTCGGCGGCTACAAATACACCCACGGCACGCCCTTCCGGCGCGCGGTGGAGGAGGGGCTGCTCAAT
>Ga0207707_10005586_pt1 | contig 11004 bp, 7 predicted proteins | sample KBSC83BmetaG_FD_184336 | JGI IMG/M metagenome (GOLD analysis project Ga0207707, IMG submission 184336) | Corn rhizosphere microbial communities from Kellogg Biological Station, Michigan, USA - KBS C8-3B metaG (SPAdes) (version 2) | ecosystem: Host-associated > Plants > Roots > Rhizosphere ... | reverse complement strand
CTCCGATCGCGACAGCGAATCGGGCGCCACGGCGCAGGCGCTGAGGGTTTTCCGCGACAGCCAGATCGCGGTGGCGCTCGCCGGTGAGCGCCGCGCCCGCCAGCGCCGGCGGCAGCTCATGTTCATCCGGGGCCAGATGGAGCGCATGGCCGCGACGCTCGACGAGGCGGCCCGCGAGGAGCTGCTCGCCGACCTCAAGCGCATCGAGGCGCGTGCCACCGAGCAGGCGGAGGCCCAGGGCGATGCGCTCGACGCGCTGGCTGTCGCCTTCCAGACCATGACCGAGCGCGTCAGCCGGCAGCATGAGAGCATGAGCAAGCTGGTCGCCGAGCTGCGCGAGGCGGTGAAGGCCAAGCAGCAGGTCGAGCATCTGAAAGAGCAGCTCGCCGTCGTCACGCGCATGCAGTCCGATATGCTGCCGCGCGGGTTTCCGCCGCGTCCCGAGATCGCGATTCGCGGCGAGTTGCTGCAGGGCGAGAGCTTCGGCGGCGACTTCTACGATTTCTTCATGCTCGACGCCAATCGCGTCGCGCTGTTCGGCGGCAATGTCGCGGGCGAGGGGCTGCCCGCCGCCTTCCTTACCATCACCGCCCGCGCGCTGCTGCATGCGCTGGCGCCGACCAGCGCCAGCCCGGCCGCCTGCCTGGCGCGCATGAGCGACCTCCTGATCGGCGACAATGATTCGCTGCTCGAGGTGCAGGCCTTCCTCGCCATCCTCGATCTGCGCTCCGGCCTCTTGACCATGTCCTGCGCCTCCTACCCGCTGCCTCTGCTGGCAACCCGGCCCGGCGAGGTGCAGCAGCGCGTCTGCAATCTCGGCCAGCCGCTGGCCCTGACCCCGCAGGTGAAGCTCGAGGACACCAGCATGGAGCTGCCGGCGCGCTCGACCCTCGTGCTCTACAGCCCCGGCGTGCCGCGCATCGAGCTGGGCGGCCGGCCGATCGGCGCCGACGGCATGATCCAGCTGCTCAAGGAATGCGACGATCTCGGCGCCGATGCCGTGACCGAGCGGCTGCATGTCCGCTTCACAGCCGGCGAGGTCCGTCGCTCGGGCGATGCGAGTTTCGTCATTCTGCGCTATCAAGGGAGCTGAGCCATGGCCCCAGCCAGCCCCAGCAGCGCCTGATGCCGCCGGCCGAGCGCGCATATATCGCCGAACCGCCCATCACCGACCGGGCGGAGCTGGAGGCCGCGCTCGACAGCGCCGAGCAGGCGCTGGCCGCTCTCCAGGAGCCCGGCGCCGGCGCGGGCAGGCTGGCCGAGGCCGGCCACGAGATCGCCGATCTGAAGGAGCAGCTCGCCACCTTGCGGCAGGCGCTGGCCCGCCTGTCCTTCCGCCCGCTGCGCGGCGGCGTGAAGACGGCGGCCCAGGCGGCCTATGTGCTTGGCATGCCGAGCGAATGGGGGCTGGACGAGGCGACGGTCAATGCCCGCTACCGGTTGCTGGCACCGATCTACCATCCCGATGGCGGCCAGCTCGCCGATGCCGAGCGGATGGCCCAGCTCATCGAGGCGCGCCGCCTACTGCTGCGGCACATCCGCCAGGGATAGTCATCCCCAGCCAAGTTTACGCCAGGGCTAGTCTCGCCGGTCCAGCTGCGGCCTTTTACCTTCGATTCTGTCAGGGCCAAGACAGTTTTTTATAATTCCCTCATAGGGTTGCTTGCGGTAGTTTGAGCAAGGTATTTGCTTTAACTAAGTTGGTAGAGCAGGCCTAGGCCAAACGTCCGAGCGCCCCGGAAGGGTAGCGGTCGGGCGGAATTCCGGTCGGAACCCTGCCTTCGTCACCCGCGAGGAGCCTGAACAATGGCCGCCCATGAAGGCGCCGTCTCCGGACGAACCGTCCTCCTGGCGCTGCTGTTCGCACTCATGGTGCTGTCGATCGTCATGTGCGCCTATCTGGTCGGGCGCCTGGTCGGCGGTCAGAACATGGGTGCGTTCAAAGCCATCGGCAATCTGCTGATGACCACCGGCGTCATCCCAAAGGAGACGGCTGAGGCGCTGGGACCGGGCGGCCGCGTCATCGGCAAGGCATCGACGCCGCAAAAGACGAAGAACCGCCAGACCGCGTCGGCGGCGTCGCTCGCCTGTCCGACCGAAGACCCGATCGAGGAAGCGGCGCCCGAGGACAGGGCCAACCTCGACCCGCTCCAGGCTTACGATCGCGCCGCCGGCAAGAGCTCGCTGGCGCAGGCCTCCAATGCCGGCGATCTCGCCGCGTCGGGGCCGCTCATGATTCCGACCTTCGTCTCGGCACGCTCGGCGAAGGATGCCGCGGCGCCGGGCAGCGCTGCTGCTGCCGCATCCGGCGCTGCTGCGCCCGGCGCCGCCGCACCCGGCGCCGCCGCCGCTGCCGGTGCTGCCGGCGACGCCAAGCAGGCGGCGGCCGCGCCGCCGCCGCCGCCCATCCCGCATCTCGCGGTGCCGCCCCCGGCCGGCGCCGCCGCCCTGCCGCCGCCGACGCTCTATTCGGTCGAGCTCGGCTTCTTCCTGTCCGACAAGGCGGCGGGAGATTTCGCGGCCGAGCTGCAGAAGCGCGGCATCGCCGTCAATCTCGTGACCGAGACCGACGAGTCCGGGCGCAGCTGGACCTATGTGCATAGCGGCCGCTTTCAGGACAGCGTGCAGGCCTTCGCTTACGCCAACGAGCTCTCCCAGGCCGACAATCTGCCGGGCCAGGTCGTGACGGAGAAGGCGGTTCCCGCCAAATGACCGGATCGCGGCTGGAATTCGTGCGCACCTGCGTGCTGCTGATGCCGCTCCTTCTCGGCGGCTGCACCTTCTACGACTACACCTACGATCTCTTGTTCGCGACGCTGGTTCCCACCAGCAAGATCTCGATCTCGGTGGTCGATCGCGCCAACGACAATTCGCCGATCGCCTTCGACCTCGTCTTCATCAGCACCCGCGTGCCGCTCGAGGAGACCCTGGCCAAGCTCAGCGCCAGCGACTGGTTCGCCCAGCGCGAGCAGATGCTGCGCGACTACAAGGACGATATGGCGGTGCTGCATTGGGAGGTCGTGCCCGGGCAGATCATCGCGACGCAGCCGATCGCCAGGCCGGCGAGCAGGCTGCGCCATGCCGCTTTCCTCTACGCCGCCTATAAAACCCCGGGGGCGCATCGCTATCGCGTGACGGACGAGGATCCGCTCGTCATCATAGCCGACCTGCGCGATTTCACGGTGAGCAAGAAATGAGCGGCCCCCGCGAGCCCGTACCGGCGATCCTGTGGCACGAGGGCATGCTGCTGGCACCGCAGCATTTCCAGCAGCTGGCGCTGCGCCAGGAGCAGGTCACTCACTACCATGTCGCGGCATCCGCGCCTTACCATTGGGGCATCACCAATCTGCTGCTCGATCGGGTGGCGCTGGTCGGCGGCATCGTGCGCGTCCTCGAGATCGAGGCGATCCTGCCCGACGGGCTCATCGTCCATCACCTCGCCGATCGCGATCCCGCGCTCGAGATCGACGTCACCGAGCATGCCGACAGTGCGCTGCGTACGCCGCTCACCGTGCATCTCGCCGTGCCCGCCGGCCGTGCCGTCGACGGCGCCGGTGCCGAGCTCGCGCGCTACAGCACCATCGAAGGCCAACCCACCGCCGACGATGCCGGCGGGGCCGAAGAGATCATCATCCAGCGCATGCAGCCGCGCCTGTCGCTGGTGGTGACGACCGCGCCCGGGCAGCGGGTGCCGGCCAAGCTCGTCGCCATGCCGATCGCGCGCATCTCCTACGAGAACGAGGCCTTCGCGCTGGCGCAATATGTGCCGCCGAGCCTCACGGTCGCCGAGCAATCGACGCTCGGCCGTCTCGCCGCCGACATCGCGCGGCGGGCCCGCGAGAAGGCGCTCTATCTCGCCGGCAAGGCCGCGGCCGCGCAGGCCAACGGCCAGCCCGTGCTGGCCGAGACGCGCGCCGAGATCCAGGGGCTCGCCTCCGGCCTGCCGCCGCTCGAGGCGCTCATCGCTTCCGGCCAGGCGCATCCTTTCGTGCTCTTCCTCGAGCTGGCGCGCTATGCCGGGCTGGTCTCGACGCTCGCATCCTCCACCGTGCCGCCGGTTCTGCCGCGCTACGATCACGACAATTCCTTGCCGGCCTTCACCGAGATCCGCGATGCGGTCGCGCGCACGCTCGCCCGGGTTAAGCAGAGCTACGCGCCGGTGCCCTTCATCGCCGACGGCCAGAAATTCACGCTGTCGATGGAGGCCGGCTGGGTCACCGGCCGCATGCTGGTCGGCATTCGCGGCCCGGTCGGCATGTCGGACGCGGAGATCGCCGCGTGGCTCGAAGGCTGCCTCATCGCCTCGCGCGACAAGAGCCAGCAGCTGTGGGACATGCGCGTCTCGGGTGCGGCGCGCCAGCCGTTGGAGACCACCGCCGATCTCGATTTCGTGCCGCCGCGCGGCACCGTGATGTTCTCCGTCGAGGGCGATCCCGCTTCCATCACCCCGACCGAGGTGCTGGAGATCTGGAACGCCGATGCGCGTCCGGGGCGGCTGCGGCCGACCGAGATCGTGCTCTATGTCGCGGCATAGGGAGCCCCCTGTCTCATGCCGCCCATGAATGAGAGCAATCCCATCCGGCATGACGGGCTGATCGGCGAGCTGCTCGCCTTCCATCGCGAGCTTCTGCGTCATCGCGCATCCGTCGAGGCCGCGGTCGGGTTGCCCGATCCCGTGGCGGTCGCCGGCGGCGCCGGCGAGGGCAGCGCCGCCGCGATCCTGAGCCAGCTCGAGGATTTTCTGCGCCGCCGCTCCGAGCTCGCGCGCCGCCGTCTCACCGATCTCGAGCTGCTCGTCTATCGCGAGGCGCAATATGTGATGGCGGCGCTCGCCGACGATCTCTTCCTGCACGAGATCCAATGGCCTGGGCGCGATGCCTGGCGCCAGGACGTGCTCGAGTTCCATCTGTTCGGCACCCGCGTCGCCGGCGAACGCTTCTTCGAGAACATCAAGACGATCGTGCAGGGCCGCGGCCGCCGCGAGATGGAGCTGGCGCCGGTCTATCTCCTCGCCCTCGGATTGGGATTCAGAGGCCAGCATCGCACGCCCGAAGACGCGTCGGTGCTCGACAATTACGCGGCCGAGCTGTTCCACGCGATTCGCGGCCGCCGGCCGGACATCGCGGAGTCGACGCATGTGCTGGTCAAGGAAGGCTACGCCAACGTCGTCGCCGGCCTCGGTCAGCGGCGCCGCTGGCCGGCCCTGTCCTGGCCTTTGGTCACCGCGGTCGCGGTGGCGGGCTTCCTGGTGCTCTCGACCATTCTGTGGCTCGGCATGACCGGCGGCCTCGCCGCCGCCGCCGACGCCGCCATCCAGGCGGCGCGTTGAGGCCGGCGCGATGAATGCGATCGGCGCTCTCGTCCAGGGAATCGAGCTGCCGCTTCTCATTCTGTTCGCGCTGCTGGCGGTCGGGCTCGGCATCTATCTCGCGATCCAGTTCCTGCGCCACCGCAAGGAGCAGAAGGCAGACGAGGCGGTCGCGCACGCGCAAGCGGCAGAAGCGGCCGCCGCCAAGGAAGAGGTCGCCGAGGCGGGCGAGCCGATCCTGTCGCCGCGTCTCATGCGCAGCTCCTTCCGGCACGGTTATGCGGCCTATCGCGAGCATGTCGCGGGCTCGCGCAATCCCTATCTCGTGCCCTGGTTCCTCGCGGCCGGTCTCACCGATTCCGGCTTGAGCTCGCTCTGCGCCGCGGTCGAGACGCATCGTGCGCCGGCCGAGACGCCCGATCCGGTGACCGGCAAATCGATCGGCACCGTATGGCGCTATCACGACCAGGCGGTGCTGATCGAGGTCGGCGGCGAAGCCTTCGGCCGTGCTTCGGGCGAGAAGAATGCCGACGCCGCCTGGACGGCGCTGCTCGAGGAGCTGGTGGCGCGCCGCGGCCAGCAGCCGGTCGACGGCATCGTGCTCGCCATACCCGTCACCGAGTTCTACGGCCCGACGGCGCCGATGCCGCATGTGCTCGCCGACAAGGCGTCGCGCATCTACGCCAAGCTGTGGCAGGCGCAGAAGATCACCGGTCTCTGCCTGCCGGTCTATGTCGTGATCACCAAATGCGATCTGCTGCCCGGCTTCCAGGAGCTGGTCGATGCGCTGCCGCCGGCCCGGCGCGGCGACATTCTCGGCTGGTCGAGCCCCTATCCGCTGGAGAGCAGCTTCAAGCCGGAATGGGTCGACGAGGCGGTCGACAGCCTCGAGAACGGAGTCGTCACCACCGGCCTCGAGCTCGCGGCCGAAGGCATGCGGCCGCCGACGAGCTCCGGCCTGTTTCAGCTCCCGGCCGAGCTTTCCACCCTGCGCGCGGCGCTGGCGACGGCGCTCGGCGTCATCTTCCGCCGCACCGCCTACCAGGAAGCGCTCTATTTCCGCGGCCTCTACTTCGTCGGCGCCGCCGAGCCCATGGCCGAGTCGCTCGACGGCGCCAGCGCCAGGCGCGCCCAGGTGCCCGGCCAGCTGCCGCTCGCCTTTGCGCGCGATCTGTTCGAGCGCAAGATCTTCCCGGAGCGCGATCTCACCAAATCGACGCCGCGCTGGTCGGCCAACTACAATCGCAAGCAGCGCATCTGGACCGGCGCCGCGATTGCCGCCTGCCTGCTCGGCCTGTTGCTGCTGTGGCAGGGCGCCGTGCGCCTCGCCGATCTGCAGTCGGCCTATCTGGCGCCGCTGCAGCAGCTCCCGCCGGCCATCCGTGCCTCGCGCGAGCTCGAGCGCGACCCCAACAACAGCGTCGCGCAGAACCAGGCCAATGCCGCGCAGATGATCCGCATCGCCTCGCGCATCGACGAGCCCTGGAGCGCGCCCTGGTTCCCGGCGGCCTGGTTCGATTCGCTCGGCGAGCGGGTGCGCGTGGCGCTCGCGGTCGGCCATTGGCGCCTGATGATGGGCGACGTGAGGCTGCACCTCGCGCAGCGCGCCCACGCCCTGACCTCGGGCGATGTGACGGTGCCGGCGACCGCCGGCGGCCAGACGGCCGAGCTCGCCCGGCTGCGCACCTTCGTCGGCGACGCATTGCTGCTCGAGCGCTTCACCAATGTCTACAACCGGCTGGTGAATACCGAAGACGTGACCGGCCTCACGGAACTCGTGCGCTACACGCACGGCATCGAGCTGCCGCCCGCCTATCTCGAGCTGGCGCGCCAGATCCAGTTCTACCAGCAGCCGTCCAACCGCGAGCTGCGCGGCGCCTCGATCGAGTGGGGCGCTTCCACCTTCGATCTCGCCCCGTTGCGCGCGCCGCTGGCAACGCAGCTCGATCAGCTCGCCGATGCTTATTTTCAACGCCTCGCCGCCAATGGCGATTCGCTGACCCGGCTGCGCACGATCACCGGCGAAGTCGATGCGCTGGCCGGCGCCGCCTCATTGAGCCAGCCGCCGACCGCGCTCGATACGCTGCAGCGCGACCTGAATCAGACCGCGACCGCGCTCACCAGCCAGGACGGCACCTGGCTCGCCGGCGGCGACGACAAGAGCTTCGGCGGCTCGGCGTTCCAGACCCTGCTCAAGGTCGTGTCCGATTCGCCGCTGTTCGGACCCTCGGCACGCGACCGGCTGCTGGCGCTCGGCCGCGCCACGCTCGGCCGCTCGATCGCCGATGTGAAGCTCGCCGATTCGGCGATCGGTCCGCTCGCCTCGAGCGTGCCCGAGCGCAACCGCGTCGAGCTGACGCCGATCGCCGAAGGCTTGCGGACCAGCCTGCGCAATCTGCTGGCGCGCCCCTTCATGGCGGCGGGCGCCACCACGGTCGACCTCAACACGCTCGGCCGCTCCGGACCGGTGCGCTGGGATCTCGGTGGGCTCGAGCGCGCCGTATCGCTGGCCGAGAATTTCGCGCTGTTCGTCGCCTCCGACCTGCCGAGCTTCCCGCCGCCGATCCAGGCCGGCGTGCGTTCGGTCGCGCAGCAGCGCCTGACCGGCGCCGTCGTGGCGCAAGTGGTGCGCGCCGTGACGCCGGGCCAGACCTCGTCGGGACGCGAGGCCGACCTCAGGAGCCAGGTGCAATCCAACGTCTCCGCCTATCCGCTGCTGTCGAAGCTGGTGCAGAGCCTGCGCCAGAACGGAGCGCAGGTCGCGGCCGACCGGCTGCTCAATATCGCGGCGCTGCAGGCGACGGTGCTGCTCGGCCAGATCGACAATCTCCTGGAAGGCGAGCAGCTCTATCTGCCGGCGATCAGCACGCCGACCGCCTTTTCCAAGGACAAGATCGACGTCGCCGCGCTTTACGGGCAGGCCGACATGGCGAGCCTGCAGGGCTTGCTCGATCGCGACAAGCAGCGCGTGTCGGCCGTCGGAACCGAGCTCGCCCAGCCGCTGCTCACCTTCCTCGCGCGGCCCGATATCGGCAGCGCCGCCTCCGACGGCATCGTCGGCCGCTGGACGCGCACCCTGCAGGAGCTCGACAAGGCGGGGCAGGGGCGGCCGGCCGGCTCGCTCGGCGCGCTCGAACGTTTCCTGACCGCCGAGCTCCCCGAAATGACGCCCTGGAGCTGCGCCAAGCTTGCCCAGCCGCAGCCGCTCACCGGCAGCAACTACTTCTCCGACCAGCTGCGGATCGTGCGGCTCGCCGTGCACCAGCAATGCGTGACGGCCGAGGAGACTCGCATTGCCGCCGCCTATCGCACCGTCGAGCGCTCCTTCACCGACCTGCTCGCCGGGCGCTATCCCTTCGCGCTCTACGACGCGGCGGCCGCCGGCGATTTCGCCACCACCGACGATGTCGCGAATTTCTACAAGATCTTCGATCCCCTGTCGGAGGCGCTGCTCAACGGCCTGCATGACCGCGAGCAGGAAGGGGCGCAGATGCGCCAGCCGACCGAGTTCGTCGAGGCGATGAAGAAGGGCCGCTCCTTCCTGAAGCCGCTGGCCGGCCTCGACGACACCGCCGAAGCCGGCGCCAGCATCGAGCCGCACTTCCGCGCCCTCACCAACCATGAGCGTGGCGGCGAGGAAATCATCCAGTGGCAGCTCGGCGTGCGCGACGAGCTCATCGATTCGACCATGACCGGCAAGACGCTCACCTGGCACCCGCGCGATCCGATCACGGTCTCCTTCCGCTGGGCGAGCAACGCGCCGCGCGTGCCGGTCGGCGTGCTTGGGCGTGGCCAAATTCAGGTCAATGGCCGCACCGTCTCGATCACCTATGAGAATGTCTGGTCGCTGGTGGCCCTGCTGCAGCAGCATCGTCCGCGTCCCAACGAATGGCGCGCCGGCCCGGGACGTCCCCCGGAAATGGTGGCGTTCGACATACCGACGGGCCGCAGCGACGGCCGCCCCGGCTCGGAAGGGGCGGCGCGGGTATTCATCGAACTCGCCATCCGCGCGCTGCCCGGCGCCGACGGCAAGGCTTCCGGCGAGCGGCTCGGCATGCCGGACTTCCCCATGAAGGTGCCGCCGCTGCCGCGCATCGGCGCCGTCTCGCTCGGCACGCCTTCCTCGAGCTTGTTCGGAACTCAGTAATCGCTTTACCTTATACGGCGGCAAGCATCTCGCCGCTTTCAAGGAAATCATGCGCGACGTCACCGCCTTGCTCGATCCAATTCCGGGCGACAGCCCGGCCGGGCCGGATCTGCGCTATGCCGGCCTGTACGACGCGCTGCAGGAGCTGCGGCGCGAGGACGACGCCACGGCGCCGCGCGGCATCTGGCAGAGCAAGCTCAAGGCCGCGGATTGGAGCAGCCTCATCGACACGGCGAGCGAAGCGCTCGCGACGCGCACCAAGGATCTGCAGATCGGCGTGTGGATGGCCGAAGCGCTGGTCGCGCGCGACGGGCTGGCCGGCGTGCCGTCCGGATTCGCCGCGCTCGCGGCGCTGGTCGAGCATTTCTGGCCGATCCTGTGGCCGCAGATCGGCGAGGAGGACGACCTCGATGCGCGCTTGGCGCCGCTCGACTGGCTCGACGCCAAGCTGCCGGCGCGCTTCGCCATGACCGAGATCGCCGAAGCCGAGCAGCCGGTCACCTGGCATGTCTATCTCTCGACGCAACGCGCGCTCGCCATTCCCGGCGCCCACAAGGGCAAGGGCGAGAAGCCTTCGAAGGCGATGGAAGGGCTGATGCAGCTCGTCGATCAGACGCCGAGTGCCTTCTATCAGGCACGCGCCGCCGAGATCACCGCCGCCTTCGACGCGGTCGGCCGGCTGAAGACGCAGCTGCGCGCGCAATGCGGCGATGCCGCGCCGAGTTTCGTGAAAATCGGCGATTCGCTCGCCGCCTTGCAGGGATTCATCCGGTCGGAGCTGATCAAGCGGGGCCTGCCGGTCGAGGCGCCGTCCGTGAGCGAAGCTCCGCCCCAGCCAGAAGAGATGCCGATGGCCGATGATATCGACGAGCCGGCGCATGAGGCCGAGGCGGAAGCGGCGCCCCATGCCGAGGATGCGGCGCCGCAAGCCGCTGCTCCCGGCGCCGCATCGGGACCGCTGGTGCTGCGCGACCGCGCCCATGCCTATCGCGTGCTGACCCAGGTCGCGCAATATCTCGAACGGACCGAGCCGCACAGCCCGGTGCCGCATCTCATCATGCGCGCCGTCGCCTGGGGCAGCATGTCGCTGCCCGAGCTGCTCGACGAGATCCTGCGCGAGGACACGCACAGCATCTATCGCTTGCTCGGGCTCGGCCAGAATGGCGGCGGCCATGGCGGTGGTGGTGGTGGTGGTGGCGGCGGTGGCGGTCCCAAGCCGCCACGGACGCCGCGCGGCTAGGCGCGGGCAACGAAGATGCCTCCGGCGGCGCGCGTCGGCGACCAGGTGCTGCAGGACGGGCCGCATTGCCATGCGCCCATCCATCCGGCCGCGCCGGTGCCGGCGCCGGCCCCGCATCCGGCCCTGCCGCTCGCCATCATCAGCGGCTGCTTCACCGTCCTGATCGGCAACCAGCCGGCCGCGACCGCGACCAGCAACACCGCACCGTGCCTCCTGCCGGGCTGCGTGCCGGGTGGCCCCGGCATGGTGGCGCTGGGCTCGACCACCGTGCTGATCGGCAATCTGCCGGCGGCGCGCATCAACGACATG
>Ga0207707_10005584_pt1 | contig 11005 bp, 10 predicted proteins | sample KBSC83BmetaG_FD_184336 | JGI IMG/M metagenome (GOLD analysis project Ga0207707, IMG submission 184336) | Corn rhizosphere microbial communities from Kellogg Biological Station, Michigan, USA - KBS C8-3B metaG (SPAdes) (version 2) | ecosystem: Host-associated > Plants > Roots > Rhizosphere ... | reverse complement strand
CGGGATGTACGTGACAAAAGGGATCGGGTTCGCGTCCGACCGAAAGGGCGTCCCGGTCAGCGCGAGCCTGCGCTTGGCGGGGTCGAACGCCTCCTTCACCGCGTCGCCCCAGGACAGCGCGTCGCCCGCGTGGTGGATCTCGTCGAAGATCACCAGCGTGGTGCGGTTCTCCGTGCGCCCCCTGTGCAGCGCGGGGTGCGCGGCGACCTGCGCGTAGGTGACGGCGACGCCCTGAAAGTCGGCGCCCGCCCGGCCCTGGGCGTTCCGGTAGGACGGGTCGATCGCGATCCCGAACCGCTTCGCCGCCTGGGCCCACTGGTACTTGAGGTGCTCGGTGGGGGTCACGATCGTGACCGAGAGGATCTCCCGCCTGGTGAGCAGCTCCTTGGCGATCGTCAGCGCGTAGGTCGTCTTGCCCGCGCCGGGCGTCGCCACCAACAGGAAATCACGCTTAGCAACCCGAAAATACTCTGCGTAAGCAGCTTTCTGCCAGCCGCGAAGAACAGGAAGATCAAGATTCGCAACGGTTGCGGCTGACTCGGAGAGGCCCGCCACTACTCGTCGTCGTTGTCGTCGCCAGGCGGCAGCGACTCGTAGATTTCCTTGCACTCCGGGCACACGGGGAACTTCTGCGGATCCCTGCTCGGCACCCAGACCTTGCCGCACAGCGCCTTGATGGGCGTGCCGAAGACCGCGGCCTGCATCATGTCGTTCTTGTCGACGTAGTGCGCGAACCGCTCGTGATCGCCATGTGACGTATCGACCTTGAGGTCTTCGTGAACCTTCAGGTCGCTGTCTGGCATTACTTCGGTGCTCACGTTCTCAAGCTTACCGTCTCCGATAGACGGCTCGCGGCCCGCCGCACGGGTCCGCGAACGCCATCGGAGGGGCGGGCGCGACTTGGCCGCCGGGTCCGCGAACGCCAGAGCAGGCGCTGGCCGGACCGAGTAAGCCGAATTCGTTCGGGATATGCCTGCTGTTGATGACTTGGATTCTCGTGGCACATGCCGCTTTTGTCCGGGTCGTCCGCCCGGTTAATTCTGGGTTGGGTCGTCGGGATAGGTGGCGAGAAAGGCCATGTCGCCGTCCTGACGGCGCAGGACATGGCGCCAGAGCCGGTCGGGGTCGGCGGCGAACACGTCGCCGGGCTGGGCTGTCAGCACCCACCAGGCGCCCTCGTCGATCTCCGCCTCGAGTTGGCCTGGGGACCAGCCGGCGTAGCCCGCGTACACGCGCATGCTCGTGATCGCCGGGGCGAGCAGCCGGGGCGGCGTGTCCAGGTCGAGCAGGCCGAGCCGGGCCAGGGCGGGAGCGCCGTCGAGCGCCCGCCAGCCGACCGGCTCGTCCTGGCCGGGGACCATGGCGAGCGCCAGGGCGCTGTTCGGCGCCACGGGGCCGCCGCGAAACAGCACGGAGGGCTCGGTCGCGAGGTCCGTCCACTGCTCAAGCACCTGGTCCACGCCGATCGCGCTCGGCCGGTTCAGCACGACGCCGAGAGTCCCCTCGACTTCCTCGTGCTCGACGATGAGCACCACGGTGCGTTTGAAGTTCGGATCCCCGAGCATCGGGGTCGCGACGAGCAGCCGGCCAGCCTTCGGATCCGAACCCGTGTGGTCCATGCATCCATCATGCTGCAGGTTGGGCTATGACGCGTGCGCTCTGCCGATCGCGATTCGCGCGCTTTATCCGGATTACCTTTTCGCCGCTTCGGCGACGAGGCTTACTCTTTTGCCCGACCTGAAGGTTCCGCCTGACCGACGGGGTCAAAAGAATAAGACTCGCAACGCGGCGTCGCGGACCGCGGCGGCTACGCCGGAGGCCACGTCCGGGTGGAAAACCGACGGGATGATGTAGTCGGGGCCGAGTTCTTCGGCGGGGACCACGTCGGCGAGCGCCCGCGCCGCGGCGACCAGCATGGCGTCGGTGATCGTGGTGGACTGCGCGTCGAGCAGGCCGCGGAACACGCCGGGGAAGGCGAGCACGTTGTTGATCTGGTTCGGGTAGTCGCTGCGCCCCGTGGCGACCACGGCCGCGTACTCGCGCGCCTCGTCCGGGTCGACCTCAGGGTCGGGATTGGCGAGGGCGAACACGATCGCGCCGGGGGCCATGTTCTTGACGTCGTCGCCGCCGATCACGTTCGGCGCCGAGACGCCAATGAACACGTCGGCGCCGATCACCGCGCCCGCCAGGTCGCCCGCGTAGCAGGCGGTGTTGGTGTTCTCCGCGATCCAGGCGAGGCTCTCGTTCAGGCCGTCCCTGCCCTGGTAGACCGCGCCGTTGATGTCACAGGAGATCACGTTCTTCGCGCCGGCGTTGAGCAGCAGCTTCAGCACGGCGGTGCCCGCCGCGCCGGCGCCCGCCATGACGATCTTGACGTCGGCCAGTTCCTTGCCGACCACCCGCAGCGCGTTCGTGAGCGCGGCGAGCACGACGATCGCGGTGCCGTGCTGGTCGTCGTGGAACACCGGGATGTCGAGCATGGCGCGCAGCCGCCGCTCCACCTCGAAGCAGCGCGGCGCCGAGATGTCCTCCAGGTTGATCCCGCCGAAGCCCGGGGCGATCGCGGCGACTGTGGCGACGATCTGGTCGATGTCCTGGGTGTCCAGGCAGATGGGCCAGGCGTCGATGTTCGCGAACCGTTTGAACAGCGCGGCCTTGCCCTCCATCACCGGCAGCGCCGCGTAGGGGCCGACGTTGCCGAGGCCGAGCACCGCGGACCCGTCGGTCACGACGGCGACGCTGTTGCGCTTGATGGTCAGGCGCCGCGCGTCTTCCGGCTTGGCGGCCAGGGCGAGGCTCACCCGCGCGACGCCCGGCGTGTACGCCATCGACAGGTCGTCGCGGTTGCGCAGCGGGACCTTCGAGCGCATCTCGATCTTGCCGCCGAGGTGCAGGAGGAACGTGCGGTCGCTGACCTTGTGCACGGAAACGCCGGGGATCGCGGCCATCGCGGCGACCAGCGACTCCGCGTGCGCGGTGTCGGTCGCGGCGCAGGTCACGTCCACGCGCAGCATCCCTCGGTTGCCGGAGTTGACGTCAAGCGCGGTGACTACGCCGCCTGCCTGCTCCACGGCGCGGGTGATCTCGCTCACTGCGCGGCCGTGCGACGCTACTTCGAGCCGGGCAGTGATCGAGTAAGACACACTCGGCGCCATGGTCATGTCGCTCCCGCCTTCCTCCGGCGACTTCCTCCGGCGACACTGCCGGGAAACAACCTAAGAATATTGAGGTCCGCCCGTCACCGCGTACTCTTCATGCATGGCGCGGGATACAACGATAAGCCCGTCGACGGCTGGCGTGAGCGCGATGCATACAGAATCCGGCATGATCGACGTCACGCGGCTGCGGGTTGCCCTCGCCAGGCTGTCCCGGCGGCTGCGCAGGCACTCGCTGGCGGGGCTGACCCCGACCCAGCTCGCGGCGCTGTCCACCGTGGAGCAGTCCGGGCCGCTGCGGCTCGGCGACCTGGCCGCGGCCGAGGGCATCGCCCCGTCAACGCTGACCCGGATGGTGGCCGTGCTCGAAGACCTCGGCTACGTCAGGCGCGACGCCGACCCACGGGACGCGCGCGCGTCGACGCTCGCGATCACGATCAAGGGCCACGAGACCCTGGAGCAGCTGCGCGAGGGGGGGACCGCGCTGCTGACCGAGTGGCTGACGCAGCTCAGTCCCGAGCAGCGCGCCGCGCTCGCGACCGCGCTGCCCGCGCTCGAGGCGCTCGCCGAGCCCGACAGCACGCCGCAGCGCCAAGGTCGATAGGTCCACGTCTTATGCGCTCGGGCGGGGGCCGTCGGGCGGGGCCGTCTCCCCTCAGAACAACAGCAGCGTTAGCTGGGTCCTGGCCTTCTTGAGCCGCTCGTCCTCGGGCGAGAGGACCTCGAAGAGGTCGAGCAGGTGCAGGCGCGCGGTGTTCCTGTCGGCGCCCGACGTGCGCTTGATCACGGCGAGGATCCGGTCGAACGCCTTCTCCGCGTCCCCGCCCGCCATCTCGAAGTCGGCGACCCGCAGCTGCGCGGCGACGTCGTCCGGGTGCGCGGCGGCCTCCCTGCTGACGGTCGTCGGGTCGTAGGAAGACACCCGGCGCATGAGGTTGACCTGGGAGAGCCAGCTCTTCGCCAGCGGGTCACCCGGGGCGTCGGCGAGCGCCTTCTCCAGCGCCCGGGCCGCGCCGTCGAGGTCGCCGCCCTCCATCGCGTCCCTGGCGGCGGAGAGCGCCGGCGGCAGGCCGTCGAGCGCGTCCGCGGGCTCCGCGCCGTCCGCGCCCGCCGGCCGGACGCCGAGCTGGTCGGCGACCGCGAGCACCTGCTGGAGCCACTGCTTGACCTGCGCCTCGGGCATCGCGCCGAGGAACGCGTCAACCATCTGGCCGCCGATGATCGCGACGACCATCGGGATGGACTGCGCCTGGAACGCCTGGGCGAGTCGCGGGTTGGCGTCGACGTCGATCCGCGCGAGTATCCACGCGCCGCCGGCCTCGTTGGCCAGCTTCTCGAGCACCGGGCTGAGCTGCTTGCACGGCCCGCACCACTCCGCCCACAGGTCGACGATGACCGGCGTGGTCCTGGACCGGAGCGCGACGTCGTCGTTGAACGTCTCTTCAGTGACGTCGATCACGTAGGCCGACGCCGGACGGTCCGCGGGAGCGCCGTCGTCAGCGCTGGCGGTCGAGGCGGCCCGCTCCGCCTGCTGCCTGCGCTGCGCGGCGGCCTGTCGCGCGCCAAGGTCGACGGCACCGTACATGGAAAAGTCCCGCGGTGATTGCATAGTTCTATCCTGCATCAAAACTTGGCGTGATCGTGACCGATGTCCGCCCGTGCGTGAAGTCGACGCGCCGGCAACTCGTTGCGAAAAGAAGGCCGACTGTAGCATATTATGTGCTACAGTCGCCGCATGGCACAGAAGGGCGACCGGCGACGCGGCAGGCCGCTTAACCCGGACCTCGGGTACGCGGGCGATCCCGTGCACCACGCGACATCGAACCTGCCGGCCCAGCGGATCGGCATCCGCGAGTTGCGGCAGCACGCCAGCGTCTACGTCGACCTCGTGGAGCGCGGTTACACCGTCGACATCACCAACCGCGGCCGTCTCGTCGCCCAGATGATCCCGGTGCGCGACCCGGAGAGCCCGCTCGAGCGCTGGATCGCCAAGGGCGTCATCGAGCGCGCCGAAGACGAGGGCAGCGTCCTCGACATCGACCCGTACCCGGGCACGTCCGGCCCGTCCGCGGGGCAGCCGAGCGCGAGCCAGGCGGTTACCCAGCTGCGCACCACCGAGGAACAGGACCGGCCGTGATCTACCTCGACTCATCGGCCCTGGTCAAGCTGGCGCTCGCCGAGCCGGAGACCGCCGCGCTCACCGACTACCTCGCCAAGCGCGCCGAGCAGGCGCTCGTCTCGAGCTCCCTGCACCGCGCGGAGGTGCTCCGCGCGGTCTGGCGGGCCGAGCCCGGGGCGCTCCCCCGCGCCCAGCGGATGATCCGCCGGGTCTCGCTCGTGTCACTCACCCACGACCTGCTCGACAACGCGGCGACCCTCCCCCCGGGCGGGCTGTCCACGAGCGCGGCGATCCACCTCGCCTCGGCGCTGGCGGTCAAGCGGGACCTGACGGCCTTCGTCTGCTACGACAGGCAGCTCTCCGACGCCGCCGAGGCGGCAGGCCTCCCGGTCGCCGCCCCCGCCTAACATCTCAGGTCGTGTTGACCATAGGGCCCATCTCCTGCAGTGGCGGTACTCCGTGATCTGGACTAAGCCCGTCTAGCCGCTAGAAGGACGCGGGTTCGGTGTAGGTGCCCCAGACGTCGCGGAGGGCGTCGCAGATCTCACCGAGCGTCGCCTCGGCACGGGCCGCTTCCAGCATCGGCTCGACCAGGTTCGCGTCCGTGCGCGCGGCCGCGGCCAGGTCGGCCAGGGTGCGGTCCACCGCGGCCTGGTCGCGGGTCGTACGCCTGGCGGCCAGGTCGGCGACCTGGGCGCGTTCCACCTCCGGGCTGATGCGGAGGATCTCAAGCTCGCCGCCCACGGTCTCGGTGTGCGTCGTCATGCCGACGATGCGCTTGTCACCCTTTTCCAGCTTCTGCTGGTACTCGAACGCGGCGTCGGCGATCTCGCCGGTGAACCAGCCGGTCTCGATGCCGCGCAGGATGCCGCCGGTCATCGAGCCGTCCGCCGACATCGCCCGGATCCGGGCGAAGATCTCCTCGGCCTCCGCCTCGATCTTGTCGGTCAGCGCCTCGACGTACCAGGAGCCGCCGAGCGGGTCAGCGACGTTGGTGACCTCGGTCTCCTCCATGATCACCTGCTGGGTGCGCAGCGCCGTCTCGGCGGCGGCCGTGCTCGGCAGCGCGAGGACCTCGTCGAGGGCGTTCGTGTGCAGGGAGTTGGTGCCGCCGAGCACGGCGGCGAGCGCCTCGATCGCGGTGCGGACCACGTTGTTCACCGGCTGCTGCGCGGTGAGCGAGACGCCGGCGGTCTGGGTGTGAAACCGCAGCCACTGCGCCCGGGCGGTCTTCGCGCCGTAGGTGTCCCGCAGCCAGCGGGCCCAGATCCGGCGGGCGGCGCGGAACTTCGCGATCTCCTCGAAGAAGTCGATGTGCGCGTCGAAGAAGAACGACAGGCCAGGGGCGAACTGGTCCACGTCGAGCCCGCGGGAGATGCCGAGTTCCACGTAGCCGAAGCCGTCGGCCAGGGTGAACGCGAGTTCCTGTGCGGCCGTGGAGCCCGCCTCCCTGATGTGGTAGCCGGAGACCGACAGCGGCTTGTAGCGCGGGATGCGCTGCGCGCAGTACTCCATCAGGTCGCCGATCAGCCGCAGGTGCGGCTCCGGGGCGAACAGCCACTCCTTCTGCGCGATGTACTCCTTGAAGATGTCGGTCTGCAGGGTGCCGTCCAGCGTGCTCAGGTCGATGCCCTGGCGCTCGGCGGCGACCAGGTACATGCAGAAGACCGGGACGGCCGGACCGCTGATCGTCATCGACGTGGTGGTCTGGTCCAGCGGAATGCCCTCGAACAGGACGTCCATGTCGGCGGCGGAGTCGATCGCGACGCCGCAGTGGCCCACCTCGCCGCGCGAGCGGGGGTCGTCGGAGTCGCGGCCCATCAGCGTCGGCATGTCGAACGCCACGGACAGGCCGTTGCCGCCCGCCTGGGTGAGCATCTTGTAGCGCTCGTTGGTCTGCTTGACGTTGCCGAAGCCGGAGAACTGCCTGATCGTCCACTGCTTGCCGCGGTAGCCGGTGGGATACAGGCCCCGGGTGAACGGGAACTCCCCCGGCCAGCCGATGCCTTCCGGCGGCTCGGCGTCGGAGGGCGGCCCGTAGACGGGCTCAACGGCCAGGCCGGAGAGCGTGGTGAAATCGGCATCGCGCTTCTTGGCCTGGTCGTAGGCGCGCTGCCAGCGCGCCCGCCCGTTCTCTTCGGTCATCGAGTCCCCCTGAGCCTGAAATACTAGGACGTCCTATCAATATAGTAGGACGTCCTAGTAACTACTGCCAGAAGAGCAAGTGACCACATGATGAAGGAAAACCCTCCCGCAACCGACGAGGCGGGTGCGTCGTCTTTAGGTGCGGTCCGGCAGAACGGGCCGCCTCCGCCGCGCGAAAGTGTGGAAACGACCGATGTACCCCACAGATATCCTCGAAGAGCCACGGACGGGCGACATCATGCCCGTCAGTGGCGGCGGGGTGGCTTCGGCAGCCACAATTTCAATAGGGGCACCACGTTCGGGGCGGCGAGGAGGCGGGGCGGTGGGCATGGACGCGGGGGCGGAGACCGGACCCTACGCCATCGTCACCGAGGCGTCAGGCACCGATGCCCGGCGGGTCCTAGCCGAGCAGCTGTTCACTGTCCAGTATCCGAAGCTGGCGGGCTGGGTCAGGCGGCTCGTGGACGACGACGACACCGCGCACGAGCTCGCCTCGGAGGCGTTCGTCCGGTTGCTGTCCAAGTGGACGAGCATCGACAAGCTCGACAGCCCGCAGAGCTACCTCTACATGATCGCCACCAACCTGGTCCGCGACCACTGGCGCAAGATGGAGCGGGAGCGCCGCGCCTTCACCAAGGCGGCGGCGGGCATCGGCCCCGAGCCGTACTCCGATCCGTCGCAGGACGTGGACATCAGGGAGTTGATTGCCGCGCTGCCCGCCAAGCTGCGCGAGCCCTTCCTGCTGCACTACTACGCGGGGTTCGCCGTCAAGGAGATCGCCGCGCAGCTGAAGAAGCCAGAGGGAACGATCAAGGCCGACCTGTACCATGCCAGGGCAAAGCTGAAGGAAGCGCTCGCTGAGCGCGAGGCCAGGCGCGCGACCGGACCCCACCCTGTCCAGGGGCGGGGCAACGCCGCGGGCACGCCGGGCAACGAAGGCCGGGGCAAGCGCCGCGGCTGGGGGAGGACCGATGCCAGCTGACAACGAGCTCGATCCGCTCGATCGCTGGCTGAACCAGCAGGTGCGCCCGCTGCCGCCGCCGGCGGGCACCTTCGAGCTGATCACCAAGCGAGCGCGCCGCCGCCGGATCCGCAAGGCCGTGATCTCGGTGGCGTCCGCCGCCGCCGTCGCCGCCGCGGTGGGCGTCGCGGTGCCCGTGGGCATGTCGCTGCACCTGAGCCCCTCGCCCACGAACGCCAGCCTGGCGAACGGCGCCGCCCCGACAACCGGCGCCGCGAGCCACACAACGCTGGGGTCGGCGAGCAAGCAGGCAGGCGGGGCGCCGAGGCGGCCCACGTCGAGCGCGACGACACCACGGAGCGCTGGGACGACCGCCCCGGGCCCCGCCGTCGGCGGGTACCTGCCGCCCAACTTCCAGCCCTACTCGGTGACCTGGGACTCGCTCAGCACCGGCTGGGTGATCGGGCCGGCCGGGACGCCAGGGCACTGCGCCAATGCCGACCCCGACATCTGCACCTCGGTCGCGCGCACCGACGACAGCGGCCAGACCTGGCACGGGCTGCCCGCGCCCAACGCCGGCCGCCCGGACGGCCCGAGCGGCGTGAGCGGTATCAGGTTCCTCGACGGGACAAACGGGTGGGCGTTCGGCCCCGAGCTGTGGGCCACGCACGACGGGGGCAGGACCTGGGCCAAGATCCCCACCGGCGGGCAGCGCGTCACCGACCTTGAGACGGCGGGCAACCGGGCCTACGCCCTGTTCGCCCAGTGCGGCGGGGCGAACGTCAGCAGCTTCGCCAACGGCTGCACCAGCTACACGCTGATGACCGCCACCATGGGCAGCGACCAGTGGACTCCGGTCGGCGCCACGACCAGGGGGCTAACCGACCCCGCGGCCACGACAGCCGGCACCGCCGGGGTGATCGCGCTCTACGGCACGACGGGTTACCTGGTCGCGCCGGACGGCACGCTCTACTCCGGTTCGCTCGGCGGCACCTGGCAGAAGGCGGGCACCATGCCGTGCAAGCCCGGCCCGCCGCAGGCCAACGGGCTGCCCGGGCAGGCGCTCATCGCGCTGACCAGCCAGACCAGGCTCGCGACGTTCTGCGACGGTGCCACGCCGGCCGCGGCGCCCACGGTCTACACGTCGGCCGACTCCGGCGCCACCTGGACGCCGACGGCGGGCGACTGGACCGGGGTCGCCAACCAGGGCCGGCCGACCTCGATCGCCGCCACGCCGTCAGGAACGCTCCTGCTCGCCACCGACCGGGGGATTTACCTGCTGCCGGAGGCCGCCGCGCACTGGCAGGCGGCGAGCGCCACCGGGTCGCAGCTGCCACCGGGCGGGTTCAGCTACGTCGGCATGACGAACAACGAGCAGGGGGTCGCCCTGCCCGCCGACACGAGCCGGCACGAGATCTGGATGACCACCGGCGGCGGCAAGGCGTGGCAAGCCCGCCCGATCACGAGCTAACCGCACCGGAGCTAGCCCGCCGAGAAGTCGCCCGCCGACCGGCGCAGCGAGCGGAGCAGCGAGAACAGCGCCTCGCGGTCAGCCTCGGAGTAGCCGGACATGCCGAACTCGGCCGCCATCAGGTCGCGGGTCGCCACCTGGACCGCGTCGCGGCCGCGTTGGGTGATCTCGGCCAGGCGGCCGCGCCCGTCGGCCGGGTTCGGACGGCGGACCACCATGCCCTGGGCTTCGAGGCGGTCGATCGTGTTCGTCACCGAGGTCGGGTGCACCATCAGGCGCTCCCCCATCACCCGCAGCGGCAGCGTGCCCTCCCGGCTGAACGACAGCAGCACGAGCGCCTCGTACCTGGCGAAGGTAAGCCCGTACGGGCGGAGGATCGCGTCGAGCTCGCCGAGCAGGAGCTGCTGCGCGCGCATGATCGAGGTGACCGCCGCCATCGCCGACGCGGGCCCGAACCGGCGTTCCCAGATCCGCGCCGCGCGATCGATGGGGTCGAAGGGCAGGCCAAGCTCTCTGGACACACAGGAAACCTTATGCGCATGAACCCGTTCGGATAAATCCTTGAAGATCACCGCGGCGGCGAGCAGTTCCTCGGCCGCTTCGGTCGGGTCGCAGCGGCCGTCGGCCACGCGGGCGGCGAGCTCGTCGGGGACCGTGAGCCGCTTCGCCAGCGCGCCGAACGCCAGCGCGGTCACCTCGTCGCGCGCCCTGGCCAGCCGCCGCCGCGCCCGCTCGCCGCTCGATTCCAGCCACTCGTCGTGCCGGTCAAGCTCCTTGACCAGGTCGTCAACGCCGTCGCCGGAGGTGGCGACCGTGGGCACGATCGGCGGCTTCCACTCACTCTGGGCGAGCGCGACCATGGCCCGCAGGTCGCGCACGGTCGCCTTGGTGTCTGGCCGGTCCGCCTTGTTCACCACGAGCACGTCGGCGACTTCGAGCACGCCGGCCTTCGCCGCCTGCACGGAGTCGCCCATGCCGGGCACGACGAGCACGACCGTGGTGTCGGCCGCGGAGGCGATCTCCACCTCCGCCTGGCCCACGCCGACGGTCTCGACCAAGATGATCTCGTAGCCGGCCGCCTGCAGGACCCTGATCGCCTGCGGCGTCGCGGCGGCGAGCCCGCCGAGCTGCCCGCGGCTGCCCATCGTCCTGAT
>Ga0207707_10005579_pt1 | contig 11009 bp, 12 predicted proteins | sample KBSC83BmetaG_FD_184336 | JGI IMG/M metagenome (GOLD analysis project Ga0207707, IMG submission 184336) | Corn rhizosphere microbial communities from Kellogg Biological Station, Michigan, USA - KBS C8-3B metaG (SPAdes) (version 2) | ecosystem: Host-associated > Plants > Roots > Rhizosphere ... | reverse complement strand
CGCCCTCGTTGGCGCTGTCGCGGTTGCGATCGGGATAGCTCGTGGAACAGGGCCGGCGTCTGCGGGTTCCGCAGCGAGCAAGGTCAAGGTCGCGTCCGGGATGTTCCACGGCGTCCCGTGGACGCTGCGTGCACGAGACAGTCGAGACGGCGCTTGGTGCATGTCGTTGACGGTCGCGGGCGAAGCCACGTCGACGTGCGACAAGCTCACCCTGAGCAATCGGCGGAGCAGCGTGAACTACTTCGGTCATCTTGGGCGACCAGGTCCCGACTACTGGGCCGGGCCGATCACCGCCACTGCGAAACGCGTCGTCCTCACCTACACAGACGGAGGCCGTGTGAGCGTTCCGACCATCCTCGCGCCGAAGGGACTCGTCCGACAGGTGAGCTTCTACGTGTTCCTCACACCATGCCGCACGCCGGCACCGAAACGCATCGTCGGGTTGGACGCCCAAGGACGTGTGGTTGCCTTGGCGGGCACGTTTCCCCAACGACGCGCTCGGCTCGCCTGCTGAACGGTTGTAGCTTGTCTTCGTGAGCGAGGAGCACGTCTTGGTGCGTGAGCCGGTGGAGGTGATGCTCGTGCGCGTCGCCGACGAGATCTCCGAGATTCGGCGCGCCTGGGCGGCATTCGAAACTGCAGTTGGTTTGCGCGGACGGAAGTTCTACGGGGCTTTCGATCCCGTCGCCGGTACCTACAGCGTCTGCGCGGTGCTGCGACCCGGAGACGATCCCGCAGCCTTCGGGGCGGAGCGCGGCACACTCCCGGGCGGGCGGTACGCGTGCGTTCGCCTGCACGGAGAGCCCCCCGCGGTCTACGAGCAGATTGGCCCGACCGCCGAGCGTTTGGCGCAGCGGCCGGATGCGGACTCGAGCCGCCCGACGCTCGAGTACTACCGCCGCCACGACGTCATCGACGTGCTCGTGCCTGTCGTCTGAGTCAGTCGAGATGCGGAGATCATGGCTTCCTCTCCTGTTCGTCGTACTGGTCGCCGGCTGTGGAGGCGCGGCGCGGCCGCAGACGTCCCTGACGATGGTCGCGTTGAACACGACGGTGGGCCGCGCGGAGTTCCATCTGCGCTGCCGACCGGGTGGTGGCGACCTGCCTCGAGCGAAGCAAGCGTGCGCGGTGCTCGCGGCCGATCCGCGGCTGCTGACGCGGCCGCAGCCGTTCACGTGCGCGGGCGGTTCCTTTTCCTGGTGGGACGTGACCGTGGCAGGACGGCTGAACGGGAAGCCGATCCACCGAAGCTTCTCGACCTGCTGGACACCGCAGATGAACCTGATCGGCCGGCTCGGGTTGAGCTGGGACGTCCTCAAGGCGCATCTCGTCACGCGCCGCGTGAAGACCGTTCCCGCGGGGCAGCTCGTCGCCTTCCGGCCGGGCGTGCTGCGGCCGACGGACCTCGTCGCCTGCACGATCCGCGGGCACAAGCTCGACGTCGGCGTGCCTGAGCAGCCGAACATCCCGTCGAGCAACGGCTACGGCGGCGCCAACATCAACGACGTCGAGCTCGAGGTCGCACGCCTGCCCGACGGTGGGGTGACGGCGACCTGCCACGACGGAATGACGCCGTCACCGGAGACGTTTACCGCGCTCGCGCTGGAGTCTCCCGCAGGCAAGGCCTGGGGTCTCGGCGAACTGTTCTCACGAATGACCGGGACCCGGCATTGCGTCCTCCACGGCGGCGGGCCGCCGCCGGGTATCCGCGTCCCGGGCATGTGTTCGAGTGTCGTTCTCCTCGGCGACGGCGTTTCCGCGACAGTTCGCTTCACCGAAACCTGGGACGCCGGGTTGTTCCACGGTCCGGGCGCCGGAAACCGACCGCGGCTCAGCCACGTGTACGAGCTGGTCGTCTCGACGCACGCCGTCGGCGGTGACCACATCGTTCGGAGCAAGGACTACGGCGACGTCCCGCCGCAGCTCGTGCCGTAGCGCACGCATTCGCCATCGGTCGCGTCATGACGCGACCGGCATCCACTGATCGCAGATCGTCATCCCCCGCCCGCCCGCGACGGGTAGAACATTTCGGCAAGACCATGACCGTCCTCAGGCTCGCGCTCGTTGTGCTCGCCGTCGCTGCGGCCACGGCCTGCGGCGCGGTCACGCAGAAGCCCTTCGACACGCCCGAGCACGTCGCGTCGTTGATCCGCGCGACCTGGGGCGCGAAGCAGGGCTCGCCGTTGTTCGCCTATTCGTGCCGGGGCCTCGACGACAACGGCCGGCTGTTCACCTGCGTCGTGAAGGACCAGAACCGATGGGTCCGGCTCGCGCGGTTCGACGTCACCTGCACCGCCGCGCGGTGCACGTGGGTCGACTACCCCGCCTACATCGGCTAGCCGCCATGCATGATGGCTCGCATGAGCCGTCTCGACGAAAGACCGGCATCTCCAGCCGACGCCGGCGCCGTGGCCGAGCTCGTGATCGCCTACGAGCGGTCGTTGTACGGCGAGACCGCGTACACGCGCGACGACCTCGACGGCGAATGGCGGGCGATCGATCTCGTCCACGACTCGCTGGTGCTCCTCGACGGAGGCGAGGTGGTCGCGTTCGGGTCGCTCCATGACCGCGGCGAGCTGTGGCGGACCGACGCCTACGTGCATCCCGACCACCAGGGTCGGGGCATCGGCACCCAGCTTGCCCGCCGGCTCGAGGAGACGGCCGGGTCGCGCGGCGCCCGCCGGATCCAGAGCGGCATTGCGGAGCCCGACGAACCGGGACACCGGCTCTTCGAGGAGCTCGGCTACCGGGCCGTGCGGGTGTTCCGCGAGCTGCGGATCGACCTCGCTGACGAGCCCGAGTCGCCGCAGTGGCCGACGGGGCTCGTCGCGGACGAGTTCGACGCAGACCGCGACGCGCGCGCGTTCCACGCGGCCCAGCAGGAGGCCTTCGCCGACCACTGGGAGTACACGCCGCGTGAGTTCGCGGAGTGGCGTGACTTCCACCTCGTGCACGAGAAGTTCGACCCGTCGCTCTGGCGTGTCGTTCGGGCCGGCGACGAGATCGCCGCGGGCGCGATCTGCGTCGCGGACCGCTACGGCGGCGGCTGGGTCGCCGTTCTCTTCACGCGCCGCGCGTGGCGGGGACAGGGCGTCGGGCGCGCGCTCCTGCAAGATGCGTTCCGCCGGTTCTGGGAGCGCGGGGAGCGGAGCGTGGGGCTGAGTGTCGACGCCGACGGAACGCTGGGCGCATTCCACCTCTACGAGAGCTCCGGGATGCGGCCGTCGCTCGGTTGGGTGATGTTCGAGAAGGAGCTCTAGCTAGCGCTCGACCGGCAGCTCGGGATGCTGCTCCCACTCCGACCACGAGCCGGGATACAGGCGGCCGTCGCGCCCCGCCAGGTGCAACCGGTAGAGCGGCACGCACGCGGTCACTCCCGAGCCGCAGTACGCGACGACATCGCCCGCCGGCACCTCCGGCAGCGGCTCGTTCCAAGGTGCGTTGACCGCGCCCGGGATCCGGCCGAAGACGCGGTCGACCGGGTTCTCCTCGCCGCGCCACCGGCACGCGAGCCGCGCGTCGACGATCACGACCGAGTCGCGTTGCGCCGCGAGCGCGTCGCGCTCGATCGTGTCGTCCGAGCGCGGGCGCGAGACGAACGTCCGCGGCCCAGGCATCTCCTCCCCCGGCGTGAGCCGCCCCTGCCAGCCGTCGAGCTCGAGCACCGCGCACGCGTCGTGGCCGTGGTGGCGCAGCAGCCACCAGAGCCGCTCGGCACCGCCCATCGCCCCGTAGGCGACGACGTACGTCTCATCGTCGACACCCGCGCGCGACATCGCCTCGACGAAGCGCTCCGTCGCCGGCAGCGGATGGCGCCCACCGGCACCCGGCGGATCCGCGAGCTCGGCCTCGACGTCGACGAACACCGCGCCGGGGATGTGCCCCGCGAGGTACGAGCGGCGCCCGAAGTCGGGATCGCCGATGTCCCAGCGCACGTCCACGAAGCGGTAGCGCACGTGTGACATCAGAGCACGCGGCGGCGTACAAGGGGCATGAAACGGTTCCCGCTCGCTCTGATCGTTGCCGCCGTCGCGCTCGCCGCGATCGTGGCACTCGCCGGCGTCGGCCGCCCGGAGGCCGCGCGCGGCGACGCCGGCGCAACCGCCGACAGCGTCACCACGACCGGCCACGGCGTCATGACGGTCGCGCCGGACGAGGCGACCGTCACCGCCGGCGTCCACACGCAGGCCACGACCGCCGCCGAGGCGCTCTCGCAGAACTCGGCACGCATGAACGACGTCATCGCCGCGCTCAAGGCGCACGGCGGCAAGGATCTCCAGACCCAGCAGGTCTCGCTGTACCCGCAGTCCAAGGACGACGGCACGATCAGCGGCTACTCGGCCGACGACTCGGTCAGCGCGTCCGCCTCGATCTCGGGTGCCGGCGCGTTGATCGACGCCGCGGTCGGTGCGGGTGCGAACACCGTCAGCGGCCCGACCCTGTCGATCTCCGACCAGGACGCTCGCTACCGCGACGCGCTGAAGAAGGCGGTCGAGGACGCCCGCGCGAAGGCGCTCGCCCTCGCCGACGCAGGCGGCTTCGGCATCGGGCCCGTCTCGACGGTCGTCGAGGAGACGAGCTCCGCACCGCAGCCGATGTTCGCTGCCGGCGCAGTCGCGAAGGACGCGGCAACACCGATCGAGCCCGGCACCCAAGACGTGACCGCCGACGTCACCGTGACCTTCTCGATCAGGTGACGCCGCCGGTCGGCTCGCGGCTCACGTCAATCTGAGCTGGAGACGAAGGGGCCGTTCACAGCGTGCGCAGACGCTGCGGGCGGCTCCTTTGCGTTCCGCGAGGTGCACGGGCAAGGGCTTCTCGCACTCGCACCACTGCGGTGTCGAAGACTCGTCGGGTTTCACTGCGTGATCTGCCATGAGGATCCTCTCGAAGAGGCGCCGACACCTTCGGTGTCAGACATCCGGTGTCCCGCGGAGGAGGAGATTCGCTAGCCGGCGGCGGCGGGGAGGACGAAAGCGCCGGCTAGCGCACGTTGAGGAGCGCGACGATATTCGCCTGGAGGGCAAAACGCTTGGCGAACCTGATCGTCGGCGCGGCGTGCATCTCCTACAAGTATGCGAGTGCTGTCAAGCAGCCACCGCCTCGTCGACGGCCAGTGCCATGTCGGCTTCGGTGATCGTCTGCAGGATCCGGCCCGCGATGCAATACGGGTCGCCGAGCGAGTTCGGCCGGCGATCCTCGAGGTAGCCGCGGTAGCCGTTCTGCACGAAGCTCCACGGGATCCGGATCGACGCGCCGCGGTTCGCGACGCCGTACGTGAACTCGTCGATCGCAGCCGTCTCGTGCAGCCCCGTCAGCCGCATGTCGTTGTCAGGCCCATAGACCGCGATGTGGTCGTCCTTGTGGTCGTCGAACGCCGCCATCAGCGCTGCGAAGTACGGCTCGCCGCCGACCTCCCGCATGCGCTTCGTCGAGAAGTTGCAGTGCATGCCCGAGCCGTTCCAGTCGTGCTCGGCGCCGAGCGGCTTCGGATGGAAGCTGATGTCGATGCCGTACCGCTCGCACAGGCGCAAGAGCAGGTAGCGCGCGATCCAGACCTCGTCCGCGGCGCGGCGCGAGCCCTTGCCGAAGATCTGGAACTCCCACTGGCTCTTCGCCACCTCGGCGTTCACACCCTGGAGTTCGATCCCCGCGGCGAGACACAGGTCGATGTGCGTGTCGACGATCTCACGCGCGACATCGCCGACGTTCTTGAAGCCGACACCTGTGTAGTACTCGCCCTGCGGCGCAGGGAAGCCGTCGGCCGGGAAGCCGAGCGGGCGCCCGTCCTTGAAGAGGAAGTACTCCTGCTCGAAGCCGAACCACGCGTCCGGGTCGTCCGGGATCGACGCGCGGGTGTTCGACGGATGCGGCGTCCCGTCCGGGAGCAGCACCTCGCACATCACGAGCAGCGCGTTCGCGCGGGCCGGGTCGGGGAAGAGCGCGACCGGCTGCAGGAAGCAGTCCGAGCTCGAGCCGTCCGCCTGGCGCGTCGAGCTGCCGTCGAAGTTCCACACCGGCACGTCCTCGAGCGTCGGCTCGCCGTCGATCGCGACGATCTTCGTCTTCGAGCGCAGGTTCGGAGTCGGCTCGTAGCCGTCCAGCCAGATGTACTCGAGCTTCATTCTCACGTCATTCCTCCTTCTTCGTCGGACCAACAAAAAAAGCGCCCACCACTCCCGGGAGTGGTGAAGCGCCATCGCTTCCGCCGGTGCCTCCATCGGCACCGTACGCCTCCGAGATTAGCGGTCCGGGTGGTCGGTTCGCAAGGTCGTGATCCCGAGCAGGCGATCCGAGGTGTGCTCGACCTGGAGGGTCGTGTGGTCCAGCCCGAACCGCTCGTGGAGCAGGGTCTCGAGCTCCCGGCGGATGCGGTGGCAGTCCTCGTCCCGGGCCACGAGCACGTGCGCTGAGAGGGACGGGAAGCCGCTCGAGATCTCCCAGACGTGCAGGTCGTGGAGGCTCGACACACCGGGATGGGTCGAGATCGCGGTCGCCACGTCCTCGGGCCGCATTCCCTCGGGGGCTGCCTCGAGCAGCACGCGACCGGTGCGGCGGAGGAGCGGCACGGCGGCATAGAGCATCGATGCGGCGACGGCCAGTGACGCAATCGGGTCGGCGCGGTCGAACCCGGTGATCCAGATGACGGTGCCGGCGACGACCGTCGCGGCGAACGCGAAGAAGTCCGTCAGCAGGTGCTGGAAGCTGCCTTCGACGTTCAGATTCTCACGATTTGCGCGCGCGACCTGCCAGATCGCGACGACGTTGACCGCGGCGCCGACGAGGGCGGTGAAGACCACGGGCGGAGCGTCGACGCCCGTCGGCGACAGCAGCCGCTGCACCGCCTCGAACACGATCAGAGCGCCGAGCACCAGCAGCGTGATCGCGTTCGCCTGCGCCGACAGGATCTCCGCGCGCCGGAAGCCGAACGTCATGCGGCCTTCCGCGGGCCGCTGCGCGAGCCGTGCCGCCCACACCGAGAGGCCGAGCGCGGCTGCGTCGATCAGCATGTGCGCGGCGTCGGAGAGCAGCGCGAGGGAGTCGGCGAGGATCCCGACGACGACCTCGACCATCATGAACGCGACGATCAGCGCCAGCGCGATCGCCAGCGGCCGCACCTGCGCGTCGGCGCGCACACCGTGGTCGTGAGCGTGATCGTGCGTTATGGCCGTAGTCTTCCCGAGATGGACGGTGTCGTGTTCGTCGAGATCCCTGCCGGCTCTCGCAACAAGTACGAGTGGGACGAGGAACTGGGCGGGATCGTGCTCGACCGCAGGCTCTTCACGTCGATGAGCTACCCGGCCGACTACGGCTACGTCGAGGGCACGCTCGCCGAGGACGGCGACCCGCTCGACGCCCTCGTGCTCGTCGGCGAGCCGACGTTCCCGGGCTGCCGCATCCGCGTCCGCGCCGTCGGCGTGTTCCACATGGCCGACGAGAAGGGACCCGACGAGAAGGTGCTGTGCGTGCCGCTCAACGACCCGTCGTGGGGCACGATCTCCGACATCCACGATGTCCCGCCACAGCTCCGGAACGAGATCGAGCATTTCTTCCAGGTCTACAAGGACCTGGAGGACAAGAAGACCGAAACGCGTGGGTTCGGAAACCGGGCGGAGGCGCAGGAAATCATCGCCGCGTGCCGCCGACGGGTCCGCTAGTCTCACCCGAGTCATGTCCGGGATCACCAACGCAGACGTCAGTAGCGCTCGCTTCCCGCGGGCGTAGTGCGTCTTCGTTCGGTCCTCTGAGCTTCTGAGTCACTGAACCTCAGCAAGCTCTCTTTCGATCCCAAGGAGCATGTCGTGTCGGTCTCAGCAGTCGAAGTGCGTGATCTCGAGAAGGTCTTCAGCCGCCGGAAGGGCCTCTGGCACCGGCGCAAACGCGCGGCACTGAACAAGGTCTCCTTCACGATGGAGCGCGGCGAGTGCGTCGCGATCCTGGGCCAGAACGGCTCCGGGAAGTCGACCCTGGTGCGTCTCCTGTCGACGCTCCTGCTCGCCGACGGCGGCGAGGCGCGCGTCTTCGGGTACGACGTGTTCAAGGAGGCCCGCACGGTCCGGCGGCTCGTCAACCGCGTCTCGGTCGAGGCGAGCTTCTTCAAGCGGATGAGCGCGGCCGAGAACCTGTCGTACGCGGCGCGGTTCTACGGGATGGGCCCCTCGGAGACGCGCCGGGAGATCCCGCGCATCCTGCAGCGGGTCGGGTTCCCGCCAAACCGCCGCAACGAGTCGATGGAGAACCTGTCACGCGGCATGCAGCAGAAGGTCGCGCTTGCACGCGCACTGCTCACCTCGCCGGTGCTGCTGCTGCTCGACGAGCCGACGACGGGCCTCGACCCGCGCTCGAAGCAGGAGGTGCAGACGTTCATCCGCGAGATCCGCGAGCGGCACGACTCGACGATCCTCCTCTGCACGCACGACATGAAGGAGGCGGAGGAGCTCGCCGACCGCGTCGGCCTGCTCGATCGCGGCGAGCTGCTGTTCCTCGAGCCGGTCGCGGACGTGCTCCAGCGGTACGAGGTCGAGACGCTCGAGGAGGCGTTCTTCGCCGCCACCGGGCGCACGTTCGAGGACGAGAAGACGGAAGACGACGAAGAGAGGGAGGTGTTCGCATAAATGGCGGTCGATGTCACCCAGGCGTTCACACGCCGCCGAATCATCAGGGACGAGCTCATCGGCCTCTTCGGCGTCGTCGAGCGCAACCTGTACCTGACGAAGCGCTACCTCCTCTGGGACCTCGCGTTCCTGCTCTGGACGGTCGCGAACACGCTCACGATCGTGTTCATCGCGCGCGGCGTCGGCATCTCGCCGGTCGAGCGGAACTCGCTCGAGACGAAGCTGCTGGTCGGCGGTGTGATCTGGGCGTTCCTCGGGATCATCTTCGAGATCGTCACGGAGACGGTCGCGTGGGAGCGTTGGGAAGGGACGATCGAGTACACGTTCATGGCGCCGGTGTCGCGGCCGGTGCACCTGATCGGTATGGGCGTGTACGCGGTGATCTACGGCCTCGTCCGCGCTGCGCTCGTGTTCTTCGCGGTCGTGCTGTTCATCGGCATCCACCTGCCGCACGCCAACTACGGCGCCGCGATCGCGCTGCTCGCCATCGCGTCGATCTCGTTCATCGGCGTCGGGATGATGACCGCAGTCCTGCCGCTCGTCTCGCCGGAGAAGGGAACGCAGCTCGGCTTCGTCGCGCAGGGGCTGATGCTCGTCGTGTCGGGCGTCTACTACCCGGTGAGCGTGCTGCCGGACTGGATGCAGTGGGTCGCGAAGATCTCGCCCGCGACCTACGCGTTGCGCGGCAACCGGGAGCAGATCCTGCACGGCGCCGGGCTCGCGTGGGCCGATGTGTGGCCGCTGCTCGTGATCGGGGCGTTCTCGATCCCGATCGGGCTGTCGGTGTTCAAGATCGGCGAACGGTACGCGAAGAAGCGCGGGAAGCTGAAGCGTTCCGGATGATGGACGAAACGGATCCGATGTTCGCGCCGGAGGTCGTCGGCCCGACCGTCGACTTCCTGGCCGCGATGGCTGCCGGCGGCGCGCTCGAGCTCGCCGTCGGCAGCGGTCGGATCGCGCTCCCGCTGGCGGAGCGAGGTATACGCGTGCACGGCATCGACATCTCGTCCGCGGTGCTCGAGCAGCTTCACGCCAAGGGCGGCCGAGTGACGACCACCCTGGGGGACTACACGACCACCAAGGTGGACGACACGTTCTCGGTCGTCTACCTCGTGTGGAACTCGCTGAGCAACGTCACGACGCAGGAGGGCCAGGTGGCGGCGTTCACGAACGCGGCCGCGCACCTCGAGCCCGGCGGCCGCTTCGTCGTCGAGCTCTTCGTCCCTCAGCTACGTCGGCTTCCGCCGGGACAGAGCTTCGTGCCCTTCGACGTGACACCGGAGCATCTCGGATTCGACGAGTACGACGTCCTGACGCAGCGGCTCGTCTCGCATCACTACTCGCCGGGCCGCGATGGGTACGGATCCGGAGCATTCCGGTACGCGTGGCCTTCCGAGCTCGACCTGATGGCACGACTCGCAGGCATGACGCTCAGCGAGCGCTGGGCCGGCTGGCGCCGCGAGCCGTTCACGGCCGAGTCGGACTCGCACGTCTCCGTCTGGACACTCTGATGGGCGCGTCGCTGCTCCAGTGGTGATAGGAAGTCGGCACCGAACCCGGCGCTGAGAGGAGCGAGGCACACGATGGGCATGATCGAGAGCAAGGACCGCGCGACGTCCACCCCCGAGGCGCGCAAGCAGGCGCTGAAGCAGATGGAGAAGGACGGCGTCGAGTACGCCCTCTTCTGGTTCACGGACATCGAGGGTCACCTGAAGAGCTTCGCGATCACGCCCTCCGAGCTCGCCGGCGCGCTCGACGACGGGATGGGGTTCGACGGCTCGTCGATCACCGGGTTCAATGCGATCGAAGAGTCGGACATGGTCGCGATCCCCGATCCGACGACGTACCGGCTGATGCCGACGCGTGACGGCGAGGCGAAGGTGGGCCGCATGATCTGCGACGTCGTCAAGCCGGACGGTGAGCCCTACGAGGGCGACCCCCGCTACGTCCTGCGCCGCGCGCTCGAGCGGATGGAGTCGCTCGGCTTCGACACCTTCAACATCGGCCCGGAGCTCGAGTACTTCCTGTTCGCCGACAACGAGTCGACGATCACGCTCGACGAGGGCGGCTATTTCGCGATGACCGCGCTCGACGCCGCGACGGAGCTCCGCAACGAGACGATTCAGGCGCTCGAGTCGATGGGGATCGGGATCGAGTACCACCACCATGAGGTCGCGCCGTCGCAGCACGAGATCGACATGCGCTACGCGAATGCGCTCGACATGGCCGACCAGACGGTCACCTACCGGCTGGTCGTCAAGGAGGTCGCCGCGAAGAACGGCGTCTACGCGACGTTCATGCCGAAGCCGCTCTATGGCGAGAACGGGTCGGGGATGCACACCCACATGTCGCTGTTCAAGGACGGCCGCAACCAGTTCTTCGATCGAGCCGACC
>Ga0207707_10005578_pt1 | contig 11010 bp, 6 predicted proteins | sample KBSC83BmetaG_FD_184336 | JGI IMG/M metagenome (GOLD analysis project Ga0207707, IMG submission 184336) | Corn rhizosphere microbial communities from Kellogg Biological Station, Michigan, USA - KBS C8-3B metaG (SPAdes) (version 2) | ecosystem: Host-associated > Plants > Roots > Rhizosphere ... | reverse complement strand
CGCCTGCCAGTGGCCAGCGAAGACATGCGCTCGCGTGATCACGACATCGATTTCATGGGCGCCCGCTTCCACGGATCGGCGGATCTCGGCGACTCGTTCCGCCAGCGGCGACAGGCCTGCGGGGAATCCAGTAGAAACTGCTGCGACATGTATATCGCTGCCCTCCAGCGCCTGGAGCGCAGTTTCCACAAACGTGTGATACACGCAAATGGCAGCGACCTGGATTCCAAGTTGCTGAATGCCGAGTCTCTGTACCAGTTCCTGCTGCAGAGGGTGCCGTCCCTTGGCACATAAACGGCGCACTCGCTCTTCCGTATCGTCTCCCGAGAGAGTAGTCAGATCCATGCACGTAATGGCTCGCAATAGCCATGCCGCCTGCCATTCTTTTTTGACCGTGCGGCGAGCCACCTGGGACTGCGCACGCCTTTCGACCGCGCTGGTATTCACGCGAATTTCCTGCATCCAGTTCAAATCCAGCGGAATACCGGAGTTGCGAATTAGAGCTTGTCCGTTGAGCGATGCGATCGCATTTGCGGATTGTCGCCGATCTGTCTCGACCTGGTTCTCCGAGCTGCGAGCGAGCCGGGAATTGATTTGATCACTCGACATCGTGATTGTGCTCTGCGCGTGATCAGGAGCGGATCCGCGCTGGGTTGCAATTGTACGGCACGCCACGCGCACAACGCGAGATCATGCCTAACCGTGAGATGCACGAGGGTGCAAGAACAATCCAAAAAAACCATGAGGTCAGGGTTTACAATGGCGCACGACTTTCGTCCCAGTTGCACTTCACCGGATATGCCCAAAGCAAAGCTTTCGCCGGACGTGCGAAAAGAGCTCGAAGCAGCCGCAGCCAAGGTGATGAAGAATGCCCACGCGCCGTATTCGAATTTCCATGTGGGCTCCGCCGTCTTGCTCACGAACGGCAAGATCTATACGGGATGCAACGTGGAGAACGCGTCGTACGGGATGACCAACTGCGCCGAACGCACGGCGATTTTCACAGCAGTTGCTGACCTCGGTCCCAAAATCGAAATCCAGGCGGTTGCGGTCACCAACGATAAAGGCGTGGCGTGCGCTCCATGCGGTGCTTGCCGGCAAGTGATCTACGAGTTCGGCCCCGATGCCACCGTTTTCTTTCAAGGGGCCAGCGGCCCGAAAGAGGCTCACATCACAGAACTCCTTCCGGAAGGATTCCGCCTCCAGTGAGCGAGCCGAAGTCCGCAAAATCGGAGTTTCGCGCCATCGACGTCATTCGCAAGAAAAGGGATGGCATCGAACTTTCGCCAGGTGACATTGAGGGCATGGTGAACGCCTACACGCGCGACGAGATCCCCGATTATCAAGTTTCTGCGTGGCTCATGGCCGTGGTTCTTCGCGGGATGACACGCGCAGAAACAGCCGCACTGACAGACGCTATGCTTCACTCCGGCGAGGTGCTGGATCTGGCGTCGCTGCCCGCGCGCAAAGTGGACAAACATTCTACCGGCGGTGTGGGTGACAAGACCTCTCTTGTGCTCGCGCCTTTGGTAGCCGCCGCGGGAATTGCTGTTCCCATGATCAGCGGTCGGGGACTGGGCCACACTGGCGGCACGCTCGATAAGCTTGAGTCCATTCCGGGCTTCAATGTTAACTTGCCGGTCGCCGCCTTCCGGCGAGTGCTCGAAGCCTGCGGCTGCGCCATGATCGGCCAGACTCCCGAGATTGCCCCCGCCGATCGCAAGCTCTATGCGCTGCGCGACGTGACCGGCACGGTGGAGAGTCCTTACTTGATTTGCGCTTCAATCATGAGCAAGAAACTGGCGGAGGGAATCGACGCGCTGGTGCTCGACGTGAAGACGGGATCAGGCGCCTTTATGAAAAGCGAAAAGGACGCAGTCTTCCTGGCAGAACTCATGGTGGAAACGGGCGAGCGCATGGGCAAGCACGTCATCGCGCTGATCACGGATATGGATCAGCCGCTGGGAATGAAGATCGGGAATGCGCTCGAAATAGTGGAAGTTTTGGAGGTGTTGCGCGGTGGCGGGCCTGAGGATCTGAAAGAGTTGTGTCTCCACACCGCCGGTTGGATGTTGCATCTGGGAGGGGTGTCGAAGAGCGTCGCCGAAGGAAAGCAGCACAGTGAGCAGTTGCTTTCTTCGGGGAAGGCGCTGGAGAAATTTCGTCACATGGTGCAATTGCAGGGAGGCGATCCGCGAGTTATTGATGATCCCAAGCGGCTCCCTCAGCCTCGAGGAAGCGCGCACGTGGTGAGCGCGAAGAAGGGTTTCATCTCCAGCATGCAGTGCGAACAGATTGGAACGGCGTGCGTGATTCTCGGGGGTGGACGCGAGCGCAAGGAAGATTCCGTCGATCCGGCGGTGGGGATCGTGCTGCACAAGAAAGTTGGAGATGCCCTCCCCGCCGGCGAGTCGCTTGCCACCATCTACTACAACAACGACGAGCACCTCGACCGGGCGCGCCAGATGATCGCTGCAGCTTGCGTCATCGCCGATGAGGCGCCCTCGACGAAACGGCCGCTGATTCACAGGGTCATTCAAAAGTCGGGGGAAAGACGCTGAATGGGGCGATTTACGGGTATTCTCGGGATTCTCTCGATGCTGGCGCTGGCGTTTATTTTCTCCACCAATCGCCGCGCCATCCGGTTGAAGACCGTAGCCTGGGGACTCGGGCTGCAATTCGTGTTCGCAATATTTGTGCTGAGGATTGACGCGGGGCGCATCGCATTTCAGAAAGCTGGCAACGCGGTCACCACCCTGTTGGGCTATGCATACGCTGGATCGCATTTCGTGTTTGGGGATCTGGCGAAGCCGGGTTCGCAACTAGGCTACTTCGCATTCGGCGTGCTGCCGACCGTCATTTTTATCGCCGCATTTTTTGCTGTGCTCTATCACTTCGGCATCATGCAAATCATCATCCGCGTGTTTGCCTGGGTGATGACTCGCGTCATGGGTGCGAGCGGAGCCGAATCGCTCAACGTCGCGGCCAGCATCTTCATGGGGCAAACGGAAGCGCCGCTGACCATCCGGCCGTTCCTGCCTGATCTGACCCGGTCGGAGTTGATGACCGTAATGACCAGCGGCATGGCGCATGTTTCGGGCGGCATTATGGCCGCGTACATTGCATTTGGCATCGATCCCAAGCATTTGCTCAGCGCGGTGATCATGACCGCTCCCGGGACGTTGTTGATGGCCAAGATGCTAGTGCCCGAAACCGAGCAGGCGAAAACCGCCGGCAAAGTTGTGATGAGCGCCGAAGAGGAAAAAACAGAGAAGGAAGAAAATCTGCTGGGCGCGATCGCGCGCGGCACGACCGACGGTCTGCACCTCGCGCTCAACATTGCCGCGATGTTGATTTCCTTTCTCGCCTTGATCGCCCTGACCAATGGAATTATGGGTGGAATTCACAATCACATCCGCTATTTCCCGCACAGCCTGGAGCAGGTATTTGGGTATATCTTCTGGCCGATCGCGTGGGTCATTGGTATTCCGGCGCACGATTGCGGGGCAGTGGGAAATCTCCTCGGCATACGCATGGTCTTGAATGAGTTGGTCGCTTTCTCCCAGTTGGGAGATCAGAAGACGCTGCTTGACCCGCGTACGGTTACCATTGCCACGTTCGCCCTGTGCGGATTCGCCAACCTCAGTTCGATTGGAATTCAGATCGGCGGCATCGGTGCGCTGGCGCCGAATAAAAGGGGCGAACTGGCGCGTCTTGGCTTTCGCGCCATGATTGCGGGGACGATGGCCAATTTGATGTCGGCCTCGATTGCCGGCATGCTGCTCTGATTACCTCGTTCGAGAAATTCAACAAAGGACTAAAGCCCGTGAAACGACGCCCTGTGCTGTCCACTGTGCTCTTAGCAATGCTCTCGTTTCCTTTCGCCCAGGCAGATGCGCAGTCATCACAAAGAGTAATCATCGATACCGATCCCGGCGTCGATGATGCGTTCGCAATTCTGCTCGCGCTTAACTCCCCGGAACTGAAAGTCGAGGCGCTCACCGTGGTTCCAGGAAACGTGGATGGGCGTCAGGGCTTGGAGAACGCGCTGAAGATCGCGTCTCTGGCCGGGCGCTGCGACCTAGTTGTAGCTGGCGGTGCGCAGCACCCTCTTAATCAGAAATTGATTACGGCTCAGTACTGGCATGGTCCGAATGGACTCGCTGGCGTGGAACTGCCTGCCTCCAAATGCAAGGCGGATTCGCGTTTCGGTCCCGACCTCATCATCGAACTCGTTCACAAGTACCCGCACGAGATCACGCTCATTCCCGTTGGTCCTCTGACCAACATCGCGCTGGCAGTCTCGAAAGATCCGTCGATCGTGCCGCTGGTCAAAAATATCGTCATCATGGGCGGATCGATTACTGGCGGCAACGTGAACGGAGCTGCGGAGGCCAACATCTATAACGATCCCGAAGCTGCCGCGATCGTGTTCAATGCAGGATGGATGGTTACCATGATCGGCTCCGATGTGGGGGAACGAACTTTGATGACCCGCAAGGATCTCGCGCAGTTGCAGGTGGCGCATGGGCCGGAGAGCGATTTTGTCGCGAAGTTGGCCGATTTCTATCTGACGCGCTCCGAGAAGAGCGGATACCAGGGCGCCGCGATGTACGACCCGCTCGCGGTCGCCACCGCCATTGACCCCACCCTGGTAACGCTGAAAGACATGCACGTGGATGTGGAGACGCGAGGCGAATTCACGCGCGGTGAAACCGTCGCCAACCGCATGGGCTCAGATGAAAACAACGTGCTGCGTGGGGATCATTACGAGATCGAAGGCGTGATTGAGTTGAAGCCGAACGCGAGGGTTTGCCTGGCGTCAGATGCGGACCGCTTCTTGAAACTGTTCATCAACCGCATCAAAGAAAAATGAGGCGCATTCACCGTAGAGACGCAGCTTGCTAGGGCTGTGTGATTCGCTGCTCGCGATTGCGGATTTATCCGTTGGCGCGGGCCACCAGTAGAATGGCTAGCCCGTAGAACACGAACATGAGGGCAAGGTAAATTTTGGCGCGAGATCCCGAGCCGGCAAATTCTTTCCACACCAGGACTCCCCATAGAGCGGCGACCATCGGCGCCGACTGGCCGATGGCATACGAGATTGCTTGTCCCGTAAGTTTCCCGGCGGTGAGACTGAACACAGTGCCTGTGCCCCAGATCGCGCCACCCAGGAGCCCCAGCAGATGCCCGGAAGGCGAGCCGCGGAAGAATCCTCCCAAGCCCACCGGTTCTCCCACCAGCGGATGCTTCATGAAGTACAGATTCCAGATAAAACACGAAAGCAAAGCGCCCAGAGTGAGAAACACCGCCGCGCTGTAAGGACTAAGTGAGTTGCCGCGCGTCATCGCGTACGTCATAAATGGGTTCCACAGGCCCATGAGAACTCCTGACACGACGCACGTGATCAAACTTTTTCTGGAAAAATTACGGCTTGTACTCGGCAGGCTGCCGTAAGCCTTTCCGTCGAGAATGACCGCAACCAGCGCGCACACCACGCCAATGCCCAAGAATAGTGGATTGCCTTTCTGCTCGAGCGAATAACTCAAGATCACGCCTACGACAAGAGCAATTCCAATGGAGACCGGGAATGCAATCGCCAGCCCAGCCATATCGATGGCAGCGACCAGCAGCAAGTTGGCAAGATTGAAGATCGCTCCGCCGATCAGGGTCGAGACGATGTTCGACTTATCGGCAGATTGCACATTGTTTACAAAACTGGAAGAGTCGTGGCCGCTGCTTCCCATGGTCAAAGCGAGAATGAGCGAGATCAGAAAAATACCAATCGCATAATCCCAGTAGAAAAGTTCAAACCGGTAATTCTTCACGCCTTTAAAGGTGTTGGCCCACGACCCCCAACAGACTGCGGCAGTAATCATCATGACCAGGGCAATGCCGAAACTTTCCGGTGTGAACATGCGCTCTCCGTTGGAAAACGTGTAACTCTACACCGCTTTCCAGCGGGCTACAAGCGACATCACTTCTGCTGTTCTTACGCGCGTTTCGCGCGCCTTGCTCATTGATGCGGACACGGCATCCGATGACGCGGTTGCGCTCATCAAGCACGCCCTACTACAACTCCAGCGGACCGAACTACAGCGCAGTGACTACTGCCCGGCGCGGCTGGAACTGCGGTTGACACGCTCTACGACACTGAATAGACTCGCCCTTCTTCAAAGGAGACTCATAGCACCTATGGCGAAACGTCCTCGCGTCGCGGTAGTCGGCAGCGCAAACATTGACCTGACGACGTTTGCGGAGCGCTTTCCCAAGCCCGGAGAAACCATCTTCGGTCGGAGTTTCAATCTCGGTTTCGGGGGCAAGGGGGCCAATCAGGCAGTAGCCGCTCGTCTGTGCGGCGCCGATGTATTTATGGTGGCCCGCGTGGGCAGCGATCTGTTCGGCCCCGCCACCATCGAAAACTTCCGCAAGCAGGGAATCGATGCGACCTATGTAAAGCAAGTTCAGGGAATATCCAGCGGGGTGGCGCCGATTTTTGTGGAGCCGAGCGGGCAAAATCGGATTCTTGTAGTCAAAGGTGCCAACGACGCGATCAAGCCGGTGGATGTCGATGCCGCCGAGGACATGCTCAAATCTGTAGACTGCATCGTGCTGCAGTTCGAAATTCCGATTGAGACGGTGTATTACACCATTGCGTTTGCCCGAAAGCATGGGATCCGTTGCATTCTCAATCCCGCACCCGCGCAAGCAGTCGAGATGGCAGCGCTCAACGAACTCGACTACTTCATTCCTAACGAACACGAAGCGGAGACGATTACCGGCGCGGCGGTGAAGACCGTCGACGATGCGATGAATTGTGCCGCGAAATTGCTCGCGAGCGGCATCCGCCGGGTGATCGTCACCCTGGGCGCAAATGGAGCGCTTCTTGCCGGCCGCGAAGCCACTGAGCACGTCGCGGCGTTTCCGGTGAATTGCATTGACAGCACCGGCGCCGGCGACGCTTTCATCGGCAGCTTCGCCGTTTTCCTCGGCGAAGGCATCGCGGAGAAGGAAGCAGTTCGCCGCGCCAACCTCTACGCTGCATTGTCAACCACCGGGGTTGGCACCCAGAAATCTTTTTATGATCGGGCGCGCTTCGATGCCGAGTGGGCAAAACGGGGCTAGCTCTTTCTCTCCCACGAGTTGCGCTCGCGTTTCCATCAGCGCTGCTCGTCATCCGAGCGCCAGAACTCGTGGCACTCCGTCCGCTCAGTCAGCCCAATTTATTTTTCTTCATTTTTCTTGATCTGTAGGGCTCAAAAAATCACTGCTTCATTCCTCGTACACGACAGAAAATTCTTGACTTACGTCCAATCGCCAATTTATAAGGCCAGTCTGCGGTCGAGTAGACCTCCGCCTTGGGGAAGGGGAGAGTCTTTTCTTCTTTTGGGGCGACCGCCGAAAGGGGTTCATGCATGTCGAGCAAGAGGACACTCCTCGCGGTGTATTGTTGTGCGCTGATGAGCCTGTTGAGCCCGCTTCTCTACGGCCAGGCAACCGGGAGTTTCTCGGGAACCATCACCGACAATGCCGGCGCCGTGATTTCCGGCGCGAGCGTAAGGATCACCTCTGAGGGCACCGGCCTCACGCGCGAAACCAAGACGGATGACTCAGGACACTACCTCATTCCCTTACTGCCGGTGTCGTTCTACACGATCCAGGTGCAAGCCCCAGGCTTCGGCTCGGTGGAACAAAAACAGATCCGCCTGCAAGTCGACGAGCAACGCGAACTCAATTTCAACCTTAAGCCCGCGGCGGTGAGTACCAGCGTGGAAGTGAACGCCACTGAAGTCGCTGTCGAAACCTCGAACCCCAGTTTAGGTCAGGTCATCACTTCGGAACAGGTTGCGGAACTCCCGTTGAATGGGCGCAACTTCGTGCAGCTGGCAACGCTTACGCCGGGCACGACACAATCGACAAATCCGAACAGTTTCTTTACCAACGGCGCCAGCAGTGAGGCCGCCACTCGCGGCGCATTTTCACTCTCCGTCGGTGGTTCTCGCGAACAAGCCACCGACTGGTTGCTGGATGGCAACGACAACAACCAACTGGATGAAGGCGGGATCGCAATCTTCTCGGATATTGATGCGATCCAGGAATTCAAGGTTCTGACCTACAACTACTCCGCCGAATATGGCGAGCGCGCCGGGCCAACGGTTTTGGTCACGACAAAATCGGGCAGCAATCAATTTCACGGTTCGCTGTTTGAGTTCTTTCGCAACACGAAGCTGGATGCACGTAGCTATTTCGCCACCTCGACGGAGAAGTTCAACCTGAATCAGTTTGGCGGCTCGTTTGGGGGGCCGATCAAGAAGGATAAAACCTTTTTCTTCGTGGATTACCAGGCGAAGATGCAGCGGCGCGGAGTGCCGTTTACCGGATTCGTTCCTACGACGGGGATGACCACGCCGGATGCGAACGGGAACTATGATTTCAGCGGCGCTCCGACGGTGCTGAATGGAACAACTCTTACGAACCCGAATTCTGGCAGTCCGTTTGCCTGCGTGCCTGGGACCACAACTCCCGAACCAGTCCTTGCGGACGGGAGCCAGACTCCGGGTGGTACACCCTGTCCTATTATCCCGGCGGGAGTCGTCAACGCAGTTGGCGCGAGAGTGTTGCAGCTTTACCCCACTCCCAATGTGGTTGGTGCCACAGGCTATAACTACATAAACGAGCCGGTGCGAAGACTGAACGAAGCCACTTGGGACATCCGCCTGGACCACAACCTTTCCAGCAAAGACTCCATTTTCGCCCGCTTCAGCTACGATCAGGCAACGAACTTTGTGCCCGGCGGTTCGCCTTCATGGACGGAGCAAAACGCCTTCGGTAGCAACCAGTATATTGATAACCACGGGCGCAACGCCGCTATCTCTGAGACTCACGTGATCTCCCCGACCACCATCAACCAGGTGACGGTCGGCTACAACCGCATTTTCAACCACATTCTTTCGTTCGGAACCGGCAGCTGTTTGGCCGCTACGATCGGAATTCCTGGCGCAGATCTGGGAGCGAAGTGCGATTCGATCACCGGGTACCCGGCCAGCCTGAACCAATCCAACAAGGACTGCATCAGTTGCGGCATGACGTCGTTCCTGATGTCCAACTACTTCTCCATTGGTGACCGCGGTTATGCGCCCTACCAAGGTGGCACTAACGTCTACTCGATTTCTGACACGCTGGATCTGATTCGCGGAAAACATAACATCCGGTTCGGCGCCACGTTCCGGGCGAATCAGATGAACGTAAGAAACAATGCCTTCCAGGACGGCTTCGCCGTCGAAAATGCGATGTGGTCAGGCGACGATGCTGCGGATGTTCTGTTGGGAGCCTGGGGTGTTTTTGCCGCCCACGACCAAACGTTTCTAGGAGGTACCGTTGGCCGCCGCTGGAAGCTATTCCGTCCCTTTGTGCAGGACGACTGGCGCGTGACTAACAATCTGACACTGAATATCGGAGTCGCCTGGGCCTTGGCCACGCCGCAAACCGAGGTACAAAACCGACAGGCCGAGTATGACATTCAGACACTCAAATGGTACGTGCCGAAAGGAAGCCCGGCACTGGCAGGCTGCACCATCTGTGTTCCGACAGACGGCCGCGTCGGTATTCAATTCGACAAAAAAGCGGTTGAGCCCCGGATCGGATTGGCTTGGAAGCCGATGGGGAGCGATAAAACTGTCGTCCGCGCCGGTTACGGAATCCTCCATGATTCCTCATGGAATCAGGGTGGCCAGGGCCTATGGCAGAACCCGCCATATTACGCCGAAGTGGATCCGTGCGCGTTCTGTTTTCCGGGTGTAACGTTGTCGGGCGGTTTCCTGGTGGCTGCGGGCACTCCTTCGAGCACTCCTGTTCCGGGAGGCGCCGTTCTTACCTCGCCCGTAAACCCGGCGGATTACACCGGAACGATTCAGTCTATGAATCGCAATTTCCGACAGGGAACGGTTCAGCAATACAATCTGAACGTCGAACGACAATTGCCCGGAAATGTGGTGCTGACGGCGGGTTACGCAGGCACTACCAGTACACACTTGCTGGTGGGGCAGTCGAACATGAACCTAAGCGATCCAAACGCCTGCCCGGATGGCAGCAGTCCAGTCGCGGGTTACACGCTGGGCTGCGGTTTTGGAATTTTTCCTTACGCCGTGAACCAGCCTTTTGGCGGGGGCTTCCAGACCGTGGCTGCTAATAACAGCGTGGGAAGGGCTCGATACGACTCGCTGCAGATCAAAGGAGAAACCAAAAGCACGCGTCACGGACTGTACGCATTGCTAGGCTACACGTGGTCACGCACCTTTGACTCCGGCATGCCGGACGGACTGGGTACGAATCCTGGCGCAATCTATTACCCCTTGCCGGGATATAAAAAGCTGGATTGGGGGCTATCGCAGCTAAATCTGAATGATAACTTCACCGCCAGCATTCTGTACGATCTGCCGTTCGGTAAAGGCAAGGCGTTCGGCAGTAACTGGAGTGGCCCTGCGAACGCAATATTTGGTAACTGGCAACTGAATACTATCGTGCACGCCACTTCGGGGTTCCCTTTGTTCGTAGTGGATAGTGGCGATGGGTCTGGAGTGTTCTTCTCGTACAACGGAGGGACTTACCAGCGTCCGAATCAAATCAGCAATCCATACGTCGCCGGAATAGTAGCGTCAAATCCTAATACCCGGTGCCACTTTTTCACTGACCAGATCGACCCCGTCAGTGGGCAGGCCGGACTTGCGCCACACGCAGTTCACACCATCGCCTCTTGGTTCAACGGTTGCGCCTTTGCGCAAGCTCCCGACGGTGAACTTGGCACCGCCGCGCGTTCTCCCGTCTACGGTCCACGCTTTGTGAACGTTGATTTCTCGATCATCAAGGATTTCCCACTTTCGTTCCGCGAGGGCACCGATCTGCAGTTCCGGGCCGAGTTCTTCAACCTGTTCAATCATCCCCAGTTCTACATGGGCGGCGCGGGAGGCAGCGGAGAGCAGGACATCAATGCTTCCAGTACCTTTGGAGTGA
>Ga0207707_10005577_pt1 | contig 11012 bp, 19 predicted proteins | sample KBSC83BmetaG_FD_184336 | JGI IMG/M metagenome (GOLD analysis project Ga0207707, IMG submission 184336) | Corn rhizosphere microbial communities from Kellogg Biological Station, Michigan, USA - KBS C8-3B metaG (SPAdes) (version 2) | ecosystem: Host-associated > Plants > Roots > Rhizosphere ... | reverse complement strand
CCGCGGCCTTGTATCGAAGGCCAGTAATAGAGCTCGTATTTCATAGCACCACCGGTTTGTCTGGCAGCTCGTTGCGATCGCCCGGGCCGGCCGGGAAGTGCCGCGCCAGGATGTCGGTCACGGCGCCGATCGCTTGCAGCGCCCCGGCCTCATATTCGCCGCGCCTGAACGCGTGCTCCATCGCGCGGCAAACCGCGTCCCATTCCACTTGGGCGACGCGGCCTGCGATGCCGCGGTCGGCGACGATCTCGATGCGCCGGTCGACGAGCTGCACGTAGACCAGCACGCCGGAATTCTCCTCGGTGTCCCAGACGCCGAGCTGCGCGAACACCTGGCGCGCCCGCGCGCGCGTGCTCATGCGCAGGTGCGCGGGCGAGAGGCCGGCCTCGAGCGCGAAGCGGATCTCGCCTTCGTGTTTTTCCTCGGAGTCCCGGATTGCATGTTCGATGGCGCGTAACGTCCGCGGCGGGAACGCGCGGCGCGCGAGCCAGTCCGGGGTCAGCAGGTGCCGCAGCGCGCGGCTCACCATGATCCGCTCGCGCCGCCGCCGCCCGAGGAGCCGCCGCCGCCGCTGAAGCCGCCGCCCCCGCCGCCGAATCCGCCGCCGCCGCCGAACCCGCCGCCGCTCCATCCGCCGCCGCCCCAGCCGCCCCGGCTGTAGCCGGGCGACCAGCCCCGGCTGCCGCCGCCGAGCATGAAGACGAACGCGAACACGCCGGCGATGGCGCCCACTACGAGCGAGCCGAGCAGAGCCCATGCGGCGAACCCGACGAGACCGCCGGTGATGCCGGAGCCGACGAAGCGGCCGAAGATCGCGCGCAGGATCGTGCCGCCGATGAGCGCGGCGAAGAGGAGCGGCAGCACCCAGTTCAGGTTGAGGCCTTCGGCATTCGGGTGCCCGCGGGCGGCGGGCGGCGGCAGCTTCTCGCCCTCGACCACGCGCATGATGCGATCGACGCCGGCGCGGATGCCGCCATAGAAGTCGTTCTCCTTGAAGCGCGGCACGATGTCGTCGTCGATGATGCGCTTCGCGATCGCGTCGGGCAGGATGCCCTCCAGGCCGTAGCCGACTTCGATGTGCAGCTTGCGGTCGTTCTTCGCCACCACCAGCAGCACGCCGTCGTCGACGCCCTTGCGCCCGAGCTGCCAGCTCTCCTGCACCCGCACCGCGTACTGCTCCACCGTCTCCGGCTGCGTGGTCGGCAGCATCAGCACGGCGATCTGCGCGCCTTTGCGCTGCTCGAACTCGGCGAGCGTTTGCTCGAGCGCGCCGCGCTGTTGAGCGTTCAGGGTGTTGGTGAGGTCGGTGACTCTTGCCTTCAGGGGAGGAATGTCCGCCCCGAAGGCGAGGAGCGGAATCAGTAGGAGCAAAAGAAAAAGCCAAACCCCCCGCTCGCAAAGACCGCTCGCTTCCCCCCTTGACAGGGGGGCGGCCCGGGAAAGCATCGCGTTACTTCTTGTTCGAGAAATCGACCGTCGGCGGCTTGGCGATGGCCTTCTCGTCCTCGACGGTGAACTGCGGCTTCGGCTTGAAGCCGAACATCATCGCGGTGAGGTTGGTGGGGAACTGGCGCACCGAGGTGTTGAATTCCTGCGTCGACTTGATGAAGCGCTGGCGCGCCACCGCGATCCGGTTCTCCGTGCCTTCGAGCTGCGCCTGCAGCTCGCGGAAGTTCTGGTCCGACTTGAGCTGCGGATAGTTCTCGGCGACCACGAGGAGGCGCGAAAGGGCGCCGCCGACGTCGCGCTGCGCCTGCATGAACTGCTGCACCTTCGCCGGGTCGTCGACGTCCTCGGGCTTCACCTGGATCGAGGTCGCCTTGGCGCGCGCCTCGGTGACGCCGATCAGCACGTCCTTCTCCTGCTGCGCGTAGCCCTTCACCGTGTTGACCAGGTTCGGGATGAGGTCGGCACGCCGCTGGTACTGGTTGATGACCTCCGACCACGACGCCTTCACCTGCTCGTCGAGCGATTGCAGCTGGTTGTAGCCGCAGCCGCCGAGTAGAGAAGCAACTACAAGGATGAGCCAGCGAGTCATGGATTCTCCCTACGCAGAAGGGCGCCACTATAGAGCAGGAACCGGGCGCAGAACATGCAGGTCGAACCGGCAATGGCCAGTTCGGACGCGATCCATGCCTGCGAGACGTGCGGCTTAAGCCAGCGCGTCGAGCCGCTCGCGCCCGGCAACTCGGCCCATTGCATCCGCTGCGGCTCGGTGATCGTCTCGCGCCCGTTCGGCGGGCTCGAGGTCACCGCGGCGCTCACCCTCTCCGCGCTGGTGCTCTACATCCCGGCCAACCTGTATCCGATTCTCTCCATGAACATCTACGGCGCGTACACCGAGAACACGGTGTGGGACGGCGTCGTGGGCCTCATGAACTATAACGAGTACTTCGTGGCGATCGTGGTGTTCCTCGCGAGCATCGTGATTCCGCTCCTCAAGCTGATCGGGCTGCTGTTCCTCGTGATCAGCGTGAAGTGGGGCAAGGGCCGGCGGCTGCGCGGCCGCACGCAGATCTACAAGTTCATCGACGTGATCGGACCGTGGGCCATGCTCGACGTATTCCTCTGCGCGATCCTCGTCGCGCTGGTGAAGATGGGGGACCTCGGCCGCATCATCCCGGGACCGGGCCTCATCGCGTTCACGGCCGTGGTGATCCTCACGATCCTGGCGTCGCAGAGCTTCGATCCCAAGGCGATCTGGAATAAACAATGACACGCACACAATGAGCGGGGACGAGCTCCCCAAGGCGCGAGTCAAGCGACGCAGCCTCTTCCGGCTGGTGTGGATCGTGCCGGTGATCGCGGTCGCCATCGCCGCCGCGCTCGTCTGGCATCGCCTGCAGGACTACGGTCCCGAGATCACGGTGAGCTTCGTCGACGGCGGCGGCATGCGCGTCGGGCAGACGCCGCTGCGCTATCACGGCGTGCAGGTGGGCGAGGTCACCGGCGTCGCGCTGTCGAAGGACGAGAAGAAGGCGCTCGTGCGCATCCGGCTCACCAAGTCCGCGGAAGGCATCGCGCGCGAAGGCAGCCAGTTCTGGATCGTGCGGCCGCGGGTCGGCTTCGGCCAGATCAGCGGCCTGAACACCGTGCTCTCCGGCCCGGAGATCGGCGTGAAGCCGGGCAAGCCCGAGGAAAAGCGGCAGTACGAGTTCAGCGGGCTCGAGACGCCGCCTTCTTCGATCGAGGGCGGGCTGCGCATCGTGCTGCGCGCCGAGCGGCCGAAGATGCGCGTCGACGCGCCGGTCTACTACCGCGGCGTCGAGGTCGGCGTCGTGCACAAGCTCGACCTCGCGCCGAACGCGCTCTCGGCCGACATCCACATCGTCATCTTCCCGCGCTACGTGAACCTCGTGCGCGAGGGCTCCGCGTTCTGGGACGTGAGCGGGGTCAACGTGCGCGGCGGGATACTCAAGGGCGTCGAGGTGCAGTTCGAGTCGCTGCGCTCGTTCATCACCGGCGGCATCGAGTTCGCCACGCCGCCCGGCACCGCGCGCGCCAAGCAGGGCACCGTCTTCTTCCTGCACGACGAGCCGAAGAAGGAATGGCTCGCCTGGGCGCCGAAGATCCCGGTGCCGGCCGAAAAGTAACGGGTATGCTTGCGGCCCATGGCCGCCACCCGAGCAAAGATTCCTTCGAAGCGCGCGCCGGCGCGCCGCAAACCTCGTAAAGCCAAGGCCGGCACGCGCGGCCTGACCGCGCTCGAGTGCCGCATCGACGCGCTGAGCGGCGAAGGCAACGAAGTGAAGACGCGAGTTGAGAACGAGGGTGGCTTCGTGCTCGGCTGCTACAGCGATCCGCTCGGCAAGAACCCGCTGATCCTCGCCGTGCTGCCGATCGACGCGGTCGAGCCGACGCCGTTCCAGCGCGACCTCTCCGACATGCACCACAAGCGGCTCGCCGACGTGCTCGACCGCACCGGCATCTTCCTCGACCCGATCATCGCCGTGACGGCGCCGGAGAAGGGGTTCTGGACGCCGAACGGGCGCCACCGGCTCGAGGCGATGCGGCGGCTCGGGGCGAAGGCGATCACCGCGATCGTCGTGCCGAAGCGCGAGGTGGCGTGGCAGATCCTCGCGCTCAATACCGAGAAGGCGCACAACCTGCGCGACAAGTCGCTGGAGGTGATCCGCATCTACCGCAACCTGATCGAGGAGGGGACCGGGAAGTCGGAAAAAGATGTTTCGTATTACCTGGAGGAGCCATCGTTCGTCACGATGGGCCTCTGCTACGAGAAGAATCCGCGCTTCAGCGGCGCCGTGTACAACTCGTTCGTCCGCCGTCTCACCGAATTTTCGGACCAGCCGCTCGCGAAGTCGCTGCGCGAGCACGAGAAGACGGCGCAGATGCTGCTCGAGCTGGACGAAAAGGTGGCCGACGTGGTGAAGCGGCTGAAGGCGAAGGGCTTCGTCAGCCCCTATCTCAAGTCCTTCGTCGTCGGTCGCAGCAACCCGCTGCGCTTCATGAAGGAAGCGCCGGAGCTGCACGACCTGATCAGGACCATCCGCGGCAAGGTCGAGCGCTTCAACGTCGACAAGGTGAAGCAGGAAGACATCGTCGCGAGTGGCGGCGCGCCGGACGACGACTAATTCCGTACGACGTACGTAATTTTCATGTCAGTCAACGGTCGAGGGACTCGCTCGTTGACTTCGGGATGGCGCGGCACCCTCGGCTTGTCTTCCCCGATCTCGCATTGCACATCGCGCAGCGAGGGAACAATCGCCAGGACTGCTTTCTTCAGCAGAACGATCGCCTTGTTTATCTCTCCATCCTGCGCGATCTCGCGCGCCTTCGTCAGTGCGGGATCCACGCGTACTGCCTCATGACGAACCATGTGCACCTGCTCATGACGCCGCCGACCGCGGCCGCGTGCAGTCTTCTGATGCGCGACCTGATGCGCTGCTACGCGAGCTATTTCAACCGCCGCTATTCGAGGACCGGAAGCCTTTGGCAACGCCCATTCCGTTCCTGTCTCGTCGATTCGAGCGCCTACGTGCTCGCGTGCTATCGGTATATCGAGCTCAATCCGGTGCGCGCGGGCATGGTGACGACGCCCGGCGCTTATTCTTGGTCGAGCTATGCGGGTAACAGCGGGGAACGAGTCGATGCGTTACTCACGCCGCACACCGAGTACCTTGCTTTGGGCGAGGAAGAGGAATCGCGATTCCGGACCTATCGCGGCCTGCTAGCCGTTGGGGACGACGCCGGTTTCCTGCGCGTGGTCCGCAGCTCGACAGAGGCGGGCTATCCGCTCGTCAGTGAGGCGCTGAAAGCCAAATTCGCCGCCGAGGGAGTCCGATTGGAAGCCGGCCGTCGAGGGCCGCGTTTGCAACCGACCGACGGCGATGACGTCAGCGCGAGCCAGCTTGAATTGCTGACGGAATAATTACGTACGTCGTACGGAATTCCGAATCAGTCCTTGCAGGCCGCTGCCTTCTGCTGGCAGTTGTCCTGGCAGGCCTTCATCTCCGGGGCCTCCGTCGCGGTCTTGTTGCAGTCGGCGCTGCAGCGGTTGAGCTGCATCTTGCAGCTCGGCGGCGGCTGGTCCATCGAGATGAAGTACTTGTAGCCGAAGTAGCCCGCGACCGCGAGCACCACGAGCACCACCAGCGAGCCAAAGGCGTCGCCGCGCTGGCGACGCCCTTGGACGACTGCTTTCACAGCTTGGTCGCGCGCTGGATGCCGGGGCGCTGCGCCATCTCGCTGCCCCATTTCTCCAGGTTGCCGAGTCCCGCGAGCAGCTCGGGGAACGCGCCCTTCGTGCGCCAATAGCCGGCGTAGAGCGAAAGGTCGGCGATGGTGACTTCGTCGCCCGCGGCGTACTTGCGCTTGCCAAGGAGCTCGTTCCACACCTTGAAGTAGCCCTGCAGGCGCTGCTTGAACATCTCGGCGGCGGGCTTGAAGGGCTCGGGGGTCGGGTTGCGCACGCAGGCGTTCACCGAGCCGAACATCGGCGTGACGTCGGTCGAGGCGCTCATGTAGGCCTCGAGCATCACCGCCTTCTTCGCGCCGTCCTTCGGGATGAACTTCCCCGCCTTCTCCGCGCAGTACATCATGATCGCGCTCGACTGCGCGAGCTTGACCTTCTGCCCGCCCGGGCCTTCGTTGTCGACCATCACCGGGATCTGCCCCATCGGGTTCAGCGCCAGGTACTGCGGCGTCTTGTGCTCGCCTTTCGCGAGGTCGATCGGATGCCAGTTGTACTTGAGGCCGCACTCCTCGAGCGCGATGCGCGCGCGCATGCCGTTCGACGTGCCGGCGGCGTAAAGATCGATCATGGTGATCCCTCTCCTTGGAAAGTGACGATGTTAGAGCAGGCGCGGCCCGAAGATGACGGCCCCGATCGAAACGGCGCCGGCCAGGGCGATCATCACCGCGCCCGCCGCGATGTCCTTCGCCTTGCCGGCGAGCGGGTGGTAGCCGGGCGAGACGAGGTCGGTGAGGCGCTCGAGCGCGCTGTTCAGGCCCTCGGCTACCCAGAGAAGGGCGATGGCGAAGATGACGGCGCACCACTCCAGCGTCTCGAGGTCGAAGTGGAAGCCGGCGACGATCGCGACCACCGTCCCGGCGAGCAGCATGCGAGCGTTCCGCTCCTCGAGCAGGAAGCCGAGCCCGCGAAGCGCATAGCGTGTGGACGCGACGATCTTCGAAGGCATGGACTTTGCTCTATCGGTTGCGTTTTCCAACGGAGGAACGATGACACCCAACCAGCCGGGCTATGAAGGAACGATGAATGATATCCGCGACTTCCGCGGAGAGAGCGAAGACGCCATGCAGGCCGCGAAGCGCCAGCTAGCGGACGTGATGGACACCGTCAGCGAGCGGGCGCGGGAGTACGGCCGCTACGCCGACGAGCAGGTACAGCAGAACCCGTGGACGGCGGTCGGCGTCGGCTTCGGCGTCGGTGTCGTGATGGGCGCACTCCTCATGATCGCGGCGCGCCGCTGATTTTGCAGCGGAAAGTTTTCCACAAGCCGCAAGCTGTCGCTGTTCAGTGACGCGAGTTTCGGGCCGCGATGGCTGCGGCCCGCGATCGCGTTTGCTAGCTTGCATCCGTGCAGAACACGGAGCTCCTGCGCAAGCTGAAACAGGTGGAGGACAACGCCTGGATGCTGTTCAACGAGCTTCCGCCCTGCGGCGCACGCACCCGCGCGCTGCATGTCTTCCTCGACGCCAAGGAACTGAAGTCGCGCCTCGAGCAGCTGCCCGAAGCCTTACCGGATAAGGCCGATCACCGGTAGCAGCCCCGGCTGGCTCGGCGTCGCGCCGGTCTGGATCACCTGGTTTTTCGCGTTGCAGTTGTCGCAGCGTGCGAAGAAAAGCCCGTCCTGCGTCTTCTCGAGCTTCGGCACGTCCGAAAGCGTCCGGCATTGCTTGCAGATGAATTGCAGGGCGTTGCGCATTTTTCTCTAGGCGGCCTCGGCGGAGCGGGGAGCGGGGCGACGGGCGATAGCGTCGGACACGGCGCTCGCCTGCGGAATGAACAATGACACGGTCGTGCCTATTCCAACGTCGCTCTCGAGCTGCACGCCGCCGCCCGCCTGCTGGCAGAAGCCGTGCACCTGCGCGAGCCCGAGCCCGGTGCCGGTCCCCGGCGGCTTGGTGGTGAAGAAGGGCTCGAAGACGCGCGAGAGCGCCTCGGGCGGGATGCCGGCGCCGCTGTCCGACACGCTCACGATCGCATAGGAGAGGCGCCGGTCCGGCCCTTCGCCGGGCTCGGCCGGGCGCGCGAGGATCTCGAGCTGGCCGCGGCCCGCCATCGCATCGCGCGCATTCGCGGCGAGGTTGATGAGCGCCATCTCGAGCTCCGCCAGGTCGACGCAGACGCGCGGCGTGCCCGGCGCGACATGGATGCCGACGGCGACGCCGCGGCCGGCCGTGCCTTCGAGCAGGGCCGCCATGCCGGGCAGCGCGAGTTGCAGCTCGACGATCTGCGGCTGCAGCGGCTGGCGGCGCGCGAAGCTGAGGAGCTGCCGCGTGAGCCGCGCGCCGCTGTCCACCGCGCGCAGGATCGCGGCGAGCTCGGCGTTCTCCTTCATCCGGTGGCGCAGGACGTGCGCGTTGTTCCCGATCACGGTCAGCACGTTGTTGAAGTCGTGCGCGACGCCGCTTCGCGTGAGTGCCTGCTCGCGCAGCCGACGCGTGCGCCGCAGCGCGAGGAGCGAGACGAAGAGCAGGGCGGCCGCGCTCGGCAGCGCGATCGCGGCGAGGAGGAGCGTGCGGCGCCGCCACGGCGCGAACACCGCGCGCGCCGCCTGGCTCGCGGTCACCACCACGGGACCGGCCGTGCGCGACGCGCTGTACTCGCTTTCCATCACGCCGACCTGGGCGAGCACGCGCCCGTCCGGGGCGGCGATGCGGAATGCGAACGCTTCCCCGGGCTTCGCCAGCCGGCTGTAGAACTCGCTGAAGTACGCCGGCTGCATCGCGAGCTCCGTGAAGCCGCCGCGCCGCGCCGCGCTCGCGCGGAAGGGCCGCGCGCCCTTGGTGCCGCTCGAGGCGAGGACGAAGCCGTCCGGGTCGCGGATGGTGATGGCGCCGATGTGCGGCAGCCGCTCGCAGATCGCGGCGAGCAGCTCCTGCAGCGCGGCGCCCCGCACCCGCGTGCGCCCGAGCTCGCGGAACACCAGCTCGTTGGCGTCGAACGCCTGCCCGGCGTGCTCGGCCATGGCCTGCGTGAGATCGGCGAGGCGCGCGGCGGCGTTGCGCTCGGCGTCGCGCCAGGCGATCCACGAGCCGGCGCCGAGCAGCGCAAGAGGCAGCGCAATGGCGAGCGCGGGAAGAAGTTTTTCTTGGGACATGCCGACCGAGGAAAATCCTAGCGGCGGCATGTTGCGCGCGTTGGTCGGCGGAAAATAAATTCGCGTTAGCGTGGACTCATTCACGCCGCGCGCGTCGCGGTCCGGCGACAGGACGGCTAGAGCTTTGAGCGACGCAACCTAATTGGGGTCAGATCAACATTAGCGGACTCGCGGCAAAGTTGTGCCCACTGTCCACGAATATTGATCTGACCCCAATTAGGGTTTGGGGATCGTTACGCCGACGAGCGAGTCTCGCGTGATGATGCGGGCGAGCTTCTCCTCGCTCCAGCCCTCGGTGCCTGCCGGGCGCATCGGCACCACGACGTAGCGCATGTCGGCGTTCGAGTCGTGCACGCGCACGGTCACGTCCTCGGGTATCACGGTGCCGAACTCGCGCAGCACCGCGCGCGGTTCGCGCACCACGCGCTTGCGGTAGTTCTCGCTCTTGTACCAGGTGGGCGGCATGCCGAGGAGCGCGCGGGGATAGCAGGAGCACAGTGTGCACACGACGATGTTGTGCACCTCCGGAGTGTTTTCGACTGCGATCAGCCGGTCGGCCTCCAGGTCGACGCCGAATTCCGCGCACGCCGCCTTGCCGTCCTCGAGCAGGCGCTTGCGGAACGCCGCATCCGTCCAGGCGTGCGCGATGACCTTCGCGCCGCGGTGGGGGAAGTCCGCCTCGAACTGCTCCATGCGCCGGCGGATCTGCTCGGCGCTGACCACGCCCTTCGCCTCGAGCAGCTCCTGCATGGCGCGGCTCATGATCTCGTACTCCGACGGCGGACCTTCGTCGAAGTCCCGGCCGTGGGCTTTCGGATGGTCGTGGTCGTGGTGATCGTGGCTCATGCCTTCTCCAGCCAGTGCTCGTAGATCTCGATCTCGAGCCAATCGCGCTCGGGCCCCGCGTAATCGGACCAGACGTCCTTCTGCCTGAAGCGCACGCGGTACAGCACGCGCTTCGGCTCGCCGTCGAAGCCGTACGCGAGCTCCTCGGGATTCGGGAAGGCGCCGCACACCCGCTCGACGACGCCGTGCTTGCCGCGGATGTAATGCGGCGTGCGGCGATGGCCCGGCGGGAAGGAGCGCTTCACGCGGACGCGCTCGCCGACGCTGAAGCGCCGCGCCGGGGCGTCGGTATAGGCGCTAACCTTCATAGCGCTTGCGCACCTCTTGCATCTTCGCGGCGAGCTCCGCTTCGGTGAAGTAGCCCTTCTCGAGCAGCACCTGCCGCAGCGCATGCGTGGTGCGCTCGAAGTATTCCAGTTGGTAGTAGCGATCGCCGAGGTCCTCGGCCGCGCGCCGCAGCTCGTCGAGCCGCAGCACCTTGCGGCTGGTGAGCGTGTTACGCAACGCGTTGGACTGCTTCTCCCAGAACTTCATGCCGTGGTCGACGGTGTCGATCGCGCCGCCGTCTTCGTCCCCGCCCATGTCGTGCGGACGTTTGTGCTCGCTCATCGTCGGGATTGTACCGACCTGAGCCGTTGCGCTCATTGGCACACGGCTTGCGATAAGGGATTCGTTTCACCCACCACGGAAACAAGGAGAACACCTATGAGAGTGAAGCAACTCGCGGTAAGCCTTGCAGCAGCGGCGGCCCTGGGTGCATTCGGTTCCGCTTTCGCGCAGACGAGTACTGACGACAATGTCAACGTGAGCCCCGGCACCGAGAGCAGCTCGCCGAGCATTTCGGAGTCCAGCGCGAACTGCACCTGCCCTGACAACACGGCAACCGGCCAGAGCCAGACTGACAACACGACGTCGACCTCGCCTTCGGCGAGCAAGTGCTCCTGCCCGGGCGCCAGCTCCGACGGCGGCTCGACCGCGGCGGGCGGCAGCTCGTCGTCGGGCGCGGGCGAAGATCCGGAGTCCCAGTCCGCGCAGGACAAGGCTTCGACGCAAAGCCGGTAGTCGCTGTAACGAACAAAGCGGGCCCTCCGGGGCCCGCTTCTTTCTGCGCGACAGGTCGGCGAAAGCAAAAGGTCCCCCCGTGAGCGAATGCTCGGCGCTAGCATCTAGCCGTCGAGGTTCGGAGGGGACCATGAAGCGCGGTATCGCCGTCCTGCTCACTGCTTTCCCAGTGGTCGCATTCGCCCAGGCCGACTCGCCGATCGACGGCATGCGGCTCTTCAACCAGTCCTGCCGCGTGTGCCACACCAAGCCGCAGATGACGAGCCCGCAGTACGGGCCGGTGCTGTCGCGCGTATCGCT
>Ga0207707_10005572_pt1 | contig 11017 bp, 8 predicted proteins | sample KBSC83BmetaG_FD_184336 | JGI IMG/M metagenome (GOLD analysis project Ga0207707, IMG submission 184336) | Corn rhizosphere microbial communities from Kellogg Biological Station, Michigan, USA - KBS C8-3B metaG (SPAdes) (version 2) | ecosystem: Host-associated > Plants > Roots > Rhizosphere ... | reverse complement strand
GCGCCGCCGGCGACCTCGTCGCGCTCCTGCGCGAGGTGATTCCGGCGCTCGCCGATTCCTAGACTGAGGCGATGCACCTGCGCGACCTCCCCTCGGTCGACCGTCTGCTGGGCGACGACGTGCTCGCCGCCGCTCCGCGACCGCTCGCCGCGGCGGCCGCGCGGTCGGCGCTCGAGCGCGCCCGCGCGACGATCCGCGCCGGCGAGGAGCCGGGCAATCTCGTCGCGTTGGCTCGTGCGGAGCTCCAGCGGCTCGGGACTCCGGCCCTCCGCCGCGTGCTCAACGCGACCGGGGTGATCGTCCACACCAATCTGGGGCGCGCCCCGCTGGCAGAGGCCGCGCTCGCCCGCGCGCTCGACGTCGGCGGGTCGTACTCGAACCTCGAGCTCGACCTGGAGTCCGGGACGCGCGGATCGCGGCAGGACCACGTCGCCGATGCGCTTTGCCGCCTCACCGGCGCCGAGGCCGCGCTCGTCGTGAACAACAACGCCGCGGCCGTCCTGCTCGCGCTCGCGGCGCTTGCTGCTGGCCGCGAGGTGGTCGTCTCGCGCGGCGAGCTGATCGAGATCGGCGACGGCTTCCGCATCCCCGACGTGCTCGCCCACTCGGGCGCGCGGATGGTCGAGGTCGGGACGACGAACCGCACCCGCGCGGCCGACTTCGAGCGCGCGATCGGCCCCGAGACCGCGCTCCTCCTCCGTGTGCACCAGTCGAACTTCCGGATCGTCGGCTTCACGGAGAGCCCGACGACGGAGGACCTCGCGCAGGTCGCCCACGACGCGAGCCTGTGGCTCGTCGACGACCTCGGCTCCGGCTCGCTCGGGAACGTCGGGGACGAGCCCACCGCCGCGTCGAGCATCGCTTCCGGCGCGGACCTCGTCTGCTTCTCTGGCGACAAGCTGCTCGGCGGCCCGCAGGCCGGGATCGTGGTCGGTCGCCGGGCGTTGGTCGAGCGCCTCCGGCGCCACCCGCTCCAACGGGCGCTCCGGGCGGACAAGCTGAGCCTCGCCGCGCTCGAAGGGACACTCGCGCTGCACGAGGACCCGGAACGCGCCCGGGCGGAGATTCCCGTCCTTCGCATGCTCGACGAGCCGCTCGAGCGCGTGCGCCAGCGGGCCGAGCGTCTCGCCGGGCTCGTCGGCGGCGAGGTGGAGGAGACGGTCGCGCGCGTCGGCGGCGGAGCGCTCCCGCTCGCCGAGCTGCCGAGCGCCGCGTGCGCGATCGAGGAGGAGCTCGCCGCGCCACTCCGGTTCGGCGACCCACCGGTGCTCGGCATTGTCCGTGACGGACGGCTGCTGCTCGACGCGCGGACGCTGGCCGAGCCCGAGGTCGACGAGGCCGCGCGCGCCGTCCTCCGTGCGCGCCGGCCCTGACACGTGGCGCTGACGGTCGGCACCGCGGGTCATGTCGACCACGGCAAGACCACGCTCGTCCACGCGTTGACAGGGAAGGACACCGACCGACTGCCGGAGGAGCGCGCGAGGGGCATCTCGATCGACCTCGGCTACGCACCCCTCGAGCTGCCGGACGGCACGACGCTCTCTCTCGTCGACGTCCCCGGCCACGAACGGTTCGTGCGGACGATGGTCGCGGGCGCGACCGGGATCGACCTCTTCCTGCTGGTCGTCGACGCGGCCGAGGGTGCGCGTGCCCAGACTCACGAGCACCTTGCGATCCTGCGGCTCCTCGGGCTCGAGCACGGCGTCGTCGCCGTCACGAAATCGGACGTCGTCGACCCGGAGACGCTGGAGCTCACCATGGAGGAGGCCCGCGAGCTCGTTCCGAGTGCGCCCGTCGTCGCGGTGAGCGGCGTGACCGGTGCGGGGCTCGACGAGCTCCGCGCAGAGCTCGCAGCGGTCGCTGCGGATGTCGAGCAGCGCCGCGCGGACTTTCCGACGCGGCTCTTCGTCGATCGGGTCTTCAGCCTGCACGGCATCGGGACGATCGTCACCGGAACGCTGTGGTCGGGCTCGGTCGGCGCGGGAGACCAGCTCCGGGTCGAGCCGGCCGGTCGCGACGTGCGCGTGCGCTCGGTCCAGGTGCACGACGTCGCGGTGGAACGAGCTGGGGCCGGCCAGCGTGTCGCCGCGAGCTTGCCCGGCGTCGAGCGCGGCGATGTCCGCAGGGGAGACGCGCTCGTGGAGGCGGGTGCGTTTCCACGCTCGTACCGCCTCGAGGTATCGCTCGAGGAGCTCGAGCCGATCCCCGACGGCGCCCGACTGACCGTCCACCACGGAACGAGCCGGATCCCCGCGCGGGTCGTCCGGGTCGGCGAAGACCATGCGCAGCTCCGCCTCGCCGCACCCGTCGTGGCCGCACGGGGCGACCGCCTCGTGCTGCGGGCCGAGACGACGCTCGCCGGCGCGGTCGTGCTCGACCCGGCGCCGCCGCGGGGGCGCGACGTCGAGCGCGACCGGCTCCTCGGCGAGGGCGACCCACGCTCGATCGTGCGGGCTCTGGTTCACGAGCCGGTGCAGGTGGATGCGCTCGCCGCGCGTGCGCTGCTCGGCGGCGACGATCTGGACGAAGGCCTCGATGCGGTCCGCGTGGCGGACGGCTGGGCGTTCGCAGAGGACTGGCTCGAGGAGACGACCGCCGCGGTCGAGGAGCGCCTGAGGGCGCGAGCGGCCGAAGCGCCCCTCGAGCCGGGTCTCGCCCTCGCGGAGCTGTTGCCGCCGGAGCCGTGGGCGCCCGTCGTCCTCGGCCTCCTGCCCGTCGAGAGGCGCGGTGGGATGGCCTACCTCCCCGGGGCCTCGGCGTCGCTCGGCGCGCGAGTGGAGGCCGCGGCAGAGCTCGAACGGCGCTTCGCCGCCTCCGGCCTCGTCGCGACGAAGACCGAGGATCCCGAGCTTGCCCGCTTCCTCGAGGGCGAGGGCCGGATCGTCCGCCTGGGTGACGGCTACGTCGTCTCGGCCGGCGCCTACGAGGTCGCGCAGGACCTCGTCCGGACCGAGTGCGCCACAGCGGGAGAGATCACGCTCGCGCGGTTCCGCGACCTCGGCGGCGTCGGGCGCCGCGATGCCCAGCTGCTGCTCGAGCGGATGGACGTCGACGGCCTCACGCGGCGAATCGGCGACCGGCGCATCCTGCGCAGGGTGCCTCGGGCCCTGTGACACACTCAGGGCGACGTCGGAACGGGAGGTGGGGATGGCCGGCAAGGCAGATTTCACCGAGCAGGAGTGGGACCAGCTGCGCAAGGGCGCGACCGGTGCCGGGCTGCTCGTCTCGGTGAGCGACCGGAGCTTCCTCGACTCGCTCAAGGAGGCATCCTCGTTCGCGCACTACCTCGTCGACTCGCGCGAGGACGACAGCCAGCTCGTGCGGGAGCTCGCGTCGGAGCACGGCACCGGCTTCGGGGCGATCGCGACGCCGAGCGAGGTCCAGGAAGCGGACGAGGCCCTGCGGACCGCCGTCTCCACACTCCGAGCGAAGGCGCCCGACGAGCTCGACAGCTATCGCGGCTTCGTCCTCCAGCTCGCGGAGACCGTGAGCAAGGCCGCGAAGGGCGGCGACGAGGCCGAAGCAGCCGCGATCGAGCGGATCAAGACCGCGCTCGCCTGAGCCCGGCGCATCTCCGCGCTCTCCTGACACCCGCCATGTTGCGGTCGTGTTGCCGTGCGCATCCGGACCTTCTGTCGGCCCGTATCTCCGAGTGGTGGAAGGAATCGAAGGAGGATCCATGTCATCGCCCGACCAGCGCACGAGCCAGCAGGGAACCGGAGCGGGTCACACGCGCCTGATCGTGATCGGCGCCGTGATCGCCGCGATCGCGATCGGCGTCGTGCTGCTTGCCGTCTACGGCAGCGGCGGCTCCTCGACGGGGTACTAGCGCCCGTAGCCCGTCTGTAGGGTGGCCGCGGAGCGGCACGGGCCCGGTGGCCCAGCAGGTCTTCAAAACCTGTGCGGTCGTGTAGCCCACGGCTCGGTCGGTTCGACTCCGGCGCCGCTCCGTCAAACCGAACTCGACGCGTCGACGGGTTCGAGTTACCTCGACGAGGAGGCGCGCTAGGAGCTGCGCCGAGGCGGTGTGGCGGCGAGGTGAGGACCGCTCGGTGTCCCTCTCGCAAGCGGATAATGGCCCCGTGCCGAACGAGGTCAAGCGTCGCAAGCCCCTCGGGCAGCCGGATGGCCCGGAGATCGCGACCGCCACCGGCCGCCCGAACGCCAACGTGCGCACCGGCGGCCAGGTGGACGCCCGGTGGGTCGACGAACAGCGGCCGCTCTTCTGGCTGAGCTCACCGCCGCGAGACGTCCGAGGGAGTCGTTTCGGTGCCTGAGTCGATAGAGCTGGCGACGATTCTGGTGACCGACCTCGTCGGTTCGACGCGGTTGGCAAATGCGGTCGGTCCTGTCCGCGCGGATGAGCTGCGGGACGAGCACTTCGAGGTGTTGCGCGAGGCGGTCGGCGCGTCGGGCGGGCGCGAGTTCAGGAGTACCGGTGACGGGATGATGATCGCTTTCAGCTCTGCGTCGGCGGCGGTGCGGTGTGCGGTGTCCATGCAGCAGCTGATCGAGCGCCGCTATCGGCGGGCCGAGCCGAAACTGCAGGTGCGTATCGGTCTGGGCGCGGGTGAATCCACGGTCCAGGCCGGGGAGTACTTCGGAGGCCCCTCGATCGAGGCGGCGCGGCTGTGCGACAAGGCGCCGACGGATGGAATCCTGGTCTCGCCCGCCGTGCGGATGCTGGCCGGTCGGCTCGACGGCATCCGGTTCGAGTCCGCCGGCGAGCTCGAGTTGAAGGGATACCCCGAGCCGATCGAGGTATTCGTAGTCCCGTGGACGAAGCTCGGAGACGAGGTCGCCGGTGTCGGCGGCTGGCCGGTGCCGGCGCTGTTGCGATCGGTGCCGAGGACGGCGTTCGTGGGTCGCGACAGTGAGCGTGCGGTCATGGAGCGCTCGCGCAGTCGAGCCCGCGCGGGGGCGCGGCACGTGGTGCTGGTCTCCGGCGAGCCCGGGATCGGCAAGAGCCGCCTGGCGTCGTTTTCGGGCCATGGTGCACACGGCGAGGGGTTTGCCGTCTTGTGGGGTGCATGCTCGGAAGAGCTGGCGGTGCCGTACGAGCCGTGGATCTCGGTGTGCTCGCAGCTGGTGGAGAACGCACCGTCCGACGTGCTCGAGCGGCACGTCGAACGTCACCGGGGGGAGCTCGCGCGACTGACACGCGAGCTGTCGAGACGCATGCCCGGGGTACCGGAGCCGGAAAGCTCGGATCCGGAGACCGAGCGCTTCCTGCTCTTCTCGGCAGTCGCGGGGGCGCTCGTGGAGCTGACGGCGTCGATGCCCGTCTGCCTCGTGCTCGACGATCTGCACTGGGCGGACAGCCAGTCGGTCGCCCTGCTCAAGCACGTGGTGCGGTCCGCCGAGTCGAGTGCGCTCCAGGTGATCGTCGCCTTCCGCGATTCGGATCTGGGCAAGGAGCACCCGCTGAACGCGGTGTTGGCGGATCTGCGGCGAGTCGAGGGTGTCGACCGGATCGCGCTCGAGGGCTTCGGGGCGGCCGAGGTGTCCGAGGTAATGGCGGCGGCGGCCGGGCACGACCTGGATGCGGACGCGCTGGCGCTTGCCGGGGAGATCGCGAGCGAGACCGACGGGAATCCATTCTTCGTTGGGGAGGTGCTTCGCAGCCTGGTGGAGTCCGAGCGGCTGCTGTACGACTCGACGACCGAGCGGTGGAGCGTCGATCGCTCGGCGCCCCTCGGCTTGCCGGAGAGCGTGCGCGACGTGATCGTCCGCCGCGTCGAGCGCCTCGGGCCCGAGGCGCACGAAGTGTTGACTCTTGCCGCCGTGATCGGCCGCTCGTTCGAGCTCGAGCTCCTCGTGCGGCTGGTCGATACCGCCGAGAGCGAGCTGCTGGACCGGATGGAGGCCGCGGTGGCGGCGGCGCTGCTCGACGAGTCGAGCGAGCAGCTCGGCCGCTTCCGTTTCGTGCACGCGCTGATCAACCAGACGTTGTACGAGGGCCTCGGCGCGACACGGCGCTCGACCATGCACCACCGCGTCGCACTCGCGCTCGAGGAGCTGTACGGGCAGGATTCCGGCGAGCACGTCGCGGAGCTGGCGTTGCACTGGCGCCTGGCTGCAGTCGACCGGTCGAAAGCCGCTCACTACACGGCGCGCGCGGGGCGGCGCGCCCTCGAGGTCCTCGCTCCAGCTGACGCGGCGAAGCTGTTCGCCGACGCGCTCGACCTGCTCGGCACCGTCGACAATGCGGAGCGCTGCCTGGCGCTGATCGGCCTCGGCGAGGCGCAGCAGCTGACGGGGGACGCGGCGTACCGCACGACGTTGTTGCATGCCGCGCAGATCGCATCGTCGCTCGGTGATGCCGATCTGGCTGCTGCCGCGGCGCTCGCAAACACTCGAGGCTTCACCAGCTTCATCGGCCACCTCGACGACGAGCGGGTCGAGGCGATCGAACGCGCACTCGAGCTCAACGGGCGCGCCGATCCGGGACGGCGCGCGCAGCTGTTGGCGTTGGAGTCACAGGAGCTGCTCTACGTGCACGACCGCACACAACGACAGGCGCTCGCCATGGAGGCCCTCGCGCTCGCGTCCGAGATCGCCGACCCGAGAGTGAGGGCGCGCGCGCTGCAGCACGCGTTCCACGGTCTGTGGGGGCCCGACAAGCTCGCCGTGAGGGCGGAGATGGCGAACGACATGCTCGCCGCCGCGCAGGCGGCGGAGGATCGCGCACTCGAGTTCTGGGCCAACTTCCTCCTCCTCTCCGTCGGTATCGAGACCGGCGATTTCGCGCTGGCGCGGGCAGTGCGAGACCGACAGCAGGAGCTCGCGGCGGCTCTCGCCCAGCCCACGTTGAGCTGGGTTGCCAAGGTCGGGGTCGCGGCGTGGGCCGTGCTCGAGGGGGATCTCGTCGCCGCGGAACGACTCGCCAGGCAGGCTCGCGAGCTCGGCGAGGTGGCGGGCCAGCAGGACGCGCTCCAGGTCTTCGGCGAGCACCGTGCGCTCGTCCGGACCTATCAGGGCCGCGGTGACCAGCAGCTCATCGAGCTCAGCCGGCGGGCAGCAGAGGCTCACCCGGGCATGGCGGTGTGGACTGCGACGACGGCCCTGTACGAAGCCCATTTCGGAAGCCGAGAGGAGGCTCTCGCACTTCTGCGGGACGGAGTCGAGAGCGGCCTGGAGCGGGTCGGCTGGGACATCCTGCGACTCGCCACGCTCGCGTTCTATACGGAGGCGGCATCGCGTCTGGATGCCGTCGACGCCGCCGCGCTCGTGTACGAGCTGATGGAGCCCTGGCAGGACCAGTTCATCTGGAGCGGCGCGAACGGGTACGGCCACCTGCGACTCTGGCTCGGCGTGGCAGCCGCAATCCTCAGGCGGGACCGTGAGGCCGACGAGCACTTCGCCTTCGCCTGCCGGTTCCACGACGACCACGGCTTCAGGCTGTGGTCGGCCCGATCGCATCTCGGCTGGGCCGAGTCGTTCGCCGCCAGAGGCGAGCGCGCCCGAGCGCAGGAGCACGCGTCTCGCGCGCTCGAGCTCGCGCGAGCCTACGGCTACGGCCTGATCGAGGCCCGGGCCGCGCCGATCGCGGGGGTCGGAGCAGTTGCAGGCACCTGACGTGACGTTAGATCCGAAAGGACGTGGTCATGACGCAGACACCGCCGGAACCGCCGCCCCTCTCGCGGCTCCCGCTGCTCGAGCTCGGGTTCGTCAACTGTCCTGCGGTCCCGTACTGGGTCGACCCGGCCGGCGATCCGGATCTCGCACATGTCAACGCGACGCTCGCGAGCTTGCAGGCCCGCGGGGCCGAGGGCATGCCGGCATATGTCGGGCTCTCGACCAAGTACACGATCGACGGCCAGACGCATTCCGCGTACGAGTACCTCTACGGCAGCGAGCTGGCGCCGGGGGCTACCGGGCTGGCGCTCGACAAGGCGGAGGAGTTCGCGCTGCCGTGGACCACGTACGGGGACGTGCACGAGCACTCGCAGGACCTCGCCGAGCCGCTTGCCAGGACGCTGCAGGACGCCACCGCCGCGACCAAGGCGTTCTGGCCGACGATCGCAAGCTTCGGCCTGCCGTACTACCTCCTGGTCCTCGAGAAGGTCGACGATGCACAGGCCACCCGCTTCGCCACGGAGTTCGGCAACGTCTGGAGGACCGAGAAGCTCGGCGCCGCCCACCAAGCCGGGCTCCTGTACGCGATCGACACGAGCATCCTTGCGCAGCTCGAGCCGTTTACGGCGCGCGACGGCACCGTGCGCTTCACGCCGGGCACCATCACGCTGCTCACGCAGAATCCTCAGACCAAGGAGCTGAGCCCGGCCGCGATCCTGCTGTCGACGACGAACGACGGCCTGGCACGCGTCTACGGCAGCAACGATCCGGCGTGGCTCTACGCGCTCCAGGCGGCGAAGACCTCGATCACCGTGTGGGGCATCTGGCTCGGGCACGTCTATCACCTGCACGTCTCCACGGCCGCGATGCAGATGACGATGTTCAACCATCTTCCTGCCGACCACGTGCTTCGCCCGCTGCTCGAGCCTCAGTCGCAGCAGCTCATCGATTTCGATTTCGTCCTGCTCACGACCCTGTTCCAGAAGATCTCCCCACCCACGCCGGTCAGCGGCCCCCTCGCGCTCGTGAAGCTCCTCGACCAGTTCGCTGCGAACCGCACGTTCCTCGGCGACGACCCGTTGGCCCAGCTCGAGACGCGTGGGCTCGAGAAGAAGGACTTCACGGACAGCAAGGACTGGGACCGGTACCCGCTGGTGGGGTGGCTGCTCGACGTCTGGACCATCACGCACGACTACGTGAAGGCGGTCGTCGAGGTCCTCTACGAGACCGACGCCGACGTGAAGCAGGACAAAGACCTGAAGGCCTGGATGGATGCGAGCGGCGACCCGTCGCAAGGCAACCTCAGGGGGTTGCCGGCCGTCGACACGCGCGACGACCTCACGAAGGTGCTCACGAGTCTCCTGTATCGCGTCAACGCGCACGGGGGTGGAACGCTGGTCCCGGCGGTCAACCCAGTGCTCGCCTTCGTCGCGACCTTCCCGCCCTGTCTCCAGAACGCCACCATCATCGAGCCTGGCACTCCGGTCGACCCCACGAAGGACCTGCTGCCTCTCCTGCCGCGCACCGGCACCATCGGCGAGATGACGACCTTCTTCTTCACGTTCGTCTACTCCCTGCCGTCCGAGCCGCTCATCCCGACCGGGGGCATCACGGCGGAGCCCCACTTCCCGCCGTCGCAGAGCGCGTGCAACCCGGCGCTGTTCAAGTACCGGCAGGACATCCACGACTTCGTCGACACGTTCGTCGCGGACTGGAACGACGCGGTTGCGCGGATTCGCGGGACAGGCCCCGGATCCCCGCCGTCGTATGCCGACAACCAATACGAGCAGTGGTCCCTGAGCATCGAGCTCTGAACCACGGCTCGCCGGCTGCCATGGCGTCGAGGACTTCGTCGCCCTGCCGATAGTCGTCGGCGCTGACTTCATCGAAGGTGACGACTCGTGCGAGGGCGATGCTGGCCCTCCGCACGCGCGCCAGGTGCATCAGGTTCCAGCTCATGAACGTCGTGTCCGGTTGGTGAAGTCGTTCCCCGGGCCACCGGAGTCCGGATCGAGGTAGGAGGGGCCTCGCCGCCCGACTGCCGTTGCGGCGGCGGCTGCGCGGACAGGCCCGTGGCTAGCCTGCGGCGATGCGCCTGCTCTCGCGGCTCGCAGCGTCCCGCGCCGCCCGTGTCGGCGGTGTGCTCGTTGCGATCGGCGCGCTCCTCCTCACCGCAGAGGTTCTCCTCCGAGTCGGGGAGGAGGCCGCGCCTCCAGCCCCCGCTCCTGGTGCAACGGCGCCTGCACCGACAACGCCCAACCCGCCGCCGCCACCGGAGACGGCGCCACTGCCCCCGCCGCCCGAGCCCACGCCTCCGCCACCCGCGTCGGTGGCGTTCTCGTGGAGGTCGGCGGGTGCGCTCGTGTGGCACGAGACCGATGTCGAGCCGACGCTGCTCGGCCGCATCCTGCGCGAGACGGGGTTCGGCTGGGTCGCGGTGCGGGTGCAGGACGGGACCGCCGAGGACCCGGTCGAGGCCGACTGGGTCTATCGCTTCCGGCTCGCGAGCGGGCTGCCGGTCGGCGGCTGGGGCGTTCTCCGCACCGAGCCCGACGCGGAGGCGAGCCTCGGCAGCGAGCTTGTGGCTCGCTACGGACTCGACTTCTACATTGCCAATCCGGAGGTCGAGTACGAGTTCAGTGGCGTCGACGGACCGAGTGACGAGCGAAGCGGTCGGTCGAGTCGCTTCGTCCGGACGTTCCGGGCGTCGAGGCCGCAGCCGTTCCCGCTCGGTGTTTCCTCGTATTGCCGGCCGGACCACCACGACATCGACTGGGCGTCCTGGCGCCGTGCCGGCGCAGCGTTTCTGCCGCAGGCGTACGTGAACGACATCGGGGACGAGGGCTCACCGCCTGCGTGCGTCGCCGCGTCGCGGGGTGTCTTCGCACGGGACGAGATCCACCCGACGATCGGTATGCACATCGGTGTCCGGGGAACCGTGGACGTCGCGACCTATGTCGACCTTCTCGCACGTGCGGGGACGGTCGGCTTCTCTGTCTACCTCGCCGAGACCCGGATGACGGACACGGATTGGCGCGCGCTCGGCGCGGCGATCGACCAACGAGGGATCGCAGCCAGACCGAAATGACCTGTCGTTGGTTGCTTGCATGTTGACCCTCGGAAGCGCTGTCTCGTACAGTGCTATCGAACGCTGTTAACCGTTGGGGAGGCAACGTGAACAGGACCGTGAACAAGCACCCTTACAAGGTGTCCGTGGGCGATACAGAGTCGAGTCCAGGGATTCCCGAGCGAGGATGGGTCGACATGGACGTGCGATGGCTGGTCACCAAGGAAAGCGTGGGAGCTGCCAAGACAGTGTTCGGCGTCACTCTCTTTCCGCCAGGCGCACGTCATGAGCTACACCGGCATCCGAACGCTGAGGAGGTCGAGTACCTCGTCTCGGGATCAGGCATCGCCTACGTGGGCGACGATGCCGTGG
>Ga0207707_10005570_pt1 | contig 11018 bp, 9 predicted proteins | sample KBSC83BmetaG_FD_184336 | JGI IMG/M metagenome (GOLD analysis project Ga0207707, IMG submission 184336) | Corn rhizosphere microbial communities from Kellogg Biological Station, Michigan, USA - KBS C8-3B metaG (SPAdes) (version 2) | ecosystem: Host-associated > Plants > Roots > Rhizosphere ... | reverse complement strand
GCTGGCGATTCATCTCTCCTCGCCGCAAAAATTCTGGGAAGGACTGTGCAAAACGGTCGGTCATCCCGAACTGATTGAAGACCCACGCTTCAAGACCCGGCCGGACCGGCGCGCCAACTACGACGACCTCAACAAAACCTTTGCGGTATTTTTTAAAGAAAAGCCGCGCGCTGATTGGATTGGACCCCTCGAAGCCAACGACGTGCCGCACACGCCGGTCTACAATTTGAAAGAGGTCTTCGACGATCCGCAGGTGCAGCACATGGGACTGCAGATCGCGATCGAGCGCAAAGACAAACCGACCATCAAGACGGTGAAATTTCCTCTGACCTACAGCGAAACGCCGTCGGCGCATCCCGCGCCACCGCCGGAGCTGGGTGAAAACAATGCCGAGTTTCTAAAATCGCTCGGCTACGATGACGGCAAAATCGCCGACTTCAAAGAAAAAGGAATTATCTGACCGGGCGGGTACGAACAAACTTGGAAAAGAAAGGGGCTAACATCATGTCGGCCCCTTCTTTATGGGTATCAATGTAAGCTCAACCGGGATCGCTCTCTCTTGAGATCCTTGCGGCGTTCTCGATGATCACCCTTGCGCAGCTTCGGGCTTGCCTAAGTAGCGCTCAATCGCGTCACCCAGCTCTCTAAAAGAAAACGGCTTGGTGAAGACTTCATTGGCGCCGGCAGCGAGTGCGGACTGAAAGAGATCGGCGCCGTCTGGAAGCGCCGAAATAATGAAAACCGGGATGTGCTGTGTGGCCGGATCCGCTTTGAGCTGCGCTATGACTTGATCGCCGGTGACGCCGGGCAGTGCGAGATCCATCAACACGAGGTCCGGCAACGTGGCGCGCGCTGTTTTTAGAGCTTCGCGCCCGTTCGAAACCGCGATGGCATCGAAGCCGATACCCTTCACATAGATGGTAATGATGTTTCGGTTATCGCGCTCATCCTCGACCACCAAAATCTGCTTGTTGCCCGCCATTGCCCGGTAAGTTTACGCTGAATGGGCCCATCTGGGAAGGCGCTTCGCTGCATTGAGGCTGTCGGCTCGTCGAGTTCTTGAATTGCGGGACAAGAAACGTCGAGCAATGCTCCCTCCGCTGACTCAAGCTTCTCGATTTTCCTTTGCGGTGATTTCGCTCGACTCAATCCGGATTATTGCTCGCCCAATTCCCTTTCGAGAAAATCCGCCACCAGACTCCACGCCTGATCCGCAAGCTTGGGATCGTAGCAATCTCCGTCCGCCATCGCGAAGCCGTGGCCAACCCGGTGGAAAAAATGCCAGTCGAGGGGCTGGCCGTTGGCCTGGAAGCTCGCCATCAATTTCTGCTGCACCGGAATACTTGCGACGTGATCCTTGGCGCCGAAGAAAATTTGCGACGCGCATTTGAAATCCTTGGCTGCGTCGTTGGGGTGGCGCGGCCTTAGTTTGCTCGGCTCCTCGTCGCGCACGGAAGGATAGTAGCCGACAAAACCGCGCACGCTCGGCGTCGCCGCGACAAAGTGAATGCCGATGCGCCCGCCCATGCAATAACCGACGACCGCACAGCGTTTGGCGTCGACCTCCGGCCGCGTGGTCAAGTAACGCCAGGCGCCGTTCAGGATCTCCATGAACTGGCCGTCGGTGGTCTTCTTCTGCGCTTCGTGAACGCCGTCGGCTTCGCCGAGCATTTTGTAAAGATCGGGCACGAAGGTCGTGTAGCCGAGCTTGGCGAAGTTACAGACATTGACTTTCATGTTGCCGGTCACGCCGAAGTGGTGGTGCACGATCAGCACGCCGGGGCCGGGTTGTTTTCGGTCGGGATGCGCCAGATAACCGGGAACGCCATCTTTTTCGGCGGTCAAATCGCGATTGATGATCGGCATAAATTCAATCTCCTTTTCTCACTGCGGCAGCGGCCAGCCAAGCCACTCGGCGATGCCGCGGCCCATGATCCATTCCAGTTCGCTCGCTGAAAGCGATTTCATCTCTTCGGTAAAAAGCGTGACCACCTCTTTGTACGGACACGGAAGGTGCGACAGATCGGTGCCCCAGAAGCAGCGCTTTGGGCCAAAGGCGTCGACGACGCGGCGCACCAGCGGATGCAACGTCGGAAACGGATAAGACTCGTCGACGTAGCAGGGCAGAGCGGAAACTTTGACCGCGACGTTGGGCAGGCGCGCGAGACTGATCGTGTTAACGACGGCGGGCTCGAGCGATTTACCGCGCAGGGCAGAACTCAGCCCCATGTGATCGATGATCATGCGCAGTCCTGGATGGCGCTCGGCGATTTCACCCAGTTTCGGCACCGACGCCGGCGCGAAGGCCATCACCGGCACCGCGTAACGTTCGGCGGCGTCCCAGAACCAGTCGGCGCTGCCGTCCATCAGCCATTGCCGCGTTTTGCCCGCGTTGAACGCCATGCGAATGCCCAGCATGTAAGGCTGACTTTTCCAGGTCGCCATCAGCGCGCGGCTTTCCGGTTTGTGCAGCGCAAGCCGGCCCATGACCCGAAAGCGATCCGGATGCAGGCGCGCCGCTTCCAGCGAGGTGTCATTGCGATCCGCTTCCCAGGTCGGCGGCACCAGCACGCAGCGCGCCACGCCCGCGCCGTCCATCTCGCGCAGTAGCTCATCTTTGCCGAGCGGCACGGGTCGATGGGGCGGCGACGCGTCTTCTCTGGCGTAAGGTTTTTCTGGAGTCTCGGGCGCCCAAATGTGCACCTGTGCATCGACGATCAACATGACCGATTCATAGTCCGGGATTTGACCAGTCGTCAAGGAGAACCCGTTCTGCCCGTAGGGTGCGCTTGCGCACCACCGCGCCATGCGAATTCAGATTTTCGGTGCGCAAGCGCACCTACTCGGAGAAAACGCGCACGATTTTCTCCGCCGCCTCTTCGCCCGTGCGGACGCAATCGGAGATACCGACACCGTGGTAGGCGCTGCCGGCAAGGGCGAGACTCGGCAAGCGGCTGAGCGCTGCCTCGATGCGCGCGATGCGCGCCTGGTGACCGACGTGGTATTGCGGCATCGAATCGGGATAGCGCCGGACGCGGAAAAAAATTGGCTCGGCGTGCACCGCCAGCAAGCCCGCCAACTCGCTGCGAACGTTTTTTACCATCTTCTCATCGTCGTCGAGAAATAGCTCCGGCTGGAGCGCACCGCCGACAAAGGCGCGCAGCAGGACATGATCCTGCGGCGCGCGGCCGGGATATTTCAAGCTGCTGAACGTGCACGCCATGATCTTGCGCCGCTCCGCGGCCGGCACCACGAAGCCGAAGCTATCCGGCGCGCTGGGAAAATCGGCGCGCCGGTAGGCGAGATTTACCGTGGCCGTCGATGCGTAGGCAATTTGCCCAAGTTCGCTCGCAGCGTCCGGCGCGAAGGAAGAAATCAGCCGCGCCGCTTGAAACGCCGGCGCAGCGACGATCACCGCATCGGCGTCGAGCATTTCGCGGTCCACTGCAATACGCCAACGACTCGAATCGCCGTTCCAACTCAGATTCGCTGCCGACGAATTGAGAAACAGCGCACCTTCAGGAAGGTTTTTTATCAACGCATCGACTAATTCCTGCATTCCGTCGGCCAACGTGACGAACAGGCTCCAGCGCGCGCCGCTGCCGGTCTCGCGACTTCGTGCGCGCGCTTTTTGCTCCGACCACATGGCCCGGATCACGCTTCGTTGCCTTCGTTCCATGTCTCTAAATCGCGGCATGGTTGCAGCGAGGCTCAGCTTTTCCGGATCGGAAGCATAGATGCCCCCGATCAGCGGTTGAGCCACGCGCTCGAGCACCTCGTTGCCGAAACGCCGGCGCACGAAGGAGCCCAGGCTTTCATCATCGCCATTGGCGCTCGCGGGCAAGAACAATTCGCCCGCCATGCGCAGCTTGCCGGCCCAGGAGAACAGCGGCGTTTGAATGAACGGCAAGATGCGTGTCGGAGCCAGGAGAAAAAAACCTTCGGGAAGCGCAGCCAGCGTGCCGCGGTAAACAATGTAGATTTTCTGATACTGCGCTTGGGTCGACACCAGGCGCGCGGCCAGACCTAGCCGTTCGCAGAGCCGCAGCGCCCAGGGTTTTTCCGTGATGAAGGAATCCGGTCCGGCTTCGACGAGAAAATCGCCGATTCGTTCGGTCGCGATCGCGCCCCCAGGTCGCGCCGAGGCTTCCAGCAAGGTGAGCGCTACTTCAAGCGATTTTTCTTTAGCCAGCTCGATGATGCGGTGGGCAGCGGCGAGTCCGGCGATGCCGCCGCCGATGACGACGATACGCTTCATGGTACGGGTCGAGGATAGAAGATAGAGGATGGAGGATGGACGATTCCGAATACCATCGTCGATCCTCTATCCTCGATCCTCGGCCCGCCTCATCTTTCGCCCAATTACTTCGGCCATCATCTGCACGAACGCCGGATGATCATTGGGGCAGCTCGCTCTGACCAAATTCACGCCGCGATCGGCCGCGATTCGCCTCGCTTCGATATCGAGATCGTAGAGCACTTCTAGGTGATCGGAGACAAAGCCGACGGGCGCGACGGCGACATATTTATGGCCATCGCTCGCGAGCTTTCGAATCGCGACGCCGATGTCGGGCTCAAGCCACGGGTCGCTCGGTTTGCCGCTGCGGCTTTGATAAGCCAGCGACCAAAGCGAATGACCGAGCCGGCTCGCGATCATGGCGGCGCTCTGTTCGAGCTGCTGCACGTAGGGCGAGCGCGCCGCCATCGCGACCGGCAGGCTGTGCGCGGTGAAAATCAGCGGCGTGGAACTTCTTCGCTCGGCCGGAATTTTCTCGAAGGCCGCGCCGATCAGTTCCGTCCAGGTTCTAATAAACAGCGGGTGATCGTGCCAGCCGTCGGTATAGTCGACCTCCGGCGCTTTGCCGTCGAGTTGGGCGCGGGCGTCCGCGATGTTTTGCTGGTAGCGCTCCCAGCTCGCTTCGGTGCGATGGGACGAGAGAATGAAGCCGAGCGCTCGGTCGATTCCGTCCCGCGCCATCTGTTCGAGCGTTTCGCGGAAAAACGGGCCGCTATTGCGCAGGCCGACGTAGACGGGCAGCGGCCGATTCGCCACCGCCAAAGTTTTTCGTAGCGCGGCAGCTTGACGGAAGGTAATTTCATTGAGCGGCGATTTGCCGCCGGCGGCCTCGTAGTGATGAACGACTTCCTGCAGGCGTTCCGGCGGGATCGGAATGCCGTGAGAGATCCGAGCCAAAAACGGGCGAATCTCTTCAGGCGCGGTCGGGCCGCCAAAGGCGATGAGCAGGACGGCTTGATACGGCGGCGCCATGGCGCTGATTCACCGCGCGCTCAGCTCGTGCACCGCTTCGACCAGGGCGATTACGTTCTCGACCGGCGTCTGGGGCAGGACGCCGTGGCCAAGATTGAAAATATGGCCGGCACGTCCCGCGGCGCGGCGCAAAATATCCGCGGCTCGCGCCTTGATTTCTTTCGGCGACGCGAACAGCGCCACCGGATCGAGATTGCCTTGCAGCGCGACATCGTGGCCGACCGCAGCCCAGGCTTCGTCGAGATTCACCCGCCAGTCCACGCCGATGACATCGCCGCCGGCGGCGCGAACCAGTTTCAAGAGTCCCGCCGTGCCCGTGCTGAAGTGAATCACCGGAGTTCCCGGCGCGATCGCATCGATGACCGCTTTGCTGTGCGGCAGGACGAACTGTTCGTAGTCCGCCGGCGTCAGGCAACCGGCCCAACTGTCGAAAAGCTGCACCGCCTGCGCGCCGGCGGCGATCTGGCAGTTGAGATACTCGGCCACGTCCCTGGCGAGCCGCGCCATCAAACGATTCCACGCCTCCGGCGCCGTGTAAAAAAGTTTTTTGGTGTGGATGTAGTTGCGCGAGCCGCCGCCTTCGATCAGGTAGGATGCGAGCGTAAACGGCGCGCCGGCAAAGCCGATCAGCGGCACTTTGCTGCCGAGCGCCTTGGCGATTTTCTTCACCGCCTCGTAAACGAACGCAAGCTCCTTCTCGGGAGCGAATTCCTTCAAGCCGTCGACGTCCTTGCCGCTCCGGACCGGCCGATGAATCACCGGCCCACCGTTCTTGGCATATTCCAATCCCACGCCCATCGGCTCGAGGATAAGGAGAATGTCCGCAAACAGAATCGCCGCGTCGACGCCGAGCCGCTCCACCGGCGTGATCGTAATCTCTGCGGCGAGATCGGGTTTCTTGCACAAATCGAGAAAGTCGTGCTGGGCGCGCAGCTTTCGATACTCCTCCATGTAGCGGCCGGCTTGCCGCATCAGCCAAATCGGAGTGTAAGAAGATTTTTCGCGCCGGCAGGCTGCCAGAAAAGAATGGTTCGGCTTGGCCATGAGAATCTGCCGGTCAAAGTATGGGGCTTGGGAGGGAAAATCAACCGACGCGGTTGCGCGGTGTGGCCGCGCCAATCGCGCCGTCGCCGTATTTGCGGCGGATCTCGTCGATGCCTTGGTAAAGCCGCTCGAAGGATTTTCGTTTATCTCGGTTGAGCAGCGGCTCCTGCCAGCCGGTGCTCTGCAGCGCGCTGGCGCTCACGCCGAGGAGCCGTACCGGGCGGCCGCGCGAAATATTTTGCCGCAGCAGCGCGCTCACGGTCTCAAAGATTTCCTTGTCAAAGCAGGTCGGCGCCGGCAACGTGCGCGAGCGCGTGATCGTATGAAAATCGCGGTAACGGATTTTGACAGTCAGGCAGCGCGCGTAAAGCTCCTCGCGCCGGAGCCGTCCGCCCACCTCTTCGACCAGCTCCCAGAGGATTTTTTCCATCTCAGCGATTTTATCGACCGGATGATCGAATGTAGTTTCGTTGCCGATGGAATGATCGTGGCGATGGCGCCGCTCCGGCGCATCGACCAGGTCGAGATAGCGCGCCGCCAATTCGCTGCGCGCCAGCAGATCGCCGATCGATTTGATGCCTTTTTGATTGAGCGTTTTGTGTGCCTTGGGTCCGACCCCCGGAATCATTTCGACCGCGAGCGGCGCGAGAAAATCTTCCTCCGACCCGGCGGGCACATAACCCAGCCCGCGCGGTTTTGCCAGGGTCGCGGCGATCTTCGCGGTAATCCGGCTGGTCGAAAGACCTCCCGATGACGGCAAGCCGAGGTCGGTTTCGATGCGCCGAATGATCGCATCGGCGGTCTTGAGCGGCGGCCCGAAGAGCCTTTCGGTGCCGGTGAGGTCGACGAGACCTTCGTCGATGGATTGCGCGTGCACTTCCGGCGAGTACTCCGCGAGAATGGCGAAGACCTTGCGCGAGAAATCCACGTACACGCGCCGGCGGTTGGGCAGAAAAATCCCCTGCGGGCAAAGCTTTCGCGCCTGAAATCCGGGCATGGCCGAATGCACGCCGAACTTGCGCGCTTCGTAGGAAGCCGAGGTGACCACGCCCCGGCCGCTCCGCCCACCGACGATGACCGGCTTGCCGCGCAGGCTCGGATCGAGAACCTGTTCCACGGACACGTAGAACGCGTCCATGTCGATGTGTAGATACCAGGACATAAAAGAGAAGATCGAGGATCGAGGATGGAAGATGGCGAAGAATTTTCTATCTTCTATCCTCGATCCTCCATCCTCGACCCAAGCTTTACACCTCAGCGCGCGTACAGCGAATTGATGAAACCCGACATTTCCAATTTTTGCAGAAAAGAATTGTCGAAAAAATCCTCCGGCTTCATCTGTTGTCCTTTGGGGCTTTTGACCACGTCGAGCACCGCCTGCACCGATTCTTTGGTCATCAAAGGCAGGCGTTGAAAGACCGGCAGATGCTCGTCGTAAACCGCGCCGAGAACCTGCTGGTTGTCGGTCTTCATGTATTTGCCCATGACCTTGAGCGTAGCTTCTTTGTCGCGCCGGATGATCGAGATCGCTTCCGTATAAGCGCGGAGATAACGAATCACCGCGTCGGGCTTTTGCTGAATCACCCGGCGCGTGGTCACGACGCCGACGAAGATAAACGGAATGTTCAGCTCGGTGACGTTAAGAATGTGCTTCAGGCCAAGTTCTTCGGCCTGAAACGTGATCGGCGCGCTCATCAAGCCGGCGGCGGCATTACCGGTTTGGAGCGTAGTCAGCACCGCCGGCGAGCTGCCGGCATAAAGAATCTTCACGTCCTTGTCGGGCACCAAACCGTACTTGCGGAGCAGCATCCGCCCGGCGTAGTCGGTCGACGCCGCCGGCTGAGTCGCGGCCAGCACTTTGCCCTTGAGATCAGCGACGGTCTTGATCGCCGGATCGCCGTAAAGATGAAAGACAAAGCGCGATACCGTGTTGGCGATGTAGACCGTATCCGCGCCCTCCAGCGCCACATCGACGCCCTGATTGCCCACCAGGCTGATATCTTCCGTGCCGGCGACGATCGCCTGGATCGCCGTGGTCGCGGCGAGATAGTTGAGCGAATGCTGCAGGCCGTGCTTGGTAAAAAGTCCGAGATCCTGCGCGATCCACGCCGGCGTCATGGTGCCGCCGAGCGGTTGTAAACACCGCGCAGCGAAGGCGTGTCGGCGGCGTCGCCTCGGCGCGCCGGAGAAATCCATGCGAGCAAGACGAGCACGGAAATAGAGGCGCATCGGGTCGGGCGATTGCTCATGGTTGCCTCCAAAAATGATCGCTCGATGCTTGGGCGAAGTTAGGGTAGGACGCCGCTGGCTGTCAAGGCATTTCGCCGCGCGGCGCGAGCGATTTCAATCGCCCGGCCGCTTGCCGCGCACGGCGGAAAAGAAAATCGCCAGCACCGCGAACAAGTTCAGGACGTGAATTGTGGTACGGAACGCGCCCATGAAAGTATACGGCGCCGCGTGCCAGCTTTCCGGCAGACCGATCTGGCTGGCGCTCAGACCCGCGGCGGTTAATATATAGCCGAACAAGGTTGCCGAGAGCGCCACACCCATGGCGCCGCCAGTGCGCGCCGTGGTCGCGATCATGCCGGCGGCGGCGCCGATTTTCTCCTGCTCCACCGCGCCCAGGATCGAGCTCTGGTTGGGCGCGTTGAAAAGCGCCCAGCCGACGCCCCAGAGCGCCAGCGGAAAAATGATCCGCGGCAGGGATGACTGCAGGTCGAGGGTGGCGAGAAAAAACTGCGCGCCGGCGACGATGGCACAGCCCACCGTGCAGAGAAGCCGCGAGCCGAGCCGGTCCGAGAGCGCGCCGGCGATGGGCGCCATGATCATGATGATCACCGAATCGGCGACGATGATCCAGCCCACCTGTGCCGGCGAATAGCCGAGCAAATCCTGCAAGAAAAACGGCAGCAGAAAATTGATCGCCGAAAGCGTGCCGGAAATGAGAAATAAGCTCAAGATGCCGCCGGTGAACAGGCGCGAGCGAAACATGGACGTAATCAGAATCGGTGTTTTGGCCTTGCTTTCGACCCGCAGCAGTAAGACCAGTGAGACGATCGACAGCGACAAAGTCAGCAGGAAAATTGGATGGCTCCAGCCGGTTCGCGGCAGTTGGTCGATGGCATAGATGAAGAGGCTGTTGGCGACCAGCAAGAGAAACGCGCCGGGAATATCGATGGCGACTTTAGTTTCCAGTCGGGTTTCGGGAATCACCTTCCAGGCCAGGTACGCGCCCCACAGGCCTAACGGCAGATTGATGTAGAAGATCCAGCGCCAGCCGATGCTGTCGATCAAAAAACCGCCGAGCGAAGGACCGGTGAGAAAACCCATGTGGAAAGCGGTGGACGTGATGCCGAGGGCGCGGCCGCGCTCCTCGGGCGGCAAATTCACCGACACGATGGCGCGGCCGTTGGCCGCGATCATAGAGCCGCCGAGGGCCTGCAGCGCGCGAAAAAAAATCAACTGCCCGGCGCTTTGCGAGAGACCGCACAAAGCGGAAGCGCTGACGAAAATCAAAAAGCCGATGCTGTAAAAAAGCCGGCGGCCGAACAGATCGCCGAGCCGGCCCATCGTGATGATCAGGCCGATGAGAATCAGGTCGTAGACCAGAATCGTCCATTGAATCGTCGTAAACGCCGCTTCAAACGTGCTCGTCAAAGTCGGCAAGGTGACCAGCAAAGCGCGCTGGTCGAGGCCGACCATGGTCTGGCCGATGCACACGCTCAAAAGAATCAGTCGGGAAGTTCGCTGCAGTTTCGCGGGGGCGGTGGCGGAATTCACGCTGGTTTACCGATGCCGCGCTCGCGGCGCTGGCCGCGCAGCGCCGAAAACAACACCGAGAGCAGCGTGAAGCCGTTGACGATGTGGATCGTGTGATTGAAGGAATGAACAAAACTCTCCGGCGCGGTGCCCCACGACTGCGGCGCTTCGATCTGCGCCCGGCTCATGCCCGCCGCGGCGAGCCCGTAGGTGAACAGCGTAGCAGACAGAGCCACGCCCATGGCGCCGCCGGTGCGCGCTGTCGTCGTGTTCATGCCCGACGCGCTGCCGACCGCGTCGCGCGGCACCGAGCCCAGGATCGCGCTCTGGTTGGGTGAGTTGAAAATCGCCCAGCCGAAGCCGATCAAAAGCAGCGGCGCGATGATGCGCCAGACCGTTGCGTCGACCGGCAGCGAAGCGACGAAAAACTGCCCGACGACGATGATCGCCGAGCCCACGGTGCAGAGCAGGCGCGAGCCCATCCGGTCGGAAAGCCAGCCCGCCAGCGGTGCCACCAGCACGATGACTACCGAGTTGGCGATGATGATCCAGCCCATTTGCGACGGCGAAAAGCCGAGCACGTCCTGCAGATAAAACGGCATGAGAAAGCTGATCGCCGATTGGGTCGACGTGATGAAGAACAGACTGAACATGGACGCGGTAAAAAGCCGGATGCGAAAGAGCGAAAAATTCAATATCGGCATGGCGGCGCGCAGCTCGATGAACACAAAAAGCGCCAGAGCGAGAGCGGACAGGCCCAAGGGGCCGGCCACCCACGCATCGCGCCAGCCCGCGTGGGGCATTTCGTTCATGGCAAAAATGAACAGGCTGCAGGTGAGCATGAGGAGAATTGCGCCCGGCAGGTCGACCGAAACGCCTTTGACATTTTCTTTGCTCTCTTCCAACAGCCGCCAGGCCAAAAAAGCGCCCCAGATGCCGATCGGCA
>Ga0207707_10005569_pt1 | contig 11018 bp, 8 predicted proteins | sample KBSC83BmetaG_FD_184336 | JGI IMG/M metagenome (GOLD analysis project Ga0207707, IMG submission 184336) | Corn rhizosphere microbial communities from Kellogg Biological Station, Michigan, USA - KBS C8-3B metaG (SPAdes) (version 2) | ecosystem: Host-associated > Plants > Roots > Rhizosphere ... | reverse complement strand
CCTCGACGTGTTCGCCGAGGAGCCGACGACCAAGAGCCCGCTGTTCGAGCTGGAGTCGGTGGTGGTCACGCCGCACCTCGGCGCCTCCACGGTGGAGGCCCAGGACAAGGCGGGCCAGACGATCGCCGAGCAGGTGGTGCTGGCGCTGCGGGGCGACTTCGTGCCCTACGCCGTCAACGTCGCCGCCGGCGAGGCGTCGGAGACCGTGCGGCGCTTCCTGCCGCTGGCCGAGCGGCTCGGCCGGCTGTTCAGCGGGCTGGCGGGCGGGGTGACCGAGACGCTGGAGCTGACCTTCGAGGGCCAGGTGGCCGACTACGACTGCCGGATTCTCGGCCTGTCGGTCCTCAAGGGCCTGTTCACGCCGGTCTCGGCCGAGCCGGTCAGCTTCGTCAACGCCCCCCAGATGGCCGAGGAGCGGGGCCTCGTGGTCCGGGAGACGAAGACCTCGTCGTCACGTGACTACGTCAACCTCATCTCCATCCGGGGCGCCCTCGGCGACCGGACGGTGGCCGTGGCCGGCACGCTGTCGGGCCGCAGCGAGCAGCCCCGCATCGTCGGCATCGACGACCACATCGTCGACCTCCCGCCGGCCCGGCACATGCTCGTCGTCCGCAACGACGACCGCCCGGGGATGATCGGCGCCGTCGGCTCCACGCTCGGCCGGGCCGGCATCAACATCGCCGACATGGCCCTCGGCCGGGGCCCGGCCGGTGAGCACGCCCTGATGATGCTGGCCACCGACTCGCCGGTCACGCCCGACGTCGTCGACGACCTCCGGGCCCAGCCCGGGATCGTCGACGCCAAGGCGATCGAACTCGACTAAGGCAGCTTCACCCGGCCGCCCGAACGGAAGGGGGCGCCGTTCAGCCGGCGCCGGCGAAGCCCGGCGTCCCGGCCGCGGCCAGGAACCGCTGCAGGTCCTTCGTCCGGATCCAATCCCGCTCGCCGCCGAGCTGCGCCGGGACGAAGCCGCGCTGCACCGGCCGGCGCCGGTGGTGAGGACCGACGCATGGCAGGCGCCGATGACCGACGACGGCTTCCCTCCGAGCCTGCGGCTGAACAGCACCAGCCCCCGGTCGGTGAGGGCGAGGTTGCGGGGTTTGTTGATGGCGTAGGCCAGCCCGAAGATGAGCACCCCGCTGACGAGCACCTGGAAGACGACGAGCATTCCCGCCACCAGCGCCAGGGCCCCCCCGATGAGCACCATCGGAGTGGGCCCGGCGTTCGTGGCGGAACTACGTCAGCCGCAGCTTCAGTACGGGCGGTGCTGCTCGATCACCGTGACCGAGCGGCGGCGGCGGTTGACGGCGCTGACGATCGCCCGCAGCGAGGCCGTCAGGATGCTCTCGTGGCGGCCGACGCCCCACAGGGTCACACCGTCGCCGGACTGCGTCTCGACGTAGGCCACGGCGGTGGCGCCCGAGCCGGACCCGACGGCGTGCTCGGAGTAGTCGGTGACGTCGAGGTCGACGCCGAGGTCGGCCTGGAGGCCGGCGACGAAGGCGTCGATCGGCCCGTTGCCCTCGCCGACGACGGTGCGGTGCTGCCCGTCGACGCGGAGCTGGGCGGTGACCTTGGCCCCCGACGGCCCGGTGGTCGTCTCGTGGGAGATCAGCTCGACGGACCCGTCCACAGGGAACTGGAGGTACTCGGTCTCGAAGGCCTCCCACATCCGGACGGGCGAGATCTCGGTGCCGGTGTCCTCGCTGATCGTCTGGATGGTGCGGGAGAACTCGATCTGGAGCCGGCGGGGGAGGTCGAAGCCGTGCTCGGCCTTCATGATGTAGGCGACGCCGCCCTTGCCCGACTGCGAGTTGACCCGGATGACGGCCTCGTAGCTCCGGCCGACGTGCCAGGGGTCGATCGGCAGGTACGGGACCTCCCAGACGTCGTACTCGGGCCCGAGGGCGTCGAAGCCCTTCTTGATGGCGTCCTGGTGGCTGCCGGAGAAGGCGGTGTAGACGAGCTCGCCGACGTAGGGGTGGCGGGGGTGGACGGGCAGGCGGTTGCAGTACTCGGCCACCCGCCGCAGGGCGTCGATGTCGGAGACGTCGAGCTCGGGGTCGACGCCCTGGCTGAAGAGGTTCATGGCGATGGTGACGACGTCGACGTTGCCGGTCCGCTCGCCGTTGCCGAACAGCGTGCCCTCGACCCGATCGGCGCCGGCCATCACGCCGAACTCGGCGGCGGCCACGGCGCAGCCCTGGTCGTTGTGGGGGTGCAGCGACAGGACGATCTTGTCCCGGTGGGGCACGTTGCGGTGGAAGTACTCGATCACGTCGCCGTAGATGTTGGGCGTGTACATCTCGACCGTGGCCGGGAGGTTGAGGATCAGCTTGCGCTCGTCGGTCGGCTCGATGGCGTCGGTGACGGCGGCGCAGACCTCGATGGCGTAGTCGATCTCGGTGCCGGTGAAGCTCTCGGGGCTGTACTCGTAGAGGATCACCGAGTCGCCCATCGTCTGCTCCAGCTTGCGGCAGAGCTTGGCGGCGTCGACGGCGATCTGGGTGATGCCGGCCTTGTCGAGCCCGAAGACCACCCGCCGCTGGAGGATCGACGTCGAGTTGTAGAAGTGGACGATGGCCCGCCGGCAGCCCTTGATGCTCTCGTAGGTGCGCTCGATCAGCTCGGGGCGGCACTGGGTGAGGACCTGGATGGTGACGTCCTCGGGGACGAGGTCCTCCTCGACGAGCTGGCGCACGAAGTCGAAGTCCGGCTGGCTGGCCGAGGGGAAGCCGACCTCGATCTCCTTGAAGCCCATCTTCACCACGGTCTCGAACATGCGCCGCTTGCGGACGGGGTCCATCGGCTCGATCAGCGCCTGGTTGCCGTCCCGGAGGTCGACGGAGCACCAGAGGGGAGCCTTCTCGATCCGCTTGTTCGGCCACGTGCGGTCCTCGAGGACGAGGGGCAGGAACGGGCGGTACTTCTCGAAAGGCATCTTCTCGGGGTTCGTCGGCTGCGGGGGCATGGTGTGTCCTTTCAGAGACAAATAAAAAACCCCCTGCCGGGAGGGCAGGAGGCTGCAGGCGAGCGCCGGAATCGGGGCGCCCGCCCTACGTAAGGAGGAGTCCGGAGGTCGCGAGAAGAGACAGCATCCCGTTGATCGTGAGGCACAACGGCCGATCCGTCAAGCGCGGCGCGTCATCGTTGCGCCGGACGGAGCCCGTCGGCCTGGGCCGACGCCTCGTCGGGATAGCACCGGTCGGCCTTGGTGCGGCTGTAGTTCCGGCTGGCCGGCGTGTGGAAGATCTTGCTCGACAGCTTGGCCTTGACCGGGTGCGATTGGGGGCAGACGCCGTCGTTGGCCGGCACCCAGAGCCGTTCCCCGGGGGGTTCGGCGGCCTTGCCGGTGGGCGATTTCCGGGCCGGGCCGGTGCGCGGCTTCGCCGCCCGGGCGGCCGGTGCCGGGGGCTTCGGGGCGGCCGGGGGCGGGGTGGCGGCGGTGGCGGATCCGGCGTCCGCCGGGGCGGGAGGCTTCGGCGCGGCGGCCGGCGGGGTGGCCGCCGTCCCGGAGCCCGTGGTGGCGGGCGCCGGCGGCTTCGGGGCGGCGGGAACGGGAGCGACGGACGGGCGGGTGCCGCCGGGCGCGCCGGTGGACACCCAGGAGTCGGCCCACGGATCGGGGGCCCTCCGGCCCCGCAGGGCCTTCACGATTCCCACGCCGACGCCGGCCAGGAGGCCGAGGCGGAGGGCCCTGCGCAGCAGTCGGACCATTCCCGGAGTCTAGGACGAGACCCTCGGGGCCCCGGGCTCGGGACGGTCGCGGGGCCGGCGACGCACGTCGCCGGCCCCGGCCAGGTAGTGCACCTCGGGAGAGGACTCAGAGAACGCCGAGCAGCCCGACGAGGCCGCCGTCGAACGGGCTCAGCGCGCACGCGGCCCCGGCGGCGTCGCCGGCGAAGGTCGACAGCACCTGGGGAACGGCGGCGTCACAGGCCGGCGTGGTGCCGCCGACCGACTGGAACACACCGTCGAGGAGTTCGCCGCCGGCGCTGTCGGCCGCGCCGACGCCGGCGGCCGAGCCGACGACGCCCGTGACCCCGCTGAGGAGGCTGCCGTCGGAGCTGCCGGGGAGGCCGGCGCCGAGGAGGCCGGTGACGCCGCCGAGGTAGCCACTGGAGCCGCCGAGGAGGCCGCCGGCACCGCCGGAGCCGAGCAGGTTGCTGACCGGGGCGAGGAGGTCACCGGAGAGGGGAAGGGGGACGCCGGCCAGCGCCGGCACGGACGAGGACCCGCGGCTGCCGTCCGAGCCGAGCAGGGCGGCGGTGGCGGACGGAGCGACCATCACGGCTCCGAGAGTCAGGGCGGTGGCGACGCCGAAGACGCGTCGGGAGAACTTGAACACGGAAAGCTCCTTGCGACGAGGACCGGCGGTCCCGGGGGGCGGGACAGGAGAAAGCCGGAAGGTTTGCCCGGCGTCCTCCGATTCGACCGCGTCAGCTCTGCACCCTTTGCGGGAGCCCGGCGGCGCAACAGCTATGCCAGGAATGCGCGCTGTGCTCGTAATGTACCGATGGCGAAAGCCGCGGACTCGGGGGGAGTCATGGCGAGGAGCGAGATCGAAGCCGACCGCTCGATGCCGCTGCGTCACGAGTCCGTCGGTGCCGCGCTGCGTCGGGCGGCGGCGGCCGCCCCTGACGGGCTGGCGCTGGTCGAGGGGCAGCCCGACCCCGGGCGCCGCCGGCGCTGGACGTTCACCGAGCTGCTGGCCGATGCCGAGCGGATGGCCCGCGCCCTGGCGACCCGCTTCGAGCCGGGCGAGCACGTGGCGGTGTGGGCCTCGAGCACGCCGGAATGGGTGGTCCTGGAGTTCGCCACCGCCCTGGCCGGCGTCGTCCTCGTGACCGTCAACCCGGCGCTGCGGCAGGAGGAGCTGGCCTACGTCCTCGGCCAGTCGAAGAGCGTGGGGCTGTTCTACGAGCGGTCGTTCCGGGGGAACCCCATGGCCGAGCAACTCGCCGCTGTGGGGGGCGAGCTGCCCCGGCTGCGGGACGTCGTCGCCGTCGACGACATCGACGGCTTCGTGGCCGGCGGCCACCCGGGGGTGGCGCTGCCCGAGGTCGATCCCCACTCGGCGGCGCAGATCCAGTACACCTCCGGCACCACCGGGGCGCCGAAGGGCGCGCTGCTCAGCCACGCCGGCATCACCGACAACGGCCGGATGGCCATGGAGCTGGTCGGCCTCGACCGCGGCGGCGCCTATCTGAACTGCATGCCGCTGTTCCATACCGGCGGCTGCGTCCTCGGCGTGCTGGGGCCGATCCAGCGCCTCGCCACCTGCGTCTGCCTCCGGGAGTTCGACCCCGCCCTCATGCTGGAGCTGTGCGAGGCGGAGCGCGTGACGCACTTCCTGGCCGTCCCCACCATGCTGGTCGCGCTGCTGGGCGAACGGGCCCGGAAGGAGCGTGATCTGTCGGCGCTGCGCCTGATCTGCTCCGGAGCGGCGCCCGTGCCCACCGAGCTCGTCCGGCGCGTCCAGCGAGAGTTCGGCGTGGAGTTCTCGATCCTCTTCGGCCAGACGGAGGCGGCTCCCGTCATCACCATGACCCGGCCGGACGACGCCCCGGAGGACATCGCCGGGACGCTCGGCACGGCCATCCCCCAGGTGGCGGTCAAGATCGTCGACCCCGCCACCGGCGACACGGTCCCGGTCGGGCAGCCGGGTGAGCTGTGCGCCAAGGGGTTCAACGTGATGCTGGGCTACTACGACATGCCCGAGCGCACCGCCGAGACGGTCGACGGCGACGGCTGGCTGCACACCGGCGACCTCGTGACCATGGACGACCGTGGGTACTTCCGGATCGCCGGCCGCCTCAAGGACATGATCATCCGGGGCGGGGAGAACATCTACCCGGTGGAGATCGAGGAGGTGGTCTTCCGCCATCCGGGCGTGGCCGAGGTGGCGGTGGTCGGGCTGCCCGACGAGACGTGGGGGGAGGTCGTGGCCGCCTTCATCCGCGACGCCGATCCCGCCCGGCCGGTGGGCGACGCCGAGCTCCGAGCCCACGTCCGGGAGCATCTCGCCCCCCACAAGACGCCGACGGTGTGGGTCCACCTGGAGGCCTTCCCCCTGACCCCGTCGGGGAAGGTCCAGAAGTTCGCCCTGCGGGATGCGTGGCTGGCCCGGCCGGTGCCGGCCGCCGGCGCACCGTGAGCGACCCGGCCGGTCGGCTCGAAGCGGCGCTCCGCCGGCGGTTCGGCGCCGGCGCCCGCGTCGAGAACCTCGACCGGCCCACCGTCGGCGGCTCCAACCAGACGGTGCTCTTCGACCTCGTCGACGGGCCGGCCCGCCGTCGGCTGGTGTTGCGGGCCGAGACCTACACCGCTCCGCACAGCCCGTTCATCGACCCGGCGGTGCAGTACCGGCTCCTGGAGGTCGCCGGCCGCCACGGCGTCCCCGTGCCCGAGCCGCTGTTCCTCCTCGACCCCGGCGACGGGCTCGGCCGGGGATTCGTCATGGGCCACGTCGAGGGCGAGACAGTGCCGCAGCGGATCCTGCGCGAGCCCCGCTTCGCCAAGGTCGTGCCCCGGCTCCCCGGCGACCTGGGCGAGATCCTGGCCCGGCTCCACGCCATTCCGCCCGCCGAGGTGGCGTTCGTCGAGGACACCCCCGACAGTCGGGACCCGCTCGCCGCCCAGCGCGACCGCTACGACGGCTACGACGAGCCGCATCCCGCCATCGAGCTCGGCCTGCGTTGGCTGGAGCTGCACCGGCGCCCGGCCGCCCGGCGCGTCCTCGTCCACGCCGACTTCCGCAACGGCAACTTCATCGTCAACGAATCGGGGGTCGCCGCCGTGCTCGATTGGGAGTGCACCCACCTCGGCGACCCGATGGAGGACCTGGCCTGGCTGTGCCTCAGGTCGTGGCGCTTCTCCCGGCCCGACCGGCCGGTGGGCGGGTTCGGGGAGCGGGCCCAGCTGTACTCGGCCTACGAGGCCGCCGGCGGTGCCCCGGCCGACGCCGAGGCGATCCGGTACTGGACCGTGTTCGGCTTCGTCCGCTGGGCCGTCCTCTCCGTCATGCAGGGCCACGGCCACGTCCTCGGGGGGCGGGCGTCGCCGGTCTACGCCGCCACGGCCCGGAACACGACGACGATCGAGCAGGATCTGGTCCGGGCCCTGCAGGGCGAGTTCGACTAGGAGGCGCCGTGCAGCCCCGACCGGACCCCGAGAACCTGCTGCGGACCGTCGCCGACTACCTCGCCGACCTCCAGGGCCGCGTCGACGGCGGCGATCGGCACCAGCTGCGGGTCGCCGTCCACCTGCTCGGCATCGCCGAACGGCAGCTGCGGCTCGGGGCCGAGATCGACCGGCGGGAGCAGCGGGCGCTGGCCTCCGTGCTGGACATGGACGGATCGCTGCACGACCTCAACCGGGAGCTGTGCCGGCGGATCCGCGCCGGCGCCTTCGACGACCGCCTCGACGAGGTGCTGGCGGTGATCGCCGACGGCGTCGAGGACCAGCTGCGGATCGCCGCCCCGGTCAAACGCCCCTGATGTCACGGAGATTTTTTTCTTGTCGGCCCGTTGGCACGTGAGGTACCTTCACGTCCGCATTGGCGTAAAGCGGCGGGGAGGGCCGCTTTTCCCGGCAAGGCAGTGACCCCCGCACGTGAGGATGACTCACGGGGCTTTCCGGGGTCGTGACGCGGGTTCTCATCGCTCCGGCGAAGGGGGAAACGTGACGACATCGGCGGCGGAAGTCCGCCAGGCCGGTCGCGCCTCGTTGCGCGACCGTCTGGCCACGATCGAGCAGGGCACGTTGGTCATGGGATTGACCGTCGTCCTGCTGCTGGTCGGCGTCTTCACCACCCGGGGGTTCGCCACCTTCGGCAACTTCCGGGTCGTGCTCATGCTGTCGTCGGCGCTGGGGATCGTGTCGGTCGGGCAGTCGATCGTCATCCTCGGCAAGGGCGTCGACCTCTCCGTGGCGGTGGTGGCGGCGCTGGCGGCGCAGGGGTCCGTCGAGTTGTTCGCCAACCGGGGGTTCTCCGAAGGCGAGGCCGTGGCCCTCGTGCTGGCCATGGGGCTGGGCATGGGGCTGTTCAACGGCTGGCTCGTGGCCTATGCCGAGGTGCCCGCCCTGTTCGCCACGCTCGGCACCATGGCGCTGTTCGACGGGGTCGTGCGGGTCAACCTGCTGCCCACGCACCTCTACCAGCTGCCGCCCAACAGCCACATCGTGCGCTGGATGGGACAGGGCCACGTGCTCGGGATCCCGGCGCCGATCGTCCTGGCCGGGATCGTCTTCATCGGGGCGTGGCTCTTCATCGCCTACACGTCGCCGGGCCGCCTCATCCGGGCCATGGGCGACAATCCGGAAGCGGCCCGGCTCATGGGCGCGCCCATCCGGCCCCTGCTCGTCAGCACCTACGTCATCTCGGCCGTCCTGGCCACCATCGCCGGTCTGGTGATCCTCGGCAAGGACGGTGGCTACTCCACCATCTACGGCGCCGGGCAGGACATCCTGTTCGAGTCCATCACCGTCGCCGTCATCGGGGGCGTGTCGCTCTCGGGCGGCAAGGGGTCGATCTTCGGCGTCTTCTCCGGGGCGGCGCTCGTCGCCGTCATCGTCAACGTGCTCACGCTGAACAACTTCGGGCTCCTGGCCCGGAACTTCACCAGGGGCCTCGTGCTGATCATCGCCGTCGCCGCCGACGCCTGGCTCCATCCCCGCGACGAGGAAACGGCCAAGTCGGAAGATCTCTGACCGCCCTCAGATTCCCGACCGACAACCGAAGCAAAGGAGTCCCCAGTGAGAAAGCTCTGTGCCATCGCAGTGGCGATGGCGCTCATCATCCTCGGCGGTTGTTCGTCGGGGAGCGACAGCAACAAGAACACGGCGGCCGGCGCAACGAAAGACCAGCCCGCCAGCGCCGGTGTTCCCGAGACCGTCGACCTCGTGAGCGTCCGCGACCTCGTCCACAAGACCATGGCCGGCAAGCGGATCGCCTTCGTCCCCATCCTCTACAACGGCTTCGCCCTCACCGAGACCTGGGGCCACGAGCTCGAGCGGACAATGAACATGCTCGGGGCCAAGTTCGAGGTCCACGACGCCAACTTCGACACCGACAAGATGGTCCAGATCATCGACGGGCTCATCAACGAGCACGTCGACGCCCTCGTGCTCCACAACCCCGACGTCGGCGTCCTCACCGAGCAGATCAAGCGGGCCCATGAGAAGGGCATCTACGTCGTCGTCGTCAACATGATCGCCAACCAGTCGGGCGACATGTACATCGGCGCCGACGTCCCGAGCGCCGGGCGCGACATCGCCGCCCGGGCGGTCGCCGACTGCAAGGCCAAGAACAACAACAAGGTGGCCATCATCGACGGCTTCGGGCCCGACGCCTTCTCCATCGGCTTCCTCGCCGGTGCCGAACCGGTCCTGAAGGACGCCGGGTTCCAGGTCATCAGCAAGCAGGAGGCCCAGTACGACCAGGCCAAAGCCAACCAGATCGCCACCACGATCCTGCAGCAGAACAAGGACCTGTGCGCCATCCTGACCAACTGGGACATCCCCGCCGTCGGCATCGGCAACGCCATCGAGTCCGCCGGCCTGAAGGGGAAGGTCGGCGTGTACAACCTCGACGCCTCCAAGACGTGGTGCGACTCGCTCAAGGCCGGGAAGGTCACCGCCTCGGCGGCCTACGACGTCCCCGGTATCGGCGCCGGCGCGGCCGTGGCCATCCAGCACCTCTTCGAGCTCGGCATCAAGGCCGGCACGCAGCGGACGGTCGACTACGTGCCGTACGAGATCGTCGACCAGAGCAACTATTCCCAGTACGCCAACGCCTGCTACAGCGGCGCCTGATGTAACCGGAGCCGGTGGCGATGGGTTCCTCGATCCGCACGGTTGACGCCTTCCCGCTCACGGGCCAGCCCCGGCACAAGCGGGTGGCCTCGCGCCGCCTGCTGGCCGACCTGATCTCGAAGCGGTGGATGGAAGGCGCCGTCCCCCTCTTCCTGGCCCTGCTGTTGAGCGTGGTGATCATCGCCACGACACCGGGGTTCAGCAACGGGGGCAACACCGAGCTGGTCTTCCGCGAACTGGCGGAGAAGGGGCTCATCGCCATCGGCCTCACCGTGGTGATGATCGCCGGCGGCATCGACCTCTCGGTCGGCTCCCTCACCGGCGTGGTGGCCATGGGGTCGCTGGCCGCCATGCGGGCCCTCCAGTGGCCCGTCCCGCTGATCATCGTGGCGTCGCTGCTGGCCGGGATGGCCCTCGGCGCCGTGAACGGCTTTTTCATCGCCAAAGTCAAGACCAAGCCGTTCATCACCACGCTGGTCACGCTGCTGGTGTTCCGGACGGTGGTCCAGGCCATCCAGAAGCACTACACCCAGGGCCTGGCCTTCCCGCGGACCAACACCATGTGGTCGTTCCTCGGCAACGGAAAGATCGCCGGCATCCAGACGAGCCTGTTCATCTTCCTCGTCGTCCTCGTCGTCACCCATCTGTCCATCACGCGGGCCCGGTGGGGCTGGTGGGTGACGGCCGTCGGGTCGGATCGCCGCTCGGCCCGGCGCAACGGCGTTCCGATCGACCGGGTGATCTTCGCCACCTACGTGGTGTCGGGGCTGCTGTCGGGCCTGGCCGGGCTGCTCCTGGCCGCCCGGCAGGGTTCGACGTCGGATCAGGTCGGGACGGGCTACGAGATCGCCGCGCTGACCGCCGTCGTGCTCGGCGGCGTCAGCCTCCGCGGCGGCCGGGGTTCGGCGGTGCGGGCGGCGGTCGGCATGTTCGTCGTGGCCATCATCGGCCGGGCGACCCAGCTCAGGGGGAAACCCGAGGAATGGAACGAGGCGGCGCTGGCCGTGGTGCTGCTGGCCTTCGCCATCCTCGACCTGAAGTGGGGGAAGTACCGCGGCCGCATCGCCGAGAAGCTCCAGCTCGACCCGTCGACGGTGAAGGCGGGCGAGCTCGTCGACGTCACGAAGCCCGGGACCGTGTGGACGATCAACCACGTCCTCACCGAGGCCGAACCGATCGGCATCGGGCAGATCGAAGGCGCC
>Ga0207707_10005563_pt1 | contig 11024 bp, 9 predicted proteins | sample KBSC83BmetaG_FD_184336 | JGI IMG/M metagenome (GOLD analysis project Ga0207707, IMG submission 184336) | Corn rhizosphere microbial communities from Kellogg Biological Station, Michigan, USA - KBS C8-3B metaG (SPAdes) (version 2) | ecosystem: Host-associated > Plants > Roots > Rhizosphere ... | reverse complement strand
AGCAGCGCGCAATCGGTTATTATCACTGCGACCAGCGTCGCCGATTCCACCAAGTCCGCGAGCGCCACGGTTCAGCTCACACCCGTCGTCAGCATCAGTATGAGCCCATTGTCTGCGACTCTCACAGCGTCACAGAGCAAGCAATTCACGGCCACCGTGACCGGCAGTTCAAATACGTCCGTAAATTGGTCCATGACTCCCTCGTTGGGGAGCTTGTTGAACGGCTTATACACGGCTCCTTCGCTGATCAGCTCGGCGCAGGCAGTAACGATCACCGCCACCAGTGTCGCGGATCCCACGAAGTCCGCCAGCGCCACGGTTCAGCTCACAGCCATCGTCACTATAGGTGTCAGTATCAGTCCCTTGACCACGACGCTCACCGCCTCACAGACTACGCAATTCACGGCGACCGTGACCAACACTGGAAATACGGCTGTGACCTGGTCCATGAATCCCGCGTCATTCGGGAGTCTGTCGAACGGATTATATACGGCGCCTTCCTCGATCAACAATTCGAAAACGGTAACTATCACCGCCACCAGCGTCGCGGATCCCACTAAATCGGCCAGTGCTTCGGTTCAACTCTCGCCCGCTTCCGGAACCAGCGTCAGTGTCAGCGTGAGCCCTTCAAGCTCGACCATCACAGGGTCCCAGAGCACACAATTCACTGCGACCGTGAGCGGCAGCTCAAACACCTCGGTTTCCTGGTCTATGTCCCCCGCGATTGGGACCTTGTCGAACGGATTCTATACGGCGCCTTCGACCATCAGCACGGCACAGTCGGTCATCATCACCGCCACCAGCGTCGCGGATCCCACGAAATCCGCCAGCGCCACGGTTCAGCTCATGCCGCCTGCCGGGACCAGCCTCAGCATCAGCATCAATCCACTGACTGCCATTCTCGCGGCCTCCCAGACGACGCAATTCACGGCCACAGTGGCCGGCAGCTCAAACACGGCTGTCACCTGGTCCATGAGTTCTCCATCTATTGGAACTTTGTCGAACGGACTATATACGGCGCCTTCCACGATCAACAGCTCGAAGTTGGTAACCATCACCGCCACCAGCGTCGCGGATCCCACTAAGTCCGCCAGCGCCGCGGTTCAGCTCACGGCGACGGCCGGTGGCGTCAGCGTTAACGTGAGTCCTTCGAGTTCGACTCTCACGCCCGCCCAGAGCCTGCAGTTCGCAGCGATGGTGATCGGCAGCACAAACACGTCGGTAACCTGGTCCATGTCTCCCTCGCTTGGAGCTTTGTTCAACGGATTATACACGGCGCCTTCTGTGATCACTAACGCGCAGTCGGTGACCATCACCGCTACCAGCGTTGCCGATCCAACCCAGTCCGCCAGCGCCACAGTTCATTTAAAGGCTAAAACCGGAGGCGGCCCGGTCAACATAACCTCACCGACCACGCAGCCGATGTTTACCTCTGCACAGAACACCCTCACCCTGGCTGGAACCGCGCCTGCCGATACCACTCAGATTATGTGGACGACCGACCAAGGCATCCAGGGACAGGCGGCTGGAACGGCCACCTGGGCCGCGAGCGGGATAGTGCTTCGGAACGGCTCAAATATCATCACCGTCACCGCCAACGACGGAGCGGGCGATCAAAACAGTGTACAAGTGACCGTGTTTTTCAGCGCGCCAAGCATCGTGACCACGTCGCTCCCCGACGCACAGTTAGGAAAGGCCTACTCTGCCAAGCTGGCCGCTTTGGGTGGAACGCCGCCGTTTACCTGGTCCGCGCTGGGAGTTCCGGATGGGTTGACGGTCAGCAAAGAAGGTATGATCACCGGTACTCCCACTGCCGCGGGAACATTCACGCTTAATATTACTTTGACGGACAGTACGCAGGCGGTTGCCACCGCTGCCGTCAAGCTCAAAGTCGACGACGGGCTGGTCCTGATGTCGGCCGCCAGTATGAAGCCCGGCCCGGTCGCACCGGAATCCATGGTTACGGTATACGGTGGACAGCTCGCCGCTGGAACGCAGTCTGCCACCTCTCAGCCTCTGCCGACCACACTCGGCGATTGCACTGTAACGATCAAAGACTCCAACGGCGTAGAGCGCCTCGCACCGCTTTACTATGTTTCGCCTAACCAGATCAACTTCACGGTTCCGGCGGACACCGCCCCCGGAACTGCCACCATCACCGTGACCAGTGGCGATCAGACGCATACTCTGGGAACGCTCGAAATTGCGATTACCGCGCCTGGGCTGTTCTTTCTGAACACGGATGGGTTAGCAGCGGCCAGTTTGACGCGAGTCAGCGGGGGCAAAACCAGTTATGAGGATGTGGCCCGGCTAGACGCCACAACCAATCTGTTCGTAGCGGTCCCGGTCGACCTTGGGTCCGACGCGGATCAAGTTTACCTGACACTCTACGGAACGGGATTGCGGCTCCGCTCCAGCCTGAGTGCGGTGCAGGTGGTTATCGGAGGCGTGCCGGTGACAGCGGACTACGCCGGCAGTTCCGATACCGTCGAGGGTCTGGATTCTGTCCATATGCTCCTTCCGAAGGAATTGCGTGGCGCGGGCATGGCAGACGTCGTGGTGACGGTGAACGGCGTATCGTCCAACGGCGTGCGCATTCTGATTAAGTAGTCCCCCGATCGGATCTTCTGGGCAGGATCGGCCCCCGGAGCTTGGTGCAAAGCCCCCGTCACGCAAGGATGCAACCTTCATCCCGGTGGCGGCGCTAGTCGCCATCGCGTGGCCGCGAATACTCCTTGGACGTTATGATTACTTGAGGATACGCTGCCTGATGACGTACGGGCATGGAAACGCTAAAACGTTGATCGCGGGATCCGTCCATGACTTCTATTTCCACGCTTCTGTTCACGCTGGCTGCCGGCTTGGCGTTTTATTTCCTGGTGGGATACCCGCTCCTGCTGGCCTTCTACCCCTGGCGCCGCGCACCACAGATCGTTAAAGATCCAGCTCGAGTTCGGCCCGTCACGGTTCTCCTGCCGGTGTATAACGGAGAAACGTTCCTTCGCCAGAAACTGGAATCGATTCTCGCCCTGGATTACCCTCCGGAGCTTCTCGAAGTGCTGGTCATCTCCGATGGCTCCACGGACGCAACCGACGCCATCGCCGGCGAATTTGTTTCTTCCGGTGTTCGGCTGCTCCGAGTTCCTCGAGGCGGCAAAGCCGCGGCCCTCAACGCCGGCCTCAGTCAGGCGCGCGGGGAGATCCTGTTCTTCACGGACGTTCGTCAAAGGCTGGCGCCCGATAGTCTGGGTCACCTGGTGGCGTGCCTTGCGGATCCGACCGTGGGAAGCGTTACCGGCGAACTTCATATCGTTACGGGTGATCGCCAGGAGGAAGCCGATATGGGGCTGTACTGGCACTATGAGGTTTGGGCCCGCAAGCGGATGACGCGGATCGACTCCATCTTCGGAGCCACCGGCTGCATCTATGCGATGCCCCGCAAATTAGTGAGTCCGATACCGCCCGATACACTGGGCGACGATGCGGCGTTCCCTTTAGGAGCTTTTTTTCGGGGATATCGTATGATCCTGGATCCCGAGGCGAAAGCGTACGACATAGCGTCTCCACTCGGCTCGGAATTCGAACGCCGCATGCGCACCTTGGCGGGCCTGTGGCAGACTCTCGTCCGCCGGCCGGAGCTTTTCGGCCTCCGCGACCGGATGTGGCTGCACTTCGTCTCGCACAAAGTCGGGCGGCTGCTGCTGCCGTGGCTGGCTCTTGCGGTGGTGGGAAGCGCGCTCTGGCAGCCTTCGCCGTGGCGGGAAGCAGTCCTGGCGGCGGCGGGTGCGTTTCTTGCGCTGGCGGCCCTGGACTCGCTGCTTCCGCAGCGGTCGGCAGTGAAGCGAATCACCTCCCCAGCGCGTACGGTATTGGTGATGCTCGCGGCGTCATTCTGCTCAATTTCCGTATTTCTAGTGCCACCGCAGCGTTTGTGGAAGCGAACCAGAGTGGGAGCGGATACGCCAGCAGACTAACCCGGCTGCTCCTGGCTCCAGAGTTTCTGAATGACCGAAACATCCTGGAGAGCCACCCAGTGATCAATGCGAATACGTAAGCGCTGAGGGCCCGGCGTTTCCACACTCTCCTCCCGTCCCAGGACGTGTCCCACGCAAACGGTCTGACTGGTTTGGACCGCTACAAGAGCGCCGTCGGAAATAGCGGGTCCACCGACGGTCAGTTCAAGCTCTGAGCTCTCCAGGTCGGCGCCAAGCAACTTGCCGGTTCGCTCCGCACCTGGGGGTTCGGTCAAATCCCGTAACGCCACGACAGAATCGTCGCTCATTGCCGCCTATTATACCCGGGGGGTCGCTACCATCTCAGGTATTTCGACATCTGGTTTCACCGTAGTTCCGTGAGCTGCCAGTTCGCGGTTGAGCTGAAGAAGCTGCGGCATAAGCCGGCCGGCGTCGGATTCGATACCCAGCATGGCGGGTTTCGCATCTTCCGGAGTATCAAGCTTCACCCCGAACCATCTCGCCGCCGGACGCCGCCATCCTTGCTTGCGATTCTGGCGAGCCAGGTAAACCAATGTAACGCCAGTACCAGCCGCGAACAGGTAAGCCAATACAAGTTGGAGCATGATAACAGTCTTATCGGCCAGTAGCCAATTTTCCATGAGGTCTTCGCCCTAAGTGTTGACACCCCTATTACCTAGCGCGGACAATGGACTGGGGATGCGGAAGTGAAAGACCTAATGTGGCTGGCCTTGAAGGCCTTCCTCGTGTGTCTTGTTTTGACGCCGATTTTCCGCGATATCTTCCGCTCCTACGGGATCGTCGACAAGCCGGACCGCAGGCGTAAAGTGCATGTTTATCCGATTCCGCGCATCGGCGGCATCCCCATCGCCATCGCGTACGTTGTCGCGCTATACCCCTTCTCCGACGAATCGCGCTTGTTGAGCGCCTATCTTCCGCTGGCTTGGAAAATGATTCCGGCGGCGGGGCTGATCTTCATCGTCGGCCTGACTGACGACCTGATAGGCCTGAAGCCTTGGCAAAAGTTACTCGGCCAACTGGGAGCGGCCGGACTGGCGTATTGGGCCGGCGTCCGCGTGGCCGGGGTTGCCGGGTTCTTGCCGAACGACGCCGTCTGGTGGACACTGCCGCTCACATTGTTCTGGCTGCTGGCCTGCACGAATGCCTTCAATCTGGTGGATGGTCTGGATGGCTTGGCAGCCGGCATGGGGCTGGTCGCGTCACTGACCATGCTGGTTGCGGCGCTGCAGGAACCGAACATGCAGCTGGCCTACGCCTGCGTTCCGCTGGTGGGCGCGTTGGTTGCGTTTCTGTGCTTCAATTTCAACCCCGCCACGGTTTTCCTGGGAGATTCCGGATCCATGCTGATCGGATTTCTTCTGGGGTGCTACGGCGTGGTGTGGGCCCAGAAGTCCGCGACTCTGGTCGGAATGATGGTGCCGCTGCTGGCCGTATCCATTCCCCTGCTGGATGTTTCGCTCACCATTCTGCGACGTTTTCTGCGCAATCAGCCGATTTTTTCCGCCGACCGCGGGCACATCCATCATCGTTTGCTGGACCGCGGGTTGGCTCCCTCGCGCGCAGTGCTGGTTCTTTATCTGGTCTGCGCGGCAGCCGCGGCGTTCGCGCTGCTGTTGACCCATCCTTACGCGGGGCGGTTCTACGGGCCCATCATTTTGGTTATCTGCTTCGTGGTTTGGGTGGGAATCCGTCAATTGCGCTATGCGGAATTTGGCCTGGCCAGCCGTCTGCTTTTCGGGGGCGAGCTTCAGCGCACTCTGGGCGGCCAAATACGACTGGAGATGCTGGCTGAAAAACTGGGAGAGGCCCAGTCCGAGGAAGATTGCTGGCAGGTGCTGGCGGCCAGTATCGACGACTTCGGATTCTCGGCAGTGGAGCTTTCGCTGCGTGGACGCCAGTGGCAGAAGAGTTTCCCGCGTAGTCTCGATGCGGAAAGCTGGTCGCTGGAAGTTCCCCTCGGTGAGCAGGCCTGGCTGCGGCTCGCGCGCCCCTTCGATTCCGGTGTGTTGCCGATGATGGTAACCCCGTTTCTCGATACGGTCCGGCGCGCTCTCCAAAGCAAACTGCAAAATTGGGACAGGGAAGCGGTGCTTTGATCTTTGAAACTCAGGAGCAGCCTCTCTAGACGCCCCCTTCGGGCGGAGCATGTTAGACTGCGTTTTTGACCAAGGCCTTGCGCTTCAAACCCCGCCATTCGAATCGCCGCCTCTTCCGGATTGGGGATATGATCCTGGTGGCGGCGTCATTCACCGCGGCTCAACTCCTGACCCTGGGAGACGATTTTTGGCTCAACATTCAGGTTGAGCCGCTGAGTTCTTTAGGCTCACTGGCATTCGTATTCGCATGCATCACTGTGTGCCTGGAAATCGGCGATCCGCAGCAATGGGATTCGATGGCTGACCGGCTTCGCCAGATATCGCTGGCGCTGGGCGTTGGATTCCTGATCGAGGCTTTTCTCTCCTACGCGAGTGTCAGCTCATTATCGCCACAAGCCATGTTGCTCGGCAGCGCACTATGCGCGGTAATGCTGGTCGGGTGGTACTGGATCTTCGGAATGGTGGTGCCCACCTCGCGAGCCCCTTTGAAGGTCCTCCTGCTGGACACTGATCCCGTGCTGGAGGCAGTTACTCGCTCGCCGATGTTCCGTGGCAGTCGTTACCAGATGTTCGGCCCCTTGGAAGATCCGAACGATTTGGGCCCGGCCATCAAAGAGTATCACCCGGATTACATCCTGATGCAGGAGACCAGGCGCGAATTGCCGACTGCCTTGCTACTCGAACTGCGTTCCGGCGGCGTGGCCATCGAGAGCATCCCGGAATTCTATGAATCGGCCCTGGAACGAATCTCGACCCGCCATTTACGTCCTCCTAGATTTTTGTTCGGCGAACTGACGCCGAAGCGCCAGAATCTGGCTATCCAGGCCGTTTATTCGAATCTGGTCGTGCTCTTGGGATTGATTGTGGGGCTTCCGCTGCTGTTGCTCCTGATGATCGCCTTGAAGGTGACAGCCCCGTCGCAACCTGTGTTTCAGAGACGGCGATGCACCGGATTTAACAACGTCCCGTTTACTCTCTTGAGATTTAACTCAACATCCTGGCTGGGACGGAGCCTTAGAAAGCTGAGGCTCGAAGGGCTGCCGCAGCTGGTGAATGTGGTGCGCGGAGAGATGTCCCTGGTGGGTCCCCGCCCCAAGCGAGTGGAGTTCTCGGAGGAATTGGCACGGCACATCCCTTACTATGCCGAGCGCCTCACCGTCCGGCCGGGGTTAACTGGCTGGGCTCAGATCCATTTCCCGGATACAGACGCACTCCTCGAACTGGAATACGATCTGTACTACACCGCGAACCTGTCTCCGGGCTTTGATCTCAGGATTATTATCCGGACCCTGCGGACTCCCAGCCAGCCACTGTCGTCCAGCTAACGTCTGAAGAGGTCGGGAGCTACTTGCCGAGGCGGCCAAGGATGTTCGTCACGTAATCCTTGGTCTCAGGAATCTCGGGAATCGAGAAGGTCCGGTCCACGCGCGTCATCCCTGCGTTGTAAGCGCTCAGGGCCAGGGCCAAATCTCCGTGATAGCGGTCGAGCAATTGCTTCAGGAGCTTGGCGCCTGCTGAAAGGCTCTCCTGCGGATCAAACGGGTCACGCACTTCGAACTGCGCTTGCGTCGATGGCATCAGCTGCATCAGACCTTGTGCGCCCTTGGGAGAAACCACGCACGGACGGAACCCCGATTCCTGGCGCGCCACTTCCCGCACCAATGCCGGGTCGACGCTATGCTCGCGCGCGACATTGTCGATCATCTCACTCAATTCCGGTTGAGCCATCGGCTCGCAGGCGTAGGCCACCGGCGCCGGCGCATTAGACACATTAAACAATGGAGCGGCTAACGCAGGCGGCGTCACCCTCGGCGCCACCGGGAACCTGATGGACTTGAGCTGCTGCTCGACCGAGGCCCGCTGCTTTTCAATAGACGCGGCCATGGCCGTCTGAACCTGCCGGGACTGCTGTGCGCGGACGTCCTGCGACACACGAATATCCTGCACCAGAAAGATTGCGATCCACCACATTCTGGTATTCATCGGCCAAACCGCTGAAAACGTTTAGCGAGGGGCTAGTTGCGCGCCCGCGTCAAGCGATAGATGTAGGCCAGAACCTCAGCCACGGCGCGGTATAGATGGGCCGGAATCTCGCGGCCCACGTCCACCGACTTATACAAGGCCTGGGCCAGCGGAGGATTCTCCACCAAGGGGATGCCGTGTTCCAACGCGCGCTTGCGGATCCGCAAGGCCAGATAGTTCTTGCCTTTGGCCACCACCATGGGGGTCGCCATGGTTTCGTGGTCATAGCGCAGGGCCACGGCATAGTGGGTGGGGTTCACAATGATCGCAGTGGCCGTTGCCACGTTATGCATCATGCGCTTGCGTGCCAGATCGCGCTGCAAACGCCGGATCTTGCCTTTGATGAGCGGGCTTCCTTCGTTCTCCTTGGATTCCTCTTTCACCTCCTGCTTGGTCATGCGGAGGTCCTTCATGAATTTGCGCTTCTGGCGGACGAAATCGATTAAGCCAAACACCAGAAACACTCCGGCCGCCTTCCACAGAATGTCCTTGATGGATGCGCCGACTTTAAGAAGCCCCGTATCCAGGCTCATGAAGGGGAGGGTGAGAAGCAGGTCGGCATTCTCCCGGGCAATGGAAACGATCGCCAAAGAGAACAGCACCAGCATGGCCGATGCCTGTACCAGCGCCATGGGCCCCTGAAAGGCCATATTCTTGATCTTGCTCACGGGATTGAAGCGGCCGAAATCGGGCGTGAGTTTCTGCAGGCTGAAGCCAAACCTGGTGACAAATAAGTGGACGCTGAGCGTCAGGACAACGGTGAGTCCTCCGATGATGGACAGCGGAACGAAGGCGCGCTCCAGCAGCGTGAAGGCGATTCCGGGGAACGTGGCAACGCTCAGGTCGGCGTGAAAGGATTCGGTCAGAGAGGTCCGCAGCATGGCCTTCATGGTGCTCATCCAGCCCGGGAACCAGGCGAAGGCGATGACGATGAATACGATGAACTGCGTGGCGGCCACCATCTCACGGGAGGTGGGGAAGTTGCCTTCCACGCGGGCTTTGTGAAGCCGCCGCGGCGAAGGCTTTTCTGTTTTACTGTGCGAATCGGCTGCCATGAGGTAGGAATCTCAAGCAATCTCAAGCGAGGAGAAGCTGGCGGACCAGGCGCATAATCGGGCCCGCGGCCTGGGTGAGAACCTGCGGGAAGACCAGCACCAGCCATGCCAGCAACCCCAGGGACAGAAGCATCTTGATGGGAAATGCGAGCGTGATGAGCTGCAGCTGCGAATTCAGACGCCCCAGCAGGGCCAACGAAATGTCCACGATGAGCAGCAGCGCCAGCAGCGGTAGCACCAGGCGCAGGCCGGTGCTGAACATCACCGATCCGGTCCGTACCACCTGGTTGAGCATGGAAGCGCTCAACACTACTTGTCCCGGCGGGTGCACCCGGAGACTCTGGGCAAAAGCCAGCAGAATCTGATGATCCAGACCGGTGGCAAAAAACAGCAGACCGGCCGTGGTCTGGGCGATCGCCAGCAAGACGCTGGAATCGGCGCCGGAGGTTGGATCGATGGTGGACGCGAAGGAATATCCCGCTTGCAGGCTGATAATCTGGGCGCCCATCTGAAATATTTCGGCCAGAAACGCGACGGCGACACCCACGCCGATACCCAACCCGGCCTCGGCCAGCAGCCATCCCACCAGCATTCCGAAACTTACACCAGCCGAGGGAATCGCCGGCCAAAGGGGCATCAGAGCCAGCGTGATAGCGCCGGAGAGGGCCGCGCGAATCACGCCCGGACCGGCATTAATGCCGGGCAGCGGCACGAACACGAATACACCAGACACGCGCGCCAGCACCAGGAGAAAGGCGTACAGCGTGCCAATCTCGAGCTTCAGCTCAGTGCCCATACTTGGCGATGTCGGTGAACACGGCAGAGGTGTAGCTGGTGAGCTTGTTGAGCATCCACGGCATCAGGAGAACCAGCCCTCCCAGGAAGGCGGCCAGCCGGGGAAAAGTGCTGAAAGCCGAATCCTGCAGGGACGTCGCCACCTGAATCAGGTTCATGACGATGCCGACGCAGAAACCGATCGCCAGCAAGGGCGCGCTTAGCCAAAAGGCGGCCATCAGAGCTTCGCGAATGATATGAATTGCGTTTTCGGGGGTCATGAAAGAGCGTCCGTTCTTAACTCAGTAGAAAGATTTCACCAGTGAGCCGACTACCAGATTCCAGCCGTCGACTAATACGAACAACAGGATCTTGAAGGGAGCCGAAATCATCACGGGCGGCAGCTGGACCATACCAATGGATAGGGTCACGGAAGCGACCACCAGATCGATCACCAGGAACGGCAGAAACAGCAGCGCTCCGATTTGGAATCCGGTTTTCAGCTCGGAGAGGATGTAGGAAGGAATCAGAACCGAAAGACTCAGATCCTCTACGTTCCGCGGCGGGGGCGCTTTGGTGATCTCGACAAACAGCTTGATATCTTTTTCGCGGGTGAAGCGGGCGAGAAATGTCTTGAGCGGCTTCGAACCCTGGTCGAACGCCTGGCTGGCTGTGATGGTGCCTTGATCCATCGGCTCCCACGCCTTGTGATAGATGTCCTGGGCCACCGGCTGCACAATCACGATGGTTAGAAACAGAGCCAGCCCGATCAGCACCTGGTTGGACGGCGTCGACTGCGTGCCCAGCGCCTGCCGCAAAAAGTGCAGCACCACGGTAATGCGCAGAAACGGCGTGATACACATCACGGCTGCCGGCAGCAACGTGAGTAGCGTGAGGGAGACCGCGATCTCCATCGGCAGGCTGAGCGTGCCGCCGCTCGAACCCACACCCAATTTGGCCAGCGGGGAATTGGAGGCCGGCGCGGCCACGGCCGCCGAACCTGCCAGCAGGAAAGCTAAAGCGCCTCGGATCATGCTCATCAATTTTCCAGTCATCAACTTTCCATAGGAGCCGCGGGAAGC
>Ga0207707_10005561_pt1 | contig 11025 bp, 11 predicted proteins | sample KBSC83BmetaG_FD_184336 | JGI IMG/M metagenome (GOLD analysis project Ga0207707, IMG submission 184336) | Corn rhizosphere microbial communities from Kellogg Biological Station, Michigan, USA - KBS C8-3B metaG (SPAdes) (version 2) | ecosystem: Host-associated > Plants > Roots > Rhizosphere ... | reverse complement strand
GCATCTGCTCGAAGGCGGCGCCGATTTGCGCAGCGTGCAGCAGATGCTCGGCCATGCCGACATCGCGACGACGCAGATCTATACCCATGTCGCGGTGCCGCGGCTGAAGGCGCTGGTGGCGCAGCACCACCCGCTGGCCAAGGCGAAGAAGTAGGAGCAACCAAGCAAAATATGATCGTCATGCCCGGGCTTGACCAGGCTTGACCCGGGCATCCACGCTCAGCACGCGAAGCGTGCTGTTCGGCGGAGAGAAGCGCGCGCTGTCGCGCGCGTTCCGTGGATGGCCGGGTCAAGCCCGGCCATGACGGGAAGAACAGGCTGCTACCGTCCCGCGACGTGACCCGGCGCGCCGCTGGTCGGGACCCAGCGCTGCAGGCGCTGGGCGTTGTCGACCTCGCTGGTATAGACGTTGCCGTTGCGGTCGATGGCGACGTTATGCACCCAGTGGAACTCGCCCGCCTGGCGGCCCTGGCGGCCCCAGATCGAGAGAATCTTGCCGTCGCTGCGGCGAATGACCCGCATCTCGTTGTTGCCGCCATCGACCATGATCAGATAGCGCTGCTTGGCGTCGGGCCAGGGATAGACGTCCCACACCGAGCCGCGCAGCGTGTCCTTCAGATAGATGAATTCCTTCACGAAGGTGCCGTCCTTGCGGAACACCTGCAGGCGGTCGTTCGAGCGGTCGCAGACATAGACGAGATTGTCCACCGTGATCTTCACGCAATGGACGGGATTGTTGAATTGCTGCGAGGGCGGCGCCTTGGGATCGTAGGGCGTGCCTTCCTGGCCCGCGACTGCCGGCGGATCCTCGGGCTTGTTGCCGTAGGCGCCCCAGATGCGCTTCACGGCACCCGTGTCCATGTCCATCACGATCACGCGATGGTTGGTGTAGCCGTCGGCGACATAGACCTCGTTGGCCTTGGCGTCGAACCAGAAATCGGCAGGCTTGCCGAACTGCGTGCCGTCGAGGCTGCCTTTGGACGGGCCGCGCTTGCCGAACTGCTTCACGAACTTGCCGTCCTGCGTGAACTTCAGGATCATGCCGTCATCCTTGCCGTTGCCGCCGAACCAGACATAGCCCTTGGGGTCGATGCGCATGCCGTGCTCCTGGCTCGGCCAGTCATAGCCCTCGCCGGGGCCGCCCCAGGCGCGGATGACCTTGCCGGCCTGGTCGAACTCGATGACCGGCGGCGCCGCGACACAGCATTTGCTGAGCGGCGGCTTCTGCGCCGCGCCGAGCTCGTCCTTGGTGTGGCGCAGCGGCCGCTGCATGACCCAGACATGGCCTTGGCGGTCGACATCGACGCCGCCGACCTGGCCCATCAGCCAATTGTGCGGCAGCGGCTTTGGCCAGAAGGGATCGACCTTGAAGGTCGGCCCCTCCGCCCGTGCCGCCCCCGCGGCACTCGCGATCATTCCGCCCAGAAGCGCGGCAAACAGCCCGATTCGCAGCTTTGCCTGCATGGCTTTCCTCCCTGCTGTTGGGCTCGAGCTTAACACAACCCAAATCCGCGGCCAGTCGCCCGGCCCGGCCTCTTCATTGACTTTTGCCGGCCGCGAATTCATGGTGCGGCGCACTATCGCCAGGCTCGAGGCACGCCTCGCCCCGCATCCACGCTGCCGGAGAGCATGCGAACCTTCCTCGATTTCGAAAAGCCCATCGCCGAGCTGGAAGCCAAGGTCGAGGAGCTCCGGCATCTCAGCAATGACGGCGAGCTCAACATCGCCGACGAGGTCGGCCGGCTGCAGGCCAAGACCGAACGGCTGCTGCGCCAGACCTACGGCAAGCTCGGCTCCTGGCAGAAGGTGCTGGTGGCACGCCATCCGGCGCGGCCGCACGGGCTCGATTACATCAAGCGCCTGATCACGGATTTCACGCCGCTCGCCGGCGATCGCGGCTTCGGCGAGGACCGCGCCATCATGGGCGGGCTCGGCCGCTTCCGGGGCGAGGCGGTGATGGTGCTGGCGCATGAGAAGGGCAGCGATACCGAGGCGCGCGTGCGCCACAATTTCGGCATGGCGCGGCCCGAGGGCTATCGCAAGGCGCGCCGCCTGATGCAGCTCGCCGACCGTTTCCATCTCCCCGTCGTCACGCTGGTCGACACGGCCGGCGCCTATCCCGGCGTCGATGCCGAAGCGCGCGGCCAGGCCGAAGCGATCGCGCGCGCCGTCGAGGCGTGCCTCGATCTGACGGTACCGCTGGTCTCGGTGATCATCGGCGAGGGCGGTTCGGGCGGCGCCATCGCGCTCGCCGCCGGCAATCGCGTGCTGATGCTGGAGCATTCGGTCTATTCGGTGATCAGCCCCGAAGGCTGCGCCTCCATCCTGTGGCGCAGCGCCGAGCAGTCGCAGGAGGCGGCCGAGGCGCTGCGGCTTACCGCGCAGGATCTGCAAAAGCTCGGCGTGATCGACGATATCGTGCCGGAGCCGCTGGGCGGCGCGCATCGCGAGCCGCAGATGACGATCGATGCGGTGGGTGTCGCGATCGACGCGGCGCTGCAGCAGCTCGCCGGAACGGATGGGGCCGGGCTGAAATCGGCGCGGCGCGACAAATTCCTCGAAATGGGCAAGCACGGGCTTTAGGCGGCAGGCGAGCCATGAGCCGCTATTGCGACGTCGCCCCCGGCCATCCGCTGCACGGCCCCTATCACGACACGGAATACGGCTTTCCCAGCCGCGACGAGACGGTGCTGTTCGAGCGGCTCTGCCTCGAGATCTTCCAGGCCGGGCTGAGCTGGGAGCTGGTCTTGAAGCGCCGGCCGGGACTGGTCCGGGCGTTCAAGGGCTTCGCCGTCGACAAGGTCGCGCGCTTCGCGGAGAAGGACGTCGCGCGCCTGCTCGCCGACCCGGCCGTGATCCGCAACCGGCTGAAGATCGTCGCGATCATCGAGAACGCACGGCGGGTGCAGGCCTTGCGCCAGAGCCATGGCGGTTTTGCCGCCTGGCTCGATGCGCAGGGCAAGCTCGCGAAGAACGATTGGGTGAAACTGTTCCGCAAGAGCTTCAAATTCACCGGCGGCGAGATTACCGGCGAGTTCCTGATGAGCCTGGGATATCTGCCGGGCGCGCATCGCACGGATTGCCCGGTCATGAAAGACATCGCGCGGGCGCGCAAGATTTCGTCTAGCGGATCCGCGGCTCGGCGAGAAAGCGGTCGATAAAAGCCAGGCTCGCCGCCGTAGCGGCGGCGTCGTACGCCATGTGATGGCCGAGCTCGTTGACGCGGGCCGGCAAGGGAAAATCGAAGGCGTGCGTCGCGCCGGGGAAGATCTCGAGCCTGAGCGGCGCGCCGCGCGGCGCCCGTGCCAGACGATCGGCCAAGGCGCGGCAGCGTCGGGCCGGCGTCCAGTCGTCGGCATCGCCGATCAGGATCAGCAGCGGCGCCGAGAAGCCGCGCGCGAAATGCGTCGCGTTATCGCAACCGGGGTAGAAGGCAATGCCGGCGGCGAAGCGGTGCGGCGGGGCAAAGCGCCCTTGCTCGAGCGCCACCAGCACCGCGTAGCCGCCATGCGAATCGCCCTGCAGCACCAGCCGCGCCGGATCGGCGACACCGCGCGCAACCAGGAGATCGGCCGCGGCGAACGCGTCCCAGGCGCGCCGCGCTCCGGTCACGCGCTGGCCATCGCCGCAGATACTGGCAAGGCGGCGCGGCGCAAAGCTGTCGAGCACCAGCGCGGCATAGCCTTGCGCGACATAATGCTCGGCATAGCTCCTCTGCAGCTTCCAGCTTATGCGCTGCGGCGTGGCCCAGCCGAGCCCGTCGCAGCCATGCATGAGCACGACGGTCAAGAAAGGACCGGCACCGGCGGGCTTGAAGAGATAGCCCATGATCGGCGGGTCGGACGCGTCGGGATGGCCGGCGATTTGCGGGATGGGGAGGCGTTCGAATCCGCTGATCTGCGCCGGCGCGGGGCTCGCCGCGAGCAGCAGGAGCGAGAGGAACGCGGCCCCGCGCATCAGCCGGCGGCGCGCGGCCGCAAGGTCATGCGATCGCCTGCGAGCCGATGATCGATCTTCTCGCCGGAGCTGCGCGGCATGGCTTCCTCGCCGATTACCTTAACTTGGGACCGGCCCGGCGACGGGCAAGCCGGTCAGCGGGACTTGGTGGGGAAGGTCTGGCCCAACAGCTCGTCGAAGCTGGCCGGGCCCATGCTGCCCGCCTTGGCCCGGAAATAGGAGATCAGCAGGATGCGGATGGCGGAGGTGAGGCCGCTGCCCTGATGCACGCGCCGCACACGGGTGCACACCTCGTTGATGCTCATCGTCTCACGCGCCGCGATCTCGCCCAAGGCGTCCCACAGCTCGGCCTCCAGGCGCATGCTGGTGCGGTGCCGGCCGACCGTGACGTTCTTGCTGATCAGACGAGACGGCATGAGACGTTCGCAGCACAATCTACAAAATTTGTATGCATAGTACGGATAGGCGCGGCGAACGCAACTGCCAACTGTTCTTTGGCCGATGCGCGCAATTGAAAATAGTTGCGTCGAAATGGCTACTTCCCGGCCTCTTCCGCGGGAGTCAGGGCCTTCAGGCTGAGCGCGTGGACCGGCCCGGCGAGCTCCTCGGCGAGCAGACCGTGGATGGTGCGCTGACGTTCGATGCGCGACTGACCCGTAAACCGGTCCGACACCACCAGCACATTGAAATGCGTCTCGCCGCCATCCTGCGCGCCGGCATGGCCGGCATGGCGCGCCGAATCATCGACTATTTCCAGCCGTGTCGGCGCGAGGCCCGCGCTCAGCTTGCTGCGGATGCGATCGGCGACGCGCATGCTGTCTCCTGTCATGATTTTGTCGAGAGAAGGGAACGAATCGGCGCCGTGGCGTCAAGCGGGGCGCTGCGCACCGTAAATTCTCGGGCCAGTCCCTGCCCCGCCTTGCCTCGCCGCCGGCCGCTTCCCATACTGGCATCATGCCGAAGGCCCAGTACCGCCCCTTGCGCTATGAGGAAATCGAGGCCCCGCCGACGCGGGCCTGCGATTCACCGGGCTGCCGGTGCGGCGGCGACTTCCGGGCACCGAAATCGCGCGACCGGCTGACCGATTATTACTGGTTCTGCCTCGAGCATGTGCGGCAATACAATGCCGCTTGGGATTACTACGCCGGCATGGATACGGCGCAGATCGAGGCCCATATCAGACGCGACGTGACCTGGGACAGGCCGACCTGGCCGCTCGGCGGGCAAGGACAGCCGCCGCGGCGGTCCTACCGTTTCCACGATCCGTTCGACATTTTCGAGGGGGTGGATCCGCTGGATCCGCACCGCCGTGCCCGCCCTGACGATCCGCCGGCCCGGCCACGCGCGAGCAGCGCCGAGGAGAAGGCGCTGTCGGTGCTGGACCTGTCCCTGCCGATCACGCTGGTCGAGGTCAAGGCACGTTACAAGCAGCTGGTGAAACGGCATCATCCCGATGCCAATGGCGGCGACAAGGCCGCCGAGGAGAGGCTCAAGCTGATCAATGAGGCCTATGCAACCCTCAGGCACAGCCTCGCATCTTGACTCTCGCTAGACCATCGGCATGGTTCTTGCGTTTCGCTAAGCCGCCATGCCGCGCGCCGGCCTCGCCGTGCCGGCCCCTCTCTCGAGCTTGGAAGTGCTGAATGGATACCCCGACCCATAGCATGCATGCCGCCCACAGCCTGCCGGCCCCCGACATCAGCCTGTCGGTGCGCCAGACCTTCGGGCTGGATACCGATATGACCGTGCCGGCCTTCTCGACGGGCAGCGAATATGTGCCCGATGTCGACGATGCCTATCATTTCGACCCGGACACGACCTTGGCCATTCTCGCCGGCTTCGCCTTCAACCGGCGCGTCATGATCCAGGGCTATCACGGCACCGGCAAATCGACCCATATCGAGCAGGTCGCGGCGCGCCTCAACTGGCCGTGCGTGCGCGTCAATCTCGACAGCCATATCAGCCGCATCGATCTCATCGGCAAGGATGCGATCGTGCTGCAGGAGGGCCAGCAGGTCACCGCCTTCCGCGAGGGCATGCTGCCCTGGGCGCTGCAGAATCCGGTGGCGCTGGTGTTCGACGAGTATGATGCCGGCCGGCCCGACGTCATGTTCGTGATCCAGCGCGTGCTCGAGGTCGAGGGCAAGCTCACCCTGCTCGACCAGAACCGCGTGATCCGTCCGCACCCGGCTTTCCGCCTCTTCTCGACCGCCAACACGGTCGGGCTCGGCGACACGACCGGCCTCTATCACGGCACGCAGCAGATCAACCAGGGCCAGATGGACCGCTGGAACATCGTCGCGACCCTGAATTACCTGCCGGCCGAGGTCGAAGAGAAGATTGTCCTCTCCAAGGTGCCGCATTACGACAATGAGGAGGGGCGCCGCACCATCGCCGCCATGGTGGCGCTGGCCGATCTCAGCCGCTCGGGCTTCATCGCCGGCGACATCTCCACCGTCATGTCGCCGCGCACCGTGATCACCTGGGCCGAGAATGCGAAGATCCTCGGCGATCTCGCTTTCGCCTTCCGGGTCACCTTCCTCAACAAATGCGACGAGGTCGAGCGGCCGGTCGTGGCGGAATATTTCCAGCGCTGCTTCGGCCGCGAGCTGACCGGCGGCGCCGCCGTCAAGGAAGGTCCGAAACAGCCGGCGCGTACCGGCCGGCCGAACTAGGCCGCGACGCGCATGAGCGACGGCGAAAGCCCCATCGACACCTTCAAGCGCGCCACGGCGGCGGCGGTACGCGCCGTCTCCGCGACGCCCGATGTCGAGGTGAGCTTCGCCGCCGAAGGCGGTGCCGCCGCCGGCAAGCGGGTGCGCCTGCCGGTGCCGAGCCGGTCGCTGTCGCAGGAAGAGGTGGCGCGGGTGCGCGGCGAGGCCGACGCCGTCGCCCTCAAGCTGCGCCATCACAACGCCCAGACGCATGCCAAGCGCATGCCGCACCAGGCGGCGGCGCGCGCCGCCTATGAGGCGGTCGAGCAGGCGCGCTGCGAGGCGCTGGGAGCGCTACGCATGGCGGGCGTCGCCGAGAATCTCGACGCCGCCCTCGACTACCGCTATCGCCGTCAGGGCTATGACCGCATCCGCGAGCGCAGCGAGGTCAATCTCGCCGAGGTGCTGCGCCTGCTGGCGCGCGAGGCGCTGACCGGCGAGCCGCCGCCGGAAGCGGCGCGCCATGTCGTCGATCTGTGGCGGCCGAGCCTCGAGAACCGCGTCGTCTCCGACATCGACGAGCTGAGGAAGCACATCGGCGATCAGGAGCAATATGCGCGCACCGTGCGCCAGCTGCTCGCCGATCTGCATCTCGAGGCGGATGACGAGGAGCTCAGCGAGCAGGAGCAGGGCCAGGGCTCGGAAGGCGAGGAGCAGGAGAACAGCGGCGATGTGCGCGGCGAGGCCGGCGACCAGGAGAGCGGCGACAGCATGTCGAGCTCGGAAGCGGGCTCCGACGAGATGCGTCCGGGCGAGGACACCGACGGCGCCGGCGAGGAGGAGCAGGGCGAGGTCGGTCCCGGCTCGGGCGACGAGGAGGCGACGCCGCAAGGCCCGTCGTCGCTGCTCAATCGCGGCCACAATCAGGGGCCGGAGCCCTTTTACCGCGCCTATTGCACCAATTTCGACGAGATCGTGCAGGCCGCCGAGCTGTGCGATCCCGAGGAGCTGACGCGGCTGCGCGCCATGCTCGACCAGCAGCTGTCGCATCTGCAAGGCGTCATCGGCCGGCTCGCCAACCGGCTGCAGCGCCGCCTCATGGCCAAGCAGACGCGCGCCTGGGAGTTCGATCTCGAGGAAGGGCTGCTCGATGCCGGCCGTCTCGCCCGCGTCGTCGTCAACCCCATGCACCCGCTGTCCTACAAGCGCGAGAAGGACACCGAGTTCCGCGACACGGTGGTGACGCTGCTCATCGACAATTCCGGCTCGATGCGCGGCCGGCCGATATCGATCGCCGCCATGAGCGCCGACATTCTCGCGCGCACGCTCGAGCGCTGCGGCGTCAAGGTCGAGATTCTGGGATTCACCACCAAGGCCTGGAAGGGCGGGCAGAGCCGCGAGCGCTGGATCGCCGACGGCAAGCCGCCGCAGCCCGGCCGGCTCAACGATCTCCGCCACATCGTCTACAAGTCGGCCGACGCGCCCTGGCGCCGCGCCCGCAAATCGCTCGGCCTCATGCTGCGCGAGGGGCTGCTCAAGGAGAATATCGACGGCGAGGCGCTGCTCTGGGCGCATAACCGCCTGCTCGGCCGGCCCGAGCAGCGCCGCATCATGATGGTGATCTCGGACGGCGCGCCGGTCGACGATTCGACGCTTTCGGTCAATCCCGGCAACTATCTCGAGCGCCACTTGCGCGACGTGATCGGCTGGATCGAGCGCACCTCGCCGGTCGAGCTCATCGCCATCGGCATCGGTCACGACGTGACGCGCTACTACCGCCGCGCCGTCACCATCGTCGATGCCGAGCAGCTCGGCGGCACCATGATGGAAAAGCTGGCCGAGCTGTTCGACGAGGACGGCAAGCCGCCCGTCCGCCGCCTGCGGGCGAGCGCGTAAGATCCTGCACGCAAACGCTCCATAGAGCGCTTCTCCCAGACCGTCATGGCCGAATCTGGTCCACTGCTGTCCGGTTGGTCGTGAATGGGCGACTGATCGCCCAAAATCGTCATCCTCGCGCTTGACGTGAGGATCCACGCCTTTGCCCGGCCACAAGCGAGGGTCGCTTCCACGGAAAACCAAAAACAAGGGATGCTCGCGCCAGGCGCGAGCATGACGACCGACAGCGCGACGACTAAGTCCGATGCAGGGCGGCGAAGCGGCCGCCGGCGCGGAAGCGGTCGAGATAAGTCGGCAGGATCGATTCGACCGCGGTCGGCGCGATGCCGAGATCGGCCAGCGTCGCCGCACCTTGTGCCACGACATTGTCGTGCTTCAGGAGCTCGACCTGGTCGCGCGTCAGCGGCGGCACCGGCAGGAGCTCGAGGAAGGCCGCTTCGAGCTTGGCGAGGCCGAAGGGCAGATTGACCAGCAGCCGGTCGCGGCCGGTCTCGCGCAGCGTCAGCTCCATGAGATCGCGGAAGCTGTAGATGCGCGGGCCGCCGAGCTCGAACAGCTTGCCTTTGGCCTGCGGCTGCAGCAGCGCCACCATGATCGCCTCGGCGACGTCGCCGACATAGACCGGCTGGAACTTGGTATGGCCGCCGCCGATCAGCGGCAGGGCCGGCGCGAAGCGCGCCAGCGTCGCGAAGCGGTTGAAGAAATGATCCTCGGGCCCGAACATGATGCTCGGCCGCAGGATGGTGGCGCCGGGAAATTCCGTACGCATCGCGGCCTCGCCCTCGGCCTTGCTGCGCGCATAGAGCGATGCGGCGTGCGGATCGGCGCCGATCGCCGAAACATGGACCAGGCTCTCGACACCGGCCGACCGTGCGGCGCGCGCGATGCGGGCCGCCCCCTCGGCATGCACATTGCGGAAGCGCTGACGGCCACCCTCGTAGAGAATGCCGACGAGATTGACCACGAGATCGGCGCCGGCGACCGCCGCCGCGATATCGCCGTCGCGGCCGATATCGAGCCCGACCGGCACGATCTGCCCGACATCGCCCATCGGCTTGAGGAACCCGGCCCGCACCGGGTGACGCACCACGGCGCGGATCACCGCGCCGGTCTTGGCCAGCCGCCCGACCAGGTGACGCCCGACAAAGCCCGAGGCTCCGAATATCGTCGCCGTCTTGATCGCCATCGCCGATTGCCCCTCTCGCTCCTGGCCTGCCTTATACAATAGCCGGGGCCATGCCGGCAGCCCCGAACGGGCGCGAGGCGCGGAAGTTGGCGCGAAGGCCGTGCCGGCCTCAAATCCTTGACAAGCCCGGCCCCATTCCCATTATCAGGCCCTCCGCGGCCCAGGTGGCGGAATTGGTAGACGCGCTAGATTCAGGTTCTAGTGGGCGAAAGCTCGTGGAAGTTCGAGTCTTCTCCTGGGCACCACCGCGGATATAGTTGCGCAAAAGCCCTCGCTCACCGGAGACAGGGCGAGGGACGGTATGGCGCATCATCTCTACAAGGGCGATCTTCCTGAATCGCTCGATCTCGGCCCGGTCATCGCCATCGACAGCGAGACCATGGGCCTTTCCATCGGCCGCGACCGGCTGTGCGTCGTGCAGCTGTCGAGCGGCAATGGCGAGGCGCATCTCGTCCAGATCCCGCCCGCCGGGCCGGACGGGCGCGTCGCGGCGCCCCATCTCGCGCGCCTCCTCACCGACCCCAACCGGCTGAAGCTGTTCCATTTTGCCCGCTTCGACGTGGCCGTCCTGATGCACACGCTGGGCGTCACCACGGCGCCCATCTATTGCACCAAGATCGCCTCCAAGCTGGTCCGCACCTATACCGACCGGCACGGGCTCAAGGACCTGGTGCGCGAGCTGGTCGGGGTCGATCTCTCGAAGCAGCAGCAATCCTCCGACTGGGGCGCCGACAGCCTCACCGAGGAGCAAATCGCCTATGCCGCCTCGGACGTGCTCTATCTGCATCAGATGAAGGCCAGGCTCGACGAGATGCTGGCCCGCGAGGGCCGCACCGAGATGGCCGCCGCCTGCTTCCGCTTCCTGCCGACCCGCGCCGCCCTCGACATCAAGGGCTGGCACGACGACATCTTCGAGCACTGAGCCAAGCAAACCGCCCGCTGCCAAGGCTCAGTTTTGCGCGGCGCTCGCCGCCGGCCTACGGCGCCGCAGCATTGACCCTGGCGGGTGGCGCAGGCATACTCCGGCCGAATGTCGGGCCCTATGCAAAATGTCGGCCAATTCAACCCAATGATGCTTTTGCGCCACAGGCCGGGACGGGTGTGCTGATGGCCGCCGGCCCTGCCGCCCCCCTCCACGCGCCCTCCTCCGACCGCCAGGCGCGCGACCTCGACAGCGCCGCGCGGGCGCTCGGCCTCGCCGCCGAAGGGATCCGGGCGCTCGCCGCCCAGCTCGACCAAAGCTTCACCGCCGCCCTCGACCTGATCGAAGCGGCGCGCGGCAAGGTGGTGGTGAGCGGCATGGGCAAGAGTGGCCATGTCGCGCACAAGATC
>Ga0207707_10005555_pt1 | contig 11029 bp, 10 predicted proteins | sample KBSC83BmetaG_FD_184336 | JGI IMG/M metagenome (GOLD analysis project Ga0207707, IMG submission 184336) | Corn rhizosphere microbial communities from Kellogg Biological Station, Michigan, USA - KBS C8-3B metaG (SPAdes) (version 2) | ecosystem: Host-associated > Plants > Roots > Rhizosphere ... | reverse complement strand
TTTATCGAGGACAAATCGATATTAAACCCCGCAGAGTCGGTCACTTTTTCAAATCTTCGCGAGATCACTGACGAGGTGCTCGCTACGCTAACGCCGCGCGAGGAAAAGGTGATCAAGATGCGGTTCGGGCTTGGCAACACCGGCTCGGAGCATACGCTCGAAGAGGTCGGTCAGCATTTTGCCGTCACTCGCGAACGTATCCGTCAGATCGAGGCAAAGGCGTTGAGAAAGCTCCGTCACCCGTCGCGGTCGCGTCGGCTCAAGGCCTTTTTGGAAGGAAAACAATAAGCGGTGTGAAATTCTGGCTTCGCGGTCTGATATCCTATGGGCATCGGACCGCGAAGCTGTTTTTGCTCATGGATATGAAAGTCACTCTTTTACTTGTTGCCTTTCTGAATCTCTCACCCGTAGCGATTTTTGGACAGAAGGATACGCCAGATCTCATTAAAATTCCGTTCGTTCGGTCCGAAATCGATTCAAACACCGAAGCAAAGGATGAATCTATCGATTCAAAAAACCACAAAAGCGTGATTGCACGCACTTCAGGTAGCAGCAGCGATGCTGAGCTGATTCGCATCGCCGAAACCGTTTATCCGGACCAGGCAAAACTCGACGAAAGTTCCCCCTTCAAAAACGGCCGGGATCGTCCAAAGGATGAAACCGAACCATTTTGGTCTGCAGGCTCATTCGACGGCGTGAAAATTGCGGCAATAGTATCGAGGAGGGCCCTCAAATACTATCAAGAGTTGTCGGTTAGCTTCCGTGGAAAGAAAAGTCCTACCCAGATCACGATGACGAGCACCGCATTCGATTATTCAGCAAGTGTGGAATACCGTCCTAAGTTCGTTATAGGAACGGATGAGTTTGAAAACGTTCGAGTTGCTAACCTGAAACTGTCTTGGTCACAGTACTGCGGGAATCTGTGTGCGATGGCTTTTGAACGAACCAAAGTTGTTGTGTTCGATTCAAATCATCAGCCTATCGCGATGTATTTGGACGCGGAGCGCCGGGTTTTAGTAAGTTGAAAGACGATGTCGATCGCGGGGCAGATATTTTGGATCATTATTCTTTCAGTCGTCGTGGCGTCCATCGCCTGGACGGTCACGCAGGAAGAGATCTTCGGCGAGTGGCGAAACTACTGCAAGGCGAAGAGCAAGAGCTGCCGCACAATCCTGCAACGAAAATTCTTCTACGTCTTTACCTGCGAATATTGCTTTAGCCACTGGGTCACGCTCGTCGTTCTGATCGTTACGGGTTTTAAGCTTTTATTCGACGACTGGCGTGGTTATGTGTTGGCCTTTTTCCTCCTGCCGTGGGTCGCAAATCAGTGGATGAGCTTGTATCGACTATTGCGTGTCGACATCAAGCATGAAAATGCTCTGGCCGAAAAGTCGATCAACGACGTTAAGGAGGGGCGATAGCCAGACTCGTCGCTACCCATATCGTCGTTTCAGTTAAAGTAACTTCGCGAAAGGATCACCTTATTCTTGTAACAACTGGGCTTAGGACTTTGTACCAGTGTACCAGCCATTTTTTTGTATCTTTATTATCGGACGCACGCCACCGCTGACTACAAACAGGATCATTTTCAAAGAGCCATCCCCATACCGCAACACCCGTTACAGCACAAGATACTATTATACCATACCTGTCAAGCGCCCTTCGCGCATATTTTCAGCGGCGACAGTGGTTAGATGAGCTCTTTTGCGGCGGCAAGAGCCTCGTCGACGGTCGAGATCTTTCCATCGAGCTGGCGCTCGTAAACCGCGTCGAGGACCTGTTTGAATTTCGGTGAAGGCTCGAGGCCGAGGTCGATCAGGTGGCGGCCCATGAGAATGGGGTCCGGCGCTTTCTTTTCGATCTCGAGCTCGCGGACCTTTTGAATGAACCACTCCTGTGCCTCGGAACCGAACCGTTTTTCGGGCGGCAGCCACTCAGGATTTCGGCCGAGGCTGTCAGCTTTTGCAACGCGATAAAGCAGATCGGGCTCGACCTTTCGCGCGAGGCGGCGAAAGGCCCCGTCGCCGACCGGACTCTTTGATTCAGCTTTGTAGAACTCGCCGGGCTTAAGATGATATTTAACGAGCTGAACGACCTGATGCCGCACGTCATAGCCGTTGATGGTATAGATCCCGAAGCGGTCAAGAAATGACATGGTCGGCTCGATACCGGCCTCGTCATGATTGTGCGAACGCCAGCGCCCGTCAAAGAATTTTGTCGTGGGTGGCTTGCCGAGATCGTGAGCGACAGCGGCTAACATCACCGTTACTTTTTTTTCGTACGGCAGATCATCGATGAGCTTTCTCGCCTCATCGGCGACCATCATGGTGTGAAGATCGACGTTGCCCTCGGGGTGCCATTCGGGCTCCTGGGGCACGTCGACCAGCGACTGGAGCTCGGGAAATATCTGCCTAACGACGCCAAGATCATAAAGCCATTTTAGGCCGATGGATGGGCTCTGCGCTTTTAGTAATATCTTTTCGAGTTCGCCCCAAACGCGCTCTCGCGGAAGGTCCGTCACATCGATCGTCTTGCAGATCGCAACTGTTTCGGGCGCGATGTCGAATTCGAACCGCGCAGCAAACTGTGCGGCACGCAATACGCGAAGCGAGTCTTCGGCAAAGGTCGCCGACGAGACATGGCGGATGATTCGTTTTTCAAGGTCTTCCCGCCCGCCGGTGGGATCGACGATCTCGCCGGTGAGCGGGTCTTTCAAGATGGCATTGATGGTAAAATCACGCCGCGAGCATGCCTCCTCGAAAGACATTTCCGGATCGCCCTCGACGATAAAGCCGCGGTGCCCTTTTCCGGTTTTTCGTTCGCGTCGCGGGATTGAGACGTCGAGATCTTCGCCGATCTTATAGACAGTAAAAGCCTCTCCGACGATATTAACGTCACCAAACGCGTCTAGTATCCCGCGTAGCTTATCGGGAGCGATACCATAAACTTCGACATCCCAGTCCTTGTGCGCGACAGCCATCAGCTCGTCGCGAACGCATCCGCCGACAAGCATTGCTCGTCCGCCGGCGGCTGCGATCACGTTTGCAATGGCATCAACTTTTTCTGGCAGGCTTTCCATTATGATAAAAAGAAGTTAACCACGAAATCACACGAAAATCACACGAAAAGATCATCGAAGAAATGTCCGTGCCTGTTTGGGTATTTTCGTGGTTAAGCTATCTTCGCTTATTTATTCAGACGTTCGGTGAGATATGAGTTTAACGAATCGACTCCGATCCGCTCCTGTTCCCAAGTGTCTCGGTTGCGGACGGTAACGGCGTTGTCTTCGAGCGACTGATGATCGACAGTCACGCAAAAAGGCGTGCCGATCTCATCCTGCCGCGCGTAGAGCTTGCCGATGCCGCCCGTGTCGTCATAAACGGCGCGCATCGCGGGCTGTAGATCAGGTTTGATCTTTTTCGCCATCTCGACTATTTCGGGTTTGTTTTTTGCGAGCGGTAGAACGGCGACCTTTATAGGCGCTATCTCCGGCGTAAGTTTTAAGATGACGCGGGTCTCGCCTTTCTCGTTCGTCTTTTCTGTATATGCGTCCATCATGACGGCCAGCAGGGTACGGTTAACACCGATCGCGGGCTCGATGACGTATGGATAAAATCGCTCATTGGTTTGCGGGTCGAAATACGAAAGATCCTCCGTCGAATCGGGATTTATCCGCTTCCCTTCGCCGTCCTCCGGCTTTTTAGAATGAACGCGAAGATCGAAATCCGTTCGGTTGGCGATTCCCATCAGCTCATCCCACTGCTTATCTTCATCTTCACGCTCTGGAAAATATCGGTACAGGAAATCGACTGTGCGGACAGCATAATGAGCCAACTCTTCCTTCGACTGCTCGTATTGCTTTAGATTCCTGGGCGAGATGCCGAGCGACTCGATCCATTTTTCAAAACCGTCGATCCACTCCTGATGGAGGCGTTCGGCGTCCTCGGGCCGGCAAAAATATTCCATCTCCATCTGCTCAAATTCGCGCGTGCGAAATATGAAGTTACCGGGCGTGACCTCATTTCGAAAAGCCTTGCCTATTTGAGCGATGCCGAAGGGCAACTTGCGACGTGACGTATTGAGGACGTTGGCGAAGTTGATAAAGATCCCCTGTGCTGTCTCGGGCCGCATGTAGGCAAGCGCCGTTGGGTCGTCTTCTGCCGAGACCGCACCGACCGTTGTTTTGAACATCAGATTGAATTCGCGAGCATCGGTTAGACTGCATTCCGGACTATCGCCGGGATGCACGTCCTGATGAAGCGGACATCGAACGTCCTGCAGCTTGTCGAGACGAAAGCGTTCCTTGCATGTCCGACAATCGACGAGTGGATCGTGAAAGGTCTGCTCGTGACCGGAGTATTTCCAAACCAGCCGGTTTTGAATTATCGACGAATCGACGCCTTCGATATCGTCGCGCTCGTATACGAGCCATCGCCACCAGCTCTTTTTTACGTTATTGGCCAGCTCGACACCGAGCGGGCCATAGTCCCAGGATGATCCGAGACCTCCATAGATCTCCGATGCCGGAAAAACGAATCCTCGCCGTTTTGACAGTGAGACGATAGTTTCAATGTTGGGTGCAGCCATAACAAACTGTTAATTGGATCGACCAGAGTAAAATTAGCTAAATAAAAAATGTTACACCGAACGGTCGATAACAAAAAATCGATCAAGCATGATCTTGCGATCCGATCGATGCAGCGGCACACCGATCGCGAAATATCCGCAAAAATCACTTACGATGAACGTCAAGACATGGCTAGACCCGAACACAAATTCGTTAGGAGACCAAAATGGCGAACATTGATTACACCGTCCCGGGCCTGATCGTTCCTGTACGACAGCCGTCCTCGATGGCCTGCTGGGCGGCGATGTACACGATGATGTACTCGTGGAAAAATCAAGTTTCGATCGGCATCCGCGACGCGGTTGCAACGCTCGGACAGCGATATCTTGACTGCTTTGACGCGAACACCGGTTTACCAATCGAAGAAAATCGAAATCTGGCCGCCGCGGCAGGCATGTGCGCGGAACCGCTTCAGAACTTTACGTTGCAGGGCTGGTTGAGCCTGCTGCAGCGCGCCGGATTATTGTGGACGAGTTACGGCTGGCAAGTATTTGATTCGACAGGACTCGTCGAGACGCGGGCCGGGCGACACATTATCATTTTTTACGGCATCACAGGCGACGGGTCCGCGGCTGGAACAAAAATCAAATACGTCGACCCATCGGACGGCGGCTTTCACGAAATGACGTTTGAACAAACCGTTCGACAACATGAAACCGGATTTACTTTGAGGCCACTTACGGACGCCCAACTAGGCCAATTCTCGCAGGTAATGCATTATTGAACCGTCTGAAGGCGAGGCCCCACGCCTGCGAAAAAAGTGAACCTCAGACCAGCAATTGACTGCGGTACTGAGGTTCAGCTGCAACGTAGGCGCTCACGTCGGGGGGCGCTTGATCTTAGTTACTCTGCGCTTGCCTTTGCTTTCTCCTCCTGAAGAACGGCCTTTCTCGAAAGCTTGATCTTGTTGCCTTCCTTGCCGATGCATTTGACGAGGATCTGCTGGCCTTCTTTAAGCTCGTCGCGAACGTCGCGGACGCGGCGGTCCGAGATCTCCGAGATATGCAGCAGCCCATCGAGACCAGGCAGGATCTCAACAAAGGCGCCGAAGTCCACGATCCGCGAGACGGTTCCAAGATAGGTTTCGCCGATCTCAGCCTCTGCCGTGATCGCCTTGATACGAGCGATCGCCTGTTCGGCCGCAGCTCCATCGTTGGTAGCGATCATAACAGTTCCGTCATCCTGAATATCGATCTTGGCGCCGGTCTCCTCGGTTAGAGCACGAATGACGGAACCACCTTTGCCGATCACATCGCGGATCTTGTCCGGATGTATGTGTATCGTAATGATACGTGGCGCAAATGGCGAAATGTCTTCGCGAGGCTCCGCCAGCGCTTCGGCCATCTTCCCGAGAATATGCAGGCGGCCTTTTCTTGCCTGCTCAAGCGCTTCCTGCAAGATCATCGCATTGATACCGCCGATCTTGATATCCATCTGAAGCGCGGTGATGCCGTCGCTTGTGCCGGTCACCTTAAAGTCCATGTCGCCGTAATGATCTTCGGCTCCTGCTATATCCGATAGGATCGCATAACGATTGCCTTCCATTACGAGCCCCATCGCAACGCCCGCTACAGGCCGTTTTACCGGAACGCCGGCATCCATAAGGCTCAGGCATCCGCCGCAAACGGTGGCCATCGACGACGAGCCGTTCGACTCAGTTATCTCGGATACGATCCGAAGCGTGTATGGAAAATCCGCTTCGTCGGGCAATATCGCCTCGATCGCCCGCCGGGCCAGATTTCCGTGACCGATCTCGCGGCGCGATGAAGTACCGAATCTTCCCGTCTCGCCGACAGAGTACGGCGGAAAGTTGTAATGCAGCATAAATCGACGCTTTACCTCGCCTTTTTCGAGGTCGTCCATATATTGCTCATCCATTTTCGTTCCCAGAGTCGCACTAACAACGGCTTGTGTTTCGCCGCGCGTGAACAACGACGATCCGTGTACGCGCGGAAGCCAGCCGACCTCACAAGTGATCGGCCTGATCTCTGAGAACTTACGTCCATCCGGACGTCGACGATTGCCGAGGATGTCTTCACGAAAGATCTTTTCCTTCATCAAGTTGAAGGCCTTGCCTGCGGCGGAGCGTTTTTCGGGTTCATCCTCGGGATAGCTTTCTACTACCTCTTTCTTGAGCGCATCGACCGCGGCATAGCTGCTCAATTTGTCCTTGCCCGTCGTATCAAGAGCCTCGCGAAGCCGCTGACCGAAATTGGATTCGATCTCGCTGACAAGCGCCTCATCAACCGTCGGGGGCTCGAAATTCCGCTTCTCGATCTCGAGGGCCTTGTAAAGTTCCTTCTGCCAAAGACAAAGACGCTTTATCTCCTTGTGAGCCAGCATCAATGCCTCGACCATGATCTTTTCGGCGACCTCAGAGGCCTCGGCCTCGACCATTACGATCGCCTCTTCCGTGCCGGCAACGACTAGATTCAGATCGGAGTCGCGTCGTTGATCGTACGTCGGATTAACGATGTATTTCCCTTCGATCAGGCCGATCCGAATGCCGGCGATCGGGTTCTGAAATGGGATATCGGATAAATAAAGCGCGCATGACGCGCCGGTTATCGCCATCACATCGGGATCATTGTCGCCGTCCGCCGAGATCACCGTTCCGACGATCTGGGTTTCATTCTTATAGCCTTCCGGAAATAATGGTCGCACCGGTCGATCGATCAAACGGCAAGTCAGCACTTCTTTTTCATTCGGCCGTCCTTCTCGCCGAAAGTAGTTTCCAGGAATGCGGCCCGCCGAATAAGACGACTCACGATACTCCACGGTCAGCGGAAAAAAATCGAGCCCTTCGCGCGGCGTTCGCCCACTCACTGCTGTTACCAACACCATCGTGTCGCCATATCGGACCACGACCGATCCATCGGCTTGTTTTGCGACCTTCCCTGTCTCTACGACTAATTCTTTATCGCCGACCTTGATCGCTTCCCTTAAATATTTCTTCTGTGTCATGTTCTGAATTCCTTTAAAGACAAAGGCGGCCGAAGCTTACCGTGAAAGCCTCGCCGCCCTTGGTATTTCTATTACGACGTGTGGTTCTCTTTTGTCGGCGGCAGTATGCGCTGTCACGTTCAGCAGCGGCCGACAAATTCTTCGAGAGAACCCTTTTTAGATGACCCGAAGCAGCCAGTTTATTTATCGTCTCAATCCAAGTCTCTGAATAATCTCATGATATTGCTCGATATTGCGATGCCGCAGATAATCGAGCAATTTTCGTCGACGAGAGACCATTTTCAATAAGCCGCGACGCGAATTATTGTCCTTGCTGTGCACCTTGAAGTGCTCGGTCAATTCGTTGATACGCTGTGTCAGCAGCGCGATCTGTACCTGAGACGAACCTGAGTCGCCATCGTGTGTTTTGTAATCGCTAACTATTTTTTCTTTTAATTCTTTGACCGTTGCCATAAATGACTACCTGTAACCTGGTCTCTCTCCTAGCTCGCAGTAACGATGGTCAGATATCAGACCAGGAACCGCAAAAATTTTGAATAACTGGCAAATAAAATGGACAATTATTCGACCAATAATTGTCGCTTATTTATTGCGAATTATCAACTTACCCCTGAAACTCCTCCATAAACTTCGTTGAAAAATCGCCTTGTTGAAACTTCTCGTTCGCCATTATCCTTTGGTGCAGCGGAATGGTCGTCTTAATGCCCTCGATGACCATCATTTCCAAGGCTCGCTGCATGCGCGCGATCGCCAGATCACGAGTGCGAGCGTGAACTATCAACTTAGCGATCATCGAATCGTAATACGGCGGCACCGTATAGCCCGGGTACACGGCGGTGTCGACGCGAACACCGGGACCGCCGGGAGTATTGAATGCAGTGATCTTGCCGGGGCTCGGTGTGAATTTGACCGGGTCTTCAGCGTTGATCCGGCACTCGATGGAATGGCCCATGATCTGAACGTCCGATTGCCTGTACTGGAGGTCGTCGCCGCAGGCTATTCGGATCTGGTTTCGCACGATATCGGCAAGCGTCACCATTTCAGTCACTGGATGCTCGACCTGAATCCGCGTGTTCATCTCCATGAAATAAAAGCTTCCATCTTCATCCAGGAGAAATTCGAAGGTCCCGGCGTTCGTATACCCGATCTCGTTGCAGGCATTGACCGCGACTGCTCCCATTGTGTCTCGGAGCTCAGGCGTTATGACAGGCGATGGAGCTTCTTCGAGCAGTTTCTGATGCCGACGCTGGATCGTGCACTCCCGCTCACCAAGACTGATGCAGTTGCCATGTTCGTCTGCGAGGATCTGGATCTCAATATGGCGCGGCCGCTCGATATATCTCTCAATATAAACAGACCCGTTCTTAAATGCAGCCAGTGCCTCGGCCTGAGCAGTCTCGAGTTGTCCGTGAAGTTCTTCGGCTTTTCGGACGATCCGCATTCCGCGACCCCCACCGCCGGCCGAGGCCTTAATGATGAGCGGATAGCCGATCTCGCGGGCGATACTTGACGCCTCTTCGGTCGAGTCGATCGGGTCCGGACTTCCAGGTAAGATCGGGACGCCGGCTGCCTTCATCGTCCGTCGAGCCTCAACCTTGTCACCCATCATCGCGATCACGTTGGGCTTGGGCCCAATGAACGTAATGTTGCAGTCTTCGCAAACCTTAGCGAAGGTCGCAGATTCGGCTAGAAAGCCGTATCCCGGATGAACGGCATCCGCATTTGTGATCTCGGCAGCGCTAATTATAGCTGGGATGCTCAGGTAACTCTGTGCCGACGGCGCCGGCCCGATGCAAACAGCCTCGTCCGCAAATCGAACGTGTAGAGCTTCGCGATCAGCCTCCGAATGAACGGCTACAGTCTTGATGCCCATCTCCTTGCAGGTCCAAATGATCCTGTTGGCGATCTCACCCCGGTTGGCTATTAGAATTTTGCGAATTTCTCGCGACGTCATTACAAAATTAAGCCACAGGCGACACAGAGAAGAATTTCACATTGCGTGCTCGATACGCGAGAAATTTCTTCACCAATTCTGTGTGCTCTGTGGCTGGTAACTATGTTCTTATTCCAAACAGCGGCTGGCCAAACTCGACCGGCTGACCGTTTTCAACGTAAACCTTTACGATCTCTCCGGCGACCTCGGCCTGGATCTCGTTCATCAGCTTCATTGCTTCGACGATGCAAACGACGCTCTCGGCAGTGACCTTACTTCCCTCTTTAACGTACACCTCCTTATCCGGACCAGGCGAACGATAAAATGTGCCGACGATCGGAGAAGTGATCTTGTGAAGGCCTTCATCAGTTTCTGCTGCCTTCGGCGCCGTTTCGGTCGGAGCCGCCATGCCTGCCTGGGACTGCGGCAACGCCGCCTGGGTTTGAACTGGCTGAGCGACGGGGACGTATGCGGCCGCCTTGCTCAGCCGAACGCGAATATTCTCATTCTCAAATTCAAACTCGCTAAATCCCTGTTCGGTGACGAGCTCCATCAACTCGCGAAGCTCATCCATGTCAAAGGACGATCCACTTGTTGATCCTGAAGCTCCGGATTTTTTGTCTGCTTTAGCGCCGGCAGTATTTTCAGCCATCGATTCGCTCAGAGAGCTATTACCCCTTTGCCGCCATTTCGCGCGGATTATCGACCAGCTCGATCACCGCCATTTCGGCATTATCACCCGATCGACGACCGAGTTTGATAATGCGGGTGTATCCGCCGTTTCGATCCTGATAGCGAACACCGAGCTCGCCGAAAAGACGTTGAACTGCTTTTACCCCTGCGGTTCTCTCAACAGGATCCTTGGCCTCGCCCTTTTTTCCGCGAAAGCGACTCGCCGCGATCTTGAATGTTGAATTTCCGGAATGAAAAAATCTCGCGGCCTGTCTTCTTAAATGAACCTCGCGAAGCCGCCCGTCGTTGCCGTCCAGACCCTGCGCCTTGCGAGCCAGCGTGATCGCCTTTTCCACAAACGGACGAAGCTCCTTGGCCTTCGCAACCGTGGTTACGATGTACTCCTTCTCGGAGTTGATCAAAGAAGTCGCAAGGTTTCGCAGCAATGAGATGCGATGTTCTGTCGTGCGTCCCAGTTTACGATGTGCTTTTAAATGTCTCATAACAACAAAGTTTCAGGTTTCAAGTTTCAAGCCCCAGGTTGCTTATCGTGAACCTGAAACGTGAAACCAAAAACTCATTTTTAGTCCAGATCTCGTCCGCCGGTCCCCGGGATCGGATTGCCCTGCTCGTCAAAATCCATGCCGAAGTCGAGTCCCATTCCATGAAGAAGATCCTTGATCTCGGTCAGCGATTTCTTGCCGAAGTTCTTTGTGCCGAGCATGTCTTTCTCGCTGCGTTTAATGAGATCGCGGATACTTCGAATATCAGCATTCTTAAGACAGTTATACGAGCGTACCGACAACTCAAGCTCGTCGACCGGCTTGTCCAGC
>Ga0207707_10005553_pt1 | contig 11030 bp, 11 predicted proteins | sample KBSC83BmetaG_FD_184336 | JGI IMG/M metagenome (GOLD analysis project Ga0207707, IMG submission 184336) | Corn rhizosphere microbial communities from Kellogg Biological Station, Michigan, USA - KBS C8-3B metaG (SPAdes) (version 2) | ecosystem: Host-associated > Plants > Roots > Rhizosphere ... | reverse complement strand
CACGCTGGTGCTGCTCTCGGATATCGACGGGCTCTACACCGCCGATCCGCGCCGCGATCCCGCCGCGCGCCATATCGCCGAGCTGCGCGAGCTCACCCCTGAGATCGAGGCGATGGCCGGCAGCGCGCCGGTCGGCTACAGCTCGGGCGGCATGGTGACGAAGCTCGCCGCCGCGCGCATCGCCATGGCCGCGGGCTGCCGCATGGTGATCGCCAGAGGCGAAAGCCTCCACCCGCTCCAAGCGATCGAGGACGGCGCGCGTGTCACGTGGTTCCTCTCCTCGGCCGAGCCGCGCACCGCGCGCAAGCGCTGGATCGCCGGTACGCTCAATCCGATGGGGACGCTTATCATCGACGACGGCGCGGTCACCGCTCTGCGGCGGGGCACCAGCCTGTTGCCGGCCGGGGTGATCGACATTGACGGGCGATTCGAGCGCGGCGATGCCGTGGTCGTGCGGACGAGCGAAGGGCGCGAGGTCGCACGCGGGCTCTGCGCCTATTCAAGCGAGGATGCGCGCGCCATCGCCGGCCATAAAAGCGGTGAAATCGAGACGATCCTCGGCTACCGTGGCCGCGACGAGATGATTCACCGCGACGATCTGGTGGTGATATGAGTCCGGATCGGAATACCGAAGCGAGCCTCGAGACGGCGATGAAGCGGCTGGGCGCCGAGGCGCGCGAGGCGGCGGCGCTCTTGGCCCATTGCGAGGCGGCGCGAAAGACCGAAGCGCTGCAGCGTGCGGCCGAGGCCATCCGCGACGAAGCCCCGGCGATTCTCGAAGCCAACCGGCGCGACATGGCGGCGGCGAAGGACCTGTCCGCCGCCATGACCGACCGGCTGCTGCTCGATGAGAAGCGCATCGCGGCGATGGCGCAAGGCCTCGCCGAAGTGGCGGCGCTTCCCGATCCGATCGGCACCGAGCTTGCGCGTTGGACGCGGCCCAACGGCCTCGACATCGCCCGGGTGCGCGTGCCCTTGGGTGTCATCGGCATCATCTATGAGTCGCGGCCGAACGTCACAGCCGATGCCGGCGGGCTTTGCCTGCGCGCCGGCAATGCGGCGATCCTGCGCGGCGGCTCCGAGAGCTTCCACTCCTCACTCGCCATCGCCGCCGCCTTGCAGCGCGGCATCGCCGCGGCCGGGCTGCCCGCCGCCGCGGTGCAGCTGGTGCCGACCGTTGATCGCGCCGCGGTCGGCATGATGCTGACCATGACCGAGGCGATCGACATCATCGTGCCGCGCGGCGGCAAATCGCTGATCGAGCGCGTGCAGCGAGAAAGCCGCATCCCGGTGATCGCGCATCTCGAAGGCAATTGTCACGTCCATATCGACAAAGCCGCCGATGCGGAAAAATCGCTGAAAATCGTGCTGAACGCCAAGCTGCGGCGCACGGGCGTCTGCGGCGCCGCCGAGACGCTGTTGGTCGATCGCGCTATCGCCGAGCGCGTTCTGCCGCCGATCCTCAGGGCGCTGCACGAGGCGGGCTGCGAGATTCGCGGCGATGAAGCGGTGCGCGCGCTCGATCGCCTCGCCAAACCCGCAAGCGAAGAGGATTGGTTCACCGAATATCTCGATGCGATTCTGGCGGTGCGCATCGTCGACGGGCTCGATGCGGCGATCGCGCATGTCAACCATTACGGCTCGCACCACACCGATGCGATCGTGACCGAGGACGACAAGGCGGCGGCACGCTTTACCGAGGAAGTCGATAGCGCGATCGTCCTCGTCAACGCCTCGACCCAATTCGCCGATGGCGGCGAGTTCGGCATGGGCGCGGAGATCGGCATCTCGACCAACCGCCTGCCGCCGCGCGGCCCGGTCGGCGCCGAGCAGCTGACGAGCTACAAATACGTCGTGCGCGGCACGGGCCAGGTGCGCCCCTGAAAGCGCATGCGCAGCGTTTGCCGCGATCGGTGCTCGGCCATTTGCCGAAGCCGCGGATCGGGTTGCTCGGCGGCTCCTTCAATCCCGCCCATGACGGCCATGTGCATGTGAGCGTCGAAGCCTTGAAACGGCTCGATCTCGACGAGGTGTGGTGGCTGGTCGCGCCGCAGAACCCTTTGAAGCCCGCTGCCGGCATGGCGCCTTTCGCCAGCCGGTTGCGGCAAGCCAGGGCGGTGGCGCGCGACCGGCGCATCCGCGTGCTCGATCTCGAGGCACGGCTCGGCACATTCTACACCGCCGACACGGTCGCGGCGCTCCGGGCGCAGTTCCCGCGCCAGCATTTCGTCTGGCTGATGGGAGCCGACAATCTCGCGCAAATCCGCCATTGGCGCCGCTGGCGCTCGATCTTCCGCCGCCTTCCCGTTGCAGTCTTTGCCCGGCCTACCTATTGTCTAGCTGCGTTGGCCGGGCTCGCGGCCAAGCGTTTCGCGCGATGGCGGGTCAGCCCGCCGGCGCGGCGCTTCTCCCGCCTTGAGCCCCCGGCATGGATTTTCCTGCCGGTCAAGCTCGATCCCAGCTCGGCAACCGCCATCCGCTCCCGCAAGGGGGCTTTGCTTCGGAGATGACCGCCATACCGCGCACGACCCGACCGAAACCGCGCCGCAAGCCGAAAGCCTCTCGGGCGCAGAGCCTCGTCGATCTCGCCAAAAGCATTCTCGAAGACGGCAAGGCCGAAGACCTCGTCGCCATCGACCTCCACGGAAAATCCGATATCGCCGATCATTTGCTGATCGCCAGCGGACGCTCGCAGCGCCAGGTCGCCGCGCTGGCGCAGCGGCTTGTCGACGGCTTCAAGGAAGCGGGGCTGGCGAAGCCGACGATCGAGGGTTTGCGCCATGGCGAATGGGTGCTGATCGATGCCGGCGATGTCATCGTGCATCTCTTCCGGCCGGAGACGCGCGCCTATTACAATCTCGAGAAAATGTGGGGCGAGGCGCTGTCGGAAGCCGTCGGCCAGGCCTGACGGCGGATGCGGCTCGCGATCGTCGCGGTCGGCCGGCAAAAGGCCGGGGCGCTCAAGGAGCTCGAACAGCTCTATGCCGGGCGCATCCTCTCGCCGCTGACGCTCATCGAGGTCGAAGAAAAGCGCAAGCTTGCGCCCGCGGAGATGAAGACACGCGAGGCGGCGCTGCTCCTCAACGCCGTTCCGAAAGGTGCCGCGATTGTCGCGCTCGACCGGCGCGGCACGGTGCTCTCGAGCGAAGCCTTCGCGCAGCGGCTCGGCGTCTGGCGCGATAGCGGAACCGATCCCGCCTTCCTTATCGGCGGCGCCGAAGGCCTGGCGGAGAGCGTCTTGGAGAAAGCGCAGCTCGTCTTATCCTTCGGCGCGATGACCTGGCCGCATCTCCTCGCACGCGCCATGCTGCTGGAGCAGATTTACCGCGCGCAGCAAATCCTCGCCGGCCATCCCTATCATCGCGGCTAAAAGCGTTCTGACTTAGGCCTTCATGCCGGTCTTGGCATAGAAATAGGCGATCGCTGCTTCGGCGCACACCTGATCCTGCTCGGCCGAGCCCGAGCTCACGCCGATGCCGGCGACGATCTCGCCACCAACGAACACCGGCAGGCCGCCGCCGATGACGCTGAAATGCCCGTCATTGGTGACGTGGATGCCGAAGGTCGGTTTCCCGGGCACGCAAAGCTCGTTGTAGATATGCGTGCCGCGGCGCGCCACTGCGCCGGTGAAGGCTTTATCGATCGCGATCGAGATGCTCGAGACCTTGCCGCCATCCATGCGATCGAAGGCGATAAGATGGCCCGATTCGTCGGTGACGGCGATGCACATCGGCACCTTGATCTCGCGCGCCTTGATCGCTGCGCCCTCGATCAGAATTTTTGCCTCGTCGATCGACAGCCGCCTAATCGTCAGCATGAACATGTTCCCTGTGCTTCAGCACCGTCGTCTTGAGAACGGCCTCGAGCGCCGCAGCCTCCTCGCGCGAAAGACCGGTATAGGGCGGATAGGGCTCGCCCGCCGAAAGCCCGATCGCCTTCATCGCCGCTTTCATCACCGGCGCCAAACCGCGATGCATCCAGCGTGACGGGAAGAGCGCGAATTGCAGCTGGAGCTTGGCCGCGCGCTCATAGTCCTTTGCGACGAACGCGTCGATGATGTGGCGCGCGATCTCGCAGGCGGGCGGCGGCATGGTGGCGCCGGCGCCGCCCAGCTCGAGCGTCGCCAGCAGCATCTGCATGGTGGTGAAGTAGCGCGCATGGCCGGCATGGTCGATCTCGACGATCAGCCGGCCGACGCGGGAGAGATCGCGCGAGCTTTCCTTGATGAGCTGCACCTTGGGCAGCCGCGCCAGCGCGATGGTCGCCGGGATCGAGACATCGGCCCCCGGTCCGGGATTGAGATAAAGCGTGATCGGCAGCCCGGTCTCGCGCCCCACCGCCTCGAAATAAGCAACGAGATCGGCCTCGGTGGGCGGGCCGGCGAAAGGCCGCAGCGGCGCCAGCAGCTGCACCGCCGCCGCGCCGAGCTCCTCGGCGAAATGCGCAAGCTCGATCGCCGTCTTGAAGGAGGGATGACTGATCCCGACCATAATGGGCACGCGGCCCGCCACGCATTCGACCGTCGCGCGGATCAGCTGCTTGCGCTGCTCGAAGCTCAGATAGGTGTATTCCTGGGTTTCGACCCCGGCCGCGACCACCATGGTCGCGCGGCAATCCTCGACCACATAGTCGATCTGCCGCGCCAGGGCCTTTTCATCGAGCGTCAAATCCGCCCGGAACGGCGTCAGTGGCGCGACGATCAATCCGGGGCTGGGCATGAAGCGACTCGCTGAAATGCAAAGGTCCTTAACGATCTTGGACGCAGCGCCGAGGCCGGTCAAGTCGGCGCCGGGGCGGCACCCTTTCGCCTCCGGCCCGGTTCGATTATAAGGCCGGCATGCCTGAGCCACATCGCCCCCGCCCGGTCGTTCTGTGCATTCTCGACGGGTGGGGCGATCGCGCCGATGCCGACGCCAACGGCATTCGTCTCGCCAAGACGCCCAATTGGGACCGCTTTCTCAAAAGCGATCCGCATGCGCATCTCCAGGCGAGCGAGAGCTTCGTCGGTCTGCCCAAGGGGCAGATGGGGAATTCCGAAGTCGGTCACATGAATCTCGGCGCCGGCCGCGTCGTCATGCAAGACCTTCCGCGCATCGACGAAGCGATCGAGGACGGATCGCTCGCCGCCAATGAGGGGCTGCGCGGCTTCATCGCGGCGATGAAGAAAAGCCGCGGCACCGCTCATTTGCTCGGCCTGGTCTCGCCGGGCGGCGTGCATTCGCATCAAGACCAGATCGCGGCGCTCGCCCAGCTGCTCGATGAGGCGGGGATCCCGGTCGCCGTCCACGCCTTTCTCGACGGCCGCGACACGCCGCCCAAAAGCGCCGAGGCCTATCTCAAAAACTTCGCCCGCGATGTCGCGGGGTGCCGGCAGCTGCGCATCGCGACGGTGAGCGGGCGCTACTATGCCATGGACCGCGACAAGCGCTGGGACCGCGTCGCCAAGGCCTATGCCGCGCTCTGCGACGCTGAGGGCGAACATGCCGCCGATCCCGCCGCCGCCATCGCTCAATCCTACACCAAGGACAAGACCGACGAATTCGTGCTGCCGACGGTAATCGGCGATTACCGCGGCATGAAGGATGGCGACGGCGTGATCTCGGCGAATTTCCGCGCCGATCGCGTGCGGGAAATCCTGACCGCCTTGCTCGATCCGGGATTTTCCGGATTCTCGCGCAGCCGAACGGTGCGCTTTGCCGCCGCCGCCGGCATGACCGAATACTCGGCGGAGCTCAATCCCTTCCTTGCGACGCTTTTCCCGCCCGAATCGCTTAACGACACCTTCGGCGAGATCGTTTCGCGTGCCGGCTTGACGCAGCTGCGCATCGCCGAGACCGAGAAATACGCCCATGTCACTTTCTTCTTCAATGGCGGGCGCGAAACGGAATTTCCGGGCGAGAGCCGCATCCTCGTGCCCTCGCCCAAGGTTGCGACCTATGATCTGCAGCCCGAGATGTCGGCGCCCGACGTAACCGACAAGCTGGTCGCGGCGATCGATGCCGGGCGTTTCGACGTGGTGGTCGTCAACTATGCCAATGCCGATATGGTCGGGCATACCGGCGATCTCGACGCCGCGATCAAGGCGGTCGAGACCATCGATCGCTGCCTTGGTCGGCTGGCCGATGCCGTGACCCGCGCCGGAGGCGCGCTGCTCATCACCGCCGATCACGGCAATATCGAGACCATGCGCGATCCCGAGACCGGCGAGCCGCATACGGCGCACACGACCAATCCGGTGCCGATCCTGCTCGTCAATCCGCCGCCCGGCACCGCCGGGCTGAAAGATGGCCGGCTTTGCGATGTCGCGCCGACGCTCTTGCAGCTCCTGCGCCTGCCTCAGCCCAAGGCGATGACCGGACGCGCCCTTCTCGCGCTCAGCGAGCGTGCTCCGGCCTGAGCGACTGAGCCAGGCCGCCGTGCTGCTGCTCGCGGCACGATTTCTCTGCGTTTCGGCCTGGGGCGACGAGACGCCGCAATCCAAGCTCGAGGCGGTGCAAAAGGCTGCCGAAGCGAGCCGCCAGCAGCAGATCGAGGCCAATCAGCAAGCCCAAAGCCTCGCCGCCGAGCTCGCGCGCTTGCGCCCGCAGGAAATCGCCGCAGCGCAGTCGGCGCAGGCGCATGAGGCGGCGCTCACGCGGCTCGATGCGCAGATGGCGAGCCTTGCAAAGCAACAACACGACGCGCGCGACGAGCTCGCCCGCCGCCGCGCCGAGGCGGCGCAGATCGTCACGGCGCTCATTCACCTCGCGCGCAACCCGCCCTCGGGCGTCGCGCTGGCGGAAGCCGCGCCGGTCGATGCGCTGCGCGCCGGCATCCTGATGAGCGCGGCGGTGCCGCCGCTGATCGACCGCGCCCATGTGCTGAGCATTCAGCTGAAGGCGCTCGCCGATCTCGGCGATCAGTTGCGCGAGGCCGAGGCGCAACACCGCAGCGAGGCCGCCGCCCTCGCCAATGAGCAGGCGCGCATCCGCGACCTGATCGCGCTCAAGGCGGCGTTGCAGCAAAAGGCCGAGCAGGACGCCGCGGCGAACGGCCAGCAGCTGTTGAAGCTCGCGGCCCAGGCGCGCGATCTCAAAGAGTTGATCGAGCGGGCCGAGGCCGAAGCGCGGCGCCGCGAGGCGGAGGCGGAGGCACGCCGCGAGGCCGCCGCCAAGGCCGAGGCGGATGCCAAGGCCAAGGCCGAAAAGGAGCAGCAGGAGCGCCTCGCCGCCGCCGCGGCGCCCCCGCCGCGCGTCGAGCGCGGCACGGGCAGCGAGGTCCAGGCGGCGATTCCGGCGCCGCGGCTGATCGACCCGACCCGCCCGGCCAAGATCCGGCCGTTTTCCGAAGCGAAAGGCCGCATGCTCTATCCCGCGGCCGGCCCCATCGTCGTCGCCTATGGCGCGACCGAGCCCGCCGGCATCACCAGCAAGGGCATCACCCTCGAGACCCGCGGGGCGGCGCAGGTCGTTGCACCCTTCGACGGCCGAGTCGTCTTTGCCGGCCCGTTCAAGGGCTATGGGCAAATCTTGATCATCAGTCACGGCGATGGCTATCATTCGCTGGTGGCGGGGCTCGATCGGATCGACAGCAGCGTCGGCCAGTGGCTGATCGCCGGCGAGCCGATCGGGGTGATGCCGTCCGGAGAGGCGAAGCCGCGCCTCTATCTCGAGCTGCGCCATGACGGGCAGCCGATCAATCCGTTGCCATGGCTGGCGACTCACGATGCAAAGGTAAAAGGATGATGCGTCTTCCAGTGGCAGCGGCTTCGGTCGCGACGTTGGCGTTCCTGCTCGCGCCGCAGGTTCGCGCCGCCGATCAGCAGCCCAACCCCCAAGCGAACTCCGAGACTTATCGCCAGCTCGATCTCTTCGGCGAGGTGTTCGAGCGGGTGCGCTCCGACTATGTCGAGAACGTCTCCGATCAGCAGCTGATCGAGGCCGCGATCAACGGCATGCTGACCGCGCTCGACCCGCATTCGAGCTACATGAACGCCAAGAGCTTCAGCGACATGCAGGTGCAGGTCCAGGGCCAGTTCGGCGGGCTGGGCATCGAAGTGACGATGGAGAACGGCTTCATCAAGGTGGTCTCGCCGATCGACGACACGCCGGCGGCGAGCGCCGGCTTGAAGCCCAATGACCTGATCGTCGCGATCGATGGCGAGCCGGTGCAGGGCATGAGCCTTGCCGACGCCGTCGAGCGCATGCGCGGGCCGGTCAACAGCACGATCAAGCTGACCATCAAGCGCGAGAACCGCGACCCGTTCGAGGTCTCGCTCAAACGCGCCATCGTCAAGATTCAATCGGTCAAGTCGCAGCTCATCGGCAACGATGTCGGCTATATCCGCATCACCAGCTTCAACGAGCAGACCAATAGCGGCGTCCAGGCGGCGATGAAGTCGCTGACCGGCAAGCCCGGCGTGAAGCTCACCGGCATCGTGCTCGATCTGCGCAACAATCCCGGCGGGCTGCTCGACCAGGCGATCGGCGTGAGCGACGATTTCCTCGACAAGGGCGAGATCGTGTCGACCCGCGGACGCCGCGCCGAAGACGCACAGCGCTACGACGCCAAGCCGGGCGACATCACCAACGGCATGCCAATGGTGGTGCTGATCAATGGCGGCTCCGCCTCGGCCTCGGAAATCGTCGCGGGCGCGCTCAAGGACCATCACCGCGCGATGCTTCTCGGCACGCGCTCCTTCGGCAAGGGATCGGTGCAGACGATCATTCAGCTGCCCGGACATGGCGCGATCCGCTTGACCACCGCGCGCTATTACACGCCGTCCGGGCGCTCGATCCAGGCCGAGGGGATTCAGCCCGATATCGTCGTCGAGCCCGCCAAGATCGAAAAGCTCGCCGAGGTGCAAATTCCGCATGAGGCGGATTTGCGCGGCGCGCTGAAGAACACCGATCCCGGCCAAACCAACAAGCCGGCCGACAAGAACGCCAAGCCGGCATCGGCCACGCCCGAGAGTGCGCCCTCCTCCAACACCGTCGATCCGTCAGTGATGGGCACGAGCGAGGATTACCAACTCGCCCGCGCCGTCGATATGCTACGCGGCCTCGCTCTCTTCGGCCGCCGCACGCCCGAGTGAGAGCGCCCGCCAAGCGATCGGACCGGCCGCGAGAACGCCGCTTGCGCGCGAGCCCGGCCCTCTCTTGAGACGCATGCGCGCGATCGCGATCCTCGGCCTTGTCGCGGCGGTGATCCTCGGCGGCGCGGCGTGGTTTTTGATGCGCGGCCCCGGCTCGCCGCCGGCGCCGGTGCAGCGCGTCGTGGTGGCGCTTCCGCCGGCGGGTCATGGCGCGGCCCCGGCCATGCTGTTGCCGGCGCCCGATCCAGGCTTGGTCGAGACCACGCCGGATGGCGCGCTGCCGATCATCGGCAAAGACGGGCGCGAGCCTTGGCAGGCCTATGCCCGTCCCTTCGATGGCAGCGATAAGCGGCCGCGGCTCGCCCTCATCGTCACCGGCCTTGGACTCGACCATGCGCTGAGCGAGGCCGCAGCCGATCGCCTCCCCGCCGCGGTGACGCTGAGCTTCGATCCCTATGCGGAAAACGTGAAGGACGCGATCGATCAGGCGCGCAGCCTCGGCCACGAGACCTTGCTCGGCTTGCCGCTGGAGCCGCTCGATTATCCGCGCGAGGATCCGGGACCGCTGACGCTCCTCGCCGCCCTTCCCGCCGGCGAGAACGCCACGCGCCTCAACACGCTGATGGCCAAGGCATCGGGCTATGTCGGCCTCGTCGCGCTGTGGGGCGGCCGCTTCACCACCGAGAAGGCCGCAGTCCTGTCGGTGTTCGAAACCCTGAAGCGCCGCGGCCTGCTGTTCGTCGACGACAAGCCTCCGGCCGAAAACGCGACGGCGCTGCTGGCGGCGCAAATCAAGCTGCCCTGGGCCGCGGCCAATCGCATGATCGACATCGACACCGCGCCTGCGGCAATCGATCAGGCGCTCGCCGATCTCGAAGCCGACGCGCAGCGCGGCGGCGCCGCCTTGGCGATCGCCGCGCTGTCGCCGGCGCTGGTCGATCATGCCGCGAGCTGGGCCGCGGGTCTCGACAAGAAAGGCCTGGCACTCGCCCCGGCAAGCGCCGTCGCCAACCGGCAAAGCACCATACCGCCGAGCCCGCAACCGTGATCGCAGTCCCGCCGAAGGATTACCGGCGCGGCGTCGGCATCCTGCTGCTCGACCGGCGCAAGCGCATCTTCGTCGGCCGGCGCATCGATACGCCGAACGCCTGGCAGATGCCGCAAGGCGGCATCGATGACGGCGAGACGCCGCGCGAGGCGGCACTGCGCGAATTGGCGGAAGAGGTCGGCACCGACAAGGCCGAGATCATCGCCGAGACCAAAGACTGGCATCTCTACGAGCTGCCCGGCGAGCTGCATCTCCAGGCCTGGGGCGGGCGTTATCGCGGACAGGCGCAGAAATGGTTCGCGATGCGCTTCCTCGGCAGCGATGCCGATATCCGGCTCGATGCCCATCACCCGGAATTCGATGCCTGGCAATGGACGACGCGCGAGGAGCTGATCGCGCGCATCGTCGCCTTCAAGCGCCCGCTCTATATCGAGGTTCTGAAGGAATTCGAGGCGGCCTTCCGGGAGGCTTGAGCCTCAGGCCGCTTCGCGCGACCAGCGCGCGACCCGCCTTTGCATGAAGCGCCAGCCCAAATTCGTCGCGAGCCGGTTGAGCCGGCCATTGGGCGTAAGGCCCACCGCCTTCAGCACCATGGCGATGCCGCGCTCCACATGATGGCGCCGATAGATCGCATAGGCGCGCCGCGCATGGTCGCGCGCGGTGCGGCGGCGGTCATAGGCGAGCTCGGGATGGTTGGCGGCGTGGTAGGCGAAGGCGAGCTCGTCGTCCTCGGATTCGCGAATGCGGCCCAAGGCGACGCCGAGCCTCCCCCAAAAGCCCAAGCCCTCTTGCGCCAGATAGCGCTCGAGATGGGTTAGGAACAATTTGTAGTGGCGCAGCTCGTCCGCGGCGATGCGCCGGCAAATGATTTGCAGCACCGGCTCGGCGCTCGCCTCGGCAAGCGCGGTG
>Ga0207707_10005552_pt1 | contig 11031 bp, 9 predicted proteins | sample KBSC83BmetaG_FD_184336 | JGI IMG/M metagenome (GOLD analysis project Ga0207707, IMG submission 184336) | Corn rhizosphere microbial communities from Kellogg Biological Station, Michigan, USA - KBS C8-3B metaG (SPAdes) (version 2) | ecosystem: Host-associated > Plants > Roots > Rhizosphere ... | reverse complement strand
GAATTTTCCCGCTCAGCGTAGTCGGGAACGATTCGACAAAACGAATCGACTCGGGAATCTTGAACTTCGCGATTTGCCCCTCGCAGAACTCACGGATCTCCTCCGGCGTAGCGGTCTCTCCCGGCTTCAAGCGAATCCACGCCAGCACGATCTCACCGAAGCGCTCGTGAGGCAGGCCCGTAATCTGCACCTCAGCGATCTTGGCGTGGGTGTACAAAAACTCTTCAATCTCGCGCGGATAAATGTTTTCACCGCCGCGGATGATCATGTCCTTGGCGCGGCCGGTAATGTTGAGGTAGCCGTCTTCGCGCATCACGCCTAAGTCGCCGGTACGGAACCAGCCATCGGCATCAACTACGCTGGCCGTTGCTTCGGGATCGCCGTCGTAGCCCCGCATCAGCATATAGCCGCGCGCGCAGATCTCGCCTTGCATCCCCTGCTGCAGCGTTTCGCGGGTCTCCACATCCACCACTTTCAGTTCCGTGCAGGGTAACGCCTTACCGACCGTCGCCACGCGGCGGTCGAGGTTGTCGTCGACTGCCGACATGGTGACCAGGGGCGCGGTTTCCGTCAGCCCGTAGCCGATGATCATTTCCGGACAATGCATATCAGCGACCACCTGCTTCATCACCTCCACGGGACAAGGCGCCCCGGCCATCACTCCCGTACGCAGGCTGGTCAGGTCGAAGCGCGAAAATTCGGGATGGCGCAGCTCTGCAATAAACATCGTGGGCACGCCGTAAATCGCGGTCGCACGCTCCGCTTCGACAGCAGCCAACACGGCCCTCGGGTCGAAAGCTTCATTCGGCAGAATCAGCGCGCACCCGCTCGCCAGAGCCGACATGGTGCCGATCACATTACCGAAGCAATGCGCGAAGGGTACGGCCAGACAGATGCGGTCACGCTCGCTATAACGCAGCACGCGTGCGCTCAGAAAGCCGTTGTTGACCAGATTGCGGTGCGTGAGCAGCACGCCTTTAGGAGAACCGGTGGTGCCGGAAGTGTATTGAATGTTGGTCACGTCGTCGAGCTCCACGGGCGCGGGCGTGGCCCGCGGCTCTTCCGCCAACAGCCTTTCCCAGGCAGGGGTGTCGAAGAACACGGTATGGTGCAGCGCGAAGGTTCCGCTCTTGCACACATCGCCGAGCACCTCCGCATAATTCGCTTTCGAATCCCGCCAGCGCAGAAATAGCACCTTCATGCGCGACTTCCCGAGGATGAAAGCCATCTCGTGGGCGCGGCACGCAGGATTGACGTTCACCAAAATCGCGCCGGCGCGTGCACACGCCATGTGCACCACCAGCCACTCCCAACAGTTCATCGCCCACAAGCCCACGCGGTCAGTAGGTTCGATGTCGAGTTTTGCGAGCCCATGCGCTACGCGATCGGCGGCATCGATCAGTTCGGACCAAGTGAGCTGTTTGGACTGGTGGCAGGACACTACCGCGAGGCCATCCGGCCAGCGATTAGCGTTGGTTTCCAGTTGCTCGCCGATCGTGCGGTTGAGCAGCGGGATTTCCGGGCCTTTTGAGTAACTGAGCACAACCAGCCTTCCGTGCAGACCAGAACGATTCTACACGAAAGGCCACGCCGCTATTTACCGCTGCCGAAGAGCTTCGCAATGGGATCGAAGAACACGTCCACCACGCGTTCCTTCAGCGGAATAATCGCGTTGTCGGTGATCTTGATTTCTTCGGGACACACCTTAGTGCAGCACTTGGTTATGTTGCAATAGCCGATGCCCAGTTCGTCCTTCAGGGCCTTGCGGCGGTCGCCAGTATCGAGCGGATTCATTTCCAACTGCGCCGTATAAATCAGGAACCGCGGACCGATGAATTCGTCGTGCAAACCGTGATCGCGCAGCACGTGGCACACATCCTGGCACAGGAAACACTCGATACACTTACGGAATTCCTGGGGCCGGTCGACATCGGCCTGCTGCTCGCGCCAGGTGCCGTCGGGTGCGTCCGGCTTGCGCGGCTTGAACTTCTGGATCTTCATCTTGACGCGGTAATTCCAGGAAACGTCGGTGACCAAATCCTTTACGTGCGGGAAAGCCTTCATCGGCTCCACCGTCACCGGCTGCGTGAGGTCCAGAGTGTTGAGACGCGTCATGCACATCAGGCGCGGCTTGCCGTTGATTTCGGCCGAGCACGATCCACACTTCCCTGCCTTGCAATTCCAGCGCACCGCGATATCGTTGGCCTGCTTGTGTTGAATGCTGTGCACGGCGTCGAGCACCACCATGCCGCTGGAGATTTCCGTGGTGTAGTCGACGAACTTGCCGTTGCCCTCGCTGCCGCGCCAGATGCGAAAGGTCGCTTGATCGGCCATGCTACTTGTTCTCCTCAATCACTTGCTTCATGTCGTCGGTGAGCGGCACTACGGGAATGCGTTCGAGCTTAGGCTGTCCGTCCGCGCCTTTACTGATGCGCAGATTGTACTTAGCCCACTCGGCGCTCTTGTCGGGATAGTCGTCGCGGAAATGTCCGCCGCGGCTTTCCTTGCGCTCGATTGCAGCCATCGCGATCATCTCGGAAATCACCAGCATATTTTCGAGATCGAGCGCCGTGTGCCACCCCGTGTTGTATTCGATATTGCCGGTGATCCCCGCTTTCGCGGCGCGCGCACGCAGCCCCTTGATCTTTTCGAGCGCCTGCTGCATTTCGTTTTCCTGGCGCACAATGCCGACCAGATCCTGCATGAAATCTTGCAGCTCATTCTGCACGGCAAACGGATTCTCGCCCGCCGCGCCGCGTTCGAAAGGAGCCAGCGCGGCTTTGGCAGCCGCATCCACCTGGCCCTTGTCCAACTTCCCTGCCCCGTTTTCCTTGGCGAATTTCGCAGCGTACTCACCGGCGCGCTTGCCGAACACGAGCAAGTCAGAGAGCGAATTCCCGCCCAGGCGATTCGCTCCGTGCAACCCCGCCGCACACTCGCCCGCCGCGAACAGTCCCGCGACAGAAGTCATCTGCGTATCGCCTTCCACCTGAATCCCGCCCATGATGTAGTGTGTCGTCGGACCCACTTCCATCGGTTCCTTGGTGATGTCCAGATCCGCCAGCTGCTTGAACTGGTGATACATACTCGGCAGCTTTTTCTTGATGTGCTCGATCGAATTCGGAATCTTTTCTTTGATCCACGCGATGTCGAGGAACACGCCGCCGTGCGGGCTTCCCCGCCCCGCCTTCACTTCGCGATTGATGCAGCGGGCGACGTGATCGCGCGTCAATAACTCCGGCGGACGCCGCGCGCTCTTGTCACCTTGCGTGTAGCGCCAACCCTCTTCTTCGTTATCAGCGGTGGAGCTGCGGTAGTTCTCCGGAATATCGTCGAACATGAAGCGCTTGCCGTCTTTGTTGCGCAGCACGCCGCCTTCGCCGCGGACGCCTTCCGTCACCAAAATGCCTTTAACGCTAGGAGGCCACACCATCCCTGTCGGATGGAACTGCACGAACTCCATGTCGAGCAAGGAAGCTCCGGCGTTGTACGCTAACGCCTGGCCGTCGGCGGTGTACTCCCAACTGTTGCTCGTGACCTTGAAAGCCCGGCCCACGCCACCGGTCGCCAACACCACGGCTTTCGCGGGAAACACTTTGAAGCGCCCACGCTCGCGATCGTAGGCGAACGCGCCCGCGCAGCGGTTCCCATCCATGAGCAGCGTGAGAACGGTGTGCTCGGCGTAAACGTCGATGCCCTGGTGAATCCCATGATCCTGCAGCGTGCGGATCATTTCGAGTCCCGTCCGGTCGCCCACGTGAGCGAGACGCGGATAGCGATGTCCGCCGAAATTGCGCTGCAATATTCGCCCGTCTTTGGTGCGATCGAAAATCGCGCCCCAAGCTTCGAGTTCATGAACCCGCGCCGGCGCTTCCTTCGCGTGCAGCTCCGCCATGCGGCAATTGTTCAGATACTGGCCGCCGCGCATGGTGTCGGCGAAATGCACACGCCAATTGTCGCGGTCGTCGACGTTCCCCATGGCCGCCGCCATGCCGCCTTCCGCCATCACCGTATGCGCCTTGCCCAATAGCGACTTCGTAATCACGGCGGTCTTGCACCCGGCAGCGGACGCTTCGATGGCAGCGCGCAATCCCGCGCCGCCCGCGCCAATCACCAGCACATCATATTCGTGAACCGGAAACTCCGCCATGACTAAAGAATTCTCCAATCGTGCCAAACGCCCATCGAGCACAAGCGCACGTAAATATCCGCGAAGCCTACGAAGAACATGCTCACCCAAGCCCACTTCATGTGGCTGCGGTTCAAGCAGCTCACGCAATCGTAAGCGTTCTTGCGCACCGGCGAGCCGGACAGCACGTCTTTGATTCCGCCCACCAGGTGACGGAAGGAATGGCAGCCGAAGGTGTAGCCACCGAGCAGAATCGGATTCAGGATCAGCACCAGCGATCCCACGCCGATTCCGAAATGTTTGGCCCCGTCCGCGCCCGTGAACCACAGTGACTTGTAACCGTCAAACAGCAGAATGAACACGAAGATGATGGCGAAGTACAAAAAGTAGCGGTGGACGTTCTGCAAAATCAAGGGGAACTTCTTTTCGCCGCGATAGGTTTTGCGAGGCTCCCCGACCGTGCAGGAGATCGGATCGGCCCAGAAAGCCTTGTAATAGGCGCCGCGATAGTAATAGCAGGTGAAGCGAAATAGACCCGGGAAAGGCAAGATCAACATCGCCGCCGAGAATGGCAGGATCGACGGCCACCAGGCAGGCGCCGAAGTGTAGAGCAGCGGCGAATACATCGGCGACAAATAATCCGCGCCGCCGCACTGCGTGGTGCACAGATAGTTATTCCCTTGGAGGGCCGCCCACGTCGCATAGACGATGAACGCCATGTACCCGAGAAACACCAGAATGGGTTCCACCCACCATTTGTCCGTACGGCGAGTGCTCCCGAATCCCCCGTCTTTCAGGGGAACATCAATGCTAGACATGTTGATTCTGACTCCTGCGGTTTGAAAAGGTGGGGCAACCGTTAAGGATAGCGCCGCACTTCGCAACTTTCAATAGACCGTCTGTGCTTTTACAAAGTTTTGCCTGCCCGGACATGGCTCAATTGGTTGGATGCAGCCCACCGCTCCAACGATTTGGCCCGCGGCCACTGTTTCACGCTATGTCGTTGCTTTTGAATGCTTTTTGCACGTTGACGCCATGTCCGTTCAATGCCTAAAAGCCCCGTCCAATGCAGTTAACGCCCTTTCGCTTTAATAGGCTAGCCCCTTGGTACCTGGAACCCTATACTGGACTTTCTGAAACTGGTTAAAGAACTTCAATCCTACGCTCTGGAGATCGCCCCTTGACTAAGCCGATCAAGCACGTTGAAAAAGCAGTAGCCGTGGCCGCCAACGCGGCCTGGTTTGTTTTTGACAAGCTGAATTCGATCAATCCCAACCCGTCGTTCACGCCGAAGTGGTCCGACAAACCGCTGCTCAAGAGCTGGGAGAAGCAGAAGCCCAAGCTGGGCTGGCCGCGCGAAACCGATTCGCTCTGCCCCAAGTGCATCCCCGACATCCGCCAGCAGATCCTCGACGGCAAGCTGCCGGTGGAGATCCTGAAGAACGACAAGCTGGGCGAGATCAAGGCCAAAATTATCGAGAAGGACGGCAAGATCGTGATGGTGAAGGAATGCCCCATCCACGGTCAGTTCGAAGACCTCATGTCGATCGATCCCGCCTTCAGCCAGCACCTCGAAGACGTGTTCCCCGGCCGGGATATTCGTGCGCATAACGATGAGAAGCTGCACGATCACGGTTCGAGCACCATCACGCACGGCCGCGGGTCGGTCCTTACGATCGATCTCACCAACCGCTGCAACATGATGTGCGATCCGTGCTTCATGGACGCGAACCAGGTTGGGTTCGTACACGAGCTGACGTGGGAAGATATCAAGACGCTGCTCGACAACGCCATTTCGATCAAGCCGCGCCGCCAGCTCTCGGTTCAGTTCTCGGGCGGCGAGCCGACGCTGTCGCCGTATTTTCTGGATGCCATCCGCTATTGCCGCAAGCTGGGTTATCAGAGCGTGCAGGCCGCGACTAACGGGATCGAGTTCGCCAAGCGTCCCGAGTTCGCGAAAGAAGCTGCCGAAGCGGGTCTGCGTTACGCGTATCTGCAATTCGACGGCATCGGCAACGAAGCCAACTCGCATCGCGCCGTCGGCAACCTGTTCGACGTGAAGTTGCGCGCGATCGAGAACCTGTATAGCGCCGGCGTCGACATCGTCCCGGTGATCACACTGATCAACGGCGTGAACAACGAGCAGGTGGGCGCCGTGGTCCGCTTCGCTCTCGATAATCCCAAGAAGATTCCGTTCCTCAGCTTCCAGCCGGTGTCCTTCACCGGACGCGACGAAGCCGTCACTCCGGAACGCCGCCACGCGCAGCGCTACACGCTGGCCAACCTGGCGCATGACGTGAAAAATCAGACGGGCCTGGGCGAGCCGGTACGCGACTGGTTCCCCATCTCTTTCATGAGCACGTTCTCCGACTTCGCCGATCTGGTCCATGGGCCCAACGCCGATTGGGGCCAGTTGAGCTGCGGCTGTCACCCGAATTGCGGCATCGGCATGGCCGTGATGTGCGACAAGGAAACCAAGGAATACCGCCCGGTAACCGCGTTCCTCAACGCCGACCGTCTGGCGCGCGACGTCGCCAAGATCAACGACGGCGCCCGCAGCAAGAAGATGTCGGTGCTGGGCGTATCGCTGGCGCTGCTCCGCAACTACAATCCCTACGAAGCCCCCACGCACTTCCGCCTGAGCGATCTGATCGCCAAGTTCGACAAGTGCTTCGGCATGACCGGCAAGAAGTACGGCAAAGTCACCGGCGACCGCACCATGGACGACATCGAAATGCGCCGCCGCGACCGCTGGAACTTCCTGTTCATCGCCGGCATGTGGTTCCAGGATCTGTTCAACTACGATTTCCGCCGCACTGAACAGTGCATTATCCCCTACGCGACGCAGGAAGGCGAGATTTCCTTCTGCGCGTATAACACGGGCGTCGGTTGGCGCAACATCATCGAGAAGATGCACATGACCGCCACGCTCACCAAGTGGTATGAGGAAAAGGGTCGTCACGAAATCATCGCCGGCGGCAAGAACGTCAACCTGCCGAGCAAGGAACACAACCTGGTGCTGCGCGCCGAAGACGTCAATAAGGAACGCCAGCACGATCTCGACGACCTGGGCATCGCGAAAACCGCCCGTGAAGAGAAGAAGCGTGCCCGCGACCTCAAGCAGAAAGAAGACGCCGAAAACGCCCGCATGCTCGCCATGTACAAGGAGCACGTGCTGGGCGAGAAACCCACACCTGGTATGGTCCCGCTCAGCGCCATCGCCCCGGCCGCTCCCAAGCCAGCTACCAAGCAGGAAGAAGTCGGCAGCTTCGGCGACTAGCTTTCCCGATTCTCTAAAACTAAAGGCTGCTCGTGAATCGAGCAGCCTTTTTTCATTTGCAGTGACGTGTCACGTCGAAGTCGCGACGTTTTGACGCGTGTTCCGAATAAGTTATCAGAAGTAGGTAAGCCCTCAGGCTAGGTTCGCGGTGTAAGTTGAGGTCGCAGCAGTAAAGGGAGCAAGCCACCTCACAGGTTCTGCCTTACCAACCCGCCAACCACCCCACCCTAAAGCCCCATCCGCTCACTGAGGAGCGTTCTGCCAAATCGCGCGACCTCCCTCGCTGCTTTAAAACGACGCCTTACGATTTGCGCGCGCCGCGGACCGTGCCCTTCAACTTCGACTGACGCCGCTTGGCCGCCTTGCGCTTCGGCTTGGTGATGAGGAAGGTGCCGCTGCCCTGATACACAGCTTGATACAGGTTCTCTTTTACTTTTGCGTTTGCCATGAAGAAGTTTCAGTATAGCAGAAGGCCTCTCTACTAACGCGTGCGCCAAGCGCAATCCCGTCAGCCGTTTGGCGATTGACTCCCCTACTCGCACCGCCTATAATTCTGAAACGATTAGCTGTTTTTTTCTGGGGGACACACTCGTAATGAAATCCAAGTTCTTAATGCTAGCGGCCTGCGCCGCGCTGCTTACGGCGGCGCTCCCCGCACTCGCCCACCATTCTTTTGCCGCCGAATACGACATCAACAAGCCGTGCAAGATGACGGGCGTCGTGACCAAGTTCGACCTCACCAATCCCCACTCTTGGATCTACATCGACGTCAAGGATGAAAAAGGCAACGTGGTCAATTGGGGCTTCGAGACCGCGGGCCCGAACTCGCTCTACCGCCGCGGATATAAGAAGGGGATGATCATGCCGGGAACCACAGTCACCATCCAAGGCTATCTGGCCAAGGACGGCAGCCACACTGGTAACGCCCACAACGTGATCTTCGAAGACGGCAAAGTGATTCCGCTGGGTAGCGAAACCAACCCAGGCTAAGGAACTCCCAATGCCAAGCCGCCAACTACTCATCGCCCTACTTGCGTTCGCGTCCGCGGGGTTCGCACAGACGAAGCCCCCCTACGCCGCCCCGCGCACCATCGACGGCAAACCAGATCTGCAAGGCATCTGGATGACGCGCAACGCCGCATCGTTCGACGTCAGCGAAGTGGCCGAGAGCCGGCAAATTCCCTATCTGCCCGAAGCCCTCGAGCGCGAACAGAAGGGTGACCGTGTCGATCCCATCGCCCACTGCTCCATGCCCGGCGTGCCCCGCATCACCTATATGCCGTTCCCCATCCAGATCATGCAGCGCCCCGGTTACGTGGTGTTCCTCTACGAATACCAGCACGATCACCGCATCGTGCAGACCAATTCGCGCGCGCATCTGGATGACATCGATTTCTACCTGGGCGATTCCGTCGGCCATTGGGAGGGCGAAACGCTGGTCATCGACGTCACCAATCTGAACGACAAGACCTGGCTCGATTCCGCGCGTCATACCCACAGCGATCAGCTTCACGTGGTCGAGCGCTACACCCGCCTCGGCCCCGACGTCATCGCCTACGAAGCCACCATCGAAGATCCCAAGACCTACTCACGCCCCTGGAAAATCGCCATGCCGCTGCATCGCATCACCGAAGCCGGCTTCGAACTGCGCGAGCAGGAGTGCTTGGAAGGCGACAGCGGACGCGCCATCCACCCGCCCTACCGCCCCGCTCCGAAATATTGAGATGAGGCCAGCAGTGAAATTTGCGCTAGTCCTTTTCGCGAGCCTGGCGTTGGCGCAGAGCGTCCCCGATCTCGAAGGCGTCTGGCAGCCCCAACAGAACAACGCCATGTTTTCGGTTCTCCCGCATGCGCCCGGCTTCCTGCTAGGCACTGGCTCGAAGACCGGCATCGTCGAAGGCGGCGTCCTGCCCTATCAGCCTTGGGCCGCCGAGCGGGTGAAGTATCGCCTGGATCATATGGATATGGACCCCACCGGACACTGCCACTACGAAGGCGTCCCGCACGCCATGTATTTTCCGTTCCAACTCTTCCAAACGGGAACGGACATCGCCATGGTGTTTGAAAACATGCACGCCTACCGCATCATCCACATGCAAGGTCAGCATCCCAAGGACGGATACCAAGCCTGGATGGGCGACTCCCGCGGCCACTGGGAAGGCAAGACGCTGGTGGTCGACGTAGCCAACAACAACGACAAGAGCGTGTTCGATATGGCGGGCCACTTCCACACAGACGCGTTGCATGTAGTCGAGCGCTTTACTCCCATTGACCACGACAACATTGCTTACGACGTGACCCTCGACGACCCGAAAGCCTTCACTCGCCCCTTCAAAATGCACTTCTCCTTCAAGCGCGCGCCCAAGACTTTTCAAATCATGGAAGCCGGATGCTTCGAAGGCGAGCGCGACCAAGTCCATTTCAACGACACCGTCAAGCTCTCTGAGCACTACGATCACGAACTCAACAGCGAAGCCGGCGCCGCCAAGAAGGACGGCAAATAGCCATGAAATTATTGTGCACCGCCCTGCTCGGGCTGTCGGCGAGTCTCTACGCCCAGACCGCCGCCTACACTCCGCAGCGGACCCCCGAAGGACTCCCCGATCTCGAAGGCCTGTGGCAGCCGCAGACCAACGGCGCGGCGTATTCGATTCTTCCCCACCCTCCCGGATTCCTGCTCGGCGCCGGATCGAAAGTCGGCATCGTCGAGGGCGGCGTGCTCCCCTATCAGCCGTGGGCCGCCGAACAAGTGAAGTACCGCCTGGAACACATGGAAACCGACCCCACCGGCAAATGCCACTACGAAGGCGTTCCGCACGCCATGTACTTCGCGTTTCAGATCTTCGAGACGCCTACCGCGATCGCGGTAGTGCACGAGAACATGCACGCCTACCGCATCATCCACATGCAAGGCCAGCATCCACCCAAGGAAGTTCAGTCGTGGATGGGCGATTCACGCGGCCACTGGGAAGGCAACATACTGGTGGTCGACGTCACCAACAACAACGACAAGAGCGTCTTCGACATGGCCGGGCACTTTCATAGCGACGCCCTGCACGTGGTCGAACGCTTCACGCCCCTGAGCCGTGATGTGATCCAGTACGAAGCCACGCTCGACGACCCCAAAGTATTCACCCGCCCCTGGAAAATGAAGTTCACCTTCAAACGCGCCGCGAAAGATTACCAGATTATGGAATCCGGCTGCTTTGAAGGCGAGCGCGATCAGGTCCACATCGTCGAAGGCCTGGCCACCATTCCCGATCACTACGAACAAAAGCTCAACACCGAGCCGCCACAACCGAAGAAGTAGCCAGCGGTCCCCGTGCTACGCTGGTGGCGTCCGATGTCCCTACGCCTGTTCGTTGTAGCGCTGTTGACTGCTGCTACCGCTTTCGCGGAAACCGCGCCCACGGTGTTCTCGCAGGTGGACGAGATGGTGGCGACTCTTGCGGAGATCACCGGCTGGCCCGTCAAAAAAAGGGTGCCGTCGGAAATTCTCAGCAAGGACAAGTTCCAGCGCTATCTGTCATCGCACATCAAAGACAGCTCGCACGATAAAGAGACCCGTGCCGAAGAATTGGCGCTTAAGATGTTCGGCCTGGTGCCGCAGGACTTCAACCTC
>Ga0207707_10005549_pt1 | contig 11033 bp, 12 predicted proteins | sample KBSC83BmetaG_FD_184336 | JGI IMG/M metagenome (GOLD analysis project Ga0207707, IMG submission 184336) | Corn rhizosphere microbial communities from Kellogg Biological Station, Michigan, USA - KBS C8-3B metaG (SPAdes) (version 2) | ecosystem: Host-associated > Plants > Roots > Rhizosphere ... | reverse complement strand
GCTGGGCTACGGAACCTGCCTGCGAAGTTCGCCCGCGCCGATCCGATCAAGGTGGTCGTCTCTCAGACCGGAGAGACGAGCGGCGCCGACCCCGGCGCCACCCAAGGCGAAGCTGTTTTGTATCTCGTCACAGCCACCCCGCAGTAGCCCGATCGGCTGATAACGCGGCGCGAGGAGGAACGATGACGCAATCTGACGGCTTGCTCGCGAGCGGCACGGGTGCGGACCACGACTGCGGCGACGCTGGTGAGTGCCCGATCCACGACACTCTGACGGCTGAGCACCCTGTGTTCGGTGACGCGGCGAAGATCGCCAAGATGCTTACCGACACGCCTACGACCGTCGACGGCGGCGAAGCATTCGCCATCTACAGGGCAGCCAACGACACAGGCCCTGCCGCTCGTTGTTGGGCTGACATCACGCTCCGCGATGCCGAGCACGAGTTCGTCAGGTGCGGTCGCGGAGCCGACCACGACGGGCCGCACGTCGGCAACGTTGGACAGGACAACTTCGTGGAGTGGACCGATGAGCACCACGCCTGAGAATGCCGCGACTCCCGACTCGTCAACCAGTTACTAACGCGACGAGGACGAGGACATCATGTCTGAAGCAGACCTGCACGGCTTGCGTGGCCGGACACCCGATCACGGGTCGGATGCTGACCGACGGCCGCACCCTGTGTTCGGTGACGCGGCGAAGCTCATACCCGAACCAGTGGTTCGATGCCGCTGCGGTAAGACCTTCAACCTTGACGCCTCTACAGGCGTAGTCGTCGCCCACCTGATCAAGCACTTGTTCCGTCGGTAATCACGCAGCGTCAACCAGTTACTAACGCGGCCTCTAACTCGCCACAGCGACCAATCTCTCGCCGAAAGGACCCACGCCATGCCACTCGTGACCACCCCCACCGGCGACACCTTCGACGAGACCAACCCCGTCGCGCTCGCCTACTACCTGCGCGAAGACGGCTACAAGGTCGACGGTGACGAGCCCGTCGTCGAGCAGCTCGAACAGTCCCTCGGCACGTTCGACCCCAACGAGCACACCGTCGAAGAGGTCAACGCCTACCTCGAAACGGCGAGCGAGGCCGAGCAGGGGCGAGTGCTCGACGCCGAAGCGGCTGGCAAGGCGCGCAAGGGCATCCTCGGCGACGAGGAGTAACAGTCGGGGCGTGGGCGTCAACGACCGCCCCCATGCCATCCACATTCGGTCGAAGGCGGTTCAGGCGGGTCTCACCGGGGGTCCTTTGCTCGCCGCACACACCGACCTGCGCCCCCGTCCCGATCACGCTGAGGGAGGCTGCTCGTGGCATTGACCGTCTACGCCACGAGCGGCGACCTCGCCACCTGGCTCGGCACCACCGCACCGGCGAACGCCGCCATCCTGCTGCGGTCCGCGTCGATCCTCGTCGCCGCCGCAGCCAACCGCGACCCCTACACCGACACACCCACCGGCGACCAAGCGACCGTGCTGCGTGACGCGACCACCGCACAAGCCGCCGCGTGGGTCGCGACCGGCATCGACCCGGCCAAGCTCGGCATCGACGCCGCACCGGTGAAGAGCCGCAAGATCGGGTCCGGCGACATCAGCTATGACACTGCCGGGCAGAGCGAAGCCCGCACCGCCGCCGCGACCGAGCTCGTGCCGGAAGCACGTCAGATCCTCTACACCGGCGGACTGTTGGCGCTTCCCTTGCCGGTCGGTGCCACCGCAACGGACCACCTTGAGCACTTCGGTTTGTCGGGCCCGTTGCGGTGGCCATTCTCGTGGTGGCGCAACCTGTGAGCGACGATCTGGCGCCGTTCTGGATCCACGACGTCGTCATCGCCCGGCGCACCGGCGTCGGCGCCTACACCATCGCCTACGACACCCCGCAGACCGTCACGGGGTTCGTCGACGACGGGCAACGCCTCGTCGTTAACGCCGACGGCGAGCAGGTCACCTCCACCGCGACCGTGTTCCTGCCGGCCGACACCGCGGACGTGCCGGTGCAGTCGCAGGTCACCCTGCCAGCCACGTTCGGCGGTCGCGTGAGCGAAGTCATCCGGGTCGGGCGACGTGACAGCGGCTCGCTCGACCTGCCGGACCACATCGAGGTCAACTTGCTCTGAGAGGAGCGCACCGTGGCGGTCACCTGGCGGTTCACTCCTCCCAAGCACGACGCGCTACCCATCGTCCGCGCTGCCGCCGAAGCCGCCGTCGACCAGGCCGCGCACCTGATCTTCGACGAGTCGCAACGACTCGTCCCCGTCGATACCGGCGCGTTGAAAGCGTCCGGCAAGGTCACGCACGACGGGCTCGCCGCGACCATCAGCTACGGCCAGGAGGACCAGGCCGGCCGCGGTGGCCGTGACACCGCCGTCTACGCGCCGATCGTGCACGAGCGGATGGACGTGCACCACCCGAACGGCCAGGCGAAGTACCTCGAGACGGCGATGCATGGCAAGGCGGCGGACGTCGCGAAGGTGATCGTCGCCGGGATCCGCAAGGCGATCGACGGGTGAGTTTCACCACCGACGTCGGAGAAGGGTTCGCCCAGCTGCTCGCCGCCGGGGTGAGCGGCCTCGCCTGGCAGACCAGCGGCACCTACGCGACGAATGTCACCGGCATCTATATCGCCGTCGTCCCACCGAACCCGGACCGGATCGTCACCTTGACCGTCTACGGGCTTGGTGACGACGCCACCTACGCGGACTCCAGCGCCGGCCTGCAGGTCCGCACCCGCAGCGCCGGGCAGGACCCGCGGGACGCCTACACCCTCGACGACGCGATCGCTGACGTGCTACTCGGCCGCTACCCGCTGACACTGCCGAACGGCATCCACGTGCAGACGCTCATGCGCACGTCGTCGACGCCACTCGGCGAGGACGACAACCAGCGGTGGGAGCACTCATCGAACTACGGGTTGGAGCTCTACCGGCCCGGCACGCATCGCCTGTAACCAGCAACAACCCGGCTTCTACGCCCCGAGGAGGCACCCACAATGCCGGCAACGACGCACACGCCCCTCGGGGCCAGCACCACCGCCCGCAAGTGGTACGTCGACGTCGACGCCAACGATGGCGTCGGCTCCGCATCCTGGTTGCCGATCCTCGGCGCCACCAACATCGTCTTCAACCCGGACAACCCGCACCTTGAAGACGACAGCGACTACGACGCGGGCGGCTTCCAGTCGCAGACGAAGACCGCTGCCGCGTGGTCCGCGACGCTGACGGTCGCCCGCAAGACCCTCGCCTCCGATACGACGTCCTACGACCCGGGACAGGAGCACCTGCGCACGAAGTCGATCGGCAAGACGGGCGTGTCCAACAGCGTGACCGTCCGCGTCTACGAGATGGAGCCGGGCGGCCCGCGTGTCGAGGCGTACACCGGCAAGGCGTCAGTCTCGTGGCAGCCGCAGGGCGGCGCGATGACCGCGCTCGACACCGTGCAGATCACGCTGACCGGTCAAGGCCAGCTCGCGTCGATCGCGCACCCGGACACCGGCTCGGTGGTTCCGACGATCGCCGGTTTGACGCTGCCGACCGGTGTGACGGCGACGACGCTGCCGGCGGCCGGTGGCACCGCCGTGCGGATCCTTGGCAACCACTTCACCGGCACGACCGGCATCACCTTCGCCGGCACGGCCGCCACGTCGTTCGTCGTGGTGTCCGACGGGGAGATCGTCGCGACCGCCCCGGCGCACACCGCCGGGTCCGGCAACCTTGTCGTCACGAACGGCGCCGGCGCGTCGTCCGGGTTCGCCATCGCCTACGTCTGATGGCGGTCCGCGACCTCGCACAGTTCTTCGAGGACGACGGCCTGGACTACCCGTTCAGGCCGTCGTACTTCGAGACTGGCCCGGACGGCGCCTCCGGCTTCCCGAAGGACCGGATGTGCCGCAAAGCCGACTGTGACATCGACGGTGTGCACGGCCACTACACGGTCGAGTCACCCTCGGCGAAAACCGGCCTGTGGCTCACGGCGCTCAACGACATCGCCGCGATGGCCAGCGCCGGTGTCGACCTGTCCGCCGACGACGTCGCGCGGATCAAACTCGACGACGACGGTGAGAAGACGCTCTACCAACGGGTGCTCGGCGCGACCTACGACGAGATGCTTGCCGACGGTCTGAAGTGGACGTGGCTGCAACGGTACGGCCAGGACGCCTACCGGTGCTTCGCGACGTCGCAGGCAGCCGCTGACGCGGCGCTGTTGGCAGGCCAGGGGGAACAACCGGCCCGGGCGAACCGGGCCACGCGGCGCGCCGCGAAGAGGACGGCTGGACGGAAATCGAGCCGGGCATCTACGGCCGGGACCGGGTCGGCCCGGGGTCGACCGTCGCGAACTTCCGGTTCATCGACATCACCGAACGGGCCCGAGGAGGCCGTGGAGGCGGTCTGACCTGGCCGCAAATCCTCACCCATTGGGACCTGGTCGAGAACGATCTCGCTGACCGCGGGATCGACGTCGGGGACAAGGCGCTGATGTCGGCCCGGTCGTGGCGGTGGCTCCGCAGCCGGATCCTCGGCTTGCTCACCGCCCCGGTCGGTCACGACTTCGCCGGTAACTCGATCTTCGCTAACCGCCTGCAGGCGGCGTTGATGCCCCAGCCCGACGAGTCGAGGGAGGCCAAGTGAGCCTCGACCTCGGCTCCCTCGTGGGTGAGGTCCGTCTCGACGACACTCTGTTCGAGTCGACCTACATCCGCGTCGTCCGGCAGATGCAGGACCTCGGTGCGCGTGCCGGTGCCGCCGCTGCAGGCACAACCAAGTTGGACCGGTCGCTCTCGCAAGCCGGAGCGTCCGCGAACACCGCTGCCGCCGGTCTCGGCCGCGCCGACAAGGCGTTGGCTGAGGCCGGCGTTTCGGCGTCTGACGCGGTCATCGCGACTAACGCCGTCAAGGTGTCGATCACCGAGGCAGCGCTCGCCTCATCACGCGCGGCGCAGGCGCTGCTGCGGCAGGCGGCGGCGCAGGCCCGGCTAACCGAGCTCGAGCAGTCCGGGAAGGTAAGCGAACGGCAACTCGCCGCAGCTCGCGCGACGCTGCTCGCGGCGACCGACCGGGCGGCGATCGCGCAGGACCGGCTCGGCAAGTCGTCCGGGTTCACTTCGCAGGCGTGGCAGTCCGCCGGCCGCGGGATGGTCATCGCCGGTGGGCTGATCTCCGCCGGGTTCGTCATCGCCGGCAAGGCGGCGGCGGACTTCGACGCGAAGATGACACTGGTCCGGACGTTGGCGAAGGCGACACCGGCGGAGATGTCGCAGCTGCGCGCCGCGGCGCTGTCGGTCGGGCAGGCTTACGGCTACTCGGCCGGTCAGGTCGCTGACGCTGAAGCAGAGCTCGTCAAGGCCGGCCTGTCGGTCAAGGACATCGTCGGTGGCGCACTGGTTGGCGCGCTCACGTTGGCGGCGGCCGGTCAGGAAGACGTCGCCGCGGCGACGAACACCGCCGCGGTCGCGATGACGCAGTTCCACCTCAGTGGCAAAGACGTCCCGCACATCGCGGACCTGCTCGCCGCCGGCGCCGACAAGGCGCTCGGCTCGGTCGCGGACCTGTCCGAAGCCTTGACCTACGGCGGTCTCGCCGCGCATCAGGCTGGTCTGTCGATCGAGCAGACGATCGGCGTCCTCGCCGAGCTCGCGCAGTCCGGTCAGCTCGGGTCGATCGCCGGCACCCAGTTCGCGCAGATGCTGCGCAACCTCGAAGCGCCGACGACCAAGGCGAAAGCCGAGATGAAGGCGCTCGGCATCGAGGTGTACGGCAGCAACGGTCAGATGCTCGACATGGCGACCATCGCCGACGAGCTGCACGACAAGATCGGCAAGTTGCCGCCGGCGCAACGCGACGCTGCGCTCGCCGCCCTGTTCACCGCTCGGTCGGTGCGGGCCGCCACGATCCTGATGCGTGACGGTGGTGACGTCGTCCGGGACTGGACGAAGAAGGTCGACGACTCCGGGTTCGCTGCGTTGCAGGCGTCCGGGAAGCTCGACTCGCTCTCCGGTGACCTGACGAAGCTGAAGTCGGCGCTCAACGCCGCGTTCATCGGCGCCGGTGAGAATGCGCAAGGTCCGCTGCGGTCGATCGTGCAGGACGTCACGCAGGTCGTCGAGGCGTGGGACAACCTGCCCGGCCCGGTGAAGACCGGCGCGGAGGCGCTAGCCGGTGTCGCCGGCGCGGTGCTGCTCCTCGGCGGCGGGATGCTGCTGCTGCTCCCGCGGATCCAGAAGACCCGCGAGGCGATGGAAGAGCTCGGCATCTCCGGGTCAAGGGTCGGTGGGATTCTCGGCAAGGCGGGTCTAGTTGGAGCGATTCTCGGAGCGGCCGTAGCGGTCGGTCAGATCAACGATGCGATGCATCACACGTCGCTCAACGCCGACGCCATGTCCGCGTCGCTCGAGCACCTTGCGCGTACTGGTCAGGTGACCGGCGAGATCACTCGCGCGTTCGGGTCCGACCTATCGAAGTTGCACAGCGTGATCAGTCTGTCGGGCGGCGGGTTCGACATCCTAGGGCTCAAGTTCCACAGCCTGTCGCAGACGTTCTCGCACGGCGGTTCGCTTAGCAGCAGCGATTTCGCGAAGGCCCGCAGCAATATTCAAGCCGTCGATCAGGCGTTGGCTGGCTTGGTGACGTCCGGCCACGCCGACGAGGCACGTTCCGCCTACGACCAGCTGACCGCCGCCGCGAAAGCCCAAGGCGTCTCGGTGCAGACCCTGGCGTCCCGGTTCCCGGCCTACGCCGGCGCCGTGCGGGCCTCAGCCGAGTCGGCCGCGAACGCGGCGAACGGCGTCGACAAGTACGGCAACGCCGTCGGCAAGGCCGCTGAGAAGACCAAGTCGGCGACCGACGCGGCGAAGGCTTACGGCGACGCGCTGCACGCCCTCGCCGACCCGCTGTTCGCGATGAACCAGGCGCTCAACGACCTGCGCGACAAGCAGTCAGCCGCGAGCGCAGCCATCAAGAAGTACGGCGCCAACTCGCGCGAGGCCAGGCAGGCCAACCTCGACGTCGCGTCGTCGGCGCTCGACGTCGCCGCCGCCGCGAAGACCCTCGCTGGTTCCGTGCAGGACGGGACGACGTCGCTGGCCGGCGCCAAGGGGATGCTGCGCACGTGGGTCGCGGCCGGGATCATCACGAAGAGCGAAGCGAAGCAGCTCGCCGCGTCGTTCGGCCAGATCATCACCAAGGCCGACCAGGTCTCGGGCGCGATCGACCGGTCCGCCCGCGCCGCCCGGTCGTCAGCGAAGAAGTTCGGAGCGGCCGGCAACGACGCCGCTGATAGTTACGCCGCCGGCGTCGCCAAGGCCGAGGTGAAGGCGGTCAACGCCGCCGCGCACATGCATCGGGTCACCTACCAGGCCGCGTCCAAGGTCGACGACTTCATCCAGGCGGGCGCCAACGCGGCTGCCGGCTACGCGGAAGGCATCAACTCCGGCGACATCAAGGCGATCAACGCCGCCGTGCACATGGGCAAGATCTCCGCGCAGGCCGCGGCGAAGGCGATCGAGTCGCACTCACCGTCGAAGGTGTTCGCGACGATCGGTAAGTCCGTCCCGGACGGCTACGTGCTCGGCATCAAGGCCGGGATGCCGATGGTCGAGGAGGTCGGCAAGGACCTGGCCGCCGCACTGTCAGCCGGTTACCTGAAGGGGCAACCGCAGGTGCTCGCTGGGTTCGCCAAGGGCGGGTCGCAGGCATTGACCGCGGTCGGCGGGGCGTTGAGGAGCGCGCAGAGCAAGTTGTCATCCGACCTGCAAGCCCAGGCGAGCGCCAGCCAGTCGATCGCGTCGGGCCTCACCGGCAACTTCGCCCTGTCGAACGCGTTCGGCCCCTACGGCAATGTGCTCAATCTGTCGTCGTTCTTCGGTGGCGGCGCGAAGATGGTCGCCACCGACGAGGCGCTGCTCAAGCGGCTCCGCGCCAAGCACCTCGCGGCCGGGCTGGTCACCGAGCTCGGTGGCCTGTCGCCGCAGCAGGCGGTCGCGATCGAGACGAACATCCTGTCCGGCAAGTCCGGGTCGATCGCCGCGATCAACCGAAACTATGCGGCGCTCAGCCGCGGCGCCAACGCCATCGGCGCGTTCATCACCGACCCGGAGTACGGGCAACCGATCGCGCGTGACCGGGCCAGCCTGACCGCGCTGCAAAGGATCGAGTCGCTGATGACCGAGCTCCTCATCGAATACAAGAAGAACCCGAAGAAGCTCGCCTCGGCGCTCGATCAGGTCGTCCGCGGCATCCAGGCGCACCACCGATGACCAGCAGCCTGCTAGCAGCCGGCCTCGAACTGGTCGGGACCGCCGTCAACCCGGAGTACCTGATCCAGGTGCCCGGCCCGGACCTTGGCGACCCGGTGCCGGACGAGGCGGTCATCGCGTCGCTGCTCCTCGACGGTGACGAGGTGACCGGCGACCGGACCGCGAACCGGCAGATCACGTTGCCGGTCAAGGTGATCGTGCCGGCGACTTCGACCCGCTCGGACCTGACCGCGAAGGTCGACATCCTGCGCAAGGCCGTCAACGCGAAGACGTGGACGTTGCAGTGGACCCCGACCGGCGGCCTGCCGATCGTCTTCGACTGCTACCGGGCAACCGTCACCCGCACCCGCGCGGCCTACGAGGACGGGCAGCTGTTCACGCTGCTGACGATCACCTTCGCGGCGCTCCCTTTCGGCCGGTCACCGACCGCGCAGACGATCAGCGGCACCACGTCGACGCAGGTCGACAGTTTCGACACCGCCCCGACCGGCGCGACGCTGGACACGTCGTCGAAGTGGGAAGGCACCGGCTCCGCGCAGTTCACGTTGACCTCGGACGGCGGCTCGCATTACGTGACTGGCGCGGCGGTGTCGCGGTCGTTCGCGGCGAAGGACCTGTCGGCGGACCAGTCGTTGACGTTGCGGATGCTCACGTCGATCGGGGCGATCACCTCGACGGTCACGCTGACGCTCACCTCGTCGGGTGGCCGGTCGTCGACGTTTGTGGCGTCGGCGGCGACCAACTCGGTGTCGTGGCCGCTGCTCACCTTCAACCTGTCCGCGCCAACTGCCACGACCGGCGGCGGTGTCGACATGACCGCCGTGACGGGCTACTCGCTGACCGTCTCCGCGACGCAAGGTCACGCCAACATCTTCGGGTCCGTCACGGCGCACGTCGACGACCTGCGGGCAGTCGGCGGCCTCTCGGCGCTGTTCACGACGACCAACGGCGAAGTGTTCCTGATGCCGGCGATCCTCGGTTCGGCACGCACGCCCGTCTCTCTCGCGGTGACGGGGACGTCGATGGACGGGGTGCTGCTGCACTCACCGCCGGGTGATCAGGACTCGAACGCGCAGATCCTGATGGCGATGGCTGTCGGTGCCGCCACCGCCAACACGACCGTCACCGTGCCGCCTTCCGCCGCCACCTACGACGGCACCTACACACTCGTCGTGACCACCTCAGCCGCGCCCGGGCCGAACAACACCGTGCAGGTGATCGTCACCCAGTTAGAGAACGGCGTCGCGGTCGCGTCGAAGACGGTGGAGACGAGCTACACGTCAGGGCCGCTGACCGGCCCGATCATCCCGGTCGGTGACGTCACCCTGCCGTTGCGCGCGACCGCCGACGACAACACGGCGACGTCGTACACGTTCGAGGTCAACCACACGTTCGGGCTCGACTCCTACACCGACCTGATGCTCTGCGACGTCCGCGGGCAGACCGTCATCGCAGTGCCTCCGACGACGGTCCCCGCGATCTACGTGGACGCCCCGCAGGTCGGGCAGGGCGTCGGCCCGATCATGGCGTCCGCGGCAGGCCGGTCACAGGCTTACGGCATCTTCGACGGCGTCCTCGCGGTCGGCGGCCCGATCCTGTTCGAGCCCGGCACGAACAAGATCATGGCATGGGCGCGGACCGGCGCGCCGACGGTGGCCGCGACGTACTTCCCGCGTTGGCTGGACGAACGCGTTGTCTAGGCTGCAGGTCTTCTCAGCAGCGCCGGACGGCACCGACCGGGTCTGCTTGGACGCGCTCGGCCCGATCTCCGGGTTGCGGCTGTCGACGTCAATCAACGGTGACGTCGGCGCCACTTGGCAGCAGCAACTCGACCCGAAGACCAACCACGCGGCGTTGACACCCGGCCGGCTCATCACCGTCCCGGTGTCACTCACGTCCGCCTGGCAGGGCCGAATGGGCACCCCGCAGCGTGACCTCGTCTGGAGTTTCACCGCCGACGGCCGATCGACCGAGCCGGCACGTTGGGTGGCGCTCGCGGCCACCGACAACAACGCCACCAACCTCAACGAGGTGGTCGACGCGGCGATCGCTCGCGGCTGGGCGGCCACGCGGCCGTCGTCGCTGCCCGCGCTGGCCGACGGGTCGCAGGTGTCCGGGTCGCTGAAGGTCGGCGAGGCCCTCGACCAGGTGACGCAGCAGCTCAACAAGTGGTGGACGATCAACCGCTCCGGCGCGGTGACCGCGTTCACCCTGCCGACGAGCCTGAGCTACATTCTCTGCGCGTCGGACACCGCCGGCGGCCGGACGGTGCAGGATTTCGTCACCGACGTGCTCGTGCTTTACACCGACTCGGCGGACTTCACGACGAAGACGCTGACCCGGTCGAACACGACAGCGCGAGCGAAGTACGGCCGGATCGAAGACATCTACGACCTCACCTCGTTCGGGCCGCTCACGACGACGCAGGCGCAAGCCGCCGGTGACAACTTCCTGTCGGTGCACGCACCCCGGCTGAAGTTCACCGGCGCATTCCAGGTGGCCGCCGGGCAACTGCTCAACCCTGGCGGCACGCCGGTCGACCTCGGGATCGTGCAGGCCGGCGGCCTGGTGCGGGTGTTGTTGACCGACCCGGACGCAGCGGCGGGTGAGACGACGTTCGGCGGCCCGGTGCAGATCGTGCCCGGGCAGACCGACTATGACGTGGACGCGGACGTGCTCACGTTGACCCCGTTGGACACGTCACCGACCGGGCTCGCGAACGTGCTGAAACTGCGGGCGGCGTGATGCGCGGGCAGCCGGTCACCCTCAACACGCTGCACGACGTAGACCC
>Ga0207707_10005548_pt1 | contig 11034 bp, 10 predicted proteins | sample KBSC83BmetaG_FD_184336 | JGI IMG/M metagenome (GOLD analysis project Ga0207707, IMG submission 184336) | Corn rhizosphere microbial communities from Kellogg Biological Station, Michigan, USA - KBS C8-3B metaG (SPAdes) (version 2) | ecosystem: Host-associated > Plants > Roots > Rhizosphere ... | reverse complement strand
ACGACAATTACCCGACCTGGTACGAGACATATGATGTGGTCGAAACGCCCATCTATCAGCAACGGATCGTCGCGCTTTACCCGCAGCCCGTGGTCATCTACACGACACAGCCGGAATTCATCAGCAAGATCGACATACGATCGCCGTATGACGGCCGCTATTACCCGCAGGCGCATGCGATGTTCGTAAAGCCGGCCCGCGAGCAGGAAGAATTCATCAAGCAGAATCCGCGTCCTGACAAGAACTTCCGGGCTGAAAATAATGGTCGCCGAGACCAGGGCAAACCTGAGAACGGAAATCCCAATAACGGCAAACCCGACCGGGCAGAATCACAGCCTCGGGGCGAGCGGCCAAACGCACAACCCGAACGCGGACAGCCGCAAACACAACAGCCGCGCGGCCAACGACCAAAGATCGCCCGAAACGAAAACCCCGGCCGTGGCCGAGCCAACAGCCGCGGTCGCGCAAATAACCCCGGCAACCGAGGCCGAGCTAACAATCCCGGAAACCGAGGTCACGCAAATAATCCCGGCAATCGAGGCCACGTAAATAATCCCGCACCCGCGCGACCCGCACCGTCCAACCGGCCAGCCAAATCACCCGGCGCCAGCCGCGGCAACAATGGCAACCACGGCAACGCCGGCAACAAAGGCGGCGGTAATAAAGGCGGAGGCAACAAGGGCGGAGGGAAGAAGCACTGAGAACTTTAAATCCTAAAGAAGACTGAATGCTGTCTTGCAGGCGGTGTTCAGTCTTCTAGATGAAAAATAAACTTCATAAATATATCGCTGCGATCACCTGCGGATACAGTCTGGCGATTTCCTTAGTATGATCCAACGAGTTGTACTTGAACGAGCATACTACGCCCGCCTCCATGTTCAGCAAACTTATCGACATTATACTAGCGTCGAGTCTTATGATCCGGTTCTCAAATGCGCCTGGGTGCACAACGCCATCGACTCTGACGAGGTTGTAATGTCTCGCCTCCTGGAAGCTCCGAATTGCCCTTTCTGTCTTTTGTTCAAATTTACCCGTTACTTGCGGCATTAGGGAGAGCTTAAGTCCGTTGTATTCGGACCATACACGCTCAGATGCAATTACATTCAGCATTGCCTGAATGACTATGACGTCGCCCATGCGGTTCGGCATTCTTGGGCCTACCTGAGCAGAAAGGTTAAAGGCATTCTCGTCATAAACGCCCCATTTTTCCTTCGTCCGCGGATTGGCGCCATTTCCGAGATCCCAACGAATTGTCTCTATCTTAGCCATCGTTATTCCTTCGTTCGCTTAGGTCCACCAAAGCGAGCGCCGCAGCGAAGACAAATAGAAGCGATATCAAGGCATTGAGTTCTATTTTCTTGTTCATATCATCATCTGCAGATCGGACCACCCACCCTTGCTGATCACTTCAGGTGATACTTGCGAACGCAGCGGCCAGTTCCCCACACTAGCTCTGCCTTCAAATTCTTCACAAACGATCGCGTCCGTTCCATTCTGAGCCTGGGGCAATATCAGACTCATTTGAGATATACATCGTTCCTTTCGTTAAAAACCCAGATACTTCAAGACCCACACCGCCAGGCAGATCAACGACCACAACGCCGGATTGTTTACGCGCTTCGAGTGCAGTAAAGATTGTATGCGTCAGGTTTCGAAGATTTTCCAAAAGCTTCAAGTCGTCAATTGACGCTACAATGTATTTACCGGCGATGAAAGCATCAACCCAGAGTTTGCTTTGTTTAATGAGCCCGATCGTGGCTTTCGAGATTATTTGTTCCGTAAATGCCACATTTACGCCCCAATCCGTTTCCATCCTTCTGCCATGCAGCGTGTGTGGCTCTATAAGACCAAATGCAATAATCGCGACAGCCCCGGCACCTGCGCCCAGCCCAAATCCCCAACGGGCAGCTCCAATTTGAAGGTCGAAGTATTCACCATTTCCAAGATTCCACAAGCGGGCATACGTACTCTCGTACCCTCCGATTCCTAACTGCCCCCCTGACTTACCACCGAAACCCATCCACCGCGTAATGATCGTTGTAGGCATGTCTTTCCTCCAAATTTAGTGCATTCGTGAATCGCCTGGCGCTTTTTCTCTCACTGAAGTGATCCGGCTATTAAATAACAACTCTCCTCGCACTATCTATGCGCTATGATCGCCAAACCCTTGATCGACCCTTCGTTGGACGCCAGCCGATTGCGAGATGCTATCTGACCACTACCGGTATCTTGAAGGGCGAGTTCGTCGCGTTTGATGCCGAGATGTTTACTCGTACGACGCCGCTTACTGAAGGTGTAAACTGCACACTCGCAACACCGTTAAAGTCTGTTACAGCCTGACCGCTTGATAGTGTTCCGCCACCTTCGCTCGAGGGGTCGATCGCGAAGGTCACAAGTACCCCGGCGACCGGGATTCCGTGGGATAAAGCCTTAATGCTAACGAGTGACGATAGGCCTTTCTGTATTACGCGAGGCTCCGCCTGTGGCTGAGTGAACACAACATCAGTGACTGGCTGAGCGGTCGTAAGTTGACCGGTCGCCGTTACAAGATCGTCACCGTCGATCGCATGCTTGTTGCTGATTATGAATTGATACGCGGTGCCGGGTGTAAGGCCGGTCAGGTCAATTGCGTGATCGGTAATGTTGAAAGCGTCCTGTACGGTTTGCGTCGGCGTGCCGAAGGTAACTTTACCGAATCCAATGACGTTCGATTGCCATGAGACTGTCGCGCCGGTCGTTGTAACGGAATCGGTGCGAACGTTTGCGATAGCCTGAGCGCCCGTAAAGAAAGGGGGCAGAGGCGCCGGCATTATGAGGTCACCGGTGCTCCCGGTCGGGTCCCATGCGGTCACCCGAAAGTAGAAAGTGGTATCCGGTGTGATCACGGAGACTACATTCATTGTGACCGTCTGCTGCGCAAGCGCGATCGTAGCTCCCAAGATGTCCTCACTCTTCTTCGTGGCAACGAGCGAAGCCGGGGTGCCGTCAGGACTGCTAAAGATCTCAACTTTCCCGTACCAGGCGACGTCGGTGATCCACTCAAACTCAATGGAGGTGTTCGGGTTAACCCGGATCGATGGTCCGCCGAGAAACTGCGCGCCAAATGCGGATGTTGTTAACGCATGGGCTGTAAAGAGAATGCCAACCAACAAAAGCGAGCGGGAAATGATAGATTTATAAACCATTGTGTAGTCCTGTCCGTAATGTTTTGAAGGGCTTAGACTCAATTGCGCTTTTATAAAAGACGCTCCGCGCCTCGCAAGGATGCTATAATCCCCAAACCCTTGATTCTTAACTTTCTTGAACTCGCAATGTAGATGGCGCATGCGAAAAATGTCCTTTGGCCGGGGCGAAGTTTTTGTTAGGAAGTTATGAGGCCGGTTATGTCGTTGAAAGAGAATAGTTACCGATTTGGCGATTTTGTCTTTGAGGCAGACGAAATGGTCCTCAGCCAGGACGGGAAACCTCTATCTCTGCCGCCAAAAGCCGTAAAACTCCTCTCAGTACTCCTTGAAAACCGCGGCCGGATCGTCGAAAAGGAAGATCTCCTACACGAGGTATGGCAGGACGCCTTCGTTGAGGAAGGCAATATTACATACACAGTCAGACTCCTCAGAAAGCTTTTCAATGACGAGCGGCATGCTCCGCGTTTTATCGAAACGGTCCCGAAGCGTGGGTACCGGTTCATAGCTCCGGTTCAAATCGTCGAAGAGGCTGTAGCCGAGCCTTCGACGCCTGTAGCTGCAAGACAACGGTTTCGCAGACTTACCGTTATTGGATCGGCCGTCGTTCTCGTCGCCGTTGTCTTTGGAGCGTGGCTCCTGTGGCCGCGCCACTCCCGCTCGGCTGAGTCACCGCAAACGAAAATGATGCTGGCCGTCTTACCCTTTCAAAATCTTACGGGTGACGACGGCCAGGAATATTTTAGCGACGGCCTTACAGAAGAAATGATCACGAAGCTAGGGAATATCGACCCAAACCAGCTCGGCGTGATCGGGCGCACGTCGGTAATGCATTACAAAAACGGCGCCGCGACGATCGACCAGATCGGCCGTGAGCTCCAGGTCCAATATGTTCTCGAAGGCAGTGTCCGGCGCGATGAGCACCGAGTACGTGTTGACGCCCAACTCATTCAAACGAGCGATCAGACGCACGTCTGGGCGCGCGAATATGATCGCGAGATAACCGACCTTTTGTCGCTTCAGGACGAGATCGCGCAGGAGGTAGCGGTAAACATACAGTCGACACTTGAACCCAAAGAACAACCTCAGACCGCGGCCGCAGGGGATTTTGAGGCATACGATCTATACCTTAAGGGTCAGTATTTCTTTAATAAACGAGGAGACGACAATCTGCGACAAGCGATCGGCTATTATGAACGCTCTTCGAATACCGACCCAAACTTTGCGCGCGCATATGCTGGTTTGGCCGCGTCATACGCACTCTTAAGCGGTTATAGCGCTAAACCTCAAAGCGAGTATATTGAGAAGGCTCGGGCGGCGGCCGACAAGGCTCTTGAGATCGACCCTAACTTATCTGAGGCACACACGGCCCTTGCCTTGATACTCAGAGAGTACAACTGGGACTGGAAGACGTCGGAAAAGGAGTTTCAACATGCGATCGACCTGAATCCAAATAATGCCACCGCCCACCACTGGTATGCCGAGCAACTTGCTATGCTAGGTCGTTTTGACGAGGCCCTGCATGAAAGCGAGATGGCACGCCGGCTTGATCCGCTCTCGATGATCATTGCGGCCGACAATGCGGAAATTCTGCACTTCTCCAGACAGTACGACCTTGCGATACAAAAACTTCGCGAGATCAAGGAAATGGACCCAAGATCAACACGTGTCCATATTGTGATCCACCCTTATGTAGAGAACGGAATGTTTAAAGAAGCCTTGACCGACATCGAAGACCTGCGCAAGGTGTCGAATGGGCCCTGGATCCTGGCAGAAACAGCTTACGTTTATGGACGTTCCGGCCGGACAGGATACGCTCGACGCGAGATTACCAAACTGCTCGAGATGAACCGGCGTCAGCCCCTTGATGCATCGTTATTCCTGTGGGCATACACAGGAATGGGAGATAAGGAGCAGGCGTTTGCCTGGCTTCAAAAAGCATACGACCAGCACTCCAATATCCTCACGAGGTTAAAGGTCGATCCTGCGTTTGACTCGCTGCGTGATGACCCTCGGTTTCAGGACATGCTCACACGCGTCCACCTCGCAAATTGAGTCGGAGACCTGACGTCACAAACTGCCTAACCTCACCCTCGAGTGAAGTGACTTACTCCAGCCGAAACCTCGTTTTTTGAAAGCAATTTTAGAACGGCGAATCTCGGGGTGGACATATTGGCCGCAATCCAACCAAATGCAATGCTCAGACTACTAACGGTTGTCTAGATCAACAAACTTCGGGAGCAAAATGAATGAGAAGAATTGTTACCTTCCTGACGCTATTCCTGTGTCTTGCCGTTGTTTCGAATGCTCAGGATGTCGTTCGGCCATCCGTCTCCGTCGTCGGCGAGGCCGATATGACGATCTCGCCTGATCAGGTCTCGTTCACATTTGAGATCGTCACGGCCGATAGGGATCTCTCAAAAGCAAAACAGCAGAATGACGCTGCCGCGGCAAAGACGATAGCCACGGCCGGATCATTCAACATCTCGCCCGACGACATTCAGACACAGCGATTGACCATCACACCAAAATATACCGGCGACAAGGACCCTCGGGGTTCACGCGTTCTGATCGGTTACGAAGTGACTAAACGCGTAGACATCACGCTCACGGACCTTACAAAGATAGACACGTTTCTCTCGCGGGTCATCGACGCAGGCGTCAATCGTATCGTCGACGTAAGCATCGAGAACAGCGACTATCAGAAATATCAGGAACAGACCCGAGCGGCCGCCGTCGCAAACGCGCGCGACCGCGCATCTGCCTATGCAAAGCAGCTTGGTCAATCGATCGGCAAGGCCTACGTTATTCGCGAAGAAGACGCCGACAACCCGGCAAATTTCGGCGGTGTCGGAAATGGTTGGGGCAACGGAAACGGCACCGGAGCGGGCGATGAGGGGGAGCCAAGTCTAAAAGTCCCGACCGCATACAGCAGCGAGATCTCATTCGCGTTAGGAAAAATAACGGTCTCGGAAAAGATCTTTGTCACCTTTGAGCTTCTGCGATGATCTATGGGGCCGATCGTTCGCAAATCCGCTCTGTTTCACAGATTATACCTCTTGACATCGATGATACAATACGATGGGCGGACTTTTATCCGCTAATTTGCTCTTTGACAATTTCCACACTGTGGAAAAGTTGGTGAACGTCCTGCCTAAGATGCGAAAAAGTGTCTCACGGAAGGATCGGGTTTTCGAGCTATTTAGGTCAGAATCTAAATGTCATTAAACTCTGTGTTCTCTGTGGCTTGCCGGTTTTTGTAGCACAATTTGCTACAAAACTGAAAACGTTTTGCGAAATTCGCGAGACACCGCTCGTTTTTCGGCTGTAAATCGCCTATTTTCAGTGGTTTCCATGTCTCACGCGCATAGTGAGACAGAGGCGAGACAGGGGTGAGACACCCGGGGGCGCTATTCGGTAGGCCTTCTGAGTGTTGCCGGGTCGTTTGTGATAACCGCGTAGATGCCAAGTTCGGTGGCTCGGCGGAGCTGGTTTGGGTCGTCGATGGTCCAGGCGGTTATGGGGAGGTTGGCGGCGGCGGCGCGGGCTGATATTCGTTTAGTGACGAGTGAGTGGTGAAGCGACAGGTGGTCGGCGCCGTGTTCGAGGGCGAGGTCGATGATCCGGTGCCGGCCGCCGACAAAATGCGACAGCCGCGAGCCAAAAAGCGCGGCGGTTTTTATTTCGGGCAGATTCTTGCGGACCCTCGTTATCACGCGCAGATCAAAGCTTTGGACGATGAGGCTTGGCAGCAGAGACGAGACTGCGATGACTCTGGCGACGGCATCGGTGAGCGGGGCGACTTCCGCTGAGGTGTCGATCTTGAGTTCGATGTAGATCAGCGGCGTTGCAGAAGCCCGCGCGTAAGCAAGGGCGTAATGATCAGCTTGCCCATCACGTCCGCCCTGACGGTCGGGCTTCTGCATGTAATATCGCGGCGCCAGCGAAACCGAATCGTTCGCCTCCGGATCATGCAGGAAATCGAGGACTCGCTCTAGAGTGGGAATTCTCTCCAGTGCGTACGCTTCATTGGCAAGATGACCATGATGCCTATTGAACCATGAACCAACATCGAGCCTGGCCAGTTCCGTCGATGTCATATCCGCGACGCGGCGATCAATACTTGCCGTTCGCTTTAGAGTTGCGTCGTGGATGACAACCGGAACGCCGTCCGCCGCCAATCGAACGTCAAGCTCGACGCCGTCGGCGCCGAGCTCGATCGCCCGCCGAAATGCCGCAAGCGTATTCTCGGGCGCCTCGGCGCTTGCTCCGCGATGAGCAATGATCAGCACCGGCTAAATAGCCTTCTTTTCGAGCAGAAAAATGGTCTTGGACCAGGCGATGGGCTCGTTGATAGGGAATTCGTGATTGCCGACGATGTTGAAGTAACGCTGCGAAACGCTCCGGACCTCTTTGATCGGGTGGATCTTGAAATTATAGAGGATCTCGAGCACCGAGCCGACGATGCCGGCCTTGACCGGCAGCAGGACGAGCTTGCCGTTGGGTTTCAAAACTCGCGACAGCTCACCGAGGCCGTCCTCGAGATTAACGTACTCGAGCACGCCGCAAGTCATGACCATATCGAAGGTCGCGTCTGCAAACGGCAGCGTCAGGATATTGCCCTGCGTTTCAACGATCGGGGCGTAGCGCTTCTTTTTGGCAAATTGTTCGCGGGAAAGCCTGAGGGAATTGAACGAGAGGTCGAGGGCAACGACGCACTTTGGCTGGAATCCGGAATCGAGCAGGCTCATCGTAACGATGCCCGTTCCGCTGCCGGCGTCGAGTACCACGGAGTCCGGCGCAAGCTCGAGCTCAAGTGAGCGAAGATATTTGGCAACCGAACGCCGGTAGCCGTTCAGCTTTAATGCGAAATTGTGGACATCCGCAATGCGGTCATAAAAGGTCTGTGTGCGTTTTTTCGAGATATTCCCTTTTTTTGCCATCGTCTATCTTTCGGCCACTAATTTCGCGATGATCTCTCTCATTTCGTCGAGCCTGTATTGACTCGTTCCACTTTCCAAATATCTGACGACGCCCTTGCGGTCGATGAGGGCGACAGTGGGAATACCCGCAGCACCATACGCCAGGTGATTCGTTTCGTCCTTTGCCATCAAAAGATCATACGAAACACGGTGCGACGCCGCAAAGTCCTTTACATACTTTAGTTCCGAGTCACGGTCAGCCGGCATCCCGGCAGCCATGCCGTAATAACGCGTTAGGCCAAGAATAATAAACCCTTGCGGCCCAAAGTCAGTTTTCCACTCCTCGATCGCCGGAAAAGCCTCGACGCAAGGACCGCACCATGTTGCCCAAAAGTCCAACAATACGACTTTTCCACGAAGATCGGCAAGCGAGACATTTGCGGCAGCCGGGTCAAGATCGCTTAAGTCCGGGGCCGTCTCGCCCAAAACGCTGTATTGCTTTTCGCGCGCCTTGAGCTTTTCGAGCACCTGCGTCTGTGTAGCTTTGCTCGCAAAGATCTTGTCGGCCTCGCTCAGTGCGGTCTTGAAATTAACGAGGGCCTGAGGCTTGCGGCCCGTTTCGATCTCGTATGTGATCTGGTCGTCAACGGCATAAAACCAGAGGCTGCCCGACTGAAGCTCAATGCCTGTTTTACGCATATCCTCAAGCGTCGCGTCCGCCTTTGGCTGCTGACCGAGGTCGCGATAGAGCTTGAAGAGTGAGAATCCGCTCTCGATAACGCTGTCGATCGTCTTATCCCGCTGGCTTGGGTCATCTGCGATGGTTTTGTAGGCGGCATAGGCCGCGTCCGCGTGCTGTCCGGCTGCGGCGAGATCACCGGCTCTTGCCAGACCGGCCGCAAGCTCCTTTTCGATCTGGGCTGTCTGGCTGGGCCTGACAGGCGTCGCTTTAAGATACTCGGAAAGCATCTTTGTTGCGGCGTCAAACTGCTTTTGCCTGGCCAGCAGCACCGCCAGAATCGCACGCGCGTCCTGCGATTTTTCCGCAGGCAGATCAGTTTTCGCAAGGTAGCTTTCAAACGCTTCTCTGGCTCCGTCGCTGTTGTCCGCGACCCAATGAAGCATTCCGAGATAATAGAGATCGTCCGTTGTCGGGTCGGATCGCTTGCCGACGGCGGCGGCATATTTGGCGGCGAGCTGTTTTCGCTCGCGGTAGGTCTGCTGGATAAGAGCTTCGCTGACGGGAACTTTCCTTTGCTCGAACTCCGCGAATTTGCTTCGGTTGTAGGCGTTGGCCTCGTCGAACAGGTCCTTGGCACTGCGGCCCGCCGTTGGGTCCGAAGTCAGGGCGGCGGTCGCCGTTTCGGGACCGGCGCGGCGCGACTGTGCCAGAGCGCACGAGGCCAAAAGCAGAATCACAACCAGTACCCGCATAGTTCTTTACAATCTTATAGTATAGTCCGCCCGACGCTAAAGATGATCGGAAATTTGATGCGGTTTTACGTCGTCAAAGCCGAAAGGATCGAGAAATTCATTTGAATTTCCAGTCACGGCATCGGCGATAAGCTTGGCGGTGATCGGCGTAAGCAGTATTCCGTTGCGAAAGTGCCCGATGGCCGCAAACAATCCTTCGACAGACGGAATTCTGCCGATGAGCGGCCTCCCTCCACTCACATATGGCCTCAAGCCAGCCCATTGATCGTCGATCCGAACGTGGCTTAAGGCGGGAGCGATCTCAGCGCCGACTGCTTGCATTTCACGAGTCGCTGCTTCGGTGAGGGATTTATCAAAGCCGACATCCTCAGCGGTTGCACCAACCAGGAGCCGGCAATCAGCCCGAGGCACGAGATAGCCTCGGCGGCTATAGACCACGTGATCACAGACCGGCGACGACGGCCGATAGCAGATCATCTGGCCGCGGACCGGCCTGACCGCCACGGGAAAAACGGCCGCGCCGAGATTGACGGACGACGTCCAGGCACCCGCGGCGAGGATGACGGTCGCAGCGGGATGGGCCCCTTTCTTAGTGACGACACCCGTGACGCCGCCCTTATCGGTTTCGACGCGATGAACTTCAGCGTTCTCAATGATGTTTATGCCGTTAAGAGTCGCGTAGCGAAGCAACGCAGCGACAAGTTTGCGGTTTTCGACCTCGCCGTCGCGGCGAAAGAAAAGGCTCTCGCGAATTTGCGCTGCGAGTCGCGGTTCGATCTCTAAGGTATCGCGAGAATCAAGATGCTTTACCTCCATCCCCGCGGCCGTTTGCCACGCAAACCGACGCTCGATTTCGATTGAATCCTCGTCGTCGAAACCGACATACAGAGTGCCCGTCTGATCAAGTTCGATATCAACACCGGTTTCGGCACGAAGCTCATCGGCAAACAGCCGATACATCTTGTTCGACTCGTAACAAAGCCTAAAGAAATCGTCGGCCTCATCGGCTTCGACCTGCGGCGCAAGAATTCCGGCCGCCGCCCACGAAGCCTCGCGCCCGGGCGCCCCTTTATCGAGGACAGAAATATTCTTTACGCCGCGCCTATGCAGTTCGCGAGCTGCGGCAAGGCCGATAACGCCACTGCCGACGATGATCACATCCTGAGCGATTGCCATCTCTGGAATTCCAAGATAACAAATTTGAGTTCGTTCGTCGGCAATGTAAAGGGCGCGCCAATTTCAGGGAATCTCCCTTAGTCGCTAGAATTGTTCTTAAATGGCAAAACACACTATCACACTAATCCCCGGCGATGGCATCGGGCCCGAGATCATTGCGGCGACGGTTCGGATAATCGAGGCATCGGGCGTCGATGTCGAATGGGAAACGCATATCATGGGCGCGCAGGCGCTTGAGAAATATGGCACGACACTTCCCGAAGACACGATCGAGTCAATCAAGCGAAACAAGGTCGCCCTAAAGGGCCCGCAAATGACGC
>Ga0207707_10005546_pt1 | contig 11034 bp, 11 predicted proteins | sample KBSC83BmetaG_FD_184336 | JGI IMG/M metagenome (GOLD analysis project Ga0207707, IMG submission 184336) | Corn rhizosphere microbial communities from Kellogg Biological Station, Michigan, USA - KBS C8-3B metaG (SPAdes) (version 2) | ecosystem: Host-associated > Plants > Roots > Rhizosphere ... | reverse complement strand
CAGCCGATGGCCCCAAGACCAACAAAGGTGACACGCATGCGGCAAATTAGCCGCCGGTTGATCACCCTGGCAGCCCTCGACAAAGAGTCGGGTGAGCGCGACGATTGTGCATGGACGTCCGTTGGTCTCGTGTAATACTGGCCGGCCTCGGCGCCTGCCTCGTGCTCTTCGTGGTGGGGCCGCTGCTTCGGCTGCTCCTGGAATCGTCGCCGCGGCATTTAGCCGAGGCGATCCAAGATCCAGAGCTACGCGCGTCGATCGCGCTGACGGTGGCGACTGCCACCGCAGCTACCCTGCTCGGCGCTCTTCTCGGGATACCGCTGGCTTACCTCCTGGCCCGCCGCAGCTTTCCCGGACGCAGGATCGTCCAGGGAATCATCGACCTGCCGGTGGTGATCCCGCATCCAGTGGCGGGCATAGCCCTGTTGCTGTTTCTGGGACGCCGATCCACCGTCGGTGGCATCCTGTCACACATCGGCCTGGAGTTCGTGAGTCACGTCCCGGGAATCGTGGCGGCGATGACACGTCCGAACCGCGGCGGCACGGTGATGTCCGCCTCGCCGTGCCAGAGATGGACCGGCGTCTTGATCTCGTCGAGCCGGAAGCCCCAGGGGCGGGTGTAGAGGAGCAGATCCCACGTTACGCCGCGCGCCCCCTGTTTCAGCGCTTCGGCGGCATCGTGGAAGAGCGTTTTTACGATGCGCGGCTGGTCGAGCAGCTTCACGTCGGCCGGCGCCATCTCGCGTCTCATCCGTTCGAGCACACCGGGACGGTCGGGATCGATGCGATGGGCCAGGATTGGCGCGGCGGCGCGACAGGCGACCCGTGGAGAATGCTGCGCGATGCGCACCAACAGGCGATCGATCCGGGCGAGCGGCAGCGTTCGCAGTCCGCCTGGCGTTTCGAGCGGCCCCATGCCGCTGATAATGCCGGAAAACGTCAATCGTTCGGGGAGGCGCGCGGCGCAGGCGGCGACATAGGCGGCGCCACCCGAGTTGCCGACGATGCCGAAACGATCCAGCCCCAGCGCATCGGCCAGCGCCTGAACGTCATGCGGCCAGTCGAGGAACGTGCGTCCCGGTTGGAAGGTTGAAAGTCCGATACCTGGACGATCGATGCCGATGACGCGCAGGCCGCGCGCTCCGGCGAGATCGGTCACCAGTTCGGCACCACAACGCGAACCGGGGATGCCGTGAAAGAGGAAGACCGGGTGACCGGACGGGTTGCCGAACTCACGGTAGCCGAGTAGACGGCCATCCGCCAGACGGAGCGTGCGGTCGTCAGGAGTGGTCGTGATATTCATGGGCTGGCTCTTCTGTGTGCTCAATACGGACCATCTATCAGAAATCGAAATCGCATAAACAGGGCCAGCGCGAGCCGGCGCCTAGAGTCGAGAGACGACATCGGGACGGGGCAACGAAATCGGCTGGCCGGCAACAATCGCGGTCGCATTGGCGATCATCGTACGCGCGTAATCCTCGCCGGCCAATTCCGCGACCCGTTCGAACGCCGCGTGTAGCAGCGGCGGGCGCCAGCGCGAATTATGCGCGTCGGATGCGACCAAGTGCGCCATTCGGTTGCTGACGAGATATTCAGCCGCTTCCCGCGCCCCACGCTCCGGCCGTCCGGCCAGCGAATCGGCGTTCAGCTGCACCGGCACACCGGCCGCGATGACATCGAGCAAGATCGTCGGATCATGCTGCACGTCCTCATAGCGCTCTGCATGCGCCAGCACCGGCCAGACGCCCGCTTCGTGCAGCTCGGCGATCGTCTCCATCACACGCTTCGGCCAGCTGCCCGAGAGATAGAGCTCCAGCAGCATGTAGCGCGTATCGTTCAGCGTCAGAAACTCGCCCGCTTCGAAGCGCTGAAAGAGATTCGGGTCGTAGCGCACTTCGATGCCCGGCACGATGCGCAGGTCGAGGCCATGCTCCCGCGCGATCTCGTTCAGCCGCGCGACCTTCTCCGGCACGCGCTTGGCCGGGCAGCGGTGGGCGTGCGGCGTAGCGGCGATCGTGCCGATGCCGTCGGCGATCGCCACCTGCATCATGCGTAGCGACTCGGCCTCGTCGTGCGCGCCATCATCGACGCCCGGAATGAGATGACAATGGAGATCGACCAGCGGCGGGAGATCGTGCAACCGATATGTCTCAGGACTCACCGACATCCCCGCTCCCATCCGCCAGCGCACCCAACCGACCGCACGAAGGCCCAAATCCAGAACGCTCATCGCGGCCCACCCGCCAACAGCTCACCGGCTCGCCCGAACCGGCCAGAGACGATTGTACCCTGCGTGGCGTGGAGGCGGATGCGGTGAGGGATGGTTGGGTCGCGGGCAAATACCGATAGAGCCTGTTATGGACCAGGGGTAAACAGCTTCCAGTGCCCCTCGGAGACGACTTCGACGGTGCCGTCGGTCACCTTGATCGCGGTCTGATCGTCGATCGCGTACGCCGGCACGGACATGCCGGCCGCCCATCGTTCGGCGTCGGCCATGGTGTTTTGCGGCAGATCCTCGTGATCCAGGTGCGGGAAGATCGAAAAATCAACCAGGCCGAGCGTGTCATCGCCACCGGCGGGCGGCGTCCAGCGGACGAAGTCCTGCCCGATGCTGGGTGTCATCACCATGCTCCCGGCGCTCAGCCCCACGTAGACCGCGCTCAGCGACGGCAAGAGCTCGGCCAGTCCGGACTGCCGCATCCAATAGCAGAGATACAAGGGGTCGCCACCGTTCACCAGCAGCACGTCAGTCTCCTGAACCATAGGCACCCACACGTCTTTGTCGATGCCGGGCAGCGCGGTCAGCTCCAGCACCCCCAGAGACTTCCAGCCCAGTTCGCACATGGGACAGCGAGGTTCTTGTCCGCTGATGAACCGCCATGCCAGTTCAGCACCGTTCCGCATGATGTACGTCGCCGTGGGAATGCACAGCGCGCTGCATTCGGCGATCGGTTTGCCCAGAAGGTCGACCAGCGTTTTGTGGATGCTTGGGTTCGTCATCCCAGCGGACGTGAGAAGAAGCTTCATACTGCCTTCCCCTGGTTGTACCGTCGCGCCCGACTACACAGATACTGGATCAACGACAAGCACGATGTTCATCGATCATCACGATGTTTGTCAATGCCGGGTGAAGCGCATTTGTCCTCTTGCCATCCCCCACCGCTTCATACGAAGATAAGCCCCTACGGACCGAACGCGAAGCACGATGGTGCAGTGGCGTGATGGAGCTACTGGAGGAACGCGCATGGTGTATCGCCTGGAGCATATTGGGCTGGGGACGAGTCAGGAGACCTACGAGCCGACGGTGAAGTTCTACGAGACGGTCTTCGGCTGGCATCGGATTCGTGAGTTGGAGGGCGAATTGACCTTCCTGGGTGATGGTCATGGCGGCCGTTTCGAGATCTTCCCGAGCAGTTCGGAGATCCGCTCGAATCCGACGCATCTCGCCTTTTCGGTGCCCGCCGAAGAGTTTGACGCCATCTTGCAGCGCGCTCGCGAAGCCGGTGCCACGCTCGACGAGCCGTATGTCAACGAATTCGACGATCGCATCGGCTATTTCACCGACCCGGCCGGCAACCGCGCTCAGGTCGTGGCCCGCAGCGAAGCGCTGCCGGAATAGGCGGCGCCCGGCCACGGGACCTCGGTCCCGTGCTCCGTAGACGAAGTCCCCTACGGGGGACTGAGAACGATCCAACTCAATCCCGAAGGGATTTCGTCTACGGAGCACGGGATTCGAAATCCCGTGCGGCGGTCGGGCGAGCATCTCGCCGAAGGAACACGCCCATGTTCAACGAAAGACACCCCTCTCCCGTGCCGCACGGGAGAGGGTTCTCCCTCCCGTGGGGAGGGAGTTAGTGGGAGGGACCGGCCGGGGGTGAGGGCTGCCTCGCCGCATGCTATCGTATGTCTCAAACAATATGACCGATGACGATAAGCGAGGGAGCGGGCGGATGATGCGTGGGGCCGATGTCATTGTCGAGATGTTGAAGGCGTACAAGGTCGACGTCGTCTTTGGTGTACCGGGCGACACGACGATGCCGCTCTACGACGCCTTCTACAACGCGCGCGACGAGATCACCCATCTGCTGGCGCGCGACGAACGCTCGGCCTCGTTCATGGCCGATGCCTACGCGCGGCTCTCCAATAAGCCGGGGCTGTGCGAAGGCCCGAGCGGTGGCGGCGCGACCTACATCGTGCCGGGGGTGGCCGAAGCGAACGGCTCGTCGATTCCGGTGATCGTCTTCACCTCGGATAACCCGCTAAGATGGGAGGGCACCGGCGCCTTGACCGAGATCGATCAGCAGGCACTGCTCGCTCCGGCGACCAAGTGGAACGCGACCGTCAAGCGGCCGGAGTTCCTGCCCGACATCATCCGGCGCGCCTTCCGTATCGCGACGAGCGGGCGGCCGGGTGCGGTGCATATCTCGCTGCCGGAAGACATTCTGGAGAGCGAGGTGGCCAGCGCCAACATCTATGGTGAGGCGGCCTGCACCGTCTATCCGTCGTATCGCGCGCGACCCGATGCGGAGACGCTGAATCAGATCTACGCGGCGCTCAAGGCGGCACGTAAGCCGGCCATCGTGGCGGGCGGTGGTGTCGTAATCGCGCAGGCAGGCGAAGAATTGGCGCGCTTTGCCGACCTCTTGCAGATTCCGGTCGGCACGACGATCAACGGCAAGGGGAGCATCCCTGAATATCACCCGATGAGCCTGGGCGGCATCGGCGGCAATGGCGGGCGGCCATACGCCAACGCCTACCTGCGCGAGGCGGACGCCATTCTCTTCATCGGCACCAAGGTCAATTACCTGGTGACGATGAACGATACGATCCCGAGCCGTGAGCACCCGGTTACCGTCTGCCATATCGACGCCGATCCGATGAACCTCGGCAACAACGTGCGCACCGATTTCGCCGCGCTCGGCGACGCCCGCGAGTCGCTGCGCGATCTGGTCGCGCTGGCTGAAGCCGATAGCGCGCGCAGCTTTACGCGCGAGGTTGATGCTGAAGAGATTCGGGCGCGCTCGGCCTCGTTCTGGGAGGAGATGCAGGCGAAGGTAGCCGATCGCTCCTTTCCGATCAAGCCGCAGCGCATCTTCGCGGCGCTGGACGAACTGCTGCCCGAAGGAGCGCCGATCGTGGCCGATCCGGGCACGATGACACCCTACACCGCTGCCCACTTCCGGCTGCATCGCACCGGGCGCACGACGGTCATCCCGCGCGCGCATGGCGGCCTGGGTTACGCCATTCCCGCCTCGATCGGTGCCGCCTTCGCGCGGCCGGGCGAACGGATCGTCTGCTTGACCGGCGATGGCTCGTTCGGCATGTCTGGCACTGAACTGGAGACGGTGTCGCGGCTGAAGTTGCCGATCACCTTCATCCTCTTCAACAACGGTGCCTACGGCTGGATCAAGATGCTGCAGAAGCTGAATTACGACAACCGCTTCCATAACGTCGATTTCCAGAACGTCGATTACGCCGGAGTGGCGCGAGCGCTCGGCGTGCCGGCCGTGACGGTCGAGCATTCCGATCAGTTGCAGGATGCGATCAGCGAGGGCCTGCGCGCCGACGGACCGCGCTTCATCAATGTCGAGACCGAGTCGGAACTGGACGAAACGCCGCCGGTCGCTGCCTGGCAGCAGGCGCTGGGGCTGGTGTAAGCGATGAGTGGAACGGACTTCCCGAACTCGGCTGAGATCGTCATCATCGGTGGCGGTGTCATCGGCCTGAGCGTCGCTTTTCATCTCGCGGAGCGCGGCATGACCGATGTCGTCGTGCTGGAGAAAGACGAGATCGGTGCCGGAGCCACGCGCTTCGCCACCGGGGGCATTCGCCAGCAGTTCGCCAGCGAGCCGGACGTGCGCCTGTCGGTCGAGTCGGTCAAGTTCTTCGAGCAGTTCGAAGAGCGCGTTGGCCTGCCCTTTCTCTTCCGCCAGATGGGCTACCTCTTCATGAGCAGCGACGCGGCGCAATTCGCGACGTTGCAAGATTCCGCCGCGATGCAGCAGCGGCTCGGCGTTCCGGTCCAGGTGCTCACTCCCGCGGAGATCGCCGTGCGCTGGCCGCTGATCGTCGTCGACGGCCTGGTCGGCGCTACCTATTGCCCGACCGACGGCTCCGGTGCGCCGTCTGACGTCGCCTACGCCTTTGCCCGCCGCTCGCGCGATATGGGCGTGCGCGTCATCGAAGGCGTCGAGGTAACCGGAATCACGGTCGACAACGAGCGCGTCAGCGCAATCGAAACGACACAGGGGCGCATCGCCACGAAGATGGTCCTGAACGCGGCCGGACCCTGGGCTGGCAAGATCGGCGAGTTGGCCGGCGTCGAAATCCCGGTCTATCCGCATCCGCGCCAGGCATTTTCAGTTACACCGGTCGATGAGCTCGGTGAGATGTTCCCGTTTGCCATCGATCTCAAGACCGGTGTCTACATCCATCGGGAGCCAGCCAGCATCGTGTTGGGCGGTGGAGACCGGGCGCGTCCGGCCAGCTTCGAGGCGACGATCGACTGGTCGCGCTTCGAGTACGTCATCGAATCGGCGGTCGGGCGCGTCCCGGCGCTGGAAGAAGCGCGCAGTCTGAACGGCTGGTGCGGTTTGCGTGAAATGACGCCCGACGATCATGCGATCCTTGGTCCGGTCGATGCGCTGCCAGGCATGTGGTGTGCGACCGGCTTCTCGGGCCACGGCTTCATGCATGCCCCGGCCGCCGGCCGCATCATGGCCGAATGGATGCTCAGCGGCCAGCCGCCGGCCGACGTCGATCCCGCACCCTTCGCGCTTGACCGCTTCGCCGCCGGGAAGACGACCAAGGCGGGTTTTGTTTTCTAGCGGTGGGCGGTCGAACGATCGCGCTTGAAAGGAGACCACGTTGCTGACATTGGGCTATAAGGCGTCGGCGGAGCAGTTTGGGCCACGGGAACTGCTTGATTTCGCGGTGGTGGCTGAGGAAGCGGGCTTTGATTCGGTCGTGGTGAGCGATCATTTTCAGCCGTGGCGACATCATGGCGGCCATTCGCCCTTTTCGTTTGCCTGGCTGGCGGCGGTTGGTGAGCGGACGAGCCGGGTGAAGCTCGGCACGAGTGTGGTGACGCCAACCTTTCGCTACCACCCGAGTATCGTGGCGCAGGCGATGGGGACGCTCGGCGTTCTCTTTCCCAATCGCGTGCTGCTTGGCGTCGGCACCGGTGAGTCGCTGAACGAGGTGCCCTCGATCGGCGTCAAATGGCCGGCGTTCAAGGAGCGGTTTGGTCGCTTGAAAGAGGCGGTCACGCTGATGGAGCAGCTCTGGACCGAAGACCGCGTGACCTTCGAAGGTGAGTACTATCACACCGAAAAGGCGACGGTCTACGACAAGCCGGAACAGCCAATTCCGCTCTACATTGCAGGTTCGGGCGCCAGCGCGGCGCGCCTAGCCGGGCGCGTGGCGAACGGCTTCATCTGCACCAGCGGCAAGGCTCCGGAGCTGTACAGCGAAACGCTCATCCCGGCGGTCAAAGATGGCGCCAGCAAGGCGGGCCGCGATATGAAGGACATCGAGCTGATGATCGAGATGAAGGTCTCCTATGACCACGATCATGAGCGCGCCATGGCCGACACGAAGCACTGGGCGGCGCTGGCGCTGACGCCCGAGCAGAAGGCGGGCGTCGAGGACCCGATCGAGATGGAGCGACTCGCCGATAACCTGCCGGTCGAGCAGGCTGCTAGCCGCTGGATCGTCTCGACCGATCCGGACGAACATATTGAGCACATCAAGCCGTATCTGGATCTCGGCTTTACCCATCTTGTCTTCCACGCGCCAGGCACCGATCAGGAGCGCTTCCTGCGGCTCTATGGCGAGGAAGTGCTGCCGAAGCTGCGGGAGATTGGGAAGTAGGACAAGAGCGGCCCTCACCCCCAACCCCTCTCCCAATTCTGGGAGAGGGGGGAAGATTATTTTGCTCTTGGTGCTGTGCCTGTTACTGGCTGCTTGTGGGTCGCGCGGTGGTAGTTCTACAGCTACCGTGAGTGGGGCACCACGGATGGTGCGACAGGCAGTGGCTTCGCCACCGGCCGTGACGGCGGTGCCGACGGTTGGTCCGAACGCGTCGCAGCGGGTGAGCTATCACGTGGATGTGCAACCGATTCTGACGAGCGAATGCGGCAGCTGTCACGGCGGGCAGGGCGGCTTCTGGGTCGATAGCTACGAGCTGGTGCTGCGCGGTGGCAATTCGGGCGCGGTCGTCGTGCCGGGCAATCCGGACGAGAGCGAGCTGTATCTGCGCATCACGGGCAAGTCGACACCAGCCATGCCGCTCAACAACCCGCCGCTCAGCCAATCCGAAATCACGGCGATCCGCGACTGGATCGCCGAAGGCGCCCCGAAGAATTAGCGCGAATTCTTCCAACGTAATCGTAGGGGAGGAGCTCGCCTCCTCCCGCGGTCGCCGGTGTTCCGGCCGACCGGCTTGCCGCGCCACGGAAGCACATCCGAAGGCCACCCAGCGTCACCTGTGCGCGTGTTCGATGCCGCATGCATCATGGGCCATGATGCGGGTCGGAAGTCGGTCTGTTCGATGAGCAATGCGTCGGGGAAACCACGGGGCGGTCGCCCGGAACGGCGCGCGCCCGGCGGGAGGAGAACACCCGCTCGCGGGTACCCGCCTCCCCTACGGACGAAGAGTGATTCGCAGAGTCGTCGCTAACCCGCCAATTGCAGGAAATCGGCGCGGCTGCGGATGGCGTCGTCGATCTGGTCGATGAGTGTTTCGGCTTCGGTGGTCGCGTCGTCGTCCCAGGCCTCGACCTTGACGGTGCGCAATTGCTCACGGAGCTTCTGGCAGGGCGTGATCAGGTTGTAGTCGCGCAGCAGCAGGTCGTTCAGCATCTGATGCTCGTCGCGAAACTTCTCCCAGGCGCGATCCTGTACGGGCACGGGCATACTGCGAATGCGCGTCTCCAGCCCGGCGACGCGTTCCTGCAGGTTGGCGATCTCGGCAAGCTTGTCGAGATGCGCGCGTGACGGCTCGGGACTATCGCGTGTCAGTGGCGGTACGAACGTGCGCCGGTACTCGGTGCGCAGCGTGCGCAGCGAATTGGCCGCCGTGCTTAGCGCACCGGCGGCCGTTTCGCGCACGATCAGGTCGTCGGCACGCGCCCGGTTCTTCTTCTCATATAGGTTGTAGCCGTAGGCGTTCATGAGCAGATCGAGCTGCCGGCGGATCGCATCTGCCACGACTAGCGCTCTCCCTCGGGCCGGATGATTGTCGCCGCGGGCGGACGTGGCACCGGCGCGGCCTGCGGTCGAGGCGGTGCGCTGTGCGCGATGACCGGCACCGGCGTATTCGGGATCACACCGCCGAGCTGGAACGCCTCGCCAATCGCCATATTCGGCGCCGAAATGACGCCGTTTTCGGCCATGATGATGGCGGTGTAGTAACGCACGGCGTCGAGTTCGGAAAGCCCGAACGCTTTGAGCGAGATGAGCTGGCGCATGCGCTCGTCGCCGGGGAAGACGAGCACCTTGACCATGTCGAGCGTGATGCCGTAGCCGCTCAGGAAGTCCTGCAAGTGCTCGTGCACGATCTGAGTCAAGTCGTGAATCCGTTCGTTGACCTGCTCCAGCGGCGTCACCTGCACCACCTGGTTGATCGCCTGCTCGACAACCGGACCGGCGTAGACGTTGACTTCCTCGGTCGTGAGCGCGTGGCCACGATACGGCATATGCTGCACGAGGAGCGCCGCGTCCTCTTTCGAGGTCACGTGGATGTAATAGTCAACGTCATAGGTCATCAGCGCCAGTTCGCGCGAGAGCGCCGTGCCGGAGGCTTTCAGTACCAGCTTGGCACGATTGATGTAGAGCGCTTCATATTGCCAGGGGCTCTGTCCGCCATAGAACGCCTGCTGCAAGGAGCCGAAGAGGACGCGCTGCGGCGTTTCGACCGGATACTGGCCCGTCTCATAGACATTCAGGATCGCGCCGCGCGACTTGAGGACGCAAAAGTGATTGCTTTCAACCGTCAGCAGTGAACCGTTCATGATGTCATTATTAGGATAGTGCCAGAGCAATACGTTGGGGCCCATAACCTCCTGCCCGTCCGGCAGCAAGGTCGAAACGACGTTACGAAAACCTGCCATCTGTATTCCCATCCTTCCGCCAGTCGCCCGGCATCGTTGTGTGTACGCTCCAACGCCCTCGGCCGTCCGAGTGACACGATCCACCTACGGAATACCTGTCTTGTTCCCCTTTCCTGTCGGATCGTCCCGAACGCGTCGATCGCACGAGGACGTGTATGTGTGGAATCTGGCGCCATTATGAATGACGCCCGGCGGTCGCTGAATACGCGAAAAGACGTATGCCAAGCTTCCGATGTTTGACCGCAAGCTTCGGATAGTTCGAAGCCGCGTACACCGCTACGATCGAGACTGTTGAACAGGTTCTTCGATCGAGAGGATGATACGTGGCTCATCGCAAACCATTTCGCTTCGGAGTGATCAATGAGACGCCGCTGCCAGCCGAAGAATGGTTCGCCCAGGTCCGTCGGATCGAGGAGCTGGGTTATTCGACCTTCTTGATTCGCGATCATCTGACGCCCGACTTCTTTGGCGATCAGTTCGCGCCATTGACCGCGCTAATGGCGGCGGCCGGGGTCACGAGCCGGTTGCGTTTCGGCACGCTGGTGATCGACAACGACTTCCGGCATCCGGCGCTGCTTGCCAAGGAGATCGCGACGCTCGATCTGCTCTCCGGCGGGCGCTTCGAACTCGGCCTCGGCGCCGGTTGGATGCGCCGCGAATACGATGCGGCGGGGCTGCCCTACGATCGCGCCGGAGTGCGCATTGATCGACTGGAAGAGTCGATTGCCGTGCTGAAGGGACTCCTGGCTGGCGATGCCTTCAGCCATAATGGGAACCACTACCAGCTCGATCAGCTGGAGAACTTCCCGTGCTCAGCGCAGCGACCGCATCCACCGCTGCTGATTGGTGGTGGCAAGCGGCGCGTGCTGACGCTGGCCGGTCGTGAGGCGGACATCGTCAGCATCCTGACAACTTCGGTCGC
>Ga0207707_10005544_pt1 | contig 11034 bp, 12 predicted proteins | sample KBSC83BmetaG_FD_184336 | JGI IMG/M metagenome (GOLD analysis project Ga0207707, IMG submission 184336) | Corn rhizosphere microbial communities from Kellogg Biological Station, Michigan, USA - KBS C8-3B metaG (SPAdes) (version 2) | ecosystem: Host-associated > Plants > Roots > Rhizosphere ... | reverse complement strand
ATCAGGACAAGCAAATGGCCGCGCGAGCGGGCTTCGACGCCCATCTCACCAAGCCGGCGGACCCGGCCGGACTGGAGAAAGTCATCCGTACCTTGAGCCGGCGGCGCCTCTGAGGCCAGGAACGTGCGCCCCCGGGAGCCGCGCGCTATATTCGCAGGCGTCGGTACGGAGAAAATCCCATGGTTTTTCGACAGATCCTGCCATTCGCGCGCGCCCTCGTGATGGTCGCACTCGCTGTCTGTGGAGTGGCCCCGGCATGCGCCGCCGAGCCTGCGGTCGCGATTCCCGCGCCGGCTCTCGACAACCCGAAGACCGACGGCCCGCTGCAGACGGCCGTCCTGGCTGGCGGCTGCTTCTGGGGCGTGCAGGGGGTCTTTGAGCACGTCAAGGGGGTGCACCAGGTGCTGTCAGGCTATGCCGGCGGCAAGAAGAACACCGCCCAGTACGAGGAAGTCAGCAGCGGCACGACCGGGCATGCGGAGTCCGTGCAGATCACGTTCGACCCCAAAGAGGTGTCGTACGGGGAGCTGCTGCGCGTGTACTTCTCCGTCGCTCACGACCCGACGCAGCTGAACCGGCAAGGCCCCGACTATGGGAGCCAGTATCGCTCCTCGATTTTCTATTCGAACGAGACGCAGCAGAAGATTGCGCTCGCCTATATCGCCCAGCTCGATGCGGCGCATGTCTATCCCAACAAGATCGTCACGCGCGTCGACTCGCTGCCCGGGTTTTTCCCGGCCGAGAAGTACCATCAGGACTACCTGGTCCACAATCCGCACCAGCCCTACATCGAGATCAACGATCTGCCGAAGATCGCGCATCTGAAGCAGGTGTTGCCGCAGATGTATGCCGACCGGCCGGTGCTGGTGGCCGCCAACTGATCCATTGGCGAAAATTGCCCTTAGCAATTTTCGCGGAGTCGAGGCCCTCAGCGAGATCGGGCGGCCGGCAAAAGGCGTGGCTTTTGCCGGCGTGCCGGGCCTCCGCTCAGCGCGCTGCGCGCAGCGGTGACGATGGCTCGCGTCAGCCGGTCGAGCATGGGGACCGGCAGGCGGGTGTGCTGCCAGAACAAGGGCACGGAGAGCGTGCGGCCGGGTACGAGCTCTACCAGCACGCCGGACTTCAGCTGATCGCGGACGAGGGCGATCGGATTCATCCCCCACCCGATGCCTGCGGCGCTGGCGTTGGCAAACGCCTGAGTCGAGGGGAGCCAGTGAGTGGGCGTATCCACCGCCCGGCGACACAAGCGGCTGACCCACGAAGCCTGCAGGCGGTCCTTGCGATTGAATGTGAGGGCCGGCGCTCTGGCCAGCGAAGCGGCATTGACGCCGTCCGGGAAATACTTGCGAACGAAGCCCGGACTGGCAGAGGCGACGTACGTGAGGGAGCCGAGCGCGACGCTGTTACACCCTTGCACCGGTTGTGAGTGCGCGGTGACGGCGCCGAATACCGTGCCGGAGCGCAGCCACTCCACCGTGTGATCCTGATCGTCGAGGGCAACGTCCAGGAGCGCGCCCTCGCTTTCCCGATCCAGAAAAGCCGCCATGGCACCGATGAACCAGGTGTCGAAGCTGTCGGCGTTGACGGCAACGCGTAGCGTGACGTTCCCACTCGCTGAGCCGAGGGCAGGCAGCGAGCGGCGCAGCTCCGTCTCCAGCATTCCGACCTGGTCCACGTGACGACACAGCACTCGGCCGGTGTCGGTAGCGACACAGGGTTGCCCCCGAATGATGAGAACGGTTCCGAGGCGCTCTTCCAGCTGCTTGACGCGTTGTGAGATTGCGGACGGCGTTACGTTCAGTGCGCGCGCGGCGCGCTCGAAGCTGCCCTCGCGGACGACGACGGCTACAGCGGAAAGGGCTGCGTAGTCGAGCATTTCAGGTTTAGCCGTGCTTAATTCACCGCAGAAAGTTTAACTGGATTCAGGTGCATCCGAGAACCACACTCCCTGCATGCTCGGCACGGCATTCACCACGGGGTTTGCACTCTCGGCCACCTTGATTGTGGCCATTGGGGCGCAGAACGCGTTTGTTCTGCGGCAGGGGCTGAGGCGTGAGCACGTGGCGGCCATCGTCCTGTTCTGTGCAGTCGCCGATCTGGTGCTCATCGGGGCGGGCGTCGCAGGGCTCGCCAGTGCGTTGGGCGATCGCCCGGCACTCACGGCCGCTTTGACGATCGCGGGGTCGGCGTTTCTGGTCTGGTATGGGGTAAAGGCCTTACGCCGCGCCTGGCGGCCGCAGTCTCTGGTCGCCGCCGCCGGTACGCAGTCGCTGTCCCGGGGTGCGGCTCTGGCGCAGGCCGCAGGCTTTACGCTGCTCAATCCACACGTCTACCTGGATACCGTGCTGCTGATGGGCGCGATCGGCTCGCGGCAGGCTCCGGATATGCGTGCGTGGTTCGTCGGCGGAGCCGCTTGCGCGAGCGGCGTATGGTTCACGGCTTTGGGCTTCGGCGCGCGCTGGCTGTCCCCCTGGTTTGCGCGCCCACGCGCCTGGCAAGTACTCGATTCGCTGGTGGGTGCAACGATGGTCGCGATTGCGGGTCTGCTCGTTCGCCAAGCGTGGTCGGGGCTGAGTTGGAACGCCGGCTGAGCCCGACTTTTCGCGGGAGCCGGCCGGCAAAGGTATTCTTGTTATCCTTGGGGGGAAATGATCTCCCTTCGTGATGTCTCCAAGTCGTTCGACGGAGGTCGCAGCTTCGCTGTTCGCGACGTCAGTCTGGATGTTGCGGAGCGGGTGTTTCTCTCCATCATTGGCGATTCCGGCTCGGGCAAGACCACATTGCTGAAGATGGTCAACCGCCTCGTGGACCCCGACCGCGGGTCCGTGGTGGTCGCCGGGAAGCCCGTCGACGCCGACGCGCCACATAGCCTGCGCAGGCGTATCGGCTATGTCTTTCAGGGCATCGGCCTGTTTCCGCACCTGAACGTTGCCGAGAACGTTGGGATCACGCCGCGCTTGCTGGGGTGGTCCGAAGCCGACATCCGCGCCCGCGTGGAGGAGTTGATCGACCTCGTAAGCCTGCCCAGAAGCTATCTGGCCCGCATGCCCTCCGAGCTCTCCGGAGGCCAACAGCAGCGTGTCGGAGTGGCGCGTTCGCTGGCTGCCCGACCGTCGATAATGCTGATGGACGAGCCTTTCGGGGCCCTCGATCCGATCACTCGCGATACGCTCGGTGCGGAGTACCGGCATCTGCACGACGCGATGGGACTCACGACGGTCATGGTTACCCACGACGTGATGGAAGCGGTGCTGCTGTCGGATCGGATTGTCGTCATCCGGCAAGGGGCGATCGTCGCCGATGGGCAGCCTCACGAACTGCTCGTGTCGCATCCGGACCCCGGCGTTCGAGCATTGATGGAGATGCCTCGCCGCCAGGCCGAGCGGGTTCGCGCGCTGATGCAGGATCGCGCTCATCGTGGATGAGCGCGTCACGGCGGCTGCGCTGCTGCTCCCGGATTACCTGAGTCAGCACGTTCTGTTGAGCGCCGCGGCGCTCGCTCTCGGACTTCTCATCAGTGTGCCTCTGGTTGTAGTCGCGAGTCGCAGAGCGGCCGTTCGCTGGCCCGTGCTGGGATTTGCAAGCGTGGTGCAGACGGTGCCGAGTCTGGCGTTGCTGGCGCTGTTCTACCCGTTGCTGCTCGCGCTCTCGTCGGCCTCGGCCTACCTGTTCGGATATCGTTTCTCGGCGTTGGGTTTCCTGCCCTCGTTGCTCGCGCTCACGCTGTATTCGATGTTACCGATCCTGCGTAACGGGGTGACGGGGCTGATGAACGTGGATCCGGCCATCATCGAGGCGGCACGCGGCGTCGGCATGACCTCCCGGCAGCGCCTGCTGCGCGTCGAGCTGCCGCTGGCTGCGCCAGTGCTCATGGCCGGCATACGTACCGCAGCCGTCTGGGTGATTGGCGCGGCAACGCTATCGACGCCCGTCGGCCAGACGAGCCTGGGCAACTACATTTTCTCCGGCCTGCAGGTGGAGAACTGGGTCGCGGTGCTGTTCGGCTGCGGCGCCGCCGTAGCGCTCGCGATCATCACCGATCAGCTGCTGGCTCTCGTGGAGTCCGGCGTAGGGAAGCGCGCGCCGGTACGGGTCTGGATCGGAGTGGGATTGCTCATGGCAGGGGTAGCCGCCGCTGCGATGGTTCAGGGCGGCGGCGAGCGCAAGGCAACCTACATCATCGGCGCGAAGAACTTCTCCGAACAGTACATCCTGGCGGACCTGATGAGCACCGCCATCCGCAAAAGTGGACACGCCGTGAGCACGCGGGTCGATCTCGGCTCGGTCATCGCCTTCCGCGCCCTGGCCAACAACGACATCGACGCTTACGTGGATTATTCCGGGACGGTGTGGGCCAACGTGATGGGTCGGAAGGAATGGCCCGCACGCGCTCAGATGGTGCAGGAGATGCGCACAGCGCTGAGGCAGGAGCACGGTGTTCTGCTGCTCGGGACGCTCGGATTCGAAAATGCCTATGCGCTGGCGATGCGTCGCGACAGAGCCCAAGCCTTGGGTATCCGCACGATTGCCGATCTCGCGCAGCACTCGTCCGAGCTGGCTCTGGGCGGGGACTTCGAGTTCTTCTCCCGGCCGGAGTGGGGCGCGGTACGCGATCGCTATGCACTGCATTTTCGCGAGCTGCGGCAGTTCCAGCCGACCTTCATGTACCGTGCTCTGGCCTCCAGGCAGGTCGATGTCATTTCCGCCTTCTCGAGCGACGGGCGGATAGCGGCCGATGACCTCCTCGTGCTGGCGGATCCGCTGCAAGCGCTACCGCCGTACGATGCCATCGTACTGATCTCTCCCGCGCGCTCGAGTGACCCGGTGCTGCGGCAGGCGCTGGCCCCCCTCCTTGGGAGGATTCCCATCGAGCTGATGAGGCAAGCAAACTACGCGGTGGACCGGGATGCAGACAAGCGGTCTCCGGCGCAGGCCGCCGAGTGGCTGTCCAGGGCCGCGCACATCCGATAGTCTGCGGACATCCCTCAAGAACAACCCTGAAGCGAGGCGCGAAAGTCATGGCCCGAAGCAGCAAGAGCAGCAAGAAGCGCGAGGCTCTCGAGAGCCGGCGCGCCGCCCCCTTGACCACTCCGACCGACCTGGGCGCGCAAGCGTCGAAAGATATCAGCGGTGGCATGAATGCCGTTCTTGCCGATGTGTTTGCGCTGTATCTGAAGACCAAGAATTTCCACTGGCACATGAGCGGTCCGCATTTCCGCGACTACCACCTGCTGCTCGACGAGCAGTCCGACCAGATCTATGCGATGACCGATCCGATCGCGGAGCGTATCCGCAAGCTTGGCGGCCACACGCTGCGCTCGATCGGCCACATTGCTCGCCTGCAGCGCATCAAGGACAACGACGCGGAGTATGTCGAACCGTTGGACATGCTCGCGGAGCTGCGCGAGGACAACATGTCGCTCGCCTCCCGCCTGCGTGAGGTCCACGCCGTATGCGATGAGCACAATGACATCGCCTCGGCCAGCCTGATCGAAGTGTGGATCGACGAGACCGAACGGCGCACATGGTTCCTGTTCGAGGCGAGCCGGCACGGGGATGCGACCGGCCACTGAGAGACGGAACCGCCGTCAGCGGACGCACCGGTCAGTGCGGATCGCGTGCGCCGGTCTCGCGCAGCAGCTTGAGAATGGCCTCGGTCACGAGTTGGGGCTCGTCCTCATCGATGTTATGTCCGGCGTGAGTGGCTACGATTTGCACGCTGCGTGTCGATAGATTCAGAAGATCCCGCTGCAGCTCGGACCATACCTGCTCGATGCCTGCTGCGATGTCGACTGGCAGGCCACGGAGACGCGTGGCGTTGGGGCTGCGACTGAGGACGATCAGCGGCATATCTCCCAGCGTGCCCGCGGTGCGCACTTCGTCCGCGCTGGTGACATAGTCGATGCGCTCGGGCGTGCCCGAGGGGTCGGGCTTCTGTCGCAGCCTCTGTAGAGCGGTCGGCTCTCCGGAAGCGGGCCGCGGAATGAGGCGGCCGAAGCGCGTCCATTGGTCCGGATGCGAGGAATCGACGAGCACGACGCCCGCCACCTCCTGCGGATACTGGGCTGCAAACCAACGCGCATTGAACCCACCCACGGAGTGTCCGACGAGCAGATACGGCGGCCCTATCTGCGCATGGCGCAACAGCGCGCGCAGCTCCTTGACTTGCTGGCTGCAGCTGCGGGGCTTGGTGGGCTCGTAGCTCCAGCCCAGTCCGGCGCGATCATGCATGAGCACTCGCCGGGTTCGCGCGAGCGCGTCGAACACCTTGCGCCATCCCATCGGCACCGCTTCCAGGAAGCATTTCTCAATGGAGTAGCCGCCGCCCTGGTCGATGACGACAGTCGGCTCACCCTCGCCGCGACAGACGTATCGCAGGCGCCGGCCGCGCAGGTCGAAAGTGTGAAACTCGGGATGCATCTGCCGGGGCCCCTCGTGCCTCGGCAGATTGTCGCGCCAGATGCGCTAGCGCTCCAGCGGCCAGAACAGATCGGTGCGCCAGTTTGCGGGATCCGGGACGTCTGCCGGATCGGTGACATAGACCTCCCAGGGAGCTCCGGCGGCGCGCAGTTTCTGCTCGTCGATCCACACTTGCACGGCCGCGTGCGCGGCGTTGAGCTTGTCGTACGTGCCGAGGTGACTCGTCGTCGCCACCAGGCCCCCGGGGAGCGTGTCGCTGCGAATGTCGCCAGCGTTCTCGGAACTCACAGCCGCGGCTACCGGCAGGCCGATCTCCAGCGTCAGCACCCCGGGACCCCAGTCCAGGTAGCGTGTGAACGGTTGTCCGACGATCGCCGCGCCGCTGCGTTGCGCAAATAGAAAGACGCGCCCCAGCTCTTCCGCGAGGGCCTTGGCGATGTCGGTGCGCGGAACGCGTTTGCGCACCACGAGCACAGGTTGCGGTGCTAGCTCCTTTCTGGCGATGGCGTAGGGCATGTCTCGTCCCCCGATCATGTCCGGTTGTCCTGAGCGAAAGAGGCCGATACAAGGTCCGATCCGGGCAATGGAAACCACGTGCCGGGCGAGGTGCTTTTGCGAACCCAGTCCCCGCCTGCGGTAGGCCGTGGGTGTCATTCCAAAGCGGCGCTGAAACGCTCTGCAGAAGGTTTCGTGGTTGCCGAACCCGCTGGCGAGCGCGACGTTCAGAACCGATTCGGCGCCACACAGCAGTCGTGCGGCCGCGCGGTCGAGTCGCAACCGCGCCGTGTACCGCTTGAGGGTCTCATGTGTCGTGGCGGAGAAAACTCTCTGCAGATGGAATCTCGAGACACGCGCACGTCGGGCGAGCACCGAGAGCGAGAGGTCGTCGTCAAGGTGACGCGCAATGAACGCCATCAGCGGCTGGAGGGTCATTCGAAGTAGGCGAGCGTGCGGAACTCAATGCTCTCGCGCGCCCGTGCGTTGGCGAAGCTCGGATCCCGAAAGGCTGTGTGCGGCGTGCGGAGCGCTTTGGTGCGGTCGCTGTCGTGGAACTTGAAGAGCAGCACTTCATCCCGCGTCATGTTCGAGAAGTACCACCAGCGATGTTGGGGGCTGTAGTGGAAGATCGCCGCGGCCGGGGCGCTGGCCTCGTTCGCCATCTCCCCGAGCATCGTCCGCTCGTCGGGCAGCCGGTCGACGACGAACATCGTGTTGGGGACACCCTCGTCGGTGCGAACGCTGCGTGCGTCGCACACTGCCAGAGGGAAGTCCTGCGGCGGATGACTGAAGGCGCGCCACAGGCTGGACGCAATGAAGCGTGAGAATCCCTTACCGTCCGGGAATGTTTTCTCGTAAACCGTTCGGGCCAGAGGCTCGGCCCGGGCGGGCGTGAAGTCCACGTGCGCTTCCCCCGCCGGGGGCTGGACGCCCCCACGATGCGTATAGCCCTCTTTCGCTTCGCGCTGATGTTTCGCGACATCTCCTGACGTACGGATCATCCAGCCCAAGGGTGCCACGCGAGTCGCCCCGGTGAGCGAGCGGACGATATCCACGACCTCGCCGGGGTACAGCCGGTCCACCTGCTCCCGGTCGAAGAAGTCGGCCACTGCGGAGGGCCGGTCCGCCAGCGCAAACCCCTGAACGTCCAGGCTGAACTGGGCGCGGAGCGCTCGTCCGTCGTGAACCGCGACCCGGTGGGCTTCGTAATGGCCTGTGTTGTGCTCCACCCCGGGGGCGACGAAGCGCCGATTGATGAAAGATCCCCGGGCCACGTAATTGATCGTGGCCTCGACGGTTCTGGCCTCGGACTGCTCGGTTGCCATGTCGGTGACGCCTCCGGGGCTATATTAAGATGCGCGAGCCCGAGAGGGCCACGCTGGAGAGCAGAGCCGGGTATGGACGATCTCACTTTCATCAAGATTCGCTTCGCCCTTCAGGATCTGAACACGGCGTTCACTCACAATCTCGACCACGGCAAGGTCGAGGACCTCGTGGACCTGTTCACCGAGGATGCGCTCTACACGCACGCCAAGCGCCGTTCGCAGGGGAGGGAGGAAATCCGGAAGCTCTTCGTGGCCCGGGCCGAGGCGGGCGTGCGGACCGTGCGGCACCTGGCTTGCGGTCTGAGGCTGGAGATTGAAAGCGAGAGCGCGGCGCGAGGCAGCAGTGTTTGCTTCACCTTCGCACATGACGGGCCGCCGCCCGCGCCGCATGCCACGCCCCATCTGGTTGCGGATTTCGAAGATGTCTACCGCTTGTGTGAGGACGGCAAGTGGAGAATCGCCGTCCGGCACATTCACCGCCTCTTCGTTGCGGCCGATAATGCGGGGCCGGTCGGCGGCGGAGGGTTCATGGGCAGCCTGTTCGGGAGCCGCAAGTCGCCCGGGGAGAAGGGATGAGTATCGATATGTTTGCCGCCATTCGTCAGCTCGGCGTCGAGCTTGCTCCGCCGATGCTCGAGGGCAGCCAAAAGCTGTTTGCGCCCTATGTGCCGCGTCCGACATCCGACGTGTGTGCAGTCGAGCGGGACATCGCGTACGGTCCGGATGCGCGCCATCGGCTGGATATTTTCCATTCGCCGCACAACGACGGAGGCGGCGCGCGACCGGTGCTCGCGTTTGTGCACGGAGGCGGATTCGTACGAGGCGACAAGGGGGCGCCTGACGCGCCCTTCTACAACAACGTCGGCGCGTGGGCCGCAAGTAGCGGGCTGCTCGGCGTCACGCTCACGTACCGACTCGCGCCGGGCTCGCGTTGGCCGGCTGGCGCCCATGACGTCGCGATGGCGCTGGAATGGCTGGCTGGCAATGTGGCTCGCTACGGTGGGGATCCGGCCCGACTCTTCCTGATTGGGCAGTCCGCAGGTGCGGCCCACGTGGCGGGTTGCGTGTCGGGGCATCATGGTCGCAGTGGAGTCCCGCGGCTCTCGGGGGCGATCATGCTTTCGGGCGTGTACGACCTGCTGACGCTGAAACACAGCCAGTTCGAAGAGGCGTATTTCGGGTCCGATCGGGCACGCTTTACCGAGGCCTCGACGCTCGAGCCGCTGACTCGCACGGACGTGCCGTGCCTGTTCACGGTATCCGAGCTGGATCCGGCGAATTTTCAGCAGCAAGCCCTGAGGCTGGTCGAGGCGTTCTGGGCTGCCAGGGGCGTATGGCCGCGGATGCTTTATCAACGGGGTCACAATCACATCTCTCCCATCCTGCAGCTCGGAACTTCCTGGGACACGCTGGGCGGGGAGCTTTTGGAATTCATACGGAGGGTCGCATGAGCTCATTCACACGCGCTTTGCTTCTTGGTGTGCTGGCGACGATGAGCGCCGGAGCGCTTGCCGCGGATGCTTACGATGCTGCGGTCCAACACGCGGGCCGCCCTGCAGAGGACCTGAAGCGTGACGCGTTGGACCATCCTGCGGACGTGTTGCGATTAGCAGGGATCAAGCCCGGCATGCACGTGGTCGACTTCCTGTCCGGTGACGGTTACTACAGCGAGTTGTTGAGTTATGTCGTCGGGCCCAGCGGCCATGTGCTCATGTACAACGACCCGTCGTTCGAGAAATGGAGCGAGGGCGGCGCGGTCAAGCGTGTCGCGGCCGATCGCCTGCCCAATGTCGAACACCAGGTCGCCGCACTGAATACCTTGCAGTTCCCGCCGAGCTCGGTGGATGCGCTGTTCCTCGTCAAGGTCTACCACGACCTGTACTGGGTGGACACCACAGGTGCGTGGGCCAAAGTCGACACCGGTGCGGTGCTGGACAACATCGCGCGCTCGGTCAAACCGGGTGGAGTGGTCGTCATCGTGGATCACTCGGCAAAGTCCGGAACCGGCACGTCGGCTTCCTCGTCCTTGCACCGGATCGACGAGGGGTACGCGCGTAAGGACTGGGAGTCGCGCGGGCTGAAGCTCGTGGCACACAGCGACGTTCTGCGCAGGGCCGACGACAAGCGCGATCAGATCTCCTACAAGCCGCCGGCGCTCGGGAAGACGGATCGATTCGTGCTGGTGTTTCGCAAATCCTAGCGCGGGAGTTTTCCCATGCAGAAGCTCAAGACCACGTGCTGCGTCGCCGGAGGCGGGCCTGCGGGAGTGATGGTGGGCTATCTGCTGGCCAGGGCGGGCATTCAGACCGTCGTGCTTGAAAAGCACGCGGACTTCCTGCGTGACTTCCGGGGCGACACGGTTCATCCGTCGACGCTGGATGTCATCGATGAGCTCGGATTGCTGGATCGGTTTCTCAGCCTGCCGCATCAGGAGGTAAAGCTCCTGCGCGGGCAGGTGGGCGACTCGGTGGTCACGATCGGTGACTTTTCCCACGTTCCTACACGATGCAAGTTCATCGTGCTCATGCCGCAGTGGCACTTCTTGAATTTCCTGGCCGAGCAGGGCGCTCGGATGGCGGCATTCAAGCTGTGCATGCAGACGCAGGTGACCGGTCTGACGGAGTCGGAGGGACGCGTGACCGGTGTCAGAGCGCAGGGCTCCGAGGGCGAGCTGGAAATCACGGCAGATCTGGTCATTGGCGCGGACGGTCGCCACTCCGTCGTGCGCGCTGAAGCGGGCCTGACCATTGAAGACCTCGGGTCGCCGATCGATGTGCTGTGGCTGCGGCTG
>Ga0207707_10005542_pt1 | contig 11041 bp, 7 predicted proteins | sample KBSC83BmetaG_FD_184336 | JGI IMG/M metagenome (GOLD analysis project Ga0207707, IMG submission 184336) | Corn rhizosphere microbial communities from Kellogg Biological Station, Michigan, USA - KBS C8-3B metaG (SPAdes) (version 2) | ecosystem: Host-associated > Plants > Roots > Rhizosphere ... | reverse complement strand
ATATCTCTTTTGGGCGGTAAATCGGTTTCGGCCCGAGACGCGTGAGTTTTTTTACAGACGCAGCGTCGGGTATCTCAGCAACATGTTTGAAAAATGGTGCCCGCATGTTGTCGTCAGCGTCCATCCGATGACCCAGCACTTTATAGCCCGTGTCCTTCGTGAGCTAAATCTTGCACAGCAGGTGCCGCTGGTGACGGTTGTGACCGATCCCTGTTACGGATTTTGGCGTGGATGGGCATGCGAGGACGTAGCGCTATACCTGGTTGCCAACGACGAAGCTCGTGACCAGCTTATCGATTATGGTGTCGCCGCGGACCGGATAAAAGTTTCCGGCATGCCGGTCGATCCAAAATTTCACGAGGTGGATGAAAAGGACGCGCAGATGGCGCGTCGTGCCTTCGGGCTCGATCCGGAAAAGTTTACCGTTTTCCTCAATGCCGGCTGGGTCGGCGGTGGCAATATTCCGCAGATCTTTCGCGAGCTTGTTCGCGGCGAGCTTGACGTTCAGGCGATCTTCCTGGCAGGGAAGAACGAAAAGCTTCGTCGCGAAGCCGAAGAGATCGCGCTATCGGCGCGTTTTCCGGTTAAGGTGATCGGTTATTCCAACGAGGTCGAAAAGCTGATGCAGTCGGCCAACGTCATGGTCTCAAAGCTCGGCGGTCTGACGACCTTTGAAGCATTTGCGTGCCGCCTGCCGATCATCGCCGACGGCACAACGCCGCCGATGCCGCAAGAAGCAGGAACCGTTGAGATGATCGAACGCCGCGGCGCCGGGATCGTACTAAAAAAGTCGACCGATATCGTTCCGACCATCCGCTCGCTTGTTTCCAACACGGATGAATATGTCCGGATGCGGGCGGCCACCGCGGGCCTCGCCATGCCAAATTCAACTGAACAAATTATTCGCGAAATAGCGGCGCTGATGCCTGAGCGGAACGGCTCGGCGGCCTACTGATCGTTCGAAAAGTTCTGCGGATCCGCGTTAGCCGGAGTCTGGCGTGATCTGCTTTCGATCACGTCACCGTTATCACCCATCACGACGACCGTCTGAACACGAGCATATTTCGGATCCTCAATGATGGCCTTCAGGGCCTTTGCCCGTTCGTCTTCGGCGACCTCTTTCCAGGCCGGATGGGCGTTGATGAACAGCGTGTGATCATGACGATAGGCCGACTTCATCAACTCATGCTGCGGCAGCGTGCGAAGGTCGACACTCGCAAACCCAGACGTCGATGTCAGCACCCCGTCGAATTGTTTATTAACAAAGTACAGCGTCGCGGCGGTGACCGCGCTCAGAACGAGCGAGATCACGACCCATCGAAAGATCGCGCTGCCGAACGAAGGCTTTGGCTGTGCCGCAGGCGGTATTACCGTGGCGGGAACCGCGGCCGGCGCTGTCTCGGCCGATGCCATTTTCCGGTTGGTAAATCTGACGATCGAACGCTCGAGTCTCGAACGCGAATCGCGCAGGCAGTTCATCACCGTCCGAAGTCGCGTTTGGTCGTACTCATCGGAATGTTCGATCTCAGCTTCGAGCTTATTGGTAAGATGCTCGATCTTTACAAGCAAGGCGGTGCACTCTCGCTGGATCGATTCGGTAAGTTCCTTTTGCTGGCCAAGTTCGCTTTCGCGAAACTCGATCGTCCACAAGATCAGACCCAGGACGCGCCGGGCGAGTACGTCCGGGCTTTCGGCCTTGTTGTAGAGAAAGTCGTTGATATTGACCGCGCCGGCGCTTTCCAGCCGCCGAAGCTGGCTTGTCAAAAGCTCGGCGTTGGGCCGCGCCTCGGTGAGTGTCCGCAAGATCGGCGCCAGCCGGTCCTGCAATGTCGCCTGTTCGGCGGAGTGTTCACTTACCCTTGGAGCGGGTGTTCGCGGGCCAGTGACCATCAAGAGCTTGCCGAGATAATCCGCATCCGTTTCACCTGCCGATCCCGATTTGTCGCTGTCGCCGAAAAACACTTTGAAGAGTTCGCTGATGTGGGCGCGGCCCTCTGGCGAGGCGTCATGTAGGGCGCTCGGCAGGTCGACATCGACCTTTAGCCGCGCGCTCAATTGCTCATCGGCGCGTTTCAGCAGATCGTCAAAAACATTTCCGACCGTGATATTGCATTCGATCGCGGCGGCGACGATCTCGGGCTCGAAAAATAGCGACCCCAATTCGCGCTTAAAGACGCGATAACGGTCAAAGATGTTGCTGCGGACCAGATCTTCGAAAACGCCGAGATGGTTCGCCTCGTCGGTAAAGCCGTCGATCGACGAAACCGAGGCGGCGATGTCGCCCGCGCGGTCATTTTCGCCATGACCGAAAAGCAGTCGAAGCTTGGCAACCGTGTGGTTTCGTCCGGCGCTCATCTCGCGTCGGTCGGGGCTCGACATCTTAGAAAAGAGTCTGGTGACGGCAAGGTCAAATTTACTTTGCGATGCGGGCGAAAATTCCAGGCCGCGGTAAAACGAGGCCAACGCGACAAAGATCTCGTCGTCGAGCGGATACGGCGTCGAATCGCACAGCCGGCGAAAGTGATATGTCTCTATTTTTTTATCGCGCTCGATGATCAGCCCGCGCCATAGATGAAATTCCTGTTCAAGACGAAATTCCGCCTCCAGACATTCCTCGATGTCGTCATCGTCACTGATAGTCTTTAATATCTGCAGCGCGGCGCGGATGCGCTCGATATCAAAAACGACGGGCGACGCCTTCAGCAGACGGCGCTCGACCTCGCTTAAAAATCGTTCGACGATCCTGAGCTGGACTGCTTTTTCGCCCGCGCTCTTTACGAGGTCTGCAACCTCTTGAACCTTTTCGAATGAAAGACCGGCTTCGGTAGCGATTGACATAATATTGCTTGATCTACGCGTTTGGTCTGCCGTTTTGGGGACGAGGCGCCGTCTGCGGAACACTACTCGCGAAAAGCGACAAAAAATGTCACTTCTCCTGACAAAAGATTGTCTAAAGGCGAACCTTGAGAAAAGTGCCGCGTGCGTTTGCGTCAGTATTTACGGCCATTCTGTCTGCAACGCGGCCTTTCAGACGCCGATACCATCGCAAGCAACGTGCCATGCTAGACGCATAAGCGGAAACTGAAAACCGACACCTGGAAACTGTCCTAAACCAATAACCACGAACCATCGCGCCCGAATTAACTAATTGGTTAACTTGTCACATTCGCACGATTTCATTAACCTTTTTGCTAGGACAACTTAGGAGAATATTTAATATTGAGTCTGCTGCTTGAAGGGAAACGTGCGTTCATCTCCGGCGGAACGCGCGGTATCGGTGCCGCGCTGTGCGAAGTTTTTGCCCGCGAAGGCGCCGATGTTGCATTTAATTATCACTCGCGTGACGACCTCGCCGACGAGGTCAAGGCAAACATCGAGGCGCACGGCCGACGCGCTCTCGCGTTCAAGATCTCGGTCACCGACCGCTTTGGCCTCAAGCACATGGCCCGCGACATCCTGCACGCGTGGGGCCCGATCAACGTCCTAGTCAACAATGCAGCCGTCAACAAGGCCGACAACTTTGCGACCACGACCGACAAATCTTGGGATTGGGTCATCGACACAAACGTCAACAGTCTGTTCGCCGTCACTAAGCCGATCTACAAACAGATGATCCGCGAGCGCTCGGGCGCGATCCTGAACATTACTTCCGTAGGCGCGATCCGCTCGCTCCCAACGTCCGTTCACTATGCTACCTCGAAAGCCGCGATGATCGGTTTTACGAAATGCCTCTCGCGAGAAGCAGCTAATTTCGGCGTCTCGGTCAACGGCATCGCCGCCGGAATATTCGACACCGATCTCGCTCACACCTTGCCTGAACGCCTGCTGCAAATGCACGATTTCTGGGTCTCAAAAGGACGCCTCGGCCGCCCCTCAGAGCTTGCCGAGGTCGCCGCCTTCCTCGTCAGCGACCGCAACAGCTTTATGAACGGCGAGATCCTAATCGTCGACGGCGGCGCCGTGACCTAATTTCTAAGGGCTCCCCTCCTTTCTCAAGGAGGGGTGGATCCCGACGTTTTTCATCGGAATGACGGGCTGGTTCCGTCAAGCTCCCCTCCTGGATAGGAGGGGTGGCACCGTTTCGGTGACGGGGTGGTAGATCATACCGTCGAGCGGAAATGCGTTGCTTTTCCGAAGAGGGCTTCTTAAACTACTGCGTGGCCCCGCCGCCCTGATGTGAAAAGCGCGCTTCAAACCCGTCCTAAAGATCATCAAGGTCGTCTTTGCGCTGATGATCATCGACGCGCTCGTCTTCAGGCCGGTTCTCTATTTCAAATGGCGCGATAGCATCAAGAGCGAAGCCGATCTCGGGTCCGCGCCTATCTGCACAGGGCCCGACAATGAGGGCTTTCACCGCGAGCTCCCGTCGACGGTCAACAGCTCTATACGCTCTCGGGCAAGGCTTCGACGACGCATTACGTCTATCTCGATATGCCCAGCTCAGAGCTTAGCGGCCGGATACCCATCCGGTGGGACGTTGACAACAGCCTTTATAGCAGTCTCAAACCCGGCGACGCCGTCACTGCCGAAGAGTGGAACGGCCAGATCATCGCGATCCGCAACGCCGGCGGCCTTCTCCAAACCGAATACGATCCCACCAACGAACGCCAAAATTTCATCTCAGCCCTCATCGGCATCCCACTCGTCACTCTCCTCATAGCCTTTCTGGAATACAAACTCATCCGCTGGCTCCGCCATAGCTAGCATCCGCCGGTGTCACGGTTTGGTCATGGGAGCCGAGCTTGAGCGACATAAACAGTAAGCTCCGCTCTTCACGTATAAATCCTCATGCACTGGGCGAAAATTTCTCGCGGAAGATTGCGTGGCGGTTCGGACGAGATCCTGACCGGCCGGCACGACGACCGAAGTCCTTTTAAGACAGTAATTCCGGCCTCAAAGGCAACATAAAACGGCTCGGTCTCATCAGAGCGTAGAGTCCTTAATTCTCGGGAACATTGATCATGAAAAGACCTATTGGGCTAGTTATTTTTGCGCTTATTTTATTCAACCAGATCGCGCCGGCCTACACCCAGCGTGGAGCTTCCTCTATCAGATCGACAAAAACTGATTGGGATATCCAGCCGTCATTCATGCTTGATACCGTCTGCTTTCTGAATGTTCTCACCGGTGACCCGTTTTATTTAGACTATTACAAAGACGAATACGCGAAGTTCAAACCGCAGATCACACCGTCAGTCGAAAAAGCTCTGGCCAATCTGAAGAAAAAGATCAAGGACGAGCAGGGCGGCATCATCTCGGCATTTCTCGCGCTTGATTTTTCTGTCACGAACGACAAGACCCTCGACGACATGCTGCGAACCGTTAGAGACAGTTCAAGGATGAAAGCCGCGTTTCAGAAAACGGTTTACTACAACGATGACGACTGGAAATTATACGAATCGGTAACGGGTGACCTTACTGAAATTTTTACGTTTTTAAGGGCCATACATTTCGAACAATATTGGAAGCAGTATGCCCTGCCAAAAATTAACAAAAGCATTTCCGAGATCCGCCCCGATCTTCCGAAGTACAATGTCGTCGGAGAAGTCCAGAAACTGCTCGGGTTTCCGCTTCAGACAAATAAAATAACGGTCAACATCCTCTATTTTTCACAGCCTCACGGCATTCGCGTTACCGGCCTCCGATTTCTGACCGATGCTTCGTATCCTTTCGAGATCGTGCTTCGCAATGCGGTTCACGAACCGATGCATCCACCGTTTGATCTTAAGAAGGACACGGAATTGAGAGTCGCCCTTTATCGGCTTCAAAAAGATGAGTTTCTAATGGACAAAATAAACAATCATGACAAATCCTTCGGATATAATTCGTTCGAAGGTTTCGTCGAGGAGGATTGCGTTCAGGCCCTTGAACAAATTATTTCTGAGAGATTCAAGATCGAGAATGACGCGCACGAAAGATGGAAGGAAAACGATAACGGGATGCATGTGCTCGCTATCGCGCTTTATTCGTTGATGAAAGCAGAAAATTTCAATGGTGAAAAAGAAAATTTCCGCAGCTTTTTAATCCGAAATATAACGGACGGTGAACTGGCCCCGGGCTCGATCAAGCTGCTTTACGAAAAATTCTATTCAACTACATAGACGTCCTATTTATTTTTCCAGCCGTTCCTTGGCGCGCTGGATGAAGATGCTGATCATTTCCTGGACCTTTTTTGAGAGCTCAGAGCTGATGAGGCTCTCGCCGGCGAGGCCGGCCAGGAGGTGAAGCTCACGGGCGGATTTTCGACGAAGCTCGACCATCTGCGAGAACTGGATGACCGTCACATCGCGTGCTTTTGAGAGAAAATCGGCTGAGTAACGAAGGAAATTCTGCGTTTCCTCACGAATCGGAAACCACTCGACACGCTCGTCGCTGTTCTCTGTCAGCTCGACCGCAAATTTCTGCATCATCTGGCCGACGAGCGGAATTTCAGCCTGTATTTTCCAGTGCGCGACGCCTTTTGCGTCGGTGTGGATGCTGGCGATGCCGGGCATGAGATCGGCAAAATTGCGGATGTCCAGAAAGAATTCCCTTACTCGATCGAGGCTTGTTTTTACCTCTATTTTATCGCTGTAGATCGCCTTGACAGTGAACATAGATCTTGATGTAACGCAGGCTTCCAGCCGGCTGTCCCGGCGGCATCCTGCCGCCGACTGCGGGCAAGATGCCAACAGGACTGCCGCCAGGATGGCGGCGGTACGTCCGAATTAAAACGTCCCGTTAAAAAGTATCGAATTCATAAACGGTCTCGTCGTTGACCGGAAAAGTCCTCGGAAAAACGGCTCCTCTGCAAATAGAATAACATGTCCGTTTCCTGTCGGCTCATCAATTACATAGGCGGTGCCGGCGAGCAGCTTTTCCGTGTTGCCCTCCCATGTAAAGCCAGATATCGTCAACGGCCGCCGCGGTTTAGCATCAAACACAATGGCATTGTTGCCCTCTTTCGAGTAACGGAAAAAGTATCCGCTCGCGAGCAGCACCGGCAGCTCGTTCTGCTCGAGGCCATAGGTCAGATACGTCGTCCGGTCGACGGTCGCCCGCATGATCGAGCCCGGAAGAGCGACCGGCACCTTATTGTTATCAGCCGACGGCGACGCGATAGGCGGCAGCGAAGGAGCAACGCCCTCGGTCAGATCGTCCGGCTGCTCGATCGGCGTCGCGGACGGGCTTGGCGAAGGTTTTGCGGCGGCCGACGCGGCGGCCTTGTCGTCGTCAGCCTTGCCTTTTTCATCGTCGGCGTCGCTGCCTACCAGCCTGGACGAGGTAAGATTGACATCCTTTAACGCGGCAAAGACCGAGGCACCGCGGGCCGTGATGATCGTCCCGCCCTCGGAAGCAAAGCTCTTCAGCGTTGACACGCCGCCTGCTCCGAACAGTGCCATATATCGTCCGGCCGAGCCGTCGGGCAGAATGAGAACATTAAAGTCTTTGAGTGCGCCGCCTCTGATCGCGCTCACAGACAGTGCCGTAAACGGAATTCCATACCGATCGAGCGTCCACCAGATCGAGCCATACGAGGTCTGGTCGACGGCATCGTCCGCAACCATGGCGATCTTTGGCATGCGGAGAGAATTGACGCTTTCGCCGCCGATCCCGGTGTCGCCTTCGTCAGGGAAGCCCGAGTTCGCGGCGATCACGCGGATGCCGAGATCGTTCGCCAGCTTCGCGACGGCGTCGTGTAGTGTGTCCGGATTTCGCGAAATGCGGATCACAAATGTGCCGCGCGGCCAGTTCTTTCCGGCGGCGTTGAGCGGCTTTGTCGCGACTGCGATCCGATAGCCCTGCAGCAGCAGCCTGATCATCGCAGGCCCCGTCGAGTCAGAGTCGTATGGGATGATGTATGCAACGCTTGCACGCCCACCATAATTTCCTCGTTTGAGCGCGGCCACCGATTCCGCTGTCGCCATGGCTCCGTTTACGGGACTCACGTCCTCGGTCCACCAGGCATCGAGCCCAAAAGCCAGCGGAAGACTCCACGCCGTAATGTCATAGAAACCAAAATCCTCCTTGGTCTGGCCGGATCCACGCATCTGATTTCGCCGAAAACGGGCCATGTTGTCGTCGACAAAAGCTTTGTCCTGCGGCGTGTCCTGCTCAAGAATCGCTTTTATCAAAACGGCCTGCGGCTGATCGAGATCGATGACATACGAGCCCGCAGGGAAGCTTCTCGCCGCGGCGGGAGCGTTTTTCTCCATATAGCTATGGGCGACTTTCGAGTTAAATCCTTCGGATGCGATCTTAACCTCGATGTTCGAACGCCGCAGCAGCTCAACTAGCTCAGCCGCCTTTACGGGATCTTTTGCAGGTGAGATGACGACGCGCTTGATTTTCCACGTGTTGGCCGCGTCGCGCATGGCGTTCGCGTGAAAGTCGTAATAATCCTTTAGCCGCTCGTTCTTGTTCTGCGCGGTGATGCTCAACGCGGTCAATCCGGCGACATAATGTTTCGCGATCGCCGACCGGAGCGTGACGATCGTCCCGTCGTCGCGCGTCCATCTGATGCCTTTGAAACCGCCGCCGTCGGTTTCATAAGTCATTCCGATAGCACCATTTAGGCTCGGATACATATCCCAATAACCAGGATAAAAGGCATCGTAAATATCCCGCACATAATAGTCCCAGTGGTTTGCATCAAAGGCCGCGGCGTTTGCCCGGCCGTATCTCGAATTCCATTTATCAAATGCGGGCTGAGGCAGATTTGGATTTATCGGCAGCGAATCCGGCGGAAAAAACATCTGCGACGGCTGGCCGTGATGATCTATCGAGAGCTGCGGGTGCCACTCCATAAACGCCGCCTGCATGTTCTGCGTTTCCTTCTGGCTCTGTGCCAGCGTGTCGCGGTTCAGGTCAAAACGAAAATGGCTGTATCTGCCAAAGATCGCCCACGGCTCGCGGTGCTCGTATGCATTTCGATTCGGGTCGCCCACGGCGATCGAGTTATAAAACGTTACAAAGCGCTCGTGCCCGTCGGGGTTTTCACCTGTCAGCAACAGCACGACCGTGTTTTTTAAAATGTTCAGCGTTTCAGGCTCGTTCGATGCAGCAAGCTGATACATCACCTGCATCATCGCCTCGAACGATGCCGACTCGTTGCCGTGGATCGTATATGCCATCCAGGCGATCGACGGGTTGTTCTGAATTATCTGCTGAGCTTCGGCCGGTGATGTTTTTCGCGGGTCGGCCAAACGGCCGATGTTCGTCCTTATCTCATCGAGCCGGGCCATGTTCTCCGGCGACGAGATCGCGACCAGATGCTGCATCCGATGTTCATTCGTTTCGCCGATGTCAAATATTTTGACGCGGTCGGGCGCGGCTGACGCTATCGCATTGATGACCTGCTCCATCTGCGCATAGGTCGTGTGAAAATCCCCCACGTCGTATCGCAGTATCGATTGCGGCCGAGGGACGTTCGGGCGATATTCGCCGCGCGTATAAAAGTCAAACTTCTGCTCCTGCTGCGAAAAGATCGAAAAGGCGAGCAGCAGGCACAGCGCCGCAGCGGCGTGGACATATCTCAAAGTGATCATGACTTTCGGTTTAATAAAAATGGTTCGAGGCGTTAATTGCGATATATTCTAGATTAAAGTCGGCGATTTTCTAAACGCGCTCGTTATACGAAAGCATGAAAGCCTCAGGCCAAACCATCTGTCCACGCTGCGGCGCGATGAAACTTAAGAGTTGGTCCGACCTGACCGACGATGAAAGGTTTCTCGCCGAACGGCTGCCCGCATCCGCCGAATATTCAAAGGATCAAAGAAAAAAGCACCGCTTTTGTACGCGGTGCTGGTTTGAGGAAGGGAAACCTCGCCAGATAGAGACTTGATTAGTGGCTGTTCCATTTGATGGGTTTCTCATTGGGGTCGTGCGCCTTATCGTTTCCCCAAATCTGATCAAGATAATCCTCTCTGGCGAGGATCAACGACTCAAGCTTAAGATTTTTTGGGATGTCGTCCGTCGTGGGTTCTCTTCCGCCGAGCTTCTTTTGAAATTCGGCAACATCTAGTGTTGTAACAAACGCAACTGCAATTCCGGGTTTACCTTCAATTTTGAATACATTGATGGCAACGAGCTTATCGTCGGAGCGATTCATTGAAGTGGTGCTATAACCGAAACCGTTGCTTCCGGCGATTCGGCGGATGTTTTCCAGAGTAGTCTCTCCAAACTTGAGGCTCGGAAAGTCGCTTTGTGCTCCCGCAATGTTGCCGTTCCAATCAGCTTCGATAAAGAGCACTTTATGGGTTCGATCGTCTGTAGTTACAGACAAGTCGGTTCCGTTATCGAGCTTGAATTTTGTAGCGGTCGTTCCTTCAGTCTTTTCGGCGGCGATTGGCTTAAGTGACAGGCTTTGGAGTCGGCTTGCGGGATCATCTGGGGCGATCCCCGCAATATTTTGAGCGCTTAAAAGGGAAGCAAAAAACCCGACGGCCGCCAAAACGAAGATGGACGGAGAAACATTCTTTGTCATAATCCATAAATGATTATTTGAGGGAGCTTATTAGTCAAGAAAAAAGCACCGCTTTTGCACACGGTGCTGGTTTGAATAAACTATGACAGAAGCAAGGGCCTGAAACTCTTATTTCTTGCGAGTTCGGCTTGCGTAACCCATCTTCGTCATTGTTTTAATTATCTCGCTGGCAAGCTCGCCTTTCGCCTCATCTGTCTTTCCGCCAAAGAGGCCTCCATAGACGTGACCGTCCACACTTTTCTCAAAAAGAAGCTGTCCGGTCTCTGCATCTGTAACTTTTACATCGGCGACCAGCTTGGTACGGCCGGCTCCGAAGCCGACGAGGTAACGTGCCGCACGGCTGCCCTTTGAATACTTAGTAACTTGTCCGGTAATTTTCGCCCGCCGCGCAGGCGCTTCCTTTGATGCAGTGTCCGAGCTAAGAAAGACCTGATCAAATCGTCGCGAATCGTTGAAATGAAGCGCTAGATAATTCATTAGTTCGTTGAGGTCGGTCTCTGGGAACTCGACGCCCTGGGCGACCGCGAATCTTTCGATCTCGACAACGCCGTACGGAGCTGACTCGGTCTTTCTTTG
>Ga0207707_10005540_pt1 | contig 11042 bp, 8 predicted proteins | sample KBSC83BmetaG_FD_184336 | JGI IMG/M metagenome (GOLD analysis project Ga0207707, IMG submission 184336) | Corn rhizosphere microbial communities from Kellogg Biological Station, Michigan, USA - KBS C8-3B metaG (SPAdes) (version 2) | ecosystem: Host-associated > Plants > Roots > Rhizosphere ... | reverse complement strand
GCGCATACGGTAGTGGCGGCCAAGCTGAGGATTCCGGCGTCGCCATACTCGAAACTATACGCGCGCCATGGATCGGTGCGTGCCGAGTCTGGTTCCGCGCTCCGCCGCTCAATGAGTCACAACGAGTGCCATTGCCGTTGGCGTGCCGGCCACCGGCATGGCGGCCATCGCGCTGAGCCGGCGCCGATGACGAAGGTTGACGAGCAGGTACGCGCTCGCTGCCGCTGGCGGCGTTTTAACCTATTGATATAATTGGTGTTATCAGGTGTTAACGGCGCGTGTTAACATCCTCTGCAGTCCCGCAGCCCGCCGGCTCCGACCGCGCAATGTCCGACACAGCCCAGATCGACGATCACGCCGGGCGCATCCGTGCCAGTGAAGTACTGGGGCGATCCGACCAGTTGCGCCGCCTCTTCGACTACCTCGTCGAATGCTCCCGCACCGGCAAGGTACCCAAGGAGTCCGTGATCGCCGTCGAGGTGTTCGGTCGTGGAACCGACTTCGACGTCTCCCAGGATGCCGCGGTCCGCGTCTACATCCACAAGCTCCGTCGCAAGTTCGAGGAGTTCTACGCGGAGCATCCGGAGATCGGCCCCGAGCGGCTCACCATTCCCAAGGGGGAGTATCGCCTGGTTCTCGAGCATCCTCCGAGCGAGGCCACGGCGGTGGAGGTCGTGCCGCCAGCGCCGCGTGTGCGCAATCCGTGGAAGATCGCAACGTTCGCCGCTCTCACGCTGCTGCTTGCCGTCGGAGCAGTTGCCGCACTGTTGTGGCAGCACCGCGAGAGCAATCACATCGCGCAGCTCAGCGCGAATCCGGTCTGGTCGAGGCTGATCCAGGACACTCGCCCCATCACCGTCGTGCTGGGCGACTACTACATTTTTGCCGAAACCGACGCGCTGTCGCAGCCGCAGCGCCTGGTCCGGGAGTTCTCGATCAACTCCCGCAGCGACCTGGACCAGTACCTGATGGAACATCCGCAGATGGCCGACAAGTACATGGACGCGCAGCTGTCGTATCTGCCGACCTCGAGCGCGTATGTCATGGCGGACATCATGCCGTTGCTGGCCTCCACGCACCGCCCGATCCGCATCCGCATGATGTCGGAGCTGGAGCCGGATGCGCTCAAGTCCACCGACGTGGTGTACGTAGGCTACCTGAGCGGCCTGGGGATGCTGGCGGATCCGACCTTCTCGGGATCGCGCTTCTCGGTAGGCAGCAGCTATGACGAGCTGTTGGATGACAAGACGCACGCCCGGTATGTCAGCCAGGCAGGCGACCGCTATGCGCGGCCGCAGGATGAGTCCGGACCGCTGACCTACCGCGAGTACAGCCTGATCGCCGGCTTCGAGGGACCCAGCGGCAACCAGATGCTCATCATCGCCGGCATGCGCGACGTCGGGCTCATGCAGGCCGGGGAGGCTCTGACAGGGATCAACTCGCTGCGCCAGCTGAGCCAGCACCTCCCGAACGGGCCGTTCGAGGCGCTCTATGAAGTGACTGGAATGAATACCACGAACGTGGCCAGCAAGCTGCTGGTCACGAGCGCCCGCAAACCGGTGGGCGTGTGGAGCTTCTCGGAGACGACGACCGCGGCGAAGGACCGCTGAGCCGCCGCTCAGGCGTACAGCCGACTCACCAGCCAGAACGTACCCAGGCCCCCGAGACCCGCAGCGGCCAGCTCGTTGACCCAGGCGCGCGGGTTCAGCCGCGCTCTGGCGGACAGATCGGAAATCCCGGCCGGCCGGGCCGCGCGTTTACGCACCAGTGCGTACACACCCAGCGGCACACCCATCACCAACGCCGCCAGGAGCGCAGCGCCCGCATCGAACCCAGCCGTCATCCACAGCTGCGAGCGCATCGGCAGGTTGAGCGGCGCGAGCGCCGCAGGCAGAGCGAAACCGTCCAGGAAGCCGACGACCGCCATGGGCAGCAGCCAGCTCTGCCGGACCCCTGCGGATACCTCGAGCAGGCTGCCGGCAAACAGAGCGCCGCCGAAGAGCACGAGCGCTGCCCAGTGTGCGTGCGTGAATGCAGTGCCCAGTGCAAGCGCGGCCAGCAGGGCAGGGCAGCCGAGCAATGCAACACGCGGGCGTTTCAGCTCACGCAGGGTGATCACAGCCGCGAGCAGGGCGACCATGAAGCCCATGAACGCTTCCAGAAGCGCAGGGCGCGGTACCACCCAGCCGGAGGCGGCAACGGCGAGCGAGGCCAGGTAGCCTGCGATCAGCGCGGCGAAGGCATAGCCGGCCTCTTTGCGGCCGCGGACCAACAGGAGCGAGCCCAGCAGGAAGCACAGCCGGTCGAGGCCGAACGACAGGTGCAGGCTTCCGAGGCGTACGTAGGACCCGAAGCTGGCGGGCCTCAGCTGGGTGCCGATGGGCAGCCGCTGCTGGCCGGCGGTGAAGAGTTGCTCGACCGCGCGACCGTTTCTCTCGATCCGCGCGAAGTCGATGTGTCCCGGAGAGAGGGCGAACACCGCGTGGTTGTGGAGCACCAGTCCGCTGGCGGTACCGCCGGCGCACCGGAACAGAATCTCGAAGCCATACCTGTCGGCTCCGACGGCAAGCGGATCGACCTTCCCCAGATCGTAGCCCTGGTCGATCGCGGGACACGCGTGGCCGGCGGCCTCGACATCCACGTGCTGCAGGATGTAGTCGCCCAGTCTCCGGGTCGTCAGCAGCGGTACTTCCGCTCCGGTCAGCGACTGAGCGACGGCTGTGGGGAGCAGGAATTTCAGCAGCACGGAAGAATCTGACACGGTCCAAACTGTGTAACTGACATTGGCGCTCCCGGTCGGCAGGGGAGCCGCGTGGGCAGCGCACGCGAACAGACACAACGCCGCCAGGAGTACGCGCCTCACTCGGATTCTCCCGGCGCGAGGATGATCTGCGCCTGGCCGCGCAGGATCTTCACGTTCTCGTGTTGCGCCGCTTTGGCAATGTCCTCGCGGTAATCGGCGTAGACCGCAGTGCGCGCGCTGGCGAAATCCGCGATCGTCGGCATACGGCGCTGCTCCATGATCAGCACATGCAGGCCGTCGGTGTCGGCGACCGGATCGGAGACCTGGCCTTCCGTCAGACGTGTCGCGGCCGGATAGAGGGTCGGACCGAGGTGCAGCTTCGCCGCGAAATCCGGCTCGTTGCCGAATCTCATTCTTCCGGAGTCGTTGAAGCCGAAGTGCTCCATGACATAGTCCGCGGATGCGCCCGAGCGCAGCTGATAGACCGCCTCGGTCGCATCGATGTTCGCCTGGGCCATGCTCTGATCGGCGTTCTCGTAGCCGCCGATGTGCAGCACCAGATCGCGCACGTTCATGGAGCCATCGGCAGTGTACTTGGCGCGGTGCGCATCGTAGTAGGCGCGCAGCTGCTCATCCGTCGGCTGCTGCGCGAGCAACGGCGCGGCGACCTGTGCATTGACGCCTCCCGTCATCGCCTCGCGTACCTCCGTCGTCGTCTCCGGCAAATCGAGCACCAGCGCCCGCTGGACCAACAGCTCCTCGTCGATCATCTCGTGCAGCACGCGGGCCCGCTCCGCAGGGGTGACCTCCGTGAACGGCTTGCCCAGCTCCGCGACCGATTGGGAGATCAGGTCGCTGGTGAGGATGCCCTTCTGATTCACCAGAGCGGCATAGCCGGCGGGAACCGTGCTGCGGTCCGGCGGAGCCCGATGAAATACTCCGAGCGCTGCAAGCAGCAGTCCCGCGGCGATCCCGATCGAAGGGAGCAGGGCACTGCGTTGTGGCCGGGATGCGAGCAACGCCGCGAGGCGCCCCCGCGCCGGCCGTACATCGATATCAGGTGTAGCCATGTTCATTACTCGGCCGCGCTACCGGGTGTCGTCGTGGATTGCGCGTAAGTGTTGGCGGCCTGCGCCGGTGTTGGATGCGATACCGAGTACACGTACACGGCCAGGGCGCGAATCTGCTCCAGGGGCAGTACTCCGCGCCACCCCGGCATGACACGGTGCTCGCCGAAATAGATCGCCCGGTAGAGATCCTCCGCACTGCCGCCGCTGTTCCACACGTTGCGGGTCAGATCGGGCGCGCCGTATCCGGAGTCCCCGCGCGCATCCATGCCGTGGCAGTCGCTGCAATTGGCGTTGCCGTAGAACACCCGCCGGCCCTCGTTGGCCGCGGCCGGATCGTAGTTGTCGCCGCTGAGCTGCAGGACATATTGCACGACGCTGCGGATGTCGCCGTCGCTGAGCCTGCCGGTCAGGCCGAACGCCGGCATGTCGGTGATGTTGTGTGATTTGCTGCGCCCCGAGCGAACGCCGTACAGCAGCGTGCGCTCGATGTCGTAAACGGTGCCCGACCCGTACAGCCAGGTCGAGTCGCTGAGATTCGGAGCACCCAATGCCGGGTTGCCGTGCATGTCACGGCCATGGCAGGCGGCGCAATGCCGGGCGTAAAGGGGGCGAGCCTCGGCGATCGCGAAGCGCACCAGCTGCGGGTCGGCCACCACTTGGTCAGGCAGCGCGGTGAGCAGACGCCGCTCCCAGGCCTGATGCTGACTGGCCAGATCCATGGCGAACGCCGCTGCTGCGAGCAGCGCGAGCGCCCCCACCATCACTTTCCAGTTCAGCCGCAAGCTGGTCACAATCTGCACCGTCGGGTACTTTGCGTTATCTTAACCGCAGTTGTTCACTCGTTCCGCGCAAGCATCGTCAATGAAAAATCCAGGTCCCGAGTCGGCGCCGGCGGAGGGGGTCGCGCCCCGATCGCATCGCCTCGTGCGGCGGCTGACGTGGCTATTTGCCATAGAGCTCTGTGCCGTCGTGCTGTTCCTGTTCGCCGCCCTGTTGCCTGCGACGGTGCTTCCGCAGGCACGCGCGATCGCGCGCGAGGGCATCGCCGGGGGCCTGACCGCGCTGGTGCTGGTGTCCCTGTTGTTACCGTTCACGGCGCTCCTGGGCACGCTGGCGTTGACTTGGGCTCGCTTCCGATTCGCCGAGGGTGCTTCCGCGCCTCGCGCGCGACGGCCCTGGGATGATCCCGGGTTCGCCGCGAGGCCCACCCAGGCGCTCATCGTACCCCTGGGAACCGTACTGATCTGGCTGGTGGTCAAGTTCGCCTGGCCTGCGGCGCCGATGGGCGATACGGAGGGCGCGGCCGCCGGCGCAGCCACCACGGCCAATCTGGCGGCGGCTTTCGTCTTCGCGCTCGCATTCGTCTCGCTGGTCGCCGAGCGCGTCATGAACGCATTTCCGGCGCCGCAGCTTCCGGAGGCACCGGCGTTGCGGCGCCTGTTGCTGCTCACGACGCTGCTGCTCGTGGCGGCCGCGCTCATCGAGCTCGGTCGTGGCGCCCAGCTCGCGTGGGTGCGCTGGCCCCTCCTGGTGCTGATCTGCGTGCCGGGATTGGTGGCGTCCGAGCTGTGCATACGCGCGCTCGCCCGCATGTTTCTGCCGGCGCCGGCTCCCGCGGAGGCGACGGCCGTCACGGAGAGTCTGCTCGCTTCCCTGATCACCGGCGGTCCGCGTGCCCCGGGCAACCTGCTGCGCACTCATCTCGGGTTGGATTTTGCGCGCAGCTGGGCCCTGAAATTCCTGAGCGCCGCCATTCTCCCGGCGATCCTGGGCACGGCGCTGCTGTGCTGGTTTCTGACCGGGGTGAAGCTCATAGATCTCGGACAACGGGGTATCTACGAGCGCTTCGGCGCACCCGTGGCCGTGCTGGGTCCGGGGCTGCATCTGCTCCTGCCCTGGCCCCTGGGGCGGTTGCGCCCGGTCGAATACGGGACCATCCACTCGGTGGCCATCGGTGTCGATCCGGCCGCGCCACAGGAGAAGGAACAGGCCGTGGCCGCCGAGGCGCCCCCGCCAGCCTCCCTCAACCGCCTCTGGGAAAGCTCGCATCCGGGACAGGCCAACTATCTGGTCCCGAGCCGCGGCACCGGCCAGGAGGGCTTCCAGAGTGTAAGCACCGAGATCAGCGTATTGTATCGTGTGGGACTCTCCGACGAGGCCGCCGAGCAATCGGTTTATACGGTGGCCGACCCGGAATCCCTCATCCGGGAATCCGCCAGTCGCCTGGTGCTGCGCTATTTCAACTCGCGCGAGCTCGACTCGGTGCTGTACGAGCGCCGCGAAGCGAATGTGGCGGCGTCCTTGCGCGCAGAGCTGGCGGCCAACATGGCCCAGCACCATACGGGAATCGAGATCGTCTCAGTGCTGATCGAGGAGATTCACCCGCCTGCCGGCGCCGCCGGCGCTTACCACGCTGTGCAGGCCGCCATCATCAACTCGAGGGCCAGCATCGCCCAGGAAACGGGGCGCGCCAAGCGCGCCGCCGGAGTCGCACAGCAGGAGGCGCATCAGTTGACGGCAGCCGCTGACGCCCAGGCGACGGAGTCGGTCGCCGCCGCCGACGCGGAGGCCTATCGCTTCAATGCCGACCGGCGCGCGTACGGTGAAGCCGGTGAGTCCTTTCTGCTGGAGCGCACCTACAGCAAGCTCAAGACGGCGCTGGCACAGACACCGCTCACCATCGTGGATCACCGCCTGAGCCCGGCGCAGGGCCCGGTGCTCGATCTGCGCAATCCGTCGGTGTCCAGAGCGACGCCCGCCGCACCGCCGGCGACGTCTGCCGCCGCACCTTCACCCGCACCCGCGGGCCGGCCCGCGGCGACGCCCCCTACAGCCACACCTGATATCGACCTTCCGGATTAGATCATTACTCGGTTACTCACTGATGTTCACACACCATCACGACGATGATCACGACGATCACGATGACGACCATGAGCATGGAGCGCAGCTGCGCATCGCTGTTGCAGCGCTGATCCTGCTGGCGGCCGTGGCCGCTGCGTGCATAGTCATGGTGCCGGCGGGCGAGGCCGGTGTCATCACCCGTTTCGGCAACCCGACACGCGTGGTCACCGAGCCGGGGCTCGCGTGGAAGCTTCCGGCGCCCTTCGAAAGCACGATTCCGATTGACCTGCGGTTGCGTACGACTTCGACGGGCCTGCAGGACGTTGGAACGCGCGATGGGTTGCGCGTATTGGTCCAGGCCTATGTGGCATGGCGGGTTCCTGATGAGCCGCCCCGGGTGCGCCAGTTCCTGCGCTCCGTGAGAAATCAGCCTGACGAGGCCGCGCGGCAGCTGCGCAGCTACGTCAACGCGGCGCTGCGCACCGTATCGAGCAACTTCAATCTCACCGATCTGGTCAACATCGATTCGCAAAAAGTGCAGCTGGACAGCCTCGAGCAGCAGCTGCGCGAGCAGATCGCGCCGCGCATGCTGGAGGTGTATGGAATCGATATCCGGCAGGTGGGCATCGAGCGGATGACGCTCCCCGATGAGACTCTCGCGGCGACCGTTGCTCGCATGCGGGCTGATCGTGAGACGGTAGCGGCGGAGCGCACTGCGGAGGGCTTGCGACAGGCCGCCGCCATCCGCGCCGACGCTGATCGCGATGCACGCAAGGTCGTCGCCCAGGCGCGCGAGCAGGCTGCGCATACCGAGGCTGATGCGCAGCAGGCGGCTGCGCGTATCTACAGCAAGGCCTATCAGGCGGATCCTGGCCTGTACACCACGCTGCGCTCGCTCGACACGATCAATCAGGTGATCGGGCGCAACACGAGTCTCATATTGCGCACGGATGCCGCACCGTTCCGTGTGTTGGTGGACGGACCTGCCGGTGCCGCCGGGCGGAAGTAATGGCAGCGACGCATACGGAAGTTGAGGGCTCGCCCGAGGGCGCGGGAGCGGCGCCGCAAGGGCCGCCGCCGCCGCCGCCTCCCGGCCCCATCGCTCAATCGGTCGCGATTGGATTTCGCACCGTCTACATCGCGGCGGCGCTGCTGGGCCTGCTGTGGCTCACGAGCAATGTGCGGGAGATCGCCTCCGACAGCCAGGCCGTGGTGTTGCGATTCGGCCGGATAGTGCGGACCCAGGAGGCCGGCCTCCTGCTGGCGTGGCCGCGTCCCATCGAGGACGTCCAGCTGCTCCCGGGACCGGAGCGGCAGCTCAGTCAGAATGTCACGGCGCTCGCCTCGCAGACCGAGAAGTCCGCGGCGCTCGTCGGGCCGTTCGTGGGCAGCCGGACGATCCCCGAGAACGCCGCCGCCTACATGACCGGTGACGACAACGTGGTGCTCCTCAATGCCACGTTGATCTATCGCATCAGCGATCCCATCGGCTATTCGCTGGCGCGAGATCATGTCGCGGCGGCCCTTGATCGCCTGTTCCGCGCGACCAGCGTGCATGTGACCGCGGGCCGGAACCTGAACGACTTCCTCGTCGTGCAGACCGGCGGCGCCACCGGAACCGGAGCGGTGCTCGCGCTGCGGGCCGAGGTTCGCGATTCCCTGATCCAGACGATGAACGGCCGCCTGCGTCGACTGGCCGACGCGGGCGCTTCGCTGGGCGTGGAGGTGCAGCGCATCGATATGACCGCATTTCTCCCCCCTGAGGCGAAATCGGCGTTCGACGCGGTGCTGGTCGCCAGCCAGGCGGCCGATCGTGAGCTGGCGGTCGCCCGGACGGACGCGGAGCACCGCCGCCAGGAGGCCGCGCGGGACCGCGATCAGCTGCTGGCCGCGGCCGAGGCCACGGCTCGGGAACTGGTTAGCAATGCAGACGTGAATACCGCAGGTATCATTGCCTTGGAGCACGAGGAGACGCCGCAGACGCGCGGCAGCATCCTGCTGCGCGAGTATCGCAGCAACGTGGCGAACATCATGAACAAGGTCGGCTCGGCGACCCTGGTCGATCCGCAGAACGGCACGCGCCTCGTGCTGCCAGGTAAATAGGTTTTGTGACGGCGCCGAAGGCGCCGCTGTGCAGTAGCGGGTCGCGGTCTTCCCCGATCCCGCTGAGAAGTTACGCCGGAGGCGATGATGAGTGTGAGCGCTGATATTTCCAGCCCGGCGGGTCTCGCGGACCAGCCGGCCACTCTGCTGAACCGCGCGGAGCGGCTGATCCTGGGCCTGCGTCTGGCGCTGGCGCTGGCTGCGCTGTGCCTGCTCATCGTTGCGGGCGGGATCTACTATCTGATTCCTGCGCAGCGCGGCATCGCCGAGCTGGTCGCGGGTGCCGCCGCGGCGCTGGTCGCTGTCCCGGTTTTCGTCGAGGCCTGGCAGAGCCTGCGCCATCCGAGCCTGCATGGAATCACCGATCGCCTGGTTGCGCTCGCGCTCATCGCTGCCTGGGCCACCGGCGATCTCATGACCGCCGCGTTCCTGCCGATCATCATGACCATCGGCCACGTGCTCGAAGAGCGCAGCATGCTCGGCTCGCACGAGGCGGTGCGTGCCCTGAGCAAACTGACGGAGGTCGACACTCGGCGCGTCCTGCCCGACGGATCGGTGGAGATCGTCCCCAGTGCGCTCCTGCGCGTGGGTGATCTCATCGAGCTGCGTGCCGGCGAGCGTGTCCCAGCCGATGGCCTGGTACGGCGCGGTGCGTCGAGCCTGGACCTGGCTTCGATCACGGGTGAGTCCGTCCCGGTGGAGGTCGGCGAGGGCGACAAGGTCGTTGCCGGTGCGATGAACGTCGACGGTCTGCTGCAGGTCGAGCTGACGCGCGTGGGTGAGGAGAGCACGCTGGGCAGGATCATTTCGCTGATGCAGGATGCCGAGAACGCCAAGCCGCCCGTCACGCGGCTGTTGGATCGGTACGCCGGCCAGTACATGGCGCTGGTTCTGCTGGTTGCCGCAGGCACGTGGCTGCTCACGTCGAACGTGCCGGCGATGCTGGCCGTGCTCGTCGCATCCTGCCCGTGCGCTCTCGTGCTGGCCGCACCCGCGACCGCTGTGGCGGCAATCGCGGTGGCCGCCCGTCATGGCATTCTCATCAAGGGGTCGGCGTTCCTCGAGCACCTGTCGGATGTCTCGGCCGTGATCTTCGACAAGACCGGCACGATGACGACCGGTGATCTACGGCTCTCGGATGTGAAGCCTGCCGATGGCGTTGATCCGACGGCGCTGCGCCAGCTGGGCGCCAGTCTCGGCGCCGCAAGCAACCATCCGCTGAGCCGGGCGGCCGCTGCGTCGGTGCCGAAGAAGGAATGGCTTCCGCTCGAGGACACGCGCGAGCTGGGTGGATTCGGAGTCACCGGAAAATATGCCGGGGAAACCGTGGCGCTCGGGCGTGTCGATCTGTTCGAGCGCCTCGGAGTCGTCGCGCCGCCCCCGCCGGTGCACAACGGCCCGATCGCCGGCGTCAGCCGCAACCAGCAGTTCCTGGGCTGGCTGCTGTTCTTCGATCAGCTGCGCAGCAGCGCCGGTCCGGCCGTGCAGGATCTCAAGGGCCTGGGCATCGAGCACATGGTTCTGCTGACCGGCGACCGCACCGCCGTCGCCAACCAGGTCGCCGGCGAGGTGGGAATCCAGGAAGTCTGGGCGGAGATGCTCCCCGAGCAGAAGATGGATCGTGTGATGGCCGAGATCAAGCGCGGTCACCGGCCGATGGTCGTCGGCGACGGCATCAATGACTCGCTCGCACTGCGCGCCGGAGCAGTGGGTGTTGCCATGGGCACGCAGGGCGCCGATGTCGCGCTGGCCTCCGCCGATCTCGCGCTGATGACCAACGACCTGCGGCGACTCGGCACGTGCATTCGCTTGAGCCGTCGTTGCCGCCGGACGATCTACGTCAACGTTGGCATCGGCCTCGGGTTCACGTTCGCGCTCACCGCGCTCGCCGGCGCCGGCGTCCTCGGCTACGAGGCGCCGATCATCGCGGCGCTGCTGCACAACGTCAGCACGTTCCTCGGCATCGGCAACGCCGGCCGGCTGCTGCTCTTCGACGAGACGAAGACGGGCGCCACGGCCGCGACAGCCGCGACAGCCTCACCCTCCGCGCCCTCTCTCCCCTCCGCCTCTTAGTCTTAAGGCCCAGGCACCGGGTGTGGCCTGCGGGGCCGCGGGACGGGGAGAGAAATGTCTCCCGCCCTTTTGATAACTCTTAGGTTCACAAAAGGGCGGGAGGACATTTCTCTCCCCGCCCCACGGCCCCTGTTGGCAACCGCGCCAGCTTTGCTTCCTTCTTTCTTGGCTACTGCTAGGGTTTACGTAGCAGGGCCTAGGGTTTGCGT